>Ga0366779_1038_pt2 | contig 20989 bp, 16 predicted proteins | sample BONcelN113001E10_FD_207083 | JGI IMG/M metagenome (GOLD analysis project Ga0366779, IMG submission 207083) | Enriched cells from coal bed in the Powder River Basin, Montana, United States - BONCAT cells N11 rep2 HSBNCT.N11.300.1.E10 ... | reverse complement strand
GCTTCAGCCCGCGGCTCAGCAGGTATTTCGTTGCCTGATACGCACCATTAAAGTTATCCAGTACTACGGCATCGACTTTGTTCCCATGGTGCCTGAGCAGTGAAACAACAGGGAAACCTTCTTGCTTAAGGTCAGCAATATGATCATATCCCGGTCGCGCCGTAGAGAAAATAAAGCCGTCGATCAGTCGTCGCCGCAGTGAATTAATATAAAATTGTTCTTTCTCAACACTGTTGTCAGTATTACATAGCACGACGCTGTACCCATGTTGATTGGCAGTATCCTCAATGCCCCGGATTGCTGCAGGAAATACAAGGTTTCGCACGTTGGGAATGATGAGCCCTATTGTCTTGATGCGCGCACCCTTGAGCCCCTGCGCCAGGACGTTGGGCTGATAGTTTAGCTTTTTTACTGCCTCCAGCACACGCTCCTTGGTATCCTCGGCTACAGGAATGTTGCCTGTCAGTACCCGCGAAACAGTGCTAGCTGATACGCCTGCCAGTTTTGCTACTTCTTTAATATTAGTCAAGGCTGCCTCCCGAGCATTCTGCAATCGTTTTCACAAACGTTTGCAGATCATCTTCTATATTTTTATGCAGTTTTCCTGCTCAGAAGACGGAATTTTTCTAAAAATTTAAATAATCAGCACAAAAAGCTTGTCTAAGTTTTTCGCTGTCCAAGTTTTCACCGATAACACATACAAGCCCTTCCATGACACCAGGCTCCTTTGCCAGCACATATTGATTACCGGCATAACTGAAGGACACCCCTCCGTTCTCTGTAAGGACAACGCCTTTTCCCCTAACGACAATACCATACTGTCCGCTATTAAGAGTTGCTAATAAGGTTGTCAGTTCATTGTCGGAAAATCGTCGCGGTATTCTCGTTCCCCAACTCTCAAGACGAATGTGTCTGTCGCCGCTTTTACGACTACGTTTGTAATTTGGGTGGCTCGTTAACTCACCATCTATAATCGACCGTAACTCAACAGACTTTAAAGCCTGCCAACTTTGAGCAATGACTTTGGCCCCCGGATTCAATCCAGCTAAGTCTTTGGTGATGTTTTGCAGACTAGAAGCATTTACTAACTGACTTTTACTCAAAATTAACACATTTGCCCGTTCGATTTGGTTTTCGAAAAAACAGTTGTATCTTTCGTTTTGTAATAGATAATTCTCTGCGTCGACGACCGTTATAACTGTATTTAGAAGACAAGACTTTGCAATATCCGGATTATTCATGATGTCAAATATTTCATCAAGCACAAAGATACCTGACGGCTCAAAGATGATCCTGTCAGGTTTAAGCGAGATAAGAATATCTTTTAATGCAGCGGTAAAATCTCCTTTCAGGGAACAGCAAACACACCCCTGCGAGATTTCATAAACCTCAACCCCCGCCATTCGCAGGGCTGGTCCGTCAATCCCCACCTCGCCAAATTCATTCTCAATCAGTACAACCCTTTCCCCGTCTTCGGCGCATACCGACAACAGCTTTTTTATCAGTGTCGTCTTGCCTGCTCCCAAAAAACCGGAAACCACATCAAGCTTTGTCATCATAACTCCTTCTTAAAACTCATGCTCTTCATGAATTGTTTAGCAAAAGCCTGTGACCCGGCGAGCTCCGTATAAACTATTTTTTTCTTGATAAGCTCTGCTTCCATCAGTACTTCATTTGATAACAGAGCCATAATCGCCCCCGCTCCCGCACTGTTGCCGGCTGTCTTTATTTTATCTTTGCGCACAGCAGGTAAAAGCCCAATGCGCATAGCGCTGTCAACATCCAGAAAGCTTCCGAAGCCCCCGGCAAGATATATTTGCTCGATATCACAAAGTGAGACATTCATGGCCTCACATAAAGCATAAATACCGGCGACTATGGCACCTTTTGCCAACTGTAGTTCACGAATATCCCCCTGCGTAATGAATATGTCGCTCTCCGGAACAAGATAAAAAGCAGGTTTTCCTTTATATTCAATGATCCGGTCAATCAACCAAGGGGGCGCGTCCGCAGCCGCTTCATCCTTAGTAAGCAGTCTGCCCTTATCATTGATGATGCCATGCCTCAGCAGTTCTGCTACGATATCCACCAGCCCGGACCCGCAGATACCCTTAGGAGCTTTACCACCAATGGTGGAATAGTGCAAACTTCTATTAAACCAAACGTGGTCGATTGCTCCTGCAATCCCGCCCATGCCGCAGGTAATTTTGGCGCCTTCAAATGCAGGACCCGCTGCCGTTGAGCAGCATATCATCGAATCTTGGTTTCCTAATACAATCTCTCCATTGGTACCAATATCAATTAGCAGCGTTAACTTCTTAGTCCTATGCATATCACAGGCGATGATACCGGCAATAATATCTGCTCCTATGAAACCGGAAATAGCAGGTAAACACGTAACATACCCCTCCGTATTAACTTGGATACCTATCTTGCCAGCCTTTTCTCTAACACAGGCTGTGACCACCGGAATATAGGGCGCCCTTGCTATACCTAGGCACGGTATTCCCAGAAAAAGATGCAGCATAACGGTATTACCGACTACTACTGTTTCATAAATTTGTTCTGGGGCAACGGCATGCCCGAAACATAGCTGCGCAATCATTTGATTGATTTCTGTAATAATCAGTTGCTGCAGCTCTTCCAGGCCGGTTCCCGCGCGGAGGGTATAGTCAATGCGCGAAATAATATCTGCTCCATGAAGCCTCTGAGGATTTAAAGCTGCAGCGTCAGCAACCCTTTCTCCGGTCATAACGTCCATGAGATATACCACAACGGTTGTAGTGCCTATATCTATCGCCAGACCGTACGCCCGTTTTTTGCTGGAAGTTAGGTTAGCTGAGATTATCTCGTCTTTGTAAATGATACAGTCAATCTTCTGGTTCTCTCCACTGAGCAAAGTCGGAAGAACTTTAAGAATAGGCAGCGCGATACGTCCCGCCGGCAGTTCCAAGGCTGCCAATAGTCTTTCGGCATCAGCCTGCTGGTGTTCAAGCGAAGGTGCAGGAATTGTGACGCTCACCTGATTAATACAAGGATTCAGCGGTCGTTGATTCGAACGGCCATCTATCGCAATATTCCTTACTTCCTTTTCTTCCTGATCAAGACGAATTGTCATAGACCTGTGTACCCGATGATAACAGGCCAGCCGTTCCCCCTTCCGAAGCCTTTCATTTCCTAAAAAGGCTGTCTCGTCATTCGTAGGAGGCAAGCAGTCTGGACCACTGACAACCACACGGCACTTGCCGCAAGTATGGTTGCCGCCGCAATGCGACGAGATTACAATTCCGTTACGCGTAAGAACCTCCAAGATTGTTTCCTGCTCGCCGGCCTCCAGCACCCTTTGCTCCTGCCCCTGCCGGACTGTAAGCTGATTTTGCTTACTGCGCTTACGGTAGGAACAGTTCTTCCGCCGGCAGTCCATACACTCGTTTTCTGCCAGATCACGAGGTATGGAAGTGCCTGCTCCGAAAATAACAGAAACTGATCTTGATGGCGTCATTACGGTATTATCGTTCAATTCTACTCCAACAAGATTGCCATTTGCCAACTTGAACACAGTGGCCTGCTCTTCTACCGGCCAATCCTGTGTCCCTGGATAAAGGGCTTGCGTTATAGCCTTTCCTTGATCCGCATAATCCTCAATTAGCTTTAGGCGCAGTGACCGAGTAAATCCCTGCATAGCAGTGTTAGCCATTATATCCAGCAGCATACCGCCCAGTAGATTCCCTTTTGCAAAGCAGCTTTCTATTTCATGGGATATTGACTTGCCTAATGTCGCAACAGCAGCAATAGCTACGTCCGCTTTGCCAAGTTTCTGGCTAATGTAATTGCCTGATAACTGGCTATTTTCCTTTAGCATAATTTTCGGCTTACCCTCAGTAACAAAACTGTACTGCTGGTATACAGCCCGCGGTTCAATAATATAAGGCATCTTCGCTATAAGGAAATCAAGCTCGGCCAGAATCTTGGCAGGAACCTGCCGGTCCTTGCTATATCCAAGGCATGCCAGCACCGCTTCCTTATCAATATTGACTTGAGTTGAGAAAACCGGCATGACAACCTCCAGCTTCGCTTTCTAAGTATGTTTTACCCTGCAATCAGCTTCTTGGCGATTTCAGCAGCAACCGCCGCGTCAAAGGCATAGGCATCTGCACCGATATTCTTAGCAAAGGATTCGGTAATGGGGGCCCCGCCGACCATTATTTTGACCTGATCCCGAATACCTGCTTGAGCAAGCGCTTCAATCACCACTCTCATTTCCGACATAGTTGTGGTAAGCAATGCAGCCATTGCCAGTATTTGCGGCTGATGTTCCTTGATTGCTTCAATGAAGGTATCTTCGTGCACATCGACCCCGATATCAATAACCTCAAGCCCTGAGCCGACAAACATCATGTTAACCAGGTTTTTACCAATGTCATGAAGATCGCCTTTCACCGTACCTAATACTACTTTTCCTACCGGTTTTACTCCAGCTGCAGTAAGCCATGGCTTTAGAATGTGCATACCGGCATGCATTGCTTGAGCAGCAATTAGGACTTCCGGCATATAAATCTCTTCTCTTTTCCACTTTTGACCAAGAATATCCATACCGTAAAGCAGTGCGTCATTGAGTATTTCCGCAGGCGTTAGTCCCATATCCAAAGCCTCTTGCGTCTTAGCTGCCACAAGGTCCTCTTCACCTTCCTGCATGGCATCCGATATAACCTTCAATATCTCTTTCATTTACCTTCCTCCTACATGTCGTATTTTGACGGATTGAATTTTTCAGATTTACAGGCGTCGGTCATCTGTTTAACAAATTGTTCCTCATTATCACTTGCTTTTATCAGATGGCTTTCGATCTTATCCAGCCACTTCAGTTCTTTATCATCAATCATTACTTGTCTGGCAGCAGCAGCTTTTTTAAGTTCCTCCACGGCTGCTAATCCAGCTATCTTAGTCCTGGCATAATGACTTTCGCCTTTTATAATCTCGCCCGAAAGTTTAAGGGCCACATCCGGCCTAAGAACATATGCCTGCGGATCTAAGCTGCTGTCTGAATCGACAAGCCAGTCTCTTAAGAGTCGGGCATGCTCCTGACCGCCTTGAGCGGCCGTATTCATAAGCCGGCAGTCATAGATAAGCTGTTCCATTGAGACTGTGGGGGCCATACCGCCAAGGAGTTTTATATTTTGTACAGATTCATTGCTCCATAGATCAGCAACTGCTGCTGCGATATTGCCGACCGGACTGAGATGGGCGCAAGCGCTCGACTTTCCTTCCAGTGATATAGGGGTCCCCGTAATGGCCTTAATATAAACTCCTTCATACCCACAATCCTTATGCGGCCCTACCGCCCCTTCTTCCAGGGCGACAAGACTGCGCACCACCGTCATCACTCTGACTACTGCCGCGAAAACCTTGGGTACATAGCGTTTATCGGCGAGTACCATAGCAGTATTGCCAAAGCCGCATGCCGTATCACCGGCCGATATACTTCCAGTTTCTGCTGCAATCCCCGTAATAGCCCTCCACAGGTGCGACATATCCCTGGTCCCCAGAACTCCCAGGGCAAACAGCGACTTGGTAATATCACAGTACATAATCGCGTCATCATGAATATCTTTACCGCCGATTGACTCAATGGAAAGCAGGTCGGCTCCCGCAAGAGCGCCCTTCTCAAAGGTCTCCATGATAGCATCCCAATGCGATCCATGCCACATATGAGGAGATTTTTTATCTTCACGAATATCTACGGGCGTCAAGCGGAGTACACTCTTTAATCCGTGTTTCTGCTCATATTCGTACATAACCTCGCGTACTGTCTTGACGATTTCTACTCCCCAGTCGGGGTGATAGGTGGTGGGAGGCAGCAGTTCCACCTCGACAACCATGCCTGGTGCATATAGCTCTTTTGCTCTTTTGCAGGCGCCCTCAATCATGGACTGATACTGCTTCAGAACCTCAGACATTGTATCCTGCGTAATCAGCATGTCCGGAAGAGTGAAATTAAGCTCAGGCATAATCTGACCGCCGCCAATAACCAAACCGTTTTTGCAGGTGACGGGGTAAAGAGATTTGCCATAGATAAATTCGTTTAGTCCCTGGTATGCCAAACTATTAAATGATTTTCTAGACAACGCTTTCATCTCCTAACGTATGATCTATTCTATCGATATTCCTGGGTTATTTGTTTTAACATCAAAATGCGGTTGGGATCAGTACCATACGGAACTACTCCGCACCCCATCACAAAACGGCCACCCGGTGCACCAATTTCAAGGACTTCGCGCGCCTGTTTTATGATTTCTTCTTCAGTACCGGCCTCCATACTGCTGGCTTTAACATTGCCGCGCAATATGATACCGGCGGCACTAGCCTTGGCTTTATAGGCAGCCAAATCAGTACCATAGTCGGCCATAATTAACGATGAGCCCGTTTGAACCAGATAATCGACGATCGGCTTTGTGTTGCCGCCGCTTATAAGACCAACACTGGGCGCCCCTGCTTCTTTCAACCGTCTAATCAACTGCTGATGTCTCCCTAATACAAAACCTTTATATAGCTTAGGTGACAAAAGCGGCGGTGCAATCCAAGAATCGTTGATCGCCACACCCAGGCCTCGTTTCACCATAGCCTCACTGAACACGGCTGATACTTCGGTGGCGAAATCCAACAGTTTCCCGGCGTAGTCCGGATCTCGAAGGAGATCCATAATAAACGGTTCAAACCCTCTAAGAAGAGCGGCCAGTGTAAACGGCCCAATGGCTGCGGCAGACACTGGAACCTCGTGACCAATTTCCTTTTTCACTGCCTCCGCCGCCTCAAGAAGCAGGGGCATGCGCCCGTCTTTTTCCGGATCCGGCACGACCAGTCCACGGAATCCTTCTTTATCTTTTGCGAGGATATGAGTGCAAACAGAAGGAATCGAGTTATTATCAAAATATTGCACTGCGCAGCCTAACGCCTCAGCCTCAATGTTGTAAATATCGATACCTACGGCGACCAGATCATGGCCGTAGCGTTTATAGGCATCCAATTGTCCCTGGATAATCAGGTCTTTGCTCTTTGCCATCTGGGACGGGGTTACACCTATGAGTGCCGCAGCATGCTCATAAATAGTCGGTACAAAAGGAACTCTATCGGCGATTTTCCCCTGTGCCACTAACGACATTCGTTCTTTCGGCAGCATAGCTTCCTCTCCTTATGTTCGTTTTCAATATTCAATGTATTACGGTAATTCTCTTTATTTGCCACTGATACCTATGGATCAATTGCTATAAAAGACACTGGAAACAGCAAAGGCGTGTGCACTCTGCACACGCCTTTGCTTATTTGGCTGCCAATCCCTGTTCCAATCGTAGATATACAGCCAGTAGTTTAGTTAAGATAGCATCATCAAAGTGCTCGCCGGGATCTAAACCCGTAATTGCTTTATACTTCTCAATCTTGCCTGCCACTGTATTTCGGTGAACATATAATTTTTGCGCAGTTTCACTAATATTGTAACCCGCTAAAATATAGGTTTCCATGTAGCGCAGCAACTCGTGGCAGGTCTCATCCCCATCGGCCTGTAATCGCCGGGTTAATGGCCGAAGTATTTTTTCCACTATAGCAGAAGGCAAACCAAAAACCATAAGTTCGGCCAGCAGGTCTTCCGCTCTATACAATCCGTTCCTGCCAAGCGTCTGGGATCCCAGGTGTAAAAGCCGCTTAGCCTCCTGATAAGACTGTTTGATGTCGCCTAAGCTGTCACAAACTTTCCCATACGCCAAACGTGGCAGGAAAATCTTGCTTGTCGCCAAATCATTCAGCACTTCCAGGGCGATTTTTTCTAGAGCGGTATAATATTTACCGGTATCACTAATTGCCATAAAAGCCTTGATAATAACAATCTGGTTATAACCATACGGGGCAACAATATCCTGTTTGTTGAGATACCTGTTTTCTTTCACAGCTTGTACTACAGTAGTCTTGGCCCTCAGGGCTGAAGCATCATACCCCAAATCAAGGTTGATATTAAAATAACGGTTTATTTTCTCTTCAAGCTCTATCAGGATAACTGCTCGAGGCAGTGTTGTATCAAAACCATGCTTTCTAACTATTCCCGACAGCTCCAGCTCATGCGGATGAATATCATCACTCTCGGCAAGCAGCTGTTCTACAATAGCCTCCTCTGGGCCACGGACATTAGCTTGGGTAAATAATAAACTGTCGATTGCCGTTTCCAGCGTTACTTTAACAATACGCAGAGCAGCGACATGCCGTTCGTCATTCTCAACTGCAATGATGTGCCAGGTCTCCTGTGCAGAAATAGCCACCTTCTCTTGGTAGCATTCATCTGAACCCGGTCCCAGGAAAGCTTCATTTCCTGTGCCGGCTAGTATCTTTCCAGTAGCATTAGTAATATATAGCACCGCTCCATTGAGGGGAAGAGTTCTTAAAAGTTGCTCTGCAAAAATGATCAATTGCTGCATTAGGCTTTCACTCCCTTACCGCACGAGCAGCGGCGAGCAGTTTTCACGACTTCAAACAGATTAGCATTCGGAACCCGGGTGGGTAATCCGCACTCCGGAGAAATGAGTCTTATTCCATCTCTGATAACAGCCGTAACTTCCTCTCGCACTTCTGCGGTAGAACCGTTTAGTAGAATATTAGGAATATTAATATTACCTGTAAGCATCATTTTTCCTTTTACAATCTCCAGCGCTTCCGGAATAGGATTTCTTGAATCTATATGAAATGCAGCAAACCCGCCATTAGCAAATAAGTGCAGCCGGTCCATAACATTACCACATACATGAAGCACTACCGGCACCTGTAATTTTCTCATACAGTCTTGATGAATGGGCAACAGATAGTCACTATAAATCTGCGGACTGACTAAATCGCCAGTCACATGATCTGACCAGGTAATCATATCTGCACCAGCCTCCATTTGGGCCTGAGCAAAAAGCATAGAAATCTCCTTTAGCTCATGTAAGGCTTCCACAACCCTCAGCGGCTCAATTATTATATCCATCAAAATATTAGCCGCACCATAGAGATGATAGGCAAGCGTCCAAGGCCCAACTACCTTGCCTACAATGACCGTATCTTTGCCGTGCTTGTGCTTCAAAATACGGATAGCGGCAAGCAGGGACTTAATTGGCTTTCGATCTAAAAAATTGGACGGGACTGTAAACTCACGCAAATCTTTAATTGGATAGATAGTGACGGAGGGGAGCTTATCAGCATACCCCCAGTCAATCTGGCAACTAAGTGCAGCAGCCTCCAAGTGGAGTGAAAGATAAGGCATGATGGTATCAAAACCAAGCACGGTGTGCCCATAGGCGGCAAGAGCAGCCATTTTATCAGTATCCGTATGTGCCTGCGGAAAGAAGCAACCTGTATGAAGCATGCTTTCATAAGTAACAAGTGTTGTCGGGTTAATAACAGGACAGTAGTCTGTCTCCTGTCCGAGCAGCGCGGAATGTACGCGTTCTTTCGATGTCATTTCAGCCTTCCTCAAAGCGCACCTCCCTGGATATGATCATGATAGCAACTAATTTCTTGCTATTATGGCAGAATCCTTTACCAAATAATAATTGAACCAGCCCGCATAGAGTGCGAGCTGGTTCAATTATTACGTTTCTCTCTAGTCTTTAATTTTTTTAAGCAGCCATGCCATGTTTTCACCGAGGTTGTGCATGTTACTGATGCCTTCGGCATCTTTTTCAACTTCACCTATTTCCCGTCCGTATACCATGTTCCAGTAAGTAGAGCCGACAAGGAACATCTGGTTGTAGTGGAGGAAGTGATTAATAGTATCAAAACCATGAATTGCGCCACCTCTGCGCACTGCCATGACAGCGGCACCAACTTTATACTTAAACATATAGTCATTCATCCGTGAAACATAACCGGCCCGATCAATGAGAGCCTTCATTTCTGCTGTGACATCAGCAAAGTACGTAGGGGAGCCGAGAATAATTCCATCAGCCTCCATCATCTTCGCAATACATTCATTAATAATATCATTTTTTATAATACACTGACGGTCTTTGTTTCTTGCGCATGACATACAAGCAGTACATCCCCGGACAGACTGTCCGGCCATTTGTATTAGCTCTGTTTCAATACCTTGCTTTTCAAGCTCTGCAAATACTGTTCTGATAGCAATCGCGGTATTGCCATCCTTACGGGGACTGCCGCTTATCCCGATAACCTTCATACCTATTCGCCTCCGTGTTCTCGCTAACCCAAATTGTATTTCTGCAGTTTTTGATATAGACCAGACCGGTGAACCCCAAGAATCTTTGCCGCCTTTGTCCGGTTACCGCCGGCTGTTTCCAGCGCTTTAATAATCGCCTGCCTTTCAGCATCACTTCTGGCTTCTGTCAGGTCTTTGGCAGCGTCGTCATTTTCCTTAGGCTTATAACGTTTGCGCAGTTGGGGCGGCAGGTGTTCAGGCAATATGAACGGTTCATCGTCCATCAGATTGACGGCCCGCTCCAAGGCGTTTTCCAATTCTCTAATGTTACCTGGCCACTGGTATTGAAGGAGTAGTTCCATAGCCTCCGGCGCTATCCCTTCAACCTCACAGTTGAGTTGGACATTAATTTTATTCAAAAGCGCCTTGCTCAAAACCAGTATATCTTCAATACGTTCCCTCAGCGGCGGGATTTGCAGTGTGATGACATTCAGACGGTAATACAAATCCTGCCGGAATTCTCCTTTTTCAATCATGCCTTCCAGATCTCGATTGGTGGCCGCAATAATCCTTAAATCGACCTTGACGCTTTTGGTACCGCCGACACGTTCTATTTCCCGTTCTTGCAGCACACGCAACAACTTAGCCTGCATGCCAAGTGTCATATCACCGATTTCGTCGAGAAAAATAGTCCCTCCATTAGCCAGTTCGAACTTACCAGGTTTGCCGCCTTTGCGAGCGCCTGTGAACGCCCCCTCATCATAGCCGAACAGCTCTGACTCCAGCAAATTCTCAGGCACAGCAGCACAGTTCACTTTTATAAACGGACCGTGTTGCCGCAGGCTGGCATTGTGAATAGCATGGGCAAAGAGTTCTTTGCCTGTCCCGCTCTCTCCCAGCACTAATACAGTGGAACTGCCGCGAGCAGCTTTTGAGGCAATGGACTTGAGCCATTCAATCTTTTCACTTGAGCCAATAATATTATCCAGTGTATAATTGCCGCCCTGAATCTTACGAAGTTCTTCTTTGTAATATTCCAGTTCGGACTGCAGATGACTAAACTTTTTCGCCAACATTTTTAGATCTTTAATATCCTTGAACATAACCTTGCCCACTGCACCAACCGCTTCGCCGTCTTTCATAATAGGAATACGCGTCACCACCGTGTTGCTATCCCGAATTTGCTGCATTTCAGCTACCTCGGATTTGCCGCTTTGCGCGACTATATGCATCCGTGTGTTCTGTATTATGTCAGTAACATGCTTACCAATTACCTCTTTGGGGTCAACCTCCAAAAATTCGCAGTAAGCCCGGTTAAGCATAGTAATATATCCGCCTTTGTCAACAACAACGACACCTTCAAAAATACTCTCCAATGCACTTTCCAGCGTACTTTTAAGGCTCTTAACATCTTCAAGCTGCGCGGCAACATTCTCCAGTTCAGTAATATCCTGAAAACTGGCAACCGCACCTACAACCTTATTCCCCTGCTTAATTGGCGTACGGTTAGTCAGTATCTGACAGTTTCCTATATTTTGCTTTTTGTTAAGCTCAGCAACTCCAGTTTGCAGCACCCGGTTCAGTCCGCTGTTTGAAAGAACTTCATAAACCGGCCGGCCGATAGCGTTCGCCGCGCTGGTTCCGGTCAGAACCTCGGCTCCCTGGTTAAAGAGCATAATCAGACCGTCTTCATTCACGGCAACTACGCCGCCATGAAGCGAGTCAAGAACTGCCCTTAACTCTCCCGCCAGAAAGAGGGCATGCTCTGACAGATATTTGACTAAATCGGTGCGGCTGATGATACCAACAGGTTTATTTTCATCATCCACCACCGGGTACAGGCTGTATTTATGAATTTCACTCATGGGACGCTGTCGGCTAAGATTTGTTGAGTCGACAAGCGTAAAAACATCACGGGTCATCACTTCACCGACAGACACCTGGCCAAAGTCGCTGTCTGCTATAGCCTTAACCAAATGGGATTTCGTTATGATGCCAATTAAGGTTCCTGCATTATCTAAGACGATAGCGCCATCGATGCCCCGCTCGTTAATAATTATTGCCGCTTCCCGCAGCTTCATTTGTGCAGTAAAAGTTGTGGGGATCTCACGCATCAGGTCACGAACCAGCATTACATAGCCCTCCCATCAATGTTATAGGTATATATGATTAGACAAACAAGGAGCTTAATCCTTCATTATGTCTAAAAAAACAGACAAGGCCTGGCTATAAGCCAGACCTTGTTAATTAACCTTCAGTCTTTTATTTACAGTGTGCCAGCGCCATCAACACTTAATACGGTGCCGTTGATGAATTTGGCGTCGTCAGAAGCGAGGAAGGCGAACGCTGCAGCGATTTCCTCAGGCTCACCCAGGCGGCCTTGTGGAATCTTGATGATGATCTTCTCATTTAGTACCTGCTCAGGAATCTTCTTAACCATTTCAGTGGCGATGAAACCAGGAGCTACGCAGTTAAAGCGAAGACCGTTCTTAGCCATTTCTTTAGCCCAGGACTTGGTCATACCGATAACGCCCCATTTGCTGGCAGCATAGTTAGTCTGTCCAAGATTGCCATAGATGCCTACAATCGAAGAAGTAGTCAGCACAACACCGGATTTTTGCTCCAGCATGTACGGCAATACAGCCGATGTGCAGTTGAATACACCTGTCAGGTTAACGCCGATAACAGCATCCCAGGCATCCTTGGTCATTTTTTTCATCATGGCATCTTTGGTTATGCCGGCATTATTGATCAAAACATCTACTTTGCCGAACGCCTCAATTGCTTTGGCAACCATAGCTTTAACATCGTCTTCGCTGGTTACGTCTACTTTTACATAGATCGCTTTAACGCCTTTGGCCTCAACTTCCGCAACTGTGCCGGAGCCGTCAGCGAAATCTGCCACAACAATATTGGCGCCCTCCTCAGCAAAACGTAGTGCCGAGGCTTTGCCAATACCTCCTGCTGCTCCTGTAATAACTGCGACTTTACCTTTTAATCCCCTCATGTTGCTCTCCTCTCGCGGGCTCAGCCCGCTTTTATTTTTTATTGCTACTAACGTAAGATAGCTCCCGAAATGACCATGCGCTGGACCTGATTGGTTCCTTCGTAGATCTGGGTAATCTTGGCGTTTCGCATTAAGCGCTCGACCGGATATTCACGGCTGTAGCCATAGCCGCCGAAGATTTGCACAGCATCTGTCGTAACTGCCATCGCAGCATCAGATGCATACATTTTCGCCATGGCTGATTCTTTCGAAAAAGGCTTGCCTTGATCTTTCAGATAAGCAGCCCGATAAGTCAAGAGACGGGCAGCTTCGACTTTAGTAGCCATGTCGGCCAGCATAAAGGCAATTGCCTGATTAGAGGCAATCGGCTTGCCGAACTGAACGCGTTCTTTGGAGTATTTAATGGCGTGATCAAGCGCACCTTGAGCAATGCCGAGCGCCTGAGCAGCTACGCCAATACGTCCGCCGTCAAGCGTTGCCATAGCAATCTTGAAACCCTCGCCTTCTTTGCCCAAAAGGTTTTCTTTCGGCACTTTAACATCCTGGAATACCAGTTCCATAGTTAGGGAGGAACGAATACCCAGCTTATGCTCTTTCTTGCCGAATGTAAAACCAGGCATTCCTTTTTCCAGGACAAAAGCAGAAATTCCTTTCACGCCTTTGGATTTATCAGTCATGGCAAAAACGATATACGTTTCCGCTTCACCCGCGTTAGTGATAAACATCTTGCTGCCATTTAGAACATAATGGTCACCATTAAGCACAGCAACTGTCTGCTGCGAAGCAGCATCAGTTCCCGCATTGGCTTCGGTAAGACCGAAAGCGCCCAATTTAGATCCTTCAACCAGCGGCTTTAGAAATTTATGCTTTTGCTCTTCGCTGCCAAAAGCATAAATGGGCCATGCGCAGAGGGAAACTGAAGCCGACAGTGTCACTCCCACGCCGTCATCAACCTTGGAAAGTTCTTCAACAGCCAGGATATAGCTCAGCGTATCGCCGTCAACACCGCCATATTGCTCAGGGAAACAGATACTGGTAAACCCTAATTCTGCCATTTTGTCAAATAATTCGCGGGAAAACTGTTCATGTTCCTCACGTTCTTCAACACCAGGTGCAACTTCTTTTTCCGCAAATTCACGCGCCATTTTCTGCATCATTTTTTGATCTTCTGTCAGTTCAAACTTCATTTCTATGTCTCCTTTTACATCTATGTGAAAAATATCACTACATTATCCCAAGGAGTGCCAACGGCTAAGCCCTTGGCACTCACATAATTTAAAATTAGAGGCGCTCTACGATGGTAGCAACACCTTGACCGCCGCCGATACATAAGGTAGCCAGACCTAGTTTGGCATTCCGCTGTTCCATAGCATGCAGCAAAGTAACCAGTATGCGCGCGCCGCTGGCGCCAATCGGATGACCCAGCGCAATGGCGCCGCCATTTACGTTAACCTTCTCCTTAACAAAACCCAAGCTCTTGCCTACCGCTAAGAACTGAGCGGCAAAAGCTTCGTTGGCTTCGATAAGATCGATATCAGCCAGAGATACCCCTGCTTTAGCTAAAGCTTTCTGAGTAGCTGGAACCGGGCCCATGCCCATGATACTGGGGTCAACGCCGCCTGATGCATAACCGCGGATACGGGCTAGCGGTTTAAGGCCAAGCGCGCGTGCTTTATCAGCTGACATGACAACCAGTGCCGCTGCACCGTCGTTAATACCGGAAGCATTACCAGCTGTTACGCTGCCGTCTTTTTTAAAGGCGGGTTTGAGTCCGGCTAATTTCTCCGCCGTGCTGTCGCCTTTCGGATATTCGTCATTTTCAAATACGGTATCGCCTTTTTTGCCTTTAATCGTAACCGGCATAATTTCTTTCTTAAAAGAACCATTTTGAATTGCCGCTACAGCCTTCTGCTGTGATTCAGCAGCCAGCATATCCTGCTCTTCACGGGTGATGCCATGCTGTGCACACACATTCTCAGCAGTGATACCCATATGGTAGTCATTAAAAGCGCACCACAAGCCGTCTTGGATCATAACGTCAATCAGCTTGCCATGGCCCATGCGCAGGCCCCAGCGTGCCTTGTTATCCAGCACATATGGAGCATTGGTCATACTTTCGGCTCCGCCGGCCACCACAATATCAGCATCCCCGGCAATAATTGACTGAGCTGCCAAATTGACTGCTCTAAGGCCTGAACCGCAGACTTTATTAATGGTCATAGACGGAACTTCAACAGGAACTCCCGCTTTAACCGAGCACTGACGCGCAACGTTCTGGCCTAAACCAGCCTGCAGAACATTACCCATGATAATTTCGTCAACGCTGTCCCCGGTTACACCAGCCCGCGCAAGAACATCCTTAATGACGAGAGCACCAAGATCGGCTGCTGAAAAAGGAGTGAGGCTGCCATTAAAGCTGCCAATGGCTGTACGGCACGCTGCTACGATTACAACTTCTTTCATATTATCTACACCTTCTTATCAAATTATTTTTTGAGCCCCATCGGCTCAGTTTTAAAAATACAGGCATCCATAATCTTCAGGCTTGGAGAAATGACGGGTTTAAAGTCCATAAGCGCCAGAACATCTTTATCCAAGTCAACACCAGGAGCAATTTCGGTCAGCATCATTCCCTCATCCGTAAGTTCGAAAACGGCGCGTTCAGTAATGTAAAGAACTGGCTGCTTAACCTTTTGGGCATATTTGCCACTGAAGGTAATCTGTTCTACATGTTCGAGAAACTTCTTGTTTTTTCCTTCAGTTACAATTGTGAGTTTGCCATCACCAACTTTGACGTTCAGACCTCCGGCGGTAAATGTTCCACAGAAAACCACCCGTTTGGCGTTCTGTGTGATGTTGATAAAGCCGCCACAGCCGGCAACACGGCCTTTAAATTTACTTACGTTAATATTGCCATGCCTGTCAGTCTCAGCCAAACCCAAAAAGGCCAAATCCAGACCGCCGCCGTCATAAAAGTCAAACTGGTAAGGCTGATCCACGAAAACTTCGGCATTGGTAACTGCGCCGAAACTCAGTCCGCCGGCCGGCACACCGCCAACACCGCCTGGTTCGACCGTAAGTGTCATCATATCGCCGATACCTTCTTCATTGGCTACAATCGCCACACCTTCCGGCATACCGATTCCCAGATTGACAATAGCATTCGGAATTAATTCCATGGCAGCTCTGCGGCCAATAACTTTGCGCTCGTCAAGGTCCATAGGAGCGATAGCCGACAGCGGAACACGGATTTCACCCGAATAGGCCGGATTATATTGTTCTGCGAAAGTCTGCATATGCTTCGTTTTATCTTCCGCCACTACCACATAGTCTACAATAATCCCGGGAACTTTAACACTCATCGGATGCAGCGTACCATTTTGCACAAGACGTTCAACTTGGACAATTACGATGCCTCCAGAGTTATGTGCTGCCTGGGCAATTGGCAGGATTTCCAGTGAAAGAGCTTCTTTCTCTATGGAAATATTACCGTTTTCATCAGCGCTGGTACCACGAATAAGAGCTACATCAATTGGGAAATGCTTATACCATAACCACTCTTCGCCGCCCAGTTCAATTACTTCGACCAAATCTTCCTTGGTTACACTATTGATTTTACCGCCCTCTACACGCGGATCGCAAAAGGTATTAAGACCGACTTTAGTTATCACACCAGGTTTATTGCCGGCTACATTGCGAAACCAATGCGTAAGTGTTCCCTGTGGAAAATTGTAAGCCTCTATTTTATTTTCTACCGCCAGTTTTCCAAGCTTCGGGGCCAAATTCCAGTGCCCGCCGACCACCCGTTTGACCATGCCTTCATATCCAAAATGATTGAGTCCACGTTCTTTACCGTCTCCCTGACCGGCGCAGTACATCAGCGTCAGATCACGAGGAGCGGCTTCCTGTGAAAATCTCTCTTCCAGTGCGGCTGTCACCGCTTCCGGATGTCCGATGCCAACAAAGCCGCCGGTTGCTACAGTTACTCCGTCTTTAACAAGCTTGGCAGCCTCTGCTGCTGTTATAACTTTTGCCATGTGCTCACTCTCCTCACATTAATTAGTTTCTCATAAATCTACCTGCAAATAGCGTGCCAAAAAATCGTTATTCGTAAACATGCGCTGTATAAGGAAAATTGCTATTGCTAACAGTGTATAGTTTTATAATCTGTCTTGAACACTAGACGCAATTGTCTATTTTACTCTACAATCACTTGTTTTTAAAGCAGCAAGCGTTTACTGTATTAGGCAAGAAAAAAAGGAGGTGGTTCTGAGCACATGTTATTTTTTGTCGAAATTACACTTTTTTCTTACTCATTGGCATAGATCTTGCTTAATTAGCCCGGCGGAATACAATTCTTTTTGATAGGAGGGTAGGCGGACAACCGGGGTCAAGTTTCGCTATTTCAATAAGTAAAGGAGCAATTAAAGAACTATGGAAGCACTAGGTATTATTCTCAGTCTGTTTTTATTGATGTTTTTTGCGTACAGAGGGTTTTCAGTTATCCTCTTCTCCCCGATTTTCGCCCTTTTAGCAGCCGCCATGTCTGGTCTGGCTATTATGCCTGCCTATACCGAGCTTTTCATGGCTAAAGCGGTTTCGTATGTAAAAGTTTATTTCCCTATCTTCATGCTTGGTGCAGTTTTTGGCAAAGTCATGGAGGATACAGGCCTCGCTAAAAGTATTTCCGCAAAGATCATGAAAAGTCTTGGACAGGAGCGCGCTATTCTGGCGGTTGTACTGGCCGGTTCGGTACTCACCTACGGCGGTGTAAGCTTGTTCGTAGTTGTATTTGCTGTCTATCCGTTCGCAGCAGCTCTGTTTAGAGAGGCCAACATTCCAAAGCGCCTTGTACCAGGTGCCATTGCCTTAGGCGCTTTTACCTTTACAATGGATTCTTTCCCTGGGACTCCCCAGATTCAGAATATCATTCCTACCAACTTCTTCGGCACTACCATTTACGCCGCACCTGTGTCCGGTATTCTTGGCGGTTTATCTATTCTCATCCTCGGCTTATGGTATCTGGAACGCCGCCGCAAAGCAGCTGCCGCTGCAGGCGAAGGCTACGGCAACCACACTATCAATGAACCTGAAGTGCGTGACGACTCGAACATGCCGAACTGGTTTATTTCCGCACTGCCCCTGATAACCGTCCTGGTTGTCAACTTTGCCATGACCCGTCTCTTCGCCTGGGATCCCAACCTGCTGGCGCCCTTTGCAGCAATGAAGTTGCCGCTTATTGCCGCATCGGTAAAGAATGTAATCAGCATCTGGTCTCTGATCATCGCATTAGTATGCGGTATTGCACTGGCTGTCGCTCTGGGCGTCTCCCGTCTGCCCAAAGGCGGCTTGGCTAAAGCTCTTAACGCTGGCGCCATCGGCTCACTGCTGGCTATCATGAATACCGCATCCGAAGTTGGCTATGGCAACGTAGTTGCTTCACTTCCTGGCTTTAAATCAATATCTGAGGCCCTGATGAGCATCAAAATCGGCGGAACTCCGTTAGTTTCAGAGGCCGTCACCGTAACTACACTTGCAGGCATTACCGGATCGGCTTCCGGCGGCATGTCCATCGCTCTTGACCTAATGGCTAAAGATTGGCTGGCCTGGGCCAACCAAATCGGCATGTCCCCCGAAATGCTGCACCGCGTTGCCTCCATGGCTTCCGGCGGCATGGATACCCTGCCTCACAATGGCGCGGTAATTACATTGCTGGCAGTTTGCGGACTAACTCATAAAGACTCCTATCCTGATATTTTTGCAATCACTTGTCTCAAAACGTTAGCCGTCTTCTTAGTAATTATTCTCCACCTCACAACTGGCATTCTGTAAGAAGAGCCCTACACACTACTGGTTTTAATTACAACAGCGCGTGCAGCAGGAATTGCAGCATGCGCTGTTTAATATCGTAAACAAGCACGGATCGTTTTCCTAAGGAGGTCTTCAATATGACATCTGGCAACGCACTCTTGGATTCGTTTCTTTTGACTATGCCGGCGGTAGCTAAAATTTTCAACGATAACATTGGAATTGCTGTAACCAGCCGGGAGCAGTATCTTTTGTACCAGCCCAGCCGCACACTTGATCTTAAGATACCGTCCGGCACACCTATCAAGCCAGGCACTGCTGTAGCGCGCGCTATGGAGGAAAAGCGGCGCATGATTGTACGCGGTGACAAAAACACCTTTGGCTTACCCTATATTGCAATGGCGTATCCGATTGTGGACAGCACCGGAGCAGTTGTCGGAGGAGCGGTTGTCATTGAAACAACCGAGCAACAGGATGCAATGAAAGCCATGGCATCTAAACTTAATGACATGATCAGCACGCTGGCCAGTTCGTCAGAAGAAGTATCCGCCCAGGCTGAGGAAATCACAGCAGTCACAAGCGATCTGACCACTACGGCACAAACACTCCAGAGCAAAGCCAAGGATACCGAACAAGCACTTTCCCTTATCCGCAGTATTGCCGGCCAGACCAACCTGCTCGGTCTTAATGCCGCTATCGAGGCCGCCCGCGTAGGCGATCAGGGCCGGGGTTTTGGCGTAGTTGCTGAAGAAATCCGCAAATTAGCTGCTATCAGCGCAGACGCGGTCAAGAACATTGCTCAAATATCTGCCGGCATACAACATGACAGCAACGAGACATATCAGCAGTTGAAACAGGTATCTGAATCGGTCTCCCAGATCTCAGATGCTATCACTCATGTCGCCGCTACGATTCAGGAGACAAGCGGCATAGTGAAAGACATGGATGGCATGGCCGATAAGCTGACACAAAACTAAACACTGTCAGCAGCAGCCTCAATATTTACAAATATATCGTAGAACGCTAATCCCTTGGTACCTGTGCAAATTTCGCCCATATCAGAAAGCAGCCCCGGATTCAACTGATTAAGAAACAGCCGGCCTGATTGTGAACCCTGGTAACAAACCAATGCGTCAGGCGGAGTATCTGAAGTAACTAAGGCCGGCAGTACGACCGAGCCAAACGAATTATAAATTCTCACCCTCTTCCCTGACCGTATGCCTCGCCGTTGGGCAGCGTCAGGGTGAATATGTACAACCGGCTCGGAACCGCTCTTGTATAACCAATCAGGAATATCAAACTGAGAGTTAAGGCTGTGCTGAGCATGTGACGTGATGAACCAAAACGGATACTGCTCACACGGCTTTGCGCCCGGTTTATGCAAGGGCAGCGCAGATTTGTTGTTAGACAGCGCCTTCCTGGAAAGAAATTCGAATTTGCCGGATGAGGTGCTGTATTTGCCATCCTCCCAGGCAATGTGCGGAATATCAGCCCGCCTGGGGCCATCCATCAGCTCACGCCAATGCGTAATGCCCAGCATACGATAAAATTCATCGTTAAACTCCCTGTCCAGAAGTTCAGACGGCGTTTTATCCGCCGGAAAATTTGAACTGCCTGGGCATTTTTTATTGAGAGCAATCGCCAGCATCTGCGCAATCTCCAAATCGCTTTTGGCGTCGAACCAGGGAGCAATTGCCGGCTCATTAAGACCAATCCAATGATGCCAATAACTGGGCACTATGTCGAATTCCTCAAAGTGAGTGGTAGCGGGAAGTACAATATCAGAGTAGCGGGCTGTAGGCGTCAGAAAGTGTTCTACTGTAACAATACAATCAATATTGTCTAACTGTTTTAGGAGCAGCGTACGATTGGCATCCTGGGTTATCAGGTTGCGGCAGGCGATCCACAAAAATTGTACCGGAGGATCTTTCATTGCCGCAAGTTCTTCGGCAAAAGAGTTAATGCTGACCTTCCGATTGCCCTCCGGGCTGTTAAGG
>Ga0366779_1033_pt1 | contig 22211 bp, 19 predicted proteins | sample BONcelN113001E10_FD_207083 | JGI IMG/M metagenome (GOLD analysis project Ga0366779, IMG submission 207083) | Enriched cells from coal bed in the Powder River Basin, Montana, United States - BONCAT cells N11 rep2 HSBNCT.N11.300.1.E10 ... | reverse complement strand
ACAAACTCATCCTTGCTTTTTACATTGCGAAGATCAAGCGACAGGAGTTGAAATCCGCCTATCATCAAGTGCGTGTGATTATCAATAAAACCAGGCAAAACTAAGTGTCCTGCTCCATCCAATATCTTTGTATATGGACCGGCAATAGAACGAATTTGTTCATTAGAGCCAATAGCCAAAATCAACTTACCTTTTATGGCTAAAGCTTCAGCATAAGGCAATGAAGCTTCACCTGTCCAAATGCGGGCGTTAATCACCATCAAATCCGGTTGCATTGTCACGATATATGCCTCCCAGAAAAGCTTACTCCTAACTTATTACCATCAGTAGAGACACTTCGCTTTATACACGGCTAATTCCTACTCATTTGGCACAGGAAAATAGGTGACAACACAAAAACCCGCGAATTCGCGGGTTTAATGTTATTCACCAGTAAATTAGCAGCATATACTGCCTACACAGCAATTTTATTCTGTCCGGTTACTTTATTACGTTGAATAAAATAAATACCGACAAGTATCACAATACCAATCATATCAGTTACCAAACCTGGTTCAATCAGCATTAATCCACCTATAAAGGAAATGATCCTGATTACCGGGCTCACCTTCGTATACCAATGGCCAATCATCGCTACGCCTAATCCAAACATCCCTGTGACAGCAGAAACAGCAGCAATAAAAACTTCAAGGGGAGTAGCTTTCACCATCAGAAGTACTGGTGCATAAACAAACATATAGGGAACAATAAAAGCGGCTATCGCCAGTTTTGATGCCGTAATTCCTGTTTTCATGGGATTGCCACCGGATATACCTGAAGCGGCATAAGCGGCCAAGGCAACTGGCGGCGTAATATCTGCAATAATGCCAAAATAAAATACAAACATGTGAGCTGCTATAATGGGAATGCCCAATTGTATCAGCGCAGGTGCGGCAATGGTTGATGTAATAACATAATTTGCTGTGGTAGGCACACCCATTCCTAAAATAAGAGAAGTAATCATGGTAAAAAACATAACAGGAAGCAGCATGCCACCAGCTAAGTCAATAAGTCCGCCAGCAAGTTTTAACCCCACACCTGTTTTTGTCACAACACCAATAATAATACCGGCAGTAGCGCAGGCAACCAGTACTCCGAGAATACCTTTGGCACCCTTTTCGAGGCCTTCAATCAATTGACCTGGTTTCATGCGTGTTGATTTACGCAATGCGCTTGAAATAATAGCAATCACAATTCCCCACAAGGCCGCTTTAGTTGGAGTCTGCCCATCTACAAGCAAGTAGAGAATAGCAATCAGGGGTAATGCAAGATGACCGCGGTTGAAAAATACCTCTTTGAGTTTTGGTAATTCATGACGGGGAATACCTTTTAACCCCTTGCGTTTTGCTTCAAGATGAACAGCAATCCAGACTCCGGTGTAATATAAAATTGCCGGTATGACTCCTGCTTTTACTACTTCAAGATATGGAACTCCGATAAACTCAGCCATGAGGAAAGCGGCAGCGCCCATAATTGGTGGCATAATTTGACCACCTGTAGATCCGGCAGCCTCAACCCCACCAGCAAATTCCTTATCGTAGCCCAATTTTTTCATCATGGGTATGGTAAAACTTCCCACTCCCACCACATTGGCTACTGAACTACCTGATATTGTTCCCATCATACCGCTAGCCAAAACAGTAACTTTTGCCGGACCACCACTGGCCCAGCCGGCAATGGAATTGGCAATGTCAATAAAGAATCTTCCCAGGCCCGTTGATTCCAAGTAAGCTCCAAATAAAATAAACAGAAAAATAAATGTTGATGAAACACCTAGGGGAATTCCAAAAATACCTTCTGTTGTAAAATACAAATGTGCGACTAAATCAGATGGACTAACGCCACGATGAGCTAAAATATCGGGCAGATAGGGTCCGGCAAAAGCATATGCGATAAAAAGCACGGCAACAATAACCATTGGTTTGCCAACAACCCTCCGGCAGCCCTCAATTACCATTAAAACTCCAAGGGCACCGATTGCAAAGTCGAGATCGGTCACCGTTCCGGCACGTAACACCAGTTGATGATAGGTTACAACAACATACATGGGCACTGCTGCACCGATAATGGCTAACAACAAATCAAAGGGGTGTATACTCGTCCGGGACCAGGAATGGCGACTAGGGTACAGCAAAAAAATCAGCCCCATGCCAAAACTCAAATGAATAGCTCGCTGCAATTGGGCATCAAGAACACCATAAAAAGCAGTATAAAGCTGAAAGAGGGTAAAACAAATTGCAATGGCCGATACGATTTTACCGACAAACCCTGTCAGAATACGTTTATCAGCCTCTGAATCAAATTCTTTGAGTAATTTGTCTGCATCTAACTGCTGTTGTTCTTCTTCGACTGGCAATTTACTCACTCCTTTTTATTTTAGAAGCTTTTATGATCTTTGATTTAAAATACGGGAAGCTAACCACCAGTAATCATAGCCAATACGCAGGTTTACCAATGTCCCCGCTTCGAACCATTGATAAAGCAGATATTCCTGCCCCTGGTGTAATAAGGATAATTTTGCCTCCGGACCTACTCTTACTGGTATCTGCTTAAAAGGACGATTCAGATTTGTCAGCATAAACCGATCTTCGAGTTGAGTAAATATACCTTCAGAAGGCAAAGAGGGCATCCCTACACCGTATGATCGATATTCAGTTGAGGTAAGAGTGAGTTCATCCACCCCTCTGACAACAAAATTTTCCCATACTGGTGTTTTATGAACCGAATGAGTAAATCTTATGCTGAAAGTATCTTCGGCATAAGTAGGCAAGGAGAGCGCTATCCCTTCCTTCGTTTCTATCGTAATTCTTAGCGGGAGAAACCACCAATATAAAGCTATACCCAACAAACAAAAAAAAGTTGCAAACCAGTACCTTCTGGCTTTCCTTACTCTCACCATAATATTGAATAAAATGCCGGTGCCAAAAAGGGGCCCGGCATTTTATTTACTCCTAAATCTTATTTTTCCTTAAAGAATTTTTCAGCACCGGGATGAAGTGGAATTGGCATACCTTCTAATGCAGTTTCTTTGGTAATGCCTTCACCTAGCTTATGGGCAGCTTTCAGTCGGTCAGTATTGGTATAAATTGCTTTTGTCATTTTATAAACCGTATCGGCATCGAGGTTCTCCGGAACGACCAACATGGCTTTTACCGCTACAGTCGCTACATCCGTTATTTGTCCAGGATAGGTATTAGCTTTTATTAACTGTTTCGCATAAAAAGGATAATTTTTAATTAAAGCATCTGCTTTATCAGCCTCTAAAGGAATCAATCTAACCTTCTTTTGAAATGCAATATCTTGTATAGCCGCAGTCGGAGCACCTGCCGTTACAAAGGCAACATCAACATTGCCATCTTTTAAACCATTAGCAGCTTCGCCAAAAGAAAGATATTGAGCATTTAAATCGGTATAGGTAAGACCATAGGCTTCTAATATTTGACGGGCATTAGCCTCAGTTCCGCTGCCGATTGAACCAACAGCCACTTTCTTGCCTTTTAGATCATTAATAGTTTTGATTGAACTGTCTTCCAGCACAATGATTTGAATGGTTTCATTATAAAGAGTAGATATGCCTCTCATATTGGCAACCTGTTTATCTTTAAACATTTCAATGCCTTTAAATGCATAATAAGCAGTGTCATTTTGCACCATGGCTAATTCAACTTTGCTTTCCTTGAGCATATTAATATTGGCTACCGATGCCCCCGTACTTTGAGCTGTAGCATTGACACCAGGAACATTCTTATTGAGTATTTCCGCAATTGCACCACCAAGAGGATAGTAAACCCCAGCCGTACCACCGGTAGCAATATTAATAAATTTTTTCTCTGGAGCTTTTTGATCAACTGCCTTTTGTCCGCCGCAACCCGCTAGAAGACTAGTTACCAGCACTGTAGCCAGTATAACTTTAAGTAGCTTTCTCATACTCAATCTCCTCTGCATTTTTATAAACAAGGAAAGGAATATACCAATCCATGTTTCCATTATTTTCATATATTCATTCCTAATTCTATTTTTCCCTTCTTAATTATCTTCTAAATATAATGTTATTTTTGAATTTTCGGTTTACAAGGCTACATCCTCAAGTTTCTTTGCTAGGCTGTCCTTCCTTCTTGCCTTTCCGTCTCCTAAAATGTCTGAGGGACACGGCCAAACACCGTGTCCCTCAGACAATGGCTAATTTTTATTTCATGTGTTTGGCTGGTACATAACGTCCAAGATCAACATATTTGCCGTCGGCAATTTTGTACATGACCATTGATAAGCCAATAGGCTGATGAGTTTGCGGTGAGATGGTGATTTTACCGGTAGTTCCCTGGAGATCTTTAATTTGGTTCAAGCCCTGCAGGATCTTGTCAGGTGTTATTCCGCCGCCTTTTTTAACAGCCTCGGCAATAACCAGCATCTTGTCATACCCCAGATAAACTTTATTAATAGGATCCTCATTAAATTTGGCTTTGTAGGCATTTCTCACTTCTGCCAGCTGCGGTTCAGTGTCAGAGAAGTTATTGGCAAAATACAAATTATTAGTCGCTTCACCGTCATTTACCAGCGAGGCGAAAGGTGGCGCAAAGTCCAAGCCGCCGACAAAGGGCAGCTCCAAAGCAACTTGTTTGCGCTGCTTAACTGTAATGACTAAGTCTTGAATATAATTGGGAGCATATACGACTTGCGCATCCGATTCTTTAATCTTGGACAATTGAGTTTTAAAATCTTTGTCACCCCTGCTGTAAACTTGCTCGATTACAATTTCAGCCCCAACTGATTTGGCATATTCCTTAAAGGGAGCAACAAGGGATACAGCATAAGCGTTGGATTGGTCATAAAAGATGGCTATTTTCTTTAAACCAAGTTTTTCAATAGCATAACTTGCCATGATTTCACCATATTGCACGGTGGAAGGCTGTATAAGAAACATGGAAGGATGAACCTTGCCATCTTCAGCCACAGTAGCACGGGGATCGGCAAAACTGCCAACAAGAGCCACCTTTTTGCTGTCGGCAATCGGAGCCAGGCCAATACCGATATTGCTAACCGGTGGCCCGATTACGGCAACAGCTTTTTCTTGATCTACCAGCCGGGTATAGGCCTTAATGGATTCCTGCACATCCCCTTTGGTATCCATGGTCAGCAGCCTGATTTTGCTTCCATTCAGACCGCCTTGAGCATTCAGTTTCTCGACAGCCAGTTCAATGCCGCGGGTCACAGCATTTCCCCAAACTGAAGTGGGACCACTCATATCCTGGAGGTTGCCTATCAGAATTTCTTTGGCACCATTACTGCTGCTGGGATTGGATGAAGAACCGCATCCTGCAAATATACCACCAATCAAAAACAACCCGATTATGGCTATAACAGTAAATTTCTTCATGTCTATCCTCCTATACGTTTTTAGGGACATTAGCCACCTGTATCCATTTCTCAAGAAATGAGTACAGTCTTTAGCACTTTACGGCGACTCATGCCGAGAGCACTTTATATGGCAATTACCGCTCGTCAATATGCTGAATCTTTAGACTATTATCGACAAACTTTCAGGACTATGTACTCCCATCAGGATTGCCGGCACTTTCAAAAGTCTATCACCTCCTCGCTGCTTCTGCCTCCTTTTAACTCCCTCCCTTCTCAGAACTGCATTTCTTTGCGAATAAGTCGACAAGCTTACTGCCATTGATACCTTCTCCAATAAAGCAAGCCATCGCTTCGCTGTGATTAGTCGGAATAATTGTATACCTTCCATTTACATAACTAAACTCAAAACTATTTCTCCCCGTATTGACAAAACCTTTCCCCCGTACAATGTCTCCGTATTCGCTGCTCCTTAGACTAGCCAGCATGCCATCCAAGTCATTGTAGGTCACAGCTTCCATGTCACGTAAACTAAAACTCTCCCATTTTTTATGGGTTCCCTGACGGTAACGGCGATAACACCTGGAAGTTGCAGGACTTCTTACAGTTTTATCTCTTATCTGGAACATATGAATCTCTGTCATTTCATCCCAATTCATCGTGAAGATAGTTGCCCGTGGATTAATACGCTGTACTGCTGCTGCTATCCTTTTTATATCTTCCTTGCTGACCAACTGACTTTTACTCAGGATCAGCGTATCGGCATGTTGAATCTGATTTTCGAAAAAGTAAGCGTATTTTTCATTTTGTTCGATATAATTGACGCTATCAATAATCGTTACTATTGAATTGACCTGGCAGCGGGCAGACAACAGCGGGTCATTGACAATAGCGTATATTTCACTTAATACGAAAATTCCCGAAGGCTCGATGATAATTCGTTCAGGCTTAACTTTAGCCAGTATTTCAGCAAGTGTATGGGTAAAATTTTGGCGTAATGAACAGCACAGGCAGCCTGCAGATATTTCATAAACTTCAATACCGTTACAGCTAAGCAAGGTTCCGTCAATACCAATCTCACCAAAATCATTTTCAATGACCACAACCCGTTCAGACCGGATTGTACAGGTATTAAGCATTTTTTTAATAAAGGTCGTCTTCCCTGACCCTAAAAAGCCGGAAATCACATCAATTTTGACCATCCATTGTACTCCTATTACTAACTACCTGCTGTACTTTAAAGTCCATGCCTTTGATGAATTCTTGTGTGAATTCACGGGAAGCAGAAAGTTCAACATACTGTAATTTTACACTTAATTCCTGGGCAGCTTGCCGGACTGGCTGCGATAAAAGCGCCAACTTGGCACCTGCACCGGCACCGTTGCCAATAAAGATTACTTTATCTTGAAATTCGATAGGCAGCAGCTTGATTGCTATTGCCTTGGCGATATTCAAATAAGTCCCAAAACCTCCGGCAAGATATACCTTATCAATATCATTACAGGTGCATCCCAGCTTCTTGCAGAGCACACTAATTCCAGCAAAAATTGCCCCTTTGGCTAATTGCAGCTCCCCTATATCCTGCTGGGTAAGATAAATGCCTGTTTCTTTATCAATCATAAAAGCCGGCTTGCCATAATGTACAATAAGACTTTCTGCCAGCTCAGGCCCCACTGCTCCTTCCTTTACATCCGCTCTTTTTTTCAGCTTACCCGAATTGGTTACCAGCCCGTATTTTACCAGCTCGGCAAGAAGGTCTACCAGCCCGGAGCCGCAAATACCTACAGGCGGTTTGTTGCCAATGGTAGTATAGAAGGGATAACGGGAAAAGTCGATATGGTCGATCGCTCCCGCAACGGCTCCCGTACCGCAGCTGATTTTGGCCCCTTCAAAAGCAGGACCTGCCGCAGTAGCGCAACAAACTAGTTTCTCCCGGTTGCCCAGTACCATTTCCCCGTTCGTACCAATATCCAGCAGCAGTGACACCTTGCTGCTTTTATGCATAGCGCAGACTAACATATCGGCGATAATATCTGCACCAACATAACCTGAAACTGCCGGAAGAAGGCTTATATATCCTTCAGGATTAAGCAGCAAACCGATCTGCTGCGCTTTAATTTTCAGCCCCTTGGTAAAAACAGGCGTATAAGGAGCACGGGCAATTGCTGTACAGGGTATATTGAGCAGTAAATGCAGCATGGTAGGGTTGCCGGCAACCATCATTTCGTAAATATGCTGACAGGGCAACCCATTACGCCGGCATAACCGTTCCAATAGGCTGTTAATTCCGTCAATAAGCACACGGTGCAGTTGTGCCAATCCCGCTGGGTTCTCTTGAGTGAAAGCAATACGGGTAATAACATCCGCCCCATATAGCCGCTGAGGATTTAAAACTGTCTCGACATCAAGCTCTCGCCCCGACTCCATATCGATCAAATAAGCGACTATAGTGGTTGTACCGATATCCATGGCTATGCCAGCCATTCTTATCTCGTCCGCCGGAGCTAAAGCAATAATTTCATTCTCATACAGCGTACACGAAAGATCACCCTCGCCTGCTGTTAGCAGCAGGGGCAGCTGCTGCAAAGGAGTATAGGCAATCGTGCAATCAGGACGTCTAAGTGCTTGCACCAATCTCGCAACATCATCCCGTGGTTCTTCTAAAGAAGGCGGCGCTACCGTTACGGTAATTTTTTTTAGAGAACTATTTATTTCACCGGTAAAAGCCGGACCGGCAGAAACTATTTTCATATCCTGCTGCTCTTTTATTTGTACAATCATGTTAGACGAGATCTGCAGAAAACAAGCCAACCGTAACCCCCGCTTAAGGTTGTCTGGTCCCAGCAGTTTGGCTTCGGCTTCGCTGATGGGGGGAACGGGCTGGCATTTAATATACACCTGGCATTTGCCGCAGGTATGATTATTCCCGCAAGCCTGATTGATATAGATGTTGTTCCCAGTAAGCACCTCCAGCAGGTTTTCTCCTGCACGGGCTGTTATTGTCCTCACTTCGTCCTGTCTTTTAATAATAAGTTCATAGTTACCGTGCGCCTTAGGATAAGGGCAGCGGGTCTGGTTACAATCGCGGCAGTCATGGTCAACTGCCGACATAGGAACAGCTTTGCCGATCCCGTAAACTAAGGATACCGATTTGGCAGGTATCATCATGAAACGCTCATTTAGTCTGACATTCAGAGTATCAAGAGGCAGCAAACTACAAAGAACAGCTTGCTCAGCAAGCTCCCAATCACCATTCCCCGGACAGAAGCGCCGCGTAATGCCCTGTTTACCTGTTTCAGCCTGTTTAGCAAGACCTTCCCACAAAGTATGATTCACCTGTTCCAGAACGGTATTGGCAATTGTATCAAGTATCATCCCTTTTAGTGCCAGCCCCCGCTTAAAATAACTCTCTATCGCCTGGGAAACAGCATTTCCTAAAGTAGCAATAACGACTACTACCTGCTCAGCGCTAGCGAGATTTTGGAAGATATACTCACCGGAAAAACAGTTCCCATCAGGCAAAACAAGCCTGTTGTTACTCTCGTCAATGATAAGCGGGTACGTCTCGTAACACACAAGGGGCTTGAGCATAACGGCAGCCTCGCTAATTACTTCACTGCATTCGCGCAGCACCTTTGCCGGAACAAGCTTCAGACTGCTATAGCCCATACAGGCCAGCACTCTGGCTTTATCAATTGTCACCGGTATAGTAACTATCGGCATGACAAGCCTCCTAAACTTTGCCCTTTTTATCAGGCTGTCATCATTTGCCTGGCAACATCAGCGGCTACAGCAGCATCAAAAGCATAGGCATCGGCACCAATCCTTTGGGCAAAATTCTCTGTCACAGGTGCGCCGCCAACCATTACCTTAACTTGCTCTCTCACTCCAGCGGTGGCAAGTGATTCAATAACTATCCTCATTTCAGACATGGTCGTAGTCAGTAGTGCCGACATCGCCAGGATTTGTGGTTTATGCTCTTTAATAGCTTCAATAAAAGTATCTTCATGGACATCAACACCTAAATCAATGACCTCCATCCCTGCGCCGACAAACATCATACTCACCAGATTTTTACCGATATCATGCAAGTCTCCCTTCACCGTACCAAGGACAACTTTGCCGATCGGTTCTACCCCCGCTTCGATGAGATAAGGTTTGAGAACATTCATACCGGCATGCATAGCCTGGGCAGCAATCAGCACTTCCGGCATATAAACCTCTTCATTCTTCCACTTCTCGCCCATGATGTTCATACCGTGAAGCAATCCATTGTGCAGTACTTCAAAAGGGGTAAGACCATTCGATAAAGCTTCTAACGTTTTAGCCTCGACAATATCATTTTCGCCTTCTTGCAAAGCATCAGCAATAACAGTTAAAATTTCCTTCATTATTATTATCACTCCTACATGTCATATTTAGCTGGAACAAATTTCGCGGACTTACAGGACTGAATCATCGAACTGGTAAATGCTTCTTCATCATCAGTTGTTTGCTCCAGTTGACTCTGCATCTTGTCCAGCCACTTCACTTCTTTATCTTCTATCACCAGCTGCCTGGCAGCAACCGCCTGTCGTAATTCAGCAATTGCTGCCAAAGCAGCATTTTTCGTTTTGGCAAAATAACTGTCGCCTTTGATAATTTCATTAGAAATTCTAAAAGCCACATCGGGCCTGAGGACATAGGCCTGAGGATCAAGGCTGCTATCCGATTCGGTCAGCCAGTCCCGTAATAACAGAGCCTGTGCTTTACCGGCCTTGGCAGCGGTATTCATCAGCCTGCAGTCATAAACAAGCTGTTCCAATGACACGGTTGGTGCCATGCCGCCAAGCAATTTGATATTCTGCACCGATTCGTTGCTCCACAAGTCAGCGACAGCAGCAGCAATATTGCCTACCGGACTAAGATGAGCGCAGGCACTTGATTTGCCCTCCATCGAAATAGGAGTACCGGTAATGGCCTTTATATATACCCCCTCATAGCCGCAGTCCTTGTGCGGTCCAACTGCTCCTTCTTCCAAAGCCACCAGACTTCTAACCACCGTCATTACTCTGACAATAGCAGCAAACGTTTTAGGTACATAACGCTTATCAGCAAGCACCATGGCTGTATTACCAAAACCGCAGGCCGTATCGCCGGCAGGTATAGTACCTGTTCGACCGGCAATGTCTACAATTGAGCTCCACAGGCGGGACATGTCCTTCGTACCCAACACACTCAAGGCAAACAGTGATTTCACAATATCGCAGTACATAATAGCGTCATCATGAATATCTTTGCCGCCTATAGACTCAATAGAGAGTAAATCGGCCCCTTCCCTGGCGCAGCCTTCAAAGGTTTCCATTATGGCATTCCAGTGAGATCCATCCCACATATGAGGTGACTTTTTGTCCTCCCGGATGTCAACCGGTGTAATCCGCAAAACGCTTTTCAGGCCATGTTTCTGTTCATAATCGTACATAACGGTGCGCACTACTTTGGTAATTTCCACACCCCAGCCGGGATTGTAGGTAGTCGGCGGCAAAAGTTCAACTTCTACCACCAAGCCTGGTGCACTTAGCTCCTTGGCCCGTTTGCAAGCATCCTCCACAATTCCTTTGTATTGTTTTAAAACTTCCGGCATAGTTTGCTCAGTAATAAGCATATCGGGCAGAGTAAAGTTGAGTTCAGGCAGTATTTGACCTCCGCCTATTACTAAGCCATTTTTGCAGACTACAGGCTTAAGCGAGCTGCCATAGACAAATTGGTCCAAACTGGAATAGGCCAGACTTGAGAACGACTGTTTAGACAAACCAATCAACTCCTTTAATTGTATTGATACTCTTCTGCAAATTTTTTCAATAACAATATTCTCGCCGGATCGGTATCAAGCGGTACAACACCGCAGCCGAATACAAACCAGCCTCCCGGAGCGCCAACGGTCAATACCTCCCGGGCCTGAGCAATGATTTCCTCTTCTGTACCGGTTTCGAGCAAACTGGATTTGACATTGCCCCGCAAAGTAATGCCTGCCGCTTCTGCCTTGGCTTTATAAGCCGCCAGATCAACGCCATGATCAGCCATAATCAACGACGAACCGGTTTGTACGAGGTATTCTGAAATAGGCTGAGTATTGCCGCCGCTTATTAACCCCACATTGGGCGCTCCTGCCTCTTTTAGGCCTTTAATCAGTTTTTGATGACGTTCGAGGACGAAATTTTTGTATAACTTAGGTGATAAGAGCGGCGGAGTTATCCAGGAATCATTGATCGCTACGCCCAGGCCCCGTTTAACCATGGCCTTACCAAAGGCTGCCGATACTTCGGTGGCAAAATCCAGCAATGCTCCCGCATAGGACGGATCCCGCAGTAAATCCAATATAAACGGTTCAAAACCCCGTAAAAGCGCCGCTAATGTAAAGGGTCCAATAGCTGCGGCAGATACCAGTACTTCATCCCCGATTTCCCGTTTGATGGCATCGGCAGCTTCCAGCAGCAGTGGCATGCGTCCAGCCGTTTCCGGATCAGGCACGGTAAGTTCACTAAGACCTTCCTTATTTTTTGCAAGCACGTGAGAGCACACGGAAGGAATTGATTTGTTATCAAAGTACTGTATTTTGCAGCCCAATGCCTCAGCCTCAAGATTGTAAATGTCGATTCCGACAGCTACTAAATCATGACCATACAACCGGTATGCCTCTAATTGCCCTTTAACAATAAGCTCCTTGCTTTTGGCCATCTCGGATGGCGTAACACCAATTAATGCTGCTGCATGTTCATAAATGGTGGGAACAAAAGGAACCCGGTCCGGCAGTTTCCCTTGCGCTAATCGCATCATTCTTTCACGAGGCATCATATTTCTTCAACCTCCTACTAACTTGTTTTTAACAAAATAATGATTATCTGCCCTGGCAATTAAATATTCATTATATTCTCGTAATTCTTTCTTTTCTTTTTCATTACCTGCGTTAAAATTGCTAAAAATCACCCCTAAAATGCAAAAACCATGTGCAACATGCACATGGTTTCTTAATATACTAGAATTTATAAATTTGCAAAGTATAGGGAGCTAGGCAAATCAAGGTATAGAGAAAGGTTGTGTGCAACCTGTTCTTTTGTCTTGATACAAAAGAACCAAAAAATCAAGACCAGTACGGAAATGGCCTTGGAAGCAGGCCTCCCTTCGGGACAGCCATTTCCGTAAGGGTCGCAGGGACGAGAATAAGGAACAAGGATAGCGTGTGTCACTGGAACCGTCCCCATGACAGAAAACTCCGCCTTTCTCCTTTCCCCGTTCTTCCCGGCCATTTCTGGAAAAAAGACGGTCCGCAGGATGGAAATACCGTCAGCTTACGTTAAGAAATCCATTTGTTTGAGCGTAGCGAGTTTCATGGATTTTAGTAAGGTGATGGTATTTCCAAGTCTTTTTGGAAGACCATGCCTAGCATTTTTGGTACTTTTGTTGCGATGACAAAAGTACAAACCGGGCTTTTTCTATTGAGTCTGCCAGTCCTTATAGATCGAGGCTAGAGCATTGTAGTCAAGAGGATAGTTAGCCGAGAGAGGACCGCTTTGGCGGTTTTTCTTATTTTATTTCATTCCGGCAGCACATAGCCGCATATAGATTGCCAGTATTTTAGTCAGTAAAGCATCTAAGTAGCGTTCTCCCGGATCTAATCCGGTAATTTTCTTGTACTTTTCTACTTTGCCTGCAACTGTATTGCGATGCAAATAAAGCTTCCGGGAAGTTTCCGTTAGATTAAAGTTATCATTAATATAAGTTTCTACAATATATAACAATTCCTCATCACCAGTATCACCTTTCTGTTTCAGTTTGTCTGCAAGGGGCCGAAGCGTCTTAACAAGCATCCGGTCAGGTAAATTATAGGTAATATATTCAGCTAGTAAATCTTCATACTTGTATAACCCGTTTCGGCCAAGAAAGGTCATTCCCAGCTGTATTAATAACTTGGCTTCCTGATAGGATTGTCTGATATCAGCAAAGTCGTCACATAAACTGCCATAAGCCAGACGGACGGCAAAAATTTTGCTTGTTTCCATTTCGTTTAAAATCGTTTCACAGACACGGTCCAAAGCCCGGTAGATTCGGCCTTGTTCCGTTATTTCCATAAAGGCTTTGATAATTACGATCTGGTTGGCTCCATAAGAAGCTACAATATCCTGTTTGGTTATATGTCGATTGGCTTTGATCATTTGAATGGTCTCTGCCTTAGCCTTTTCTGACGAGGCATCATAACCCAGATCGAGATGAATATTAAAGTAACGGTTAACCTCCTCTTCCAAATCAAGAAGAATGACTGCCCGGGACTGGGTAACATCAAGGCCGGACTGTTTCAGATTGCTGATTAAAATTGTATTATCATGGCGGCTATCACCGGCCGGTGACAATAGCTCTTTAACCATCAGCTCTTCCCGGCTGCGGGCACCTGCCAGCGAAATATACTGCGCTGCTGCCTGCAGCGCCGCCTTAATTGACTGCAGCAGAATTGTACTATGGTCACTGCTGTTATCATGAGCAGCTACTGCAATATGCCAAACTACCCCCGGCAATACCATAAACGGCTCCTGAAGAATACTTTTCGATGTATCTGCCAAAACCTTATCAGGTTGTCCATCCCAGGTCCTTGCTATTAACTTGTCGTTTTCATCGGTAATTTGAATATAAGCAGCCACCTCCTGCAGAGATTCCAGCAGCCGCCGGCAAAAATCAATATATTCTCCCATTTACAATGCCTCCCTGGCATTTGTGTACATTCTGGCCGCCTTCACGATCTCGATTAAATTGGCGTTGGTCATGCGTATCGGTAAACCACATTCAGGCGAAATCAATTGAATCCCGTCGCGAATGACGCTATGTACTGCTGCACGTACATCTTCGGCACTGCCGTTCAGCAATAATCGCGGATTATTGAGATTACCCGTTACCTGCATCTTTCCGGCCAGTTTCAGCGCTTCCGGAATGGAATTGCGTGAATCCAAATGAAAAGCAGCAAACCCTGTTTGTGCAAAAAGATCCAACCGGTCCAGCACATTACCGCAAACATGCAGGATAACCGGCGTTTTTCCCAGTTGTACTGCGCACTCCTTGTGAATAGGCAGCAAGTAGTCTTGATAAGTTTGGCGGCTGACCAAGTGGTCTATTGCGTGATCACACCAGGTTATGATATCTGCTCCGGCCTCAATTTGAGCGGCGGCAAACATAACCGGTACTTGCTTAAGATCGTGAAGAATCTTTTGAACTTTAGCCGGCTCTAAGATAACGTCCATTAAAAAATGTGCTGCTCCATAAAGATGATACGCCAAAGTCCAAGGTCCGACTACCTTGCCGATAATGGCAACACGGGCACCGTATTTCTGCTTCACTGATCGGATCGCCGTTAATAAAGCTTTCACAGGCCTTCTGTCTAAAAAGTTAGCCGGCATTTTGAAATCACCGGCCTCCTTTAGGGGATATTCAAGCACAGCCGGCAACCTGTCGGGATTCCCCCAGTCGATATTACATCCCAGAGCTGCCGCTTCCAAATGAAGCGAAAAATAAGGCATGATGGAATCAAAGCCCAATACGGTGTAACCAGTAGCGGCCAGAGCAGCTATTTTATCGGCATCCAAATGAGCTTGCGGAAAATGACAGCCTGTACGCTGCATATTTTCAAAGGTAATCAGCGACGTGGGATTCAGCACCGGCAAAGAGTCCACTTCCAGCCCGCTAAGTACAGCGAGAACTCGCTCTTTTCCTGTCAGGTTTGCTTTTCTCATCATGGAATTCCTTTCTGCCTCGCTTGTGATTGTCCTGTAATCCATTATTGTATGCCTGCCAGGCTAATTCCTGTGTTTTAGCAACTCAGCTTTATCTTCGTAATATGGCTACAACTGAATTTTCTCTGTATCATTTTTAGGCATTTCAGGTCTCATCCGGATTCTAGACATTCTGCACCTTTCCGGCTTATCCGGCCTTGCCGATAAGGCATCTGTGCAAAGCATTATGGCATATGGGGTATACATTCCTCTGCCAGTTTCCGAATTTGATTTGCCTGATCCGTGTTTGTTAATACAAACAAATAATCACCGGCAATGATTCGGGTATCTCCTTTCGGAACTAACTCGAGATCCCCGCGCTTGATACTTACCAATAAGCATTGAAACGGCCAGTTAATGTTTTTTATTTGCTTGCCATCGAGTTGTGATCCCATACAAATTACGAGTTCAAGGATCATTCTCTTTTTTGAAGCAGTATTCACAGAAAATCTCCCCTGCTTACTAAGGGCACGTTCCAATAGCTCTTCATAAATAGGCTTACTTTTGGCAATATCTGCAATGAGATAGGCAGTCATAGATACAACAATCAGTGAAAGCATGTGATTAAAAGAACCTGTCATTTCCATTATTAAAATACTGCCTGTTAGTGGAGCTTTCACAACTGCCGAAAAATATGCCGCCATGGATAATACGATAATATTAGTGCTGTAATATGGATCTAATTGACCTAATGCAATAAATAGATGGCTAAACACGCCTCCAGCTAATGCGCCAATAACCAGCATCGGTAAAAAGATTCCTCCCGGAACACCAGAACCATAACTAATCATGGTAAACAAAAATTTCACTATCAGCAATATCCACAATATTTTTAGACTAAAATCTTTTGCTGCTAATGCATTTACTAAATTATTACCTCCACCCAAAACCTCCGGTAAAAAGAAACCGATAATTCCCGCTACAGCTAACGGCAAGGCTACCTTCCACATACCGGACAACAAACCTTGTTGCTCATAAATGTTCAATGTCTTTATTAATATACGGTTAAAAACAATGCCCAGAAGTCCAATAAAAATACCGAGTAAAATAATAATCCCGTAATAGTGAACAGGGAAAATCGGTAATCCCCAAAAATCAAACACAGGATAGTAGCCAAAAAAATACTGCGATACAACTGCAGCAGTCAACGCTGCAGCTACTGCTGACATCAAAACTGTCGGAGAAAAGTTTTTATGCAATTCCTCCAATGCAAATATTACTCCAGCCAAGGGAGCATTAAAGGCGGCAGCTAATCCTGCGCTGGCTCCACTGGTTAAGAGATAACGTTCTTCCATCCTTGACCTGCCGAGGCGGCGGCTCAACCCTTGTCCTACTGCTGCGCCCAATTGTATGGAGGGCCCCTCACGTCCCAGCGATAAACCGGCACCGATAGCTAAAACCCCACCGCCAAATTTACTGACTAGTACCTTTAACCAATCCATTTTCATGAACCCGGAAATGGTTCCCTTCACCTGGGGAATACCGCTGCCTGCGGCCATCGGCTCTGCGGTAACGATCCGGTTTAAAAGATAAGCAACCCCCACTAGCCCGCAAAACCACAGCAGCGTGAACAGCCAATATTCTGCCCGCAAATAACCATAGGCGGCAATGCGCAACAGTTCTGCCAGCTCCAGTAAATACCGGAAGGCCACGACAACCAACCCGACAAAAAAGCCAATTACAATCCCTTCGCCAAACAGCTTTAGGCGAAAGTCATGCCAATGTGTCAAAGAATAATATGCCTTACTTACTCTCGGTACAGACATGCCCAACTTCCCCTCCTTGCAGCTATAGAGTTCAAATGTTTGCAGAAATGAACGATTTTATTATACTACATTTATTCTATACATGTTTAACTAAAAACTTATATAATCAGCAGGAGCTGTTAGTTAATTGTAGAAAATATAATACTGCTAAACTACCCTGACCGAAAGGAGCCGTTTACTTTGCAGCTGTGTAAAAGATTCTCTGTCATTGGAATAGCAGCTATTTTTATCTGTCTGTCGGCAGGCCTGTACTACCTGATTGCCACCTTATTCTCCGGTATACCTGTGCTAAATTATCACCAGATAAATAATGAAGCCCATAACGTCTTAACGCTTAGCTCTTATGAATTCGATGCCCAAATGGCCTATTTGCACAAACAAGGCTATACCGCCATATCACCGGATCAATTGGCTGACTATCTGCAATATGGCAAAGAGCTTCCTTCCAACCCAATCCTGATTACCTTCGATGATGGCTATGAAGATAACTACCGGGTCGCTTATCCTATCCTGCAAAAGTATAATCTTACTGCTACCATATTTCTGATTACTGATTTTGTCAACAACAATAAGCGTTACCTAAACTGGAATCAAATTAGAGAAATGCAGGCAAATGGCTTTACCTTTGAATCACATACTCTAAGCCACATATTTTTAACTAACGCTTCCGATAATGACGTCCGCTCCCAACTCACGAAATTACGGGAAGCCCTGGAATGGCGCCTTAAACAAAAAATTGAATACTTGGCATATCCGGGCGGAGCTTATGATCAGCGGGTTATTACCATCGCAAAACAAACAGGCTACCGGGCTGCCTTTACCATAGATTTCGGGCGAGATACAATCAACTGTGGGTTGTTCACTTTAAATCGAATTCCTATTTTTTCAGGCACGCACACCTTCCTCCATTTCTGGTTGCGTTTAAAATTCACACCGGTATTGAACGCCCTGCAACGTTTTAAAGATAAAATGCACGAACTAGGTGCAACTATGATCGCCAGCAAAATTATCATTCCATAATTCTTATTACTACATCAGCATAGGAGCAAAACATCATGCCGCTAAAAAATTTGGTTATTGGGATTACCTTAGCCGTCCTGCTGTTATCCTGGCAGCACACATCGGTAACTGCAATGGTTCACAAAGATGAAGAACAACTGTACTTATGGGCCAACAATTTAAGCCGGAAAGCAAACGATCCACCTTATCTCAGTCTCTATTACCGTTTGCGGGAAACCTATTTCACCCTGGCTCCCCATGCCAGCCAGCCTATCGTTTTTCTGGGAGACAGTATTACAGATGAAGGCGAATGGTCAGCGCTTTTTCCGGCCCTGCCGGTAGAAAACAGAGGGATTGGCGGTGACACAACCTTAGGCGTATTGAATCGCCTGCATCAGGTCATTGTCTTGCAGCCTTCACAAATATTCTTAATGATCGGGACAAATGACCTTTGTTTCGGCCGCTCCATTCCCGATACAATTGCCAACTACCGCCAAATCCTCACTCGGCTGCATACGGAACTGCCAAATACCAAAATATATATTCAAAGTGTACTGCCTTTTAACGATGCACTATTTCCATCACGAAGCTTACGTACCAACAACAATATTAAGCAGCTAAACACAGAAATTAACAAATTGGCCCAAACGTATCATGACCCTTACATCGATTTAACTCCTGCTTTCTCCGGTCCGTCCGGACGGCTACCCGCCCAGTACACCACCGACGGCCTGCACCTCAATGCTTCCGGCTATCTGCTGTGGCGTGACCAAATTAAAGATTTAGTGGCCCCGCGACACTCTCCCACATAAAAAAAACAGAGCCGGTCATGCCATAAAAGACCTGCATACCGTAGAAACGGTATGCAGGTCTAATTTTTGGCCTAACGCTTGTATTACACTTAAGTTTCTTTTAGGTGCATGATTGCTAATAGCTCTTCAAGAACCTCAGGGTGCCTTCAACCAAAGATTTGATTTGTTTTTGATCGGTAGTATCAATCAACTCTCCCATTTTGCTTAGTGTCTCAAATATGGCTTGTTCTTCCGCCGTTTTGAAAAAATAATAATCATTGGGATTATGATCGCCATCGGTATCGCACTCTAAAATAAAGGTCTCATTATACCAATAGATCGTAATTCTCCCTTTTATAGTTGCCGCCAATATATTCCGGTGGATTTTCTTGTTATCCTCCAATTCCTTGTGCAAAAGCTGTCCAATGACCACAAATTCGCTACAGGAGACGTGCTGCATAAACAAACCCTCCTCTTTTCTTTGCTAATCTCATTAATTGCATACTTACCGGACTAATTCCTGCTGCCATTTATCAGTTTCTTCAAACAAAACACCCCTGTCACATTAAACTGGTTTTAAATCCATTTAACGTAACAGGGGTGCAAACTGCCAATTTGGGCAATTTGCTTTTTTTATATCCTACTTCATTTCAGCTAGAAAAATTTTAAATACAATTACAACAAATGTTACTGCCGAGAAAGTAATTAGCCACCCCAGTAACGGTCTGTCGTAATGAACCCGGATAGTAATGAACATGGCACAATCAAAGAGCAGTGAATATCCGTAAGACCACCCGTTATCATAGGAAATACCACCAATAATATGATCAATCCCTTCGAGTATGCCGTAAATAACCACCCATAAAAGAATATACGCATACTGTTGAACCTTCTTCACTGGGGGCATGTTTGATAAAAACAGCAGCGTCGTTGCCGGCAAGGCGATATACGTATTGACAAATTCCACGATCGTTTCGGTCGAAACAATGGCATCAGGGTTGAAAACCCAGAACGAATTATGATATCCCAGGTAGCCAACACTTAAGTTAACAACCATCACAAACAATATAGAGGAATAATACTTTTCCCAATTTCTCCAGTCTCCCCATTTCCATGCAGAGACTATAAAGCTCGTGAGAAGAAAAGCTCTAAAAAGTAAAATGAGCCACATATGCTCACTCCTGCCTACAGCGAAATTAATCTACCTTAATTATAGATTGCCCACCTCAGGTGGATTCATTCCGGATAAGCCATCAGCATCTGATACACAGACTATTACACCTCCATCATTTTAAACAGGTTTTAAACCCATTCCTATTAAGATACCATTGGAACCAAAAAAGCAGAGGTATCATACTTATATAAGTAGATTTAGGAGGTGTGGTTAAGCATGAAGTATTGTTTTGAGTGGAGTGCCCAAAAGGATATTAGCGTAGTACCAGGTAATTATTTTGAAAGTATGGCACTGGCAGGAGATACTCTATACTCCGATACGGGCAGCCGTGATGAATTTCAATCAGCTGGTTTGATTATGCCGGGAAAGCGCTTTGCCGCATCTGGACGGAACAAGTCCTATAGCTCGAAGGATATGTCGGCAAACCAGGGAATCATTGAGGCTGCTCCCCCCTCTTGGGTGAGTCTTACGAACGATACGGCAGAAATCGCCTTTACCATTGACACCGATATTTTTCTTGACCCCGGTCTTTTGGCCTCTTGTTTGCGTTTAGACATAACTAAAGAGAGTGAAACGGCAATACATATCCCGCTTAACCGATCTGATGTGCGAATTGACTGGCCATCGCGAGGCACCTTTGTTGTAACCCTACCTATCCAGGCCTGAGCTTTTCGTAGCTGCCAGATCCAAGGCAGGAGCCGCCTGTTTCTCGGTCAGTTCGTCAAGCGACTTATTCATCGTTTCTTTTCCTAAGAAGATAATATCCAGTGCAATTATCGCCAGAACTACGGTGAACATGGTGAATACAATACCGTACTGATCAGAACCTGTCATCAGCGCACCAACAGCAATTGGAGCGATGATACCGCCGGTCCGGCCGCAGGCTGCAGCCCAGCCCACACCGCTAGCCCGTGCATGGGTAGGATATTGTTCAGCCGAATAGGCATGTGTTATTCCCCAGGCCCCCAGGTTACAGAAGGACATGACACAACCCCAGAACACGATTTCCTCAGCTGATTTAGCACTGCCAAACATATAGGCCGCTACTGCACAGACAGCCAGCATAGCGCCCATGGTTGCTTTGCGCCCAACTTTGTCCACAAAATAGGCCGCAGCAAAATAACCGGGAATTTGTGCTATCGTCATATACAAAAGGAATTCAAAAGAACGGATGAGAGTATGTCCGCTTTTCACCAATAGCGAAGGCAGCCAGGTGAAGATACCGTAATAGGAATATACCATACCAAACCATAAGACCCACAGACAAACAGTTCTCTTCAGGTATACCGGAGACCATAAATCAAGAAAGCCGAACTTCTTTGTGTTGACCCTTGCCATTTCTGCCGGTTGAGGTTGTTCGCCCACAGGAACCCCCAGTTCCTGCTCAATTTTAGCAACAAGCACATGGGCTTCCAGATAGCGGCCCTTGCTTACAAGGTACATAGCGGACTCAGGCAATATCCGCCAGACATACACAACTACGAGAGCCGGCAGTGCTCCGATATAAAAAGCGAGCTGCCAACCGTATTGAGGAATAACCAGATAAGCAAGTGCAGCTGCCAGCAGCCAGCCCAAGGCCCAGCTGCTATTTTGCAGCACCAGCATTTTGCCGCGATGTTTTACAGGAGCATACTCACCCATCAGTGCATTCGCCACCGGCGGCTGTCCGCCGACGCCTGCTCCTACGATAAAGCGAAAGACCAGTAAGGATTCATAGTTCCACGCTAAGCCGCACAGCCCGGTTCCCACTGCATATATTCCCAGCGTTGCGACAAAAATAGCTTTCCTTCCTATCCGGTCAGCCAAGGTGCCTGATAAAATAGCGCCAACCGCCATACCTAGTAAGCCGGCGCTGCTGATAAAACCAATTTGGGCTGGAGACAGGTTCCACGCCCCAATCATTTTTGCCAAAACAAACGCAATAAGTCCAGTGTCCAGTGCTTCAAATGCAATACCTGATCCCATTAACAGTAAGAGCCGATAGTGAAACTTCCCTAAAGGAAGATTTCCCAAACGATCAGTTATAGTTGCCATTGTCTTGTCCTCCTTACATTTTTAAATCACCTTGCCCAGTTCTACTCGCTCCCCCCTTTCTTATTTACCAGGTATTCCCGGGCAATATACTCAGCGTAACCCCGGATAGAGCCAGTACCAACTTTATGTAGCGGGGTAGAGGTAATCCGCTCGCGAAAGAGGACAACCTCCACCTCCGGTAGTATTTTTTGCAAAGCAATAGCCAGCGGCAGTCCATTCTCCAGAATTTCCATAGCATGCGAATTGCCGACAATGAAATTAA
>Ga0366779_1031_pt1 | contig 22736 bp, 18 predicted proteins | sample BONcelN113001E10_FD_207083 | JGI IMG/M metagenome (GOLD analysis project Ga0366779, IMG submission 207083) | Enriched cells from coal bed in the Powder River Basin, Montana, United States - BONCAT cells N11 rep2 HSBNCT.N11.300.1.E10 ... | reverse complement strand
CGTCGCAACCGGTTTTTCCGCATCGGTATCCTTATGTGCCTTTCCGATCTATAACTATGGCACCGAAGCGCAGAAACAAAAGTATCTTATGCCGCTGGCTACAGGGCAAAAACTGGGGGCTTTTGGCCTGACCGAGCCGGCAGCCGGAACGGATGCAGCAGCCCAACAATCTGTAGCCGTACTGAATGGTGACCACTATGTGCTTAACGGTAGTAAGATATTTATTACCAACGGTGGGGCGGCCGAGGTATATATCGTTTTTGCCATGACGGATAAATCCAAAGGGATAAAAGGCATTACCGCCTTTATATTGGAGAGAGGCATGCCGGGGTTCACTTTTGGCAAAAAAGAACATAAAATGGGGATTCATTCATCCCAGACGATGGAATTAGTTTTCCAAGATGTTGCGGTACCGGTAGAAAATCGCCTTGGCAAGGAAGGCGAAGGGTTTAAAATCGCAATGAATACGCTCGATGGCGGCCGGATTGGCGTAGCGGCTCAGGCCTTGGGAATTGCGCAGGCAGCCTTGGATCATGCAATCAAGTATTCCAAGGAACGGGTACAATTCGGCAAGCCGATCGCCAGTAATCAGGCCATCGCTTTCATGCTGGCTGATATGGCAACCCAATTGGATGCTGCCCGCCTGCTTACATACCGCGCCGCCTATCTGAAACAGATAGGACAGCCTTATTCCAAGGAAGCGGCTATGGCGAAAATGTATGCATCCGATGCAGCCATGTCCATTACGACCGATGCTGTCCAAATTTTTGGCGGCTATGGTTTCAGCCGGGAATATCCGGTAGAACGGCTGATGCGCAATGCCAAGATTACGCAGATATATGAAGGTACCAACCAGGTACAGCGCATGGTTATTTCCGGAGCTATCTTACGCTAGAAAGAAGTTTAAACTCGCAATAGCCAGGGTATTTGGCTGTCAATGGTAGATGTACAGCATACGTTAGGTGACGAACTGGTAAATAAACAAGCGGTTTTTTGCGTTAATCATTACTTCGACACGCGATGCACCGCCCCAAGAGAGGAATATTGACGTGGATTCAATACTCTTTATTGCACCATCCCCAAGTATTGCCGAACTTGCCAGGCAAGTGACTGCTGAAATGGGGCTGAGTATACCGATCGAAATCGGTGCAAATCAACAGGCGGTAGATTTGGCCCGAACGCGTTCTAACAGCAGTGTATTGATAAGCCGTGGCGGAACAGCCGAAGACCTTAAGCAATTGGCTGACAAAACGGTAGTAGAGCTTACAGTTGCGGCAGGTGACCTTGTAGACGCTATTAAGCGAATTGCCGTTACCGGTGTGAACAAAATTGGGGTCATCGGAAGACGGAATATGATTGATGACATTGTGCAGGACCTGAGGATCTTGAATATTGAGGTTTTCATGCGGCCGTCGCGGGATGATAAAGAAACCAGACGGTTAATCGAGCAGCTTTCGCAAGCGGGAGTTAAAGGAATTATTGGCGATAAAGTTGGTGCCGAAGTGGCGAAAAGCCTTGGCATGGTAACCGAATTTCTTGATTCGGGGCCGGCTTCCATTAAAAGAGCTATAACCGATGCGGTTAGAATAGCCAGAGCGCAAGAATATGAGAGAGCGCGCGAAGCTGAAAAAACACAACAAATTCAACACAGTGTTTCCGAGCTTTATATTGCTCTTGAGCAGGCCGCTGCTGCAATTGAACAATTGACCGCATCGTCGCAAGAACTGGCTGCGACAAGCCAGGTGACAGCCGGTATTGCTCAGTCGGCCTCGCAAGAAGTAAGTAAAACAACAGAAATATTGGGGATTATCAGGCGTGTGGCCCAACAAACAAATTTGTTAGGATTAAACGCGGCAATTGAAGCAGCCCGGGCCGGTGAATATGGGCGGGGATTTTCCGTTGTGGCCGATGAGGTACGGAAATTAGCGGATGAAAGTAATCGCTCCGCCTATAGCATCAATGAGATGTTAAATAGATTCCGGGATGCGGTTGAGAAGGTTTTGAAAAATGTCGAACAAAGTGACATAATTACGCAAGAGCAAGCGAAGGCAACACAGGAGATTGCCCGAAAACTGGAGGGGCTGCGGCTAGTCGGTCAAAAGCTAATGGACACAGCGCAGGGAAAGAATGAAGCCTAGGATCGCTTATTGTGTATTTGAGGAGGCGTAAAAATGGTAAGAGGTATTCCTTTTGCAGAATTAAAAATTGGTGACAAAGGCAGCATGACAAAGACTGTCAGCGAGCATGACATTTATACATTTGCCGGCATAACAGGTGATTTTAACCCTATCCATGTTGATGCTGAGTTCGCCAAACAGACTATGTTTAAAGAACGAATTGCCCATGGCATGCTGTCAGCCGGGTTTATTTCGGCCGTACTGGGGACGACTATGCCAGGACCAACCAATGTTTACATGTCACAAGAGCTTAACTTCAAGGCGCCGGTAAAAATCGGTGACACGGTCACGGCAACGGTTGAGTTGATTGAGAAAATTGAGGAAAAGAAACGGCTTATTTTCCAGACTACGGTAACAAATCAAGATGGTGTAGTCGTCGTTGATGGCAAAGCCAAGATATTTAAACAAGACTAAAACACGCGTAAAACCACCGGGCATGTAACCAAGTGTGGTGTATGGTGGTTTCTGTTTTGTGAAAGGCTCTTTTGTAGTTGATCAATAGGAGGTAATAATAATGGTCCAGGCAATTGCATTCCCAGGCAAGTACGTCCAAGGGTACAAGGAGCTGTCACGAATTAGCAAATATGCCGCTCTCTTAGGCAAATCCGTGTTAATCATTGCTAGCCAGGGGCGGCTCGCTGAATTGAAAGAAGTTATCAATGATAGTTTTAAAGAGACGGACATAGTGGTAAATTACGAAGCTTTTAGCGGTGAATGTTCCAAACAGGAAGTAGGACGAATACGGGAACTGGTGAAAACCCACCAAAGCAGTGTTGTTGTCGGCCTGGGTGGAGGGAAGGCAATCGATACGGCAAAGGCTGTAGCTTACTACGAAAAAATTCCTGTGATAATTGTGCCGACGGTGGCATCAACGGACGCGCCAACCAGTTCGGTCGTTATCTATTATAAGGAAGACGGTACTTTTCATGAGGCGCTTTTGACAAAACGAAATCCTAATGTCGTCTTAGTTGATACTCATATCATTGCTAACAGCCCTGCCCGCCTGTTGGTTGCGGGTATGGGGGATGCCTTAGCGACATTTTTTGAGGCCCGTACCTGTGTGGAGAACTATCGCCGCAATCTCGCGGGAGGAACATTTACACTCGCCTCATATGAACTTGCCAAGTTATGCTACCGGATTTTGCTCGAGAGTGGAGTTGCAGCAAAGTTAGCAATTCAAAATAAGGTTGTTACTAAGGCTTTAGATAATGTGATTGAAGCCAATACGTTGTTAAGTGGCGTCGGTTTTGAAAGCAATGGAGTTTCGGCTGCTCATTCCATTTACAATGGGTTTATGGTAATGCCGAACGCTCATGATATGTATCACGGTGAATGGGTGGCTTTCGGAACGTTAGTATTGCTAATACTGGAAAATCGTCCGCGTCAAGAGATTGAGGAAGTACTGGGATTCTGCACAAGTGTTGGCTTACCAACGACTTTATCTGACCTTGGAATGACCAATATTACTCATGAGCAATTGCTCAAAGTAGCTCAAGCTGCTACAGCTCCCAAAGAGTCTATCCACAACGTAGCGTTTCCTGTGACGGCTGAAGATGTTGTAGCCGCTATTGTAGTTGCAGATACGGAAGGAAAGAATTATAAAGAAAAGATTTGATGGAGATTTATCTATCCAATACTTAAGTCAGCCTCAACACTGTAGAATTTGAGTTTCTGAGGTTGGGCTATGAGGCACTTACAGGTGTGAAGATAGAAGTTAATAATTAAAGACAGTACTAGGTGGATTTGCAAGGTCACGGTTCTCTTCCACCAAAATCCGATTTTTAAAACCAACGAAATTTAAATCCAACCACAGGATATATCTCTATCTGCCAGTGTGTGAACAGCTTTGGTTCTCACCTGGCAATTTTATCAAGCCATTGGATTGTTCGCCGCTGGTATCTCGCCAGTTTCTTATGCTTTAGTTGCACCCAGCGGATCAATGCTCGATTCATATGCTTCAGTACGGAGTACAGTTTCGATTTTGTAAAAGCGTTCGTAGTAATTGATCCATCCGCGAATCACCCCTATGCAATGCAGTTTTCGACAAACCACTACGGGTTTAGACCAGGCAGAAGTGCAAAGCAAGCAGTACTAAAATTTTGTCATTAATGGTAGCCTCTACTCGATGTGTGTGATTTATCCGGGAGCATGGCTTTTCGGCTGAACTTTAAAGAGTGGAGCAAATGAGCGGAGCTATTGTGATATAGCGGCTGTGAGTTGCTTCATGATTAGGCAATAATAGGAATAAACTGTCCTGCCAATAGGCATATTAACTTCAATCAAAGTGAATATGCCTATTGTTCTTAATTAGATGCCGATGATATTACATAGTAAGGAGATAAATCATGAACGCAACTTCCAATGGAGATTCACAGGTGGGGGCTGGCGGCGAGCTGCACCAAATTGCCGGGGGAGAACACCCTATGCTCACTACTAACCAGGGCGTCGCGCTTTCGGATAATCAAAACTCGCTCAGGGCCAATCCGAGCGGCCCTACGCTTGGGGAGGATTTCATCCTTAGAGAGAAAATTACGCATTTCGATCACGAGCGTATTCCCGAGCGTGTCGTTCATGCGCGCGGGACAGGCGTGCATGGCTTCTTCGAGTTGACCGCCTCATTGCAGCAATACACCACCGCCAAGATACTTACCGAGGTAGGTGAGAAGACGCCCGTGTTTACTCGTATGTCTACCGTCGCAGGCGGTGCAGGTTCGGTAGACACTCCGCGGGACGTACGCGGATTTGCTGTCAAGTTTTACACTAAGGAAGGCAATTGGGACCTGGTCGGCAACAACATTCCGGTTTTCTTTATTCAGGATGCTATTAAATTCCCTGATCTCATCCATGCTGTAAAAATGGAACCCGATCGCGGCTTTCCCCAATCAGCAACCGCCCACGATACGTTCTGGGATTTTATTTCACTAACGCCTGAATCCATGCATATGGTGATGTGGATTATGTCTGATCGCACAATACCACGTTCTTTGCGGATGATCGAAGGTTTTGGCGTCCATAGTTTCCGGCTGATTAACGCTTCAGGTCAATCAACGTTCGTCAAATTCCACTGGCGCCCCAAACTGGGCTTGCAGTCCACTATTTGGGATGAGACAGTCAAAATTGCCGGTGCAGATCCGGATTTTCACCGTCGCGATATGTTCGACGCCATTACGTCAGGTAATTTCCCTGAGTGGGAATTTGCGGTTCAGCTTTTCACGCAGGAGCAAGCGGATAAATTTCCGTTTGATCACCTGGACCCAACCAAACTGATTCCCGAAGAATTGGTGCCCTTAAAAGTGATCGGGCGGATGGTGCTGGATCGTTGGCCGAACAATTTCTTCGCTGAGACGGAACAGGTTGCTTACTGTCCTTCTCATCTCGTTCCAGGCATTGATTTCTCAAATGATCCACTGTTGCAAGGCCGGTTATTTTCCTATCATGACACACAGCTTTCGCGTCTGGGGACAGTCAATTTTCACCAGATCCCAATCAATGCTCCCAAGTGTCCCTTCTCCAACCAACAACGGGACGGACACATGCAGATGGCGCAACCGGCAGGACGGGTTGCATATGAGCCCAATTCCCTGTCTGATAAATCGCCGCGCGAAACACCGGCCAATGGATTTCATAGTGCTGCCGTAATGGAAACAGGCGAGAAAGGCCGCATTCGTGCCGAAAGCTTTGCTGATCATTACAGTCAAGCACGGCTGTTCTATATCAGCCAAACCGTGTATGAGCAGGCGCACATCGCTTCGGCGTTAGTATTTGAGCTTTCCAAGGTTGAACATGTTCACGTCCGTGAGGCGATAGTCGGTCACCTGCGGCATATTGACGAAGCTCTTGCCAACAGGGTCGCCATAGGCCTTGGGTTGAACAAAATTCCTAATGCGCCGGTGGCTGCAATGCCTGTGCAGGAGATGAAACCCTCGCCGGCATTGCAGATTATTGGCAAGATGAAAGATACGCTCGTAGGGCGGGCGATTGGTATCCTGATCGCAAATGGTTCAGACGGCGCGATAATCGAGAAGCTTAAAAAGGCGGCGACGGATGCGGGGGCTACTGTGAAAATTGTCTCTCCCAAAGTGGGAGAAGTGAAGCTTGCTGACAGTCTGATGTTGGCTGCTGACGAACAACTGGCTGGTTCCCCTTCGGTATTATTTGATGCAGTCGCTGTCATTCTCTCTGATGAAGGAGCAAAGACACTGTCGATGGAAAGCGCTGCAATCGATTTTGTGCGCGATGCTTTCGGTCATCTCAAGGCAATTGCCGTCGATCAAGGCGGCCAGGCGTTTTTGAAAATAGCGAATGTCGGACAAGATGCGGGCGTCGTGGATGCCAATGACCAAGAAGCATTTATTGCTGCGGCAAAGACGCGTCAATGGAACCGGGAAAAAACCGTCCGAACATTGGCATAGTGTAAAACCCGATTCTAAAGAAATTCTAAAAATTATCGGTTATAGTCATCTTAGGCAAATAATTCCACGGGCTTCGCTAAAGATGAAGCTTTAGTGGAACTATTACAATAAGATGGAGGTTTTTACGATGAAAAAGAAGTTGCTTATTTTAGGAGCTTTCATTATTTTGAGCACCGGCACAAGTTTTGCTGCTCCGCTTAATAACCTGGATAATGAACAAACCGCAGTGGGCTTAAGTGGTGATGCGTTTTACATTGAACACAAATTTGGTGACCGCTTTACGCTTGGGTATCAATCGATTGACCGTAGCTACTACGGTGATATGAAAGACGTATACGGTCAGTATCAGTTCTCTAATAATCTAAGAGGCATAATTGGCAACCGGGATTTTGATTATGGTGATTCATCCACCTATTTGGGTCTAGGTCTGCACGGTGCATTAGCACCTCAGCTTAATGGTTCTGCTTCTTTCATTACCGGCGATGAATTTAAAGAATTACAAGTAGGTGCCGGTTATCAATTAGCTTCCAATGTTGATCTTAATGTTACGTATACTAACTTTATGCCTGATTATGGCAGAGATAAAGATGAAGTAGCAGTTGGCGCTACCCTCAAGTTTTGAGGACAGTGGGGACGTTCCTTTTGAACCCGTGAATTTTCACGGGTTTTTTTGTTATTCTTAAGTATGCGTAGCTGTAGTAAAAATTTTTTATTATAAAAGAAGGAATTATTTATCAATTGCATAATTTTGTTGCAGATATTATTGGGCCAAATTGTGAAGTGCTTTTGCATGCTCTGTAATAGCCATTTGCAACGGTTATATAAGAGGGCGGCAGCTGGACTGTTCATTGACGGATCTGGGGCTGGAGTTACTTGAGAAAAAATCGTACATACATCAAAGTGCGATTGTCAACTATTTAAGCCGTGCAGCAAGCGGAGAAAAACTGCGCTCCTCTACGTATTTTATTAAGAATGAGAATAACGAATTAATTGGAATGCTGTGCGTGAATATCCTGCTTTCACAATGCATTGGTTGCCAATCATTCAGCTGCCGGCACCGTTGTGGTAGAGGATGAAAAAGTAGTGGAGTCTTTTTGCTAGGTAAAGATGCCGGAAAATATGGCTTTAATTTGTGGATGTTGCACATAGACAATGATTTTTCAAGATGATAAACTTACAGTAAGTTACATAACAGTACAATATATTATCTTTTGATAGCAATGGCGCTTGAGGCAGTGAAATTCTGCACCAAGCGCCATTATTTTTTTAACGGCAAAAGGGGTGATACCGTGGATGAATTACTTCAGAGAATTGAAAACAAAAAAGAAGCAATGCTTACCTTTCTTGAACAACTAGTAAACATTGATTCTGCCATGGATTGTCCTGAAGGAAACAGGCAATGTGCGCATCTTATCGGGAGTAAGCTTGCTGATAGCGGTTTTAGTATTGAATATTACGATTACCCTGGTGTTTGTACGCATGTACTTGCCAAAAAGGCTGGAACAGGAAATAAGCAGGTTATGATTTCCGGCCATACTGACACGGTATTCCTGAAAGGGACAGTCAAAAACCGGCCTTTTTCCATACGTGAAAACTATGCCTATGGACCTGGTGTTGCTGATATGAAAGGCGGTATCGCCATGGCTGTTTTTGTATTAGAAGCAATGGATGAATTGGGTTGGAATGATAACGGCGTAACGGTCTTTTTTTGTGGTGATGAAGAGCCGGGCCATCCCAAGACAAACGCTGCAGAAATATTTGAGCGGGAAGGGAAAGGGAAAGCAGCGGTATTTTGTCTGGAACCGGGCAGGCCGGACGGAGAAGTTGTGATTGGCCGTAAAGGCGTAATCATTCCTGAGATGACTATTACCGGAACTGCGGCACATGCGATGGAAGCTCATAAAGGTGCCAGCGCAATTCGGGAAATGGCCAATAAAATACAGGCAATTTACAAGCTGCAGAATATTGATAAAGGAATTTTTTGCAATGTCGGCATTGCCGCCGGTGGCAGCGGCGCCAGCGTAGTCGCAGAGCAAGCCCATTTGCGGTTTAGCATTCGCTTTAATAAGTCCTCTGAAGGACAGGCTTTGTTAGACGAGATTAGAAAAATAGCCGCTACGGTAGAGACGGCGGGTACTCAAACGGTTCTTCACGATGACCGCTTCTTATATCTTCCTTTTGAAACGACTGAAGCAGTTGAGCAATTGTTAGCTTTTGTCCGTGAACAAGGTCGGAAAGCCGGAATACCTGAAATTGGTGCATTATTCCAAGCTGGAGGTTCAGATGCTTGCTGGACAGCTAAAGTTGGCACTCCTACTATTTGCGGTATGGGACCGGTAGGCGGTTTTCTGCACAATGAGAAGGAGTACATATCGATAGATGCTCTGATGCAAAGAGCCAAATTACTGGCACTTTGTATCAGGGAGATATGACAGCTGAAAGGAGGTCAAGCAGCCTGTAAATATACCTGGGAGTTACTATTATTATGCTAGGAGGATAAGACATGAATGAAGGTAAAGATCTAAACTCAACGCAAAAAGTTTCATTCGGAGCATACTTCGCATTGTTTTTTGCTATCGTCTTCTTTTCCGGATTGCTAATGAGCTTTAAACAGATAAATTGGCTGGCTGCATTTGACTTTAACACTATTACCGGTGCCTTCGGGACCATGAAAGAACCGGTAAAAAACTCTTTTTTGGGTGCCGGGGGTAAAGGTGCCCGTGAAGGCTTTCTGTTTGGGTTCTATTTAATTCCTGCGGTCATGCTGGCACTGGGAACAATCGAAATATTAAATAACTACGGCGCCTTACGGGCAGCGCAGGTATTGCTCTCTCCTCTGCTGAGGCCGCTTATGGGCGTACCTGGTTCTACCGGCGTTGCTTTAGTAACCGATTTGCAAAGCACCGATACCGGAGCTATCCTGACTAAGCAGATGTATGATGAAGGTGCAATCACTGAAAAGGAACGTATAGTCATGATTAGCTGGCAGTTTTCTGCGGCAGGTACGATTACTAATTATTTTGCATCGGGAGCAGCCCTGTTTGCAGCTTTAACTGTCCCGATCATCACTCCCCTGTTAGTTATTGTGGTAATGAAATTTATTGGAGCCAATATCACAAGACTGCTGTTGCACTGCTTTTATAAGGGGGATTTTAAAAATGACAACACGTACACCGTTTGATCAATTTATTGAGGGGGCACGCAAAGGCTGGTCGGTTGGTACCAATAGTATTATTCCCAATTTGGTTATGGCCTTTGCTCTTTCGGAAATTCTAAAAATTTTGGGTGTTTTGGAATTCATCGGAAACCTATTCGGGCCCATTATGGGAATATTCGGGCTGCCGGGCGAGGCAATCACAGTACTGCTGACATCGTGGATCTCTATGGCTGCCGGTGTAGGTATTGCGGCAAGCTTATTTAAAAATGCTGCTCTGACTCCTGTGCATATCACGATATTAATTCCCGCTATTTACCTGATGGGGGCGCAAGTGCAATATATGGGGCGCTTATTAGGTGTATCGGAAGTCCCGAAACGTTACTGGCCGATTTTATTTGCTACCAGTATCCTGAATGCTATTGTCGCCATGCTGTTTATGCGGTTTATTGCATAGCTGCTTTCTTGATTTGATCAGCTTACCGTCTGCTTGTACCGGATGTCGAATGGAATACGTGTAAATCATGAGAAGAAAGAACTAGCCATAGCTTATGGCTAGTTCTTTCTTGTGGTATATCAAGCACTTCGGCATGATTGTATTTTTCTCCCCCCAATTAAACAGCAAATTCACTTTTACAGGAATTTGTTCTCACCAAGGCGAAAATAGTTAGGAAATAATACAATATTTAGTTAAAAGGGGTACAACCGTGGGAAAATTTAAATTAGCACTTATCGGCTGCGGTCATCTTAATGAAATTGTAGCGAATGCATTAAGGGCCGGCTATCTGCCGGAATATGAACTCGTTGCCGTTTTGGGAAGAGACTGGGACCTCGCGCAAGCATTTGCTGAACGTCATGGCTGCAAGGCCTGTACCGATATTGATGAACTTATGGCTATGAAACCGGATTTTACCGCTGAAGCCGCCTCTGTGAAAGCAGTGCAGGACTACAGTGAAGCGATATTGAACGGAGGCTCAAACTTCGTTGTACTGTCAATCGGTGCCTTTGCCGACCGTGAATTTTATGAACGCCTAAAAAATACCGCTGCCCATAACAAGCGCCGCGTATACATTGCCAGCGGTGCCGTAGGCGGCTTTGATGTTTTGCGCACAGCCGCGCTGATGAGTCCCATTACAGCTTCCATTGCAGCACAGAAAGCACCGGCTTCACTCAAAAATACACCGCTTTTCAGTGATGAATTACTGGACATCACTGCACCGCAGCAGGTGTTCAGCGGCACCACCAAGGAAGCGATAGCCATCCTGCCAACCAAGGTAAATGTAGCAATCGCTACCGCCCTTGCCAGCGCCGGTCCGGAAGATACAACCATGAATATCAAAGCTGTGCCGGACTTTAAAGGCGATGAATACAAGATTGAAATATGCGGTGAAGAAGTACGGGCCGAACTCAACATCTATTCCCGTACCAGCGCAATCGCCGCCTGGAGCGTAGTAGAAGTTTTGCAAAATGCCATAGCGCCCATTGTGTTTTAGGAGGTATCAGGCAAATGTTCGAAAAATTAGTTGCCATAGAACCGATAAACCTGATTCCGTCAGCCCAGCAGAAACTCTATGAGTATGCCAAAGAAGTTGTGCTGTTTGATGATGTTCCAAAGGACGACGCTCAAATAATCCGGCGAATCGGCGATGCTGATGCCGTATTGCTCAGTTATACCAGCCGAATAGAAAAGAACGTACTTGATGCCTGCCCCGGCATCCGCTACATTGGCATGTGCTGCAGCTTATATTCCGAGGCAAGCGCCAATGTAGACATTCGCACTGCCCGTGACAGAAATATCACGGTATACGGCGTCCGTGATTATGGCGATCAGGGCGTTGTTGAATACATAGCCAGCGAACTTATCCGCTATCTTCACGGTTTTGGCGATAAGCAGTGGCAGGAACTGCCGGTAGAGCTTACCGATTTGAAAGTCGGCATAGTCGGCCTCGGTACTTCCGGCCAGTTGATAGCTGCCGGTCTTCAGGCATTGGGAGCCGATTTATATTATTTCAGCCGCAGCCGCAAGCCGGAAGAGGAAGCAAAAAATATCAAATACCTGCCACTGAAAGAACTGCTGAAGACGGTTGATGTCGTCTGCACTTGCCTGAATAAAAATGTTATTTTATTCGACGATGAACAATTTGACTGGTTTGGCAACCACAAAATAATGTTCAATACCTCCATTGGTCCATCCCACAATATTGCCGCTCTTGCCAAGTGGCTTGAACACGGTGATAACGAATTTTTCTGCGACACTGCTGCCGCTCTCGGCGATGCTACCGGTAAGCTTCTTGCCAGCCCTCATGTAAACTGCATCAACAAATCATCGGGCCTTACCAGACAGGCTTTTGGCCGCCTGAGCGAAAAGGTATTGAAAAATATCGAAACATTTCTAAATGAAAATAACCGCTAAACGCTTTACAGATAAAAGCCTCCGGTAGAAGAAATTTCTTCTGCCGAGATAAAATATTGCATTAAGGAGTGGTAGTTTTGAAGAAAAGAATCTATGTATTGTTACTTTGTGTTCTGTTGGGAACAAGCTTCGGAGCTGCAAATGTGGTTTTTGCAGCTGACAGTCATGTCATTCCTTATCCTGCCGGATATGTCATTATCAATGAAGGTGCATCGTCCTATAACGGTATCGGAAATGTTGCCCAATCCCCCTATTATTCTTCGCGGGATTATTACAACTTACCGTCAACAGATACACTTACACTGCTGCCCAACTATAAAACATATCAGCAAACGACAGAGATAACCTGCGGTCCTGCCGCAGCTTTAACTGTGCTTGTTCATTTTAATAACACAAACTGGGATGAACTCCAAATAGCCCAAATAATGGGTACGAAGCCGGCAGTAGGTACCGATGCAAAAGGCATGGTTAAATTTTTCAAACAGATTGGCTGGGATGTTAAATCCAGTCTGACTAGTGCTGACAAGAAAGGGATCACTTTTGCGACAGTTCAGGATTTTAAAGATTTTGTTCTCCTAAATCTAAAAAATAATACCCCCGTATTAGTTGAAAATATTGATTGGGGAGGACACTGGCGGGCAATCATCGGCTATGATACGATGGGAACGGATACAGCAGCTGATGATGTTCTGATCCTGGCTGACTCGTATGATACAGCAGATCAGTTTCAGGATGGCTATGTTGTCAATCCGGTAGAAAAGTTTTATTACATGTGGTTTGATGCTCATATGCTTCCCAAAGGCCAGCAACAGCAGCAGTGGATAGTCGCAACGCCTCCTTTATCTTAACAGTCAGGAGGAGAATAACAGAACCCTGCAATATTTAAATATTGCAGGGTTTTTTTGGTTTCTTGGGAATATATAGGAGAGAATATAGGAGAACGAATTCTTTATAGTAGGAGGAGAAAAAAATGGGAGTGTCAATATATCAAGTCGATGCATTTACCGGCCAGCCTTATAAAGGAAATCCGGCGGCAGTCTGCTTATTGGATGGAGCTAGAGATGAGGCCTGGATGCAGGCTGTGGCCAATGAAATGAACTTGTCAGAAACTGCTTTTTTGACACCTGAACAAGATGGTTACAGGCTCCGCTGGTTTACCCCTAAAACGGAAGTGAAACTTTGTGGCCACGCAACATTGGCGAGTGCCCATGTTTTATATACGGAAAAATTGCTGCCGCTGAATAAAGAGGCCCGTTTTTTTACCTTGAGCGGATTACTGACGGCCGGTTACCACCAGGATACCGGTTTAATCGAACTCAATTTCCCGGTAACTCCGGTAGTCTCCTGTGAGCCACCGGCAGGCTTGATAGAAGCCTTGAAGATAGAGCCGCTCTTTATCGGGCGCGGCGATGATGACTATTTGATCGAAGTAGCAACAGAAGAAGAGGTAAGGGCAGCGTCACCGGATTTTGACCGGTTAGTTCAGGTTGCATGCCGGGGCGTAATTGTGACTGCATCTTCTACAGCAAAGGAGTATGATTTTATTTCCCGCTTCTTTGCCCCTGCTGAAGGTATCAACGAAGACCCTGTTACCGGATCGGCTCATTGCCGGTTAACTCCGTACTGGCAGGCAAAGTTAAAGAAAAATGAGTTCATCGCTTACCAGGCGTCCAAACGGGGCGGTTTCTTACAGGTAGCTGCGGCGGGAGACCGGGTCCGGATTGGCGGCAAAGCCGTGACAGTGCTAAAGGGAGAACTGCTTGACTGATCTGTGGTGCGCACCCAATGCTGACAAAAAAGGAACGTCCCCAAGTGTCCGCTTTACAAATATTAGTTTAGATGTGGTACTATAACAGAGAGGTGATAGCAGTGGAATATACCGGTGAAAAATCGTTCGTTGGTAAGAGTGGAGCTTTTAAGATTCTACAGCAGGATTCTGCAGAATCTGTGATTAAGATATTTCTCAAGTCAACGCCGTCTTATGAAGATGAAGAGTATGGTGAATATCAGGAAACGTCACTATTGGACAGGACGAATGCAGATATCACGATTGGGATTGCGTATGATGACATTGATGAAGTATGGGAAACAAGTAATTTAAATGTAGAAACATTGGGCCTCGCAGGAGTTAATGAATTTATGTTAGCTTTATTTGAGCATCAAGATCAACTTAGTACGGTAGAAGATATCGTTGAAGTATTGATGGATCTATTGAGTCAAACGGAAGTGATATGGGGAGTGGATTATCTCTAGGAGATAAGATCTACGATGAATGCTAAAACTAAAAGCTTGTTAGAAATCCATGCAGCAGTCTTCTTATTTGGATTATCAGGATTGTTTGGAAAAATACTTGAATTACCTGTAATGATGATTGTATTGGGCAGAGTATTCTTTGCCAGTGCCTTTTTGTTTATTGTGCTGCTTTATCTTAAAAAGACCATAAAGCTGGACCGGCAAAAAGATTACGCTGCTATGGTAGTAATGGGCATACTGCTGGCAATCCACTGGAGTACTTTCTTTTTATCGATAAAAATGTCTACAGTGGCAATTGGCTTATTAACCTTTTCTACATTCCCTGTTTTTGTTACTTTTCTCGAGCCTTATTTTTGCAAGGAAAAAATTAGGTTGTCCAATATTGTCCTTGCCGGCATCGCTTTCCTGGGGGTAGTTCTTGTAATCCCCGAATTCGAAGTGGGAAATCATTTAACCCAAGGGGTTTTGTGGGGAATAACCTCGGGTTTTGCCTTTGCCCTGCTCTCCATGCTGAATCGAAAATATGTAGAAAAATATTCGGGTACAGTTGTTGCTTTCTATGAGCAATTTATTGCTGCAGTTATCCTATTGCCCTTTTTATTTATACAAAAACCTTTATTTCAAGCTACCGATATAGTGCTGCTTTTGGCGTTGGGCATTATTTTCACCGGAATTGCCCATTCTGTATTTATCAATGGCCTGAAAAATGTAAAGGCACAAACTGCCGGAATTATTTCGTGCCTTGAGCCGGTATATGGCATCATTTTTGCAGCTTTTCTGCTAAAAGAAATACCGACGGTCAGAGAAATCCTGGGAGGCAGTATCATTTTAGCTACTGTTTTGTATTCGACAATTAAGCCTAGATGACTTGGCATTGTGTTATCTGCCGCCGGGTCCAAGGAAGTTTAGCAGGATGACAATTGCAGGTGAGCGCGATAATGCATTAGCCTTTATGTTTCGGTTTGTTAATGCCATGCTTATAAAGCATGAATTCTTCAATCAAAACGATCTCCTGTTTGACTTCGTCGGGCAGATTATACAGTTCATTATCTTCCCGAATCACGGTGGAGCTGTTGTCTTCCGTGAAATATCTTTTCCAAGGTTGTGCACCTGTGCGTCCTACCTGGCAGGCAACGTGCCGGTAAAAGGGGAGCATGTGCCTGGATGAAGTCTTCGGCCGTAGGCTGCATAATTCCTCCAACTGACTCTGTCATTCAAGTCCCAAACCGGCTCTGTAAGCAGGCCGGTTTTATTTGTTGCTATTAAAGCATAACCACCGGTAGGTTGCCAGCAGCAGCGGCAACAAACAAGGCTCGCGATTTGCCTGTATTTGCAGGTCGCGGGCCTTTTCTTTGCTTAAGAAATTGGCACATTTCTTGCTTAAACTAAATTTGAGAATGATAAAAGACAGTAAAGAAGGGAGAAGCATTATGTCTAAACCAGTAAAAATAACGGAGACTGTGCTGCGGGACGGACATCAGTCCCTGGCGGCAACGCGCATGCGTACTAAGGACATGGTCCCGGTGTTGGAACAGCTTGACAACGCAGGTTTTTATGCCCTAGAGGCATGGGGAGGGGCAACTTTTGACAGCTGTCTGCGCTTTTTGAATGAAGATCCCTGGGAACGCCTGCGTACTCTTAAACGGCATCTAACAAAGACACCCATTCAAATGCTCCTGCGGGGGCAAAACATTCTTGGTTATAATCACTACGCCGATGATGTAGTACGGGAATTTGTCAACCGGGCTGTGGATAACGGTGTAGGCGTTATCCGGATCTTTGACGCATTAAATGACGTGCGCAATTTGGAAGTGTCCATGAGGGCGGCAAAAGCAGCGGGAGCTCATGTGCAGGGCGCTTTCGTTTATACAATCAGCCCTTATCATGACCAGGCAAGCTTTGTGCAGGTAGCAAAAGAGCTGGTCCAACTCGGTGCTGATTCCATCTGCATCAAAGACATGTCCGGCTTACTAGCCCCCTATGCTGCTTATGATTTGGTTAAGGCCTTGAAAGCCCAAATTACTATACCTCTTCAGCTCCATACCCATTACACCAGCGGTATGGCGTCGATGACCTATCTTAAGGCCATAGAGGCCGGGATAGATATTCTTGACTGTGCGCTTTCCCCCTTTGCGCTGGGTACCTCCCAGCCGGCAACGGAGGCAATTGTCGCTGCACTGGAAGGGACTGACCGTGCTACGGGCATTAGAAAAGAAGCACTTTTTCCTATTGCCGATCATTTCCGGGCAGTTAAGAAGGAGCTGGCCGAGACCTTTAAGCTCAATACGGCGATTGATATTGATACCAAAGTGCTGTCCTTTCAAATTCCCGGCGGTATGCTCTCTAACTTGTTAAATCAAATGAAGGAACAGGGAATGGCTGATAAATATCCGGAACTGCTTGAAGAAATGCCCCGGGTACGGGCTGAACTGGGCTATCCGCCGTTAGTGACCCCTACCAGTCAGATTACCGGTTCCATGGCAGCGTTTAATGTGATGATGGGGCGGTATAAGATTGTGCCTCGCGAGGTGAAGGATTTAGTGCGCGGTAAATATGGTCGTACTCCTGCACCGATTGACCCGGAATTTAGCAAGATGATTGTCGGTGACGACCCGGTCATCTCCCACCGTCCGGCGGACGATCTTGCTCCACAGCTGCAGGCTTTGCAGGAAAAATTAATTGACGAGGGTTACCCCGGCCTGATGATGGAAGATGTCTTATCTTACGCGCTATTTCCGGAGGTCGCCCTGCAGTATTTCGCCAAAGCCGGCAGAGGTAATATACACACCTAAATAAGTTAAAAATAACCTAAATGTTGACCTATAACAAGCCAATCAGTACCGGAATAAGCTAGGCAAGCCTGTTTTTCTGGTATTCATGATGATTATAGCTAAGCATAAAATTGTGGCACGGAATTTGCTTACTACTATGGTGTGAAAGTGATAGGGGCCGCAAGGCTGTGACTAAAGTGAGTGATACCCTTACAGACGGCTTTAAAAAACTGAATATTAGAACTTGTACAACAAGTGAGCTTGGCATAGTGGTCTAAGAAGCTATAATCCAAGGATTTTGCTACAACGGGAGCGGTTTGATAGCCGGGTAAACAGTGAGGAGTGGGACTATTCCAGAGAAAAAGGAGGTAAGCTTTAACCCGTAAGCGCTGACCCCGTTGGTGAGTGTAAATCATTATAGGAAAAGTTAATTTTAAAAGGGGGGAAGAATTTGAAAAAGCAAGTAATCCTGGCTATAGTTATGGCCTTTGTACTCAGTATAACCTGTACTGCCTTCGGTGCTGCTTCTCAAACCTTTACCGATGTCCCCGCGAAACATTGGGCATATGCGGCGGTGGATGAATTGGCAAGGGTCGGTATCATTGATGGTTATGGGGATGGAACGTTTCGCGGCGATAAAACAATGACCCGTTATGAAATGTCGCAAATTGTGGAAAAGGCTATGGCTAATTCGGACAAAGCCACTGCAGTGCAAAAAGCGCTTATTGACAAGCTGGCCATCGAGTTTGCGCTGGAACTAAACAAAATTGATAAGCGCGTTACCACTCTGGAGAAAAGTCAGCCTAACCTGAAATGGAGCGGCAATTATCAGACTCAGTTCAAGATTAAGGAGAGCCGTGATACCACGGGGGCACTGGGCGGATATTCCAAGGGGCAGTATAAGCTGCAGCTAAACGGCGTAGCCAAGGTGGATGACACTACAATGCTGGGGTTCCGTTTTGCCGATCCCGCGCCGACTTCAGACAGATTTAGAGATTCTACCACGGCAGATTATGGTGATGTAAATGACAATGGTGTCAAACTGGACAGGGTATTTGTCACAACGAAAGTTGGCCAGGTAAGCACAACTCTCGGCAGACAGGCCATGACCGCCGATGCTGAAGACCTGATTATTGACAGCAGCTTTTTTAGTTTTGACGGCATCAAGGTAGCCTGGAAGATGGGGGCAGTTAATGTTGATGCCAAACGTGGCCGCTTCGCCAGAAAGGTGAATGATGTCTACGCTTTTAACGGCCATCCTAAGGAAGACTTTAAAAACGTTGATGTCAATACACTGAATCTGGCCGGAAAAAGCGCTGACCTGAGCTGGAATGCCGGTTGGGTCGCGCTCAGCAATGATTATGATAATAAAGGCCAATTGGCCGATTACTACTTTGGCGGCTTATCTTATCTATTTGCGAAAAACTTCTCGATGGGCACGGAGGTAGCCAAAAACTATAAAGCGGTCACCGGCGGAAAGATATGGATGGTTAAAGGTGTTTACGGAGCGCAATCGCTGAATGATAAGGGTAAGCAAAACTTCACGATGCAATACACGAAAACGCAGGCTAACGGTATTAATCCGGTCTACACCGGACTTGATCAGGTCACCGAAGGCCAGAGCCATGCCTGGACCGTGTTTGATTTGAGCTATCGCTATGCTTTCAGTAAAAGTTGGGTAGGCAGGCTTCAACGAGCCTATCTCAGGGACCAGGACGATGCAAAGGAGTCCTATGATTTCTGGAAAGTGCAAATGGCTTATCGGTTCTAGTCTTGACAGGAAAGGAATCTCATGTGAGGTTCCTTTCTTTATGTGAATATATTCGGTCAATTTACTTTATTGGGATGATAATTAGGTTAAAAATGTATTTTTAGGTCATAAATTAGGTGATTGCCAGTAGTTTTCTTCCAGGAAAGATCTTTTAAAACCAATATTATTTTTGGCATATATATTGCAAGGTAATAATACGGGAATTAACAAACAGGAGGTTTAATGCTATGCTACTATTCACCCCCATTTCCATCGGGCGTACCGAAGTAAAAAACAGGATCGTTTTGCCTTCCATGTGCACCCATTATTGCAGCGAGGAAGGGTTTATAACGGATCGTGTGAGAGAATTTATCCGGAAACGGGCTATCGGCGGCATCGGCCTGTTCATTGTTCCGGGAAATCCATACGGTAAAGTCAGCGGCGCACGAATGGCTATCTCGGAAGAAAAATATTTCGATGGCTGGCGGGAACTGGCAGCCATCGTGCGTGAACACGGCGCAAAGCTGGTATGCCAGCTGCATGCTGCCAAGCCTCAGGCTGGCCGCGGCGCAGTGACCGAAAATCCCGCAGATATGAGTAAAGCTGAAATTAACACCATTATCCAAAACTATATTCATGGAGCCAAAAACGCCTTGGAAATCGGCCTGGACGGCGTGGAGCTTCACGGTGCCCATGCCCATGAAATTGCCCGCTTTCTGTCGCCTTATTATAATAAACGGCACGATGAATATGGCGGCAGCCCTGCCGGCAGGTCCAAGCTGGCAATCGATCTTGTCCGGGGAATCAAAGATGCCTGCGGCGACCGCCTGCCGGTTATAATGCGGATGAGTGGCTATGAAATGGTGCCGGGAGGCCGCGAGATCGGCGAAACGGTGGAATGCGCTGCGAGAATTGCTGAAGCAGGAGCGGATGCCCTGCACATTTCCCGGGGAATGCCTGAATCGGAACAGTGGATTTCCGCGCCGATGGATGTTGAGGAAGGCTTCAATGTTGCGGCTGCAGCGGCAGTAAAAAAAGCCGTCGATATACCGGTAATCACGGTTAACCGTATTCTTGATCCCCTGATGGCTGAAAAAGTTCTCCAAGAGGGAAAAGCAGACATGATTGCCATGGCCCGGGCTCATATGGCCGAACCCCATCTTATCAAGAAGTTCGTTGAAGGCAAGGTTCCGATACGCCGCTGCCTCGGTTGTAATCAAGGCTGCCGGCAAAGCGGCCTGGGGAAAAAGAACATTTATTGTATGCAGAATCCCCAGACCGGCCGGGAGAGCGAGCTTATCTACCTTCCGGCAACAAAAGAGGAAACCATCATGATTGCCGGGGCGGGGCCTGCGGGTCTTGAAGCTGCCGTCGTTCTGGCTGAACGGGGCTACAAACCGGTGGTGTATGAAAAGGAGAACGAAATAGGCGGCCTGATAAGGCTGGCCGCTCTTCCTCCCCACAAGCAATCGCTGGAGGAACTCATCAGCTACCGCAGGAAGATGCTGGCCTATTTAAATATTAAGGTGGAATTGGGGCAGGAAGTGACCTTGGAGCTGATCGAGAGTGTCAAGCCCTCCGTGTTGATTCTGGCTACCGGCAGTGATCCCTTGCTGCCGCCCATTCCCGGAATTAAGGGGAGCGGCGTTTATTCCGCCGATGAAGTTTATGCAGGCAAGGTGGACGTCGGTTCCCGGGTTGCGGTGATCGGCGGCGGCCTGATCGGCTGTGAGACGGCAGAATATCTGGCATCTCAGGGAAAAGACGTGGCCGTTTTCGAAATGGAAGACAACATGGCCAAAGAACTCGGCAAAAGCAGAAGATATTTCATGCTGCAGCGCATGGGAGAATACGGCGTTGATGTCAGGCTGCTTACCAAGGTCACCCGGATTGAACTGCCAACAATAGCGATAAGCACGCAGGGCTATAGTCAGCTCCTGAAAGGGTTTGACAGTGTGGTTGTCGCAGTTGGCCGCATTCCTGCCGGCAAACTTGTTCAGCAAATACAGCAGGCAGGGCTGGAAAACACCAGAGTATTTGTTATCGGCGATGCCAGCAAGCCGGGCTTGGCGATGGATGCTATTTACCAGGGGGCCCGCGCTGCTGCCGACATTTAAGCGGCAGCAGGTCTCAAACGAATATTTTGGTTCGCGCTTTATCAGGAGCAATTGTTCTGATTGCAAGCGAAAACCTGAGCCCGGCGATGCCGGACTCAGGTTTTTTGTTGACAAGCTTATAATGGGGGGGAGGTTTCTACGATAAGTTCATGGTTTTTGGTTTGTTTGAATTTGAGCCTTGACAAAATTAAGTAAACCACCCACAAATAATACCTGCTGCTGTACCGGGGTTAGTTCGCATTTTGTCACAAAACAGCGCTGCTGGGTTTCGTTATATAATGTAACGCTGCCTGCCTTTAGCTGGCAATGGCAATCCTTTAAGATCAGTTGATCCTCTTCCTGCAGCGCTTCATAGTCTGCCGGATTTTCAAATACAAGCGGAATAACGCCGAAATTTATCAGGTTTCTTTTATAAACATCGGCAAAAGATTTGGCTAAAACCAGCTTCATTCCTGCGAACATCGGTACCATGACCGCATGTTCACGGCTGGAACCCATGCCGAAGTTATCGCCGGCAATAATACACCAGGTTTTTGCTAAAGTACTGATTTTATTTTTAAAATCAGGATTTAACCGGGAAAAGATATAAGGGACAGAGTCGGGGATGTTGGAGCGCAGCGCCAGCATTTCCGCACCGCCCGGCAGAATGTGGTCAGTGGTGATATTATCACCGGTTTTCAGTTCTATCTTCAGCGTCAGGGTATCTTCCAGGGGGCTGCCCACCGGAATCGGTTTTATATTGGGCCCTTTGATAACGGGGACAGCTTCATTGCCGGCTTGAGGAGCAATGATCGCGTTGGTGGTTAGGGGGAAAAATTCAGGTTCATTAATTACAGGATATTCACCAAACCTTCTTGGATCGGTTATTTTTCCGTAAAGAGCGGAAACCGCTGCCGTTTCAGGACTGCAAAGATACGAATTGGCATCAACCGTTCCGCATCGGCCTTTAAAATTCCGATTATAAGTTCGCAGTGTATTTGTGCCTGATGCAGGAGCTTGGCCAATCCCGTTGCATGGCCCGCAGGCTACTTCCAGCAGTCTTGCTCCGGCCGTAATAAGCTGCGCTGCCATGCCTGTTTGCAGGAGCATTAACAATATTCTCTTGCTGCCGGGGGAAACGATCAGGTCTACGCTTTCCGGCAGCTTTTGCCTGTTCAGGACAGTAGCGGCAATCGCCAAATCTTTAAAGGAAGAATTGGTACAGCTGCCAATGCCGACCTGAGACAGGGGAACGCCTTCCACTGCAGTTACCGGCTTTATGTTGTCAGGGCTATGGGGCAGGGCGATCAATGGCTCAAGAGTGTCGAGATCGATTTCGATTACTTCGTCATATTCAGCACCCTCATCAGGCAGCAATTGCTGCCAGTCGGCTTCCCTGCCTACACTTTGATAAAACAATTGAGTCATTTCATCACTGGGGAATATAGAGCTGACGGCCCCGGTTTCAGCACCCATATTGCAGATGGTGGCTCTGTCGTACACCGTGAGCTTGCCAACTCCCGGGCCATAATACGCAAACAGCTTGTTTTTGCCGCCCTTCACTCCGACTAGCTGCATCAGCTTCAAACTAATATCCTTTGCTGTGACCCAGGGCTGCAGGCTGCCCGTTAAACAAACGCCTACGACTTTCGGCCTGGCACAGATATAAGGCAGCCCGGACATGGCGATGGCCACGTCAATTCCACCGGC
>Ga0366779_1030_pt1 | contig 22964 bp, 21 predicted proteins | sample BONcelN113001E10_FD_207083 | JGI IMG/M metagenome (GOLD analysis project Ga0366779, IMG submission 207083) | Enriched cells from coal bed in the Powder River Basin, Montana, United States - BONCAT cells N11 rep2 HSBNCT.N11.300.1.E10 ... | reverse complement strand
AAACCTGGTTATGTTCCGAATGTGGTATCCATGGTTCCAAAACGGAAATTGTTAATGCAGAGCAGTCCAAAAATTCAGCAGCCGGTTAATCTGCAGATGCATTCGGTATTTCAGCGCTTTAGCAATTGCAGCAGTAGCTTCTCAACAAACTGTAGCAGCCGGTTAATCCGGCTGTTTTCTCTTTCCCCAGGGAAGCCTATATTTAACCGGTAAAATCTGCTACAATACAATTGGCAATTATTTATTATGAGGGAGTTATTACCATGTTATCCAAATTTTCAATATAGTTATTACCTGGTTATAATTTACTGTCACTTTCTATGTATATGTCAGCGCCTATCGTTTCTTACCTGTCCGGTTGAAAGAAATTGCTTTTATTGATAAGCCTTAAAGGCCTATAGAAAGAGGAAATTGACTAGAAGATCGAGAATTTACAACACAGCATAACCGTCAAAAAGGAGCCTATTATGGAACAAGAATACCTTTTTGCCTTAGATATTGGCACGCGTAGTGTCGTCGGACTCGTGGGAAAATCGGGAGCCACCCATATCGAACTTACTGCCTTTGATCGTCAGGAGCACCATACCCGGGCCATGCTGGATGGCCAAATCCATGACGTTACAGAAGTTGCTGAAATATTAAAGTCCGTTAAAGAACGGCTGGAAGAGAAGTGCGGGCCCTTAAAGAAAGTAGCTGTCGCCGCCGCCGGACGGGCGCTGCATACGATGCGGGCTAGTGCCGATATGGATGCTCATAACCGTGGTATCCTCACATCCAATGATGAGCGGTCATTGGAATTAGCTGCCATTCAGACGGCACAGCAACTATTGGCTACATCAGCTAACATCGTTAATCCGGCAAACTATTATTGTGTCGGATATAGCGTAGTCAGTTTTACGCTAGATGATTTGCAATTAAAAAGCCTGGTAGGTCAGCGCGGTAAAACTGCAGCTATTGAAGTCATTGCCACCTTTCTCCCCCGGCAGGTTATTGACTCACTCCAGTCAGCGCTGGAAGCAGCGGGCCTGGAAATGGACACACTGACACTTGAGCCGATTGCTGCTATTAATGTTCTTATTCCACCTACCATGCGCCATCTTAACCTGGTACTTGTTGATGTAGGCGCCGGCACTTCCGATGTTGCCATCACTCGCGACGGCACCGTCATTGGCTTTGGCATGGTTCCCTATGCAGGGGATGAAATTACGGAGGCCATCTCACAGCGGTATGTATTAGACTTCAATGTAGCTGAAACAGTAAAACGGCAATTATGCGGCAAAGCCAAAAAATTGTCCTTTACCGACGTCCTCGGCATGACTCACAAGGTGGCAGCAAGTGAAATATTGGACGGTATCAGAATGCACGTGGCTGAATTGGCCCAGTTAATAGCTTCACAGGTCTTGACCTTAAATTCGGCCGCTCCCCAGGCAGTGCTCTTGGTAGGCGGCGGTGCTCTCACTCCCATGCTGCCGGAGGCTTTGGCACAAGCACTGGATATTCCCGCCGGCCGGGTCGGCGTTCGCTGCCCGGATACCATTCAGGGCATCAGTAAAATTCCGGCCGCCCTATGCACACCAGACCTGGTAACACCACTGGGCATTTTAAATTTAGCTGGCGGACGGACTCTCAACTTTGTGAATGTGGAAGTAAATGAACAGCCTCTGAGGCTTTTTAATATCGGCAATCTGACGGTAGCTGACTCACTGCTGGCCGCCGGTATTGATGTGCGCACTCTTCATGGCCGCCCTGGCATGGGCATTACAGTAACGGTAAATGGCGAAACGCACTTTTTGCCCGGCAGCCTGGGACAACCCGGGACTCTGCATATAAATGGTCAACCTGTTAAATTTGATCATTCGCTGGCAGACGGAGACCAGGTAACGGTCACAAAAGGCTGTAACGGCATCACGCCGGCGCCAGTACTTTGCGAACTTGTGTCGCTCCCAGAGCCGATTACAGTGCTTATTAATGATAATCTGGTGGAAATTGCGCCGGTAATCACTGTAAACGGCCAGACGGCCACTGCAGACTGCCGCCTGACAGACCGGGATACCGTTGTCTGCCGCCTCCCCTCATCATTAGGTGATGCGCTGCTTAGTGCCGGAATCCAACCTCAGCCTGTCATATCTACCCACACCGTCAATAACACTGAACGCTCCTACAGCGTCTACCCTGCTTTTACAGTAAATAACGAGGCGGCCACCCTTTCCACACCGGTAAATAACAATGATATCATTACAACTACCGCGCCGCAGCTCCCAACAATTGGCGAGGTATTAGGGCTGGAGCAGCGCCACGATGATAGAATCACTGTCCTTTTTAACGGCTCGCCCTGCCATATACCAATTACTCGCTTTACCATCACCATAGATGACAAACCGGCGACTCTTGCAACACCTGCCCCGCCTAACTGCCGGATTGACTATCATGGCATAAGCCGGTGCAGCCCGCTAATCAGTGATGTGTTGTTAGCTGCTGATTTTAGGCCGCCTATCCTGACTGCCGGCCCGGTTACTATCCTTCTCAATGGTCGTCCCACCGAATATACGGCAACCGTCAATGAAGGTGACCGTATAGAAGTTGTCATTGCCAGCAATTCCAATAGTGCAGGATAAAAGAAAGGGACGCCAATGGCGTCCCTTTCTTTATTGGATTAATCTTTTTAACTTTTCCGGTGCCAGTATTACGATCTTGTGAATATCAAAATCAATCATCTGCTCTTTTTTCAGTGAGCTTAGTGTACGGGTCACCGTTTCACGCGTTGTCCCTACCAGACTGGCTAAATCCTGCCTGGAAAGGTCAAGTGTGATTTCAACATGACCGTTGTTGAGCAAACGGCCATGCTCCGCTCCTAAACGCAGCAACGTTTCAGCCGTTCGGGCGGTAACATCATGAAGTGCCAAATTTTTAATTTTCTGTTGAGCGAATAATAAGCGCTGACTGAGGGCTTTGATTAACTGCAGGGCAAGTAAATTATTACCTAAAATCAGCCGTTCCAAGTCACTGTTCTTAATAACTCCCACTTTGGAATCATCTACAGCAATTGCTGTAGCAGGGTAAGCACGGTTATTAAACAGCAGCACTTCAGCAAACAGGTCGCCGGGACTTAATATATTAATAATATGCTCTCGGCCATCTTCTGTCATCTTTACAATTTTAACCTTGCCTGTTTGAAGATAATGAAACCCTTCCCCCTGCTCACCTTCCATGAAGATGACATTACCTTTGCGATATTTCCGCTCAGTGGTAATCGTATGTATGTCTTTCAGCTGCGCTTCCGGCAAGTCAGCAAAGACGGGCATTCTTTTCAATTGCGCTATAAAGTCCATACTTTGTCGCTCCCCGTACATCCATCAATAGACTTATCAGACCTGCCAGGATAATGTTAGGCAACCACTATTTTTTCGATTCTCTAACCTTAGCAAAAGCATATGCACTGGCTGCTATAGTCTGCGTAATATCATCATCGCTGTGAGCAGCCGACATGAACGAAGCCTCAAATTGCGAAGGAGCCAGGTATATGCCCTGTTCCAGCATTGCATGAAAGAAAACGTTAAAGGCACTGACATCCGCTTGTTTGGCACTATCGTAGTCATAAACCGGTTTATCTGAAAAAAACATGCCGAACATTGAACCAATATGATGATACTGCAGTATAAAATCAAACTTCTCTGCTTGCGCCCGGATACCATTGGTAAGGCAAGTTACCTTATCACTAAGCTTAGCATACATATCCGGTGTTTCCGTCAGTATTTTAAGGGTCGCCAGACCGGCAGTCATGGCAAGCGGGTTACCGCTGAGCGTCCCAGCCTGGTATACGGGACCGGCCGGAGCAATCAGTTCCATAATATCGCGTCTTCCACCGTAAGCCCCAACAGGCAGCCCACCGCCAATAACCTTGCCCAGACAAGTTAAATCAGGCTGAATATCAAACACAGACTGAGCGCCGCTATAGGCTACCCGGAAACCGGACATGACTTCATCAAAAATAAGCAAGGCGCCATATTTTTTAGTAATCGCCCTTACTTGCTGCAGATAACCTTCTTTAGGCAGAACCATGCCCATATTGCCAGGCACCGGCTCAATAATAACGGCAGCAATATCTTCGCCCACATCCTTAAATACCGTCTCTAAACCTTGTACATCATTATAATTGACAGTAATAGTACTACCGGCAATGCTGTCCGGTACACCGGGGCTATCCGGAATGCCCAGTGTGGTTGCCCCCGAACCGGCTTTGACTAACAGGCTGTCGTGATGACCGTGATAACAGCCGGCAAATTTAATAATCTTGTTTCGTTTGGTAAAGGCCCGAGCCAGACGAAGTACGCTCATCGTTGCTTCTGTCCCAGAATTCACCATACGGACTAACTCCATTGACGGAACAGCCTTCTTTACCATTTTAGCCAATTCCGTCTCGAGCAGCGTCGGCGCACCATAACTGGTCCCCCGCACTAAAGCCTCCCGCAGCGCTTCCGTAACTGCCGGATGAGCATGCCCCACAATCATCGGCCCCCAGGACTGGACATAATCGATATACTGGTTGCCGTCAATATCATAAATCTTGCTGCCATTAGCAGCTGCAATAAACGGCGGAGTCCCCCCTACGCCCCGGAAGGAACGAACAGGACTATTCACACCGCCAGGAATATATTGTTTAGCCTCAGCAAAAGCCTGAGCCGATTTTTCCAAGGTGAATGCCATAGATGTGTACCCCCTTGTATGTATTAGTCCCGCCAAATAAAGCGGAAACATGAGATTGCCGCGTCGCTTGCGCTCCTTGCAATGACAAAGGTGCTGAAAAAACAAAGTACCTGTCCCCCTGTTTCACCTCCGCACACCCCGCAGGGGAACTATCCACCACTAACGGCAGCAAGCCCGCGTCCCCTCGTCCCCAATAGCCCGTCTAGACTGCCCCCAAAAGCTAAGAGGCGAAAGATGAGATTGCCACGTCGCCCCCCTCCTCGCAATGACAATGGGGCAGAGAGCCTCCTCGCCTAATCCCTGTGCACCCCGCAGGGGAGCTATCCACCACCAACGGCGATAAGCCCGGTCCCCCGCCCCGTCGTCACCCATTGCCGCTAAGCTCAGGCCGTCGAGAAGGCTCCAGCTGCTAGGCGGAGGGGGATTCGCAACCGGAGACGTACATGTGGCGTACGTTGAGGATTGCGAATCCCCCGACAACAACGCAGATGGTGTCTTATCGGCGGCCGTCTCTCCAACGCAGATGGGGCCTCATCGGCGGCCGTCCTCTCCCAGCCAGCGGGCGGCGTCTAAAGCATGATACGTAATAATAATATCTGTTCCAGCCCTTTTCATGGAAAGCAGGGTCTCTAAAACCATACGCTTTTCATCAATCCAGCCTTTTTCAGCAGCCGCCTTAATCATGGCATACTCGCCGCTCACATTATAAGCCGCTACCGGCAAGGCAAAATTGTCTTTCACTTGACGGATAATATCCAAATAGGCTAATGCCGGTTTCACCATAATAATATCGGCACCCTCTGCTATATCCAATTCCACTTCACGCAAGGCTTCACGGGAATTGGCCGGGTCCATCTGGTAGGTTTTACGGTCGCCAAACTGCGGTGCCGAGTTCACGGCTTCACGAAAGGGACCATAATAAGCGGAGGCATATTTAGCAGCATACGACATAATCGACACCTGGCTAAAGCCATTATGATCCAGCGCATCGCGAATAGCCAATACCCGTCCGTCCATCATATCAGAGGGAGCTACCATATCGGCTCCGGCTTCAGCATGACTGAGCGCAACCCTCGCTAACAATTCCAGGGTGGGGTCATTATCTATGTTTTGCCCTTTTACCAGACCGCAATGGCCGGTACTAGTGTATTGACATAAACATACATCGGTAATAATCACCAGTTCCGGCAATGCTGCTTTAATACGCTGCACAGCCTGCTGAACAGGACTTGCCATATCCCAGGCGCTGGAACCTTGCTCATCTTTATATGCCGGCAGTCCAAACACCTCAACAGCCGGTATACCCAGCGCATAAGCTTCAGCGGCCATACTGACGGCCATATCAGGCGACAAGTGATAGTTTCCGGGCAATGTGGGAATTTCTTTTTTCACGTTTTGTCCAGGAACAATAAATAAAGGATAAACAAGATCAGCCGCCGTAAGCTGAGTCTCACGAACCATGCTGCGAAGACCTGCTGATGAACGTAACCGCCGGGGGCGAATAAAAGGATTAGTCATAACTACCCCTCCTGAACGTTTTTACTAATAGCTTCTACCAGTCCGCGAATGGTATATTCGTCGGCAATGATATCGGGTCTAATACCATGCTCTACACAGGTAGCTGCTGTAATAGGTCCAATGCAGGCTATTTGGGCCTTACTAATAAGCTGGGCCCCTTGAGGCCCGAGTAATTCCAGCAAGTTGGTTACAGTGGAGGAACTGGTGAAAGTAATCAGACTGATATCTCCTGCTGCCAGCCTGGCTGCCACTGCTGCTCCGTCAGTATCGCCTATGATTGTCCGGTAAGCGGGGACAACATTTACAATAGCACCCAGCTCTGTCAGCTTAACCGGTAACACATCACGGGCTACCAACGCGCGGGGAATCAAAACCTTCATACCCGGCTCAATCAAACCGGCAAGAGCCTCTACAATGCCTTCCGCCCTAAACTCAAGCGGTACAATATCAGCATAAATACCAAACTTGCGCAATTGAGCTGCCGTCTGCACGCCAATAGCAGCGACTTTAACACCGGCCAGCAGCCGGCTGTCTTTTTTAGCATGATGCAAGCGGTCAAAGAAATGGTCAACCCCATTCGTGCTGGTAAAAATCAGCCACTGATAGCTGCCCAGCTCTTGCACTGCCTGATCAAGGGCGGCAAAGCTTTCTGGTGCGGCAATTTGAATGGCCGGTGCCTCCAAACACTGAGCACCCAATTCTTCCAATTTTGCCGTAAGCGCACTGGCCTGCTCTCTTGCACGGGTAACTAATACGGACTTGCCAAAAAGCGGCTTAGTATCAAACCAGGCCAGCTTTTCCCGTAAGGTCACTACGTCACCTACCAGGAAAATTGCCGGTGCCTTAATACCTGCTTTGGCAACATCGTCAGCAGCGTGGCCAACAGTAGTAACAAGCACTTGCTGCTCCGGCTTAGTACCCCAGCGAATAACTGCTGCCGGAGTTTCCGCCGAACGTCCATTCTCTATCAGTTTGGCAGTAATATGAGACAAATTCTCAACACCCATTAAAAAGACTAAGGTATCTACGCCGGTGGATAGCTTGTCCCAGCGCATATTGGATTCACCCTTAGTGGGATCTTCATGTCCGGTAATGACGGCAAAAGAAGTTGCTACCGCCCGGTGTGTCACCGGAATGCCGGCATAGGCAGGCACGGCTATGGCAGAGGTAATCCCTGGCACTACTTCAAAAGGAAGTTCATTTGCAATCAGTTCAAGTGCCTCTTCACCACCCCGGCCAAATACAAAGGGGTCTCCACCTTTTAACCGGACTACGAATTTCCCCTCTTTGGCCTTCTCAACCAGTAACCGGTTAATATCCTCCTGACGCATGGTATGTTCACTGGAAGCTTTACCGACATACACCAGTTCTACATCATTTCTGGCCCAGGCCAGCAGCCTGCTGTCCGCCAAACGGTCATATACGATTGTATCGGCCTGTTCAATATACTCTTTCGCTTTTACGCTGATTAATTTATAATCTCCCGGCCCTGCGCCTACGAGATATACAATCCCTTGTTTCACTATTTTTTCTCCTCCTGTTCACCAACAAGCAATTCCGCTAAAATCTCCCGGCCACCCTGTACGTACATACGCTGAGCAAGGCGACGTCCCATATCGTCGGCACCAGTCGGACCACTGCAGAGAGCATCGCGGATAATACGCTGACCATTTATTGATAGAATGGCTGCTTCTAAATACAATTCGTTATTTTCTATGTAACCGTATACACCCATAGGAACCTGGCAGCCGCCTTCCAGCTCATTAAGAAAGCTGCGTTCTGCAGTTACGGCGTAGTGTGTGTCTTCATCATTAAGAAAATCCAGCATTTGCAGTACTTCTTTATCATTTGCCCGGGCTTCAATCGCTAACGCTCCCTGACCTACAGCCGGCAGAGAAATCTCTTTGGGTAATATTTGGGTAATGAGCTGTTCCCACCCTAACCGTTTCAAACCAGCTGCAGCCAGCACAATTGCATCCAATTGCTCCGTCTCCAGCTTTTTTAAGCGAGTGTCTAAATTTCCCCGTAAATCGCTAATTTTCAAATCAGGCCGTTCATGGAGCAGCTGCGCTTTGCGTCGCAGGCTGGAGGTACCCACTTTAGCTCCAATTGGAAGGTGATCTAAGGTCTTATACTCGGGGCTAATGAGAGCATCCCAGGGCGTTTCCCGCTCAGTTATAGCTGCTAAAACCAGACCGGCGGGCAGTTCGGTAGGCATATCTTTTAAGCTGTGAACAGCCATGTCAATCTCTCCGTCTAACATGGCACTTTCTAATTCCTGAGTAAAAAGGCCTTTACCGCCAATTTTAGCCAACGGAACATCCAGTATTTTATCGCCTTTTGTAACCATGTGCTGAAGGGTCACTTCCAGCCCGGGATACCGCTCGGTTAGACAGCGGGCTATATAGTTGGCCTGCCACAGGGCCAGTTTACTGCTGCGCGTACCGATGACGAGTTTTTGTCTCACGTTTTACTTCCTCTCCTAGCTGATCAAGTTTAAATAATTTACGCACTACATCGAGATATAAATCTTCCTTATCTGTTCCTGCTGCTTCGTTAATCCGGATCATCGGATCGCGTAACAGTTTCCGGACAAGCATTTTCGACATATTTTCAAATACTTTGCGCTCTTCAGGACTACAGTCAGGTAATTTGGCTAATGCTCTTTTGATTTCTCTCTGTCGGATCCGTTCAGCTTTTTCCGTTAATAACGCCAGTGTAGGCCGGAATGACAGATAGCGGAACTTGCTTATTAGTTCAGCTACATCTTCCTCAATTATCTTTTCAGCTGCCCGTGCTTCTCCTTCACGAATGCGCATATTAGATTCCACTACCGCTTCCAGGGCGTCAATATTGTATAAAGTAACACCGGCAATTGCCGCAACTTCCGGTTCCACATCGCGTGGCACCGCAATATCAATAAAAATAATAGGACGGCCTTTACGCTTAGGCATCAAGTGTGCCACATCCCAGGCACTTACGATATAGTGAGGAGCACCGGTAGAAGTGATAACAATATCGGCATGAATGGCACATTTCATAAAATCACCAAAAGGCACAGCAACGCCCTTGAACCGGTCTGCTAATTGCTGAGCCCGTTCATAGCTCCGGTTGGAAACAAAAACAGTCCGGACACCGTTGTCAACTAAGTGCCGGGCAGTTAACTCACTCATTTCGCCCGCTCCAAGAATCAGCACATTAGACTGGGTTAAATCACCTAAGATGCGCTTGGCCAGTTCAACTGCTGCATAACTGATGGAAACAGCGTTGTAAGCAATGCGCGTCTCGGTACGCACTTTTTTACCAACAGCAATAGCACGGTGAAACAGCGTATTGAGCACAGTGCTTGTCGTACCCAAATGACGGGCCATGGTATAGGCCTTTTTTACCTGACTCAATATCTGCCCTTCTCCAACTACTAAGGAATCCAGACTGGAAGAAACCCGGTATAAGTGACGGATGCAATCTTCCTCAGTATAGTAAAAAATCAAATCATCACACTCAATTTGCTTGCCGGCAACAGCCGCAAACAAATCCTGCATAACCGGTAAAGCATCGGCAGCATCTTCCACTACTGCATACATTTCACTACGGTTACAAGTGGACAGAATAACGCACTCACTGACTTCTTCATACTCATGTAAGTGCTGTAGTACCTGTTTGATTTTATCTTCTGAGAAGGCGTAGCATTCACGCACTTCAACAGGCGCCGTTTTATGATTTAGGCCCAGTACAACCAATTGCATACTTGATCTTCTCCTCCGCCTCATTCAACTTGCCTTGTCGCAAAAGAGCTAGAACATCCTCATCTATCGTTTGCTGCCAAAAGCATTCCCGTTCTTTGCTGGTTTTTAGGCAGTGCTTCATTTGCTCTCTTAAAATTCCAATCCACTCCAGATAGGCCCCATATTCGGGGCCGTAATGGCTTTCAAGCTCTAGCCGCAGTTTTTTTGCCAATGCCGGACTCTTGCCGCCTGTTGAAACGGTAATCAATAAATCGCCTCGGCTAATCTTAGCAGGAACGGTAAAATCGCATAATTCAGGCGCGTCTACAACATTAACCAGCGCGCCGTTTCTCCGGGCTTCCTGTGCTGCAGCCTGGTTGATTTGTTTATCATCAGTAGCGCAAATAACCATAAAAAAAGCTCCGATATCTCCTGGCTGATACAACTGGGCGATATGGATGATGTTTCCATCCCTTGCCAGTTGAGCTAAGGCAGGTGTCAATGTCGGACTGAAAACGGTTACACAGGCACCGGCTTCGACAAGGGCAGCTACTTTGCGGGCAGCCACTGCTCCGCCGCCAACACATGCGCATTGACGGCCAGTCAAATCGAGATTAATGGGATAGACAGGCATCAAAGCACCTCACACACACGAGTCTCGCAAGAAAGATCTTGTCTGATTCACACGACTTTACATTTATCTGTATATATTTCTTGCCCCAATAGTGATTTCCTTTTTTGTAATCTTTTTTTAATCTATTTCGATCATTAGTCTGTATGTCCGCGAGGTGGAGTAGACACGTTTTGCTTGGGAGGAATATCGAAATACGCCTCTAACACCTTGCGTGTGACCGGTGCCGCAGCTACCGATCCTTCACCGCCTTCTTCAACTAATACAGCCACCGCTATTTCAGGGTTATCTGCCGGTGCATAACAGGCAAACCAGGAGTGTGTCGTACCGCGCCCGGTCTCAGCCGATCCGGATTTTCCCGCCACTTTGACAGCAAATCCTTCAAACACGCTTGACCCGGTACCTCGTGTTGTTACTGCAACCAGCCCCTGACGAATGATATCCCATACATCGGGTCTAAGATAAATGGTACGCAGTACTTGAGACTGAGTTTGTTCGAGCAAAGCACCGTCTGCAGTTAACAATTTGTCAACCAGCCTGGGCTTATAGACAACACCGCCATTAGCCACTGCCATAAGCATCATTGCTTGTTGAAGCGGAGTAGCATTGTAATAACCCTGTCCAATAGCTGCAATCAAGGTCTCACCGGGATACCATTGTTCACCATACAATTCCTGTTTCCATTCTTCCGTAGGCACTACCCCCGCTTCCTCGCCGGGCAGTTCAATGCCGGTGAGTTTACCAAATCCGAATGTTAAAGCGTAAGAGGCGAGATTATCTGCGCCAACCCTGCGCCCCAACTCATAAAAAACAGGGTCACTGGAAAAGGCTAATGCATCCGGCAGGGTAAGCTTACCTAATCCCTTAGGATCCCAACCGTAAAAACTCCAGCCCTGCAATACATAAACACCCTTATCCACAAAAACTTCCTGGCCGGTGGTCACCCCTGATTCGAGCGCTGCCGCAGCTGTAACAATTTTAAACACTGATCCGGGAGGATAGGCATTTTGAATAGCTCTGTTAGATAAGGGATTATTGCTATTGTTAATAATTGCTGCCCAGTCTTTTTGACTTACTCCCCCGATAAATACATTCGGGTCATAAGCGGGGTTGCTCACTAATGCCAATATGCCTCCTGTCCGGACATCAAGTACTACAACAGCTCCACCTTTTGCCGGCTCACCATTATTCTTGCTTGTCTGTACTTGAGCTGCCAAAGCCGCTTCCGCTACTTTTTGCAAATTGGCATCAAGCGTTAATACAATTGCTTTGCCCGGCAGGGCCGCTTTATCACCTACGACGCCGACCTCTTCACCCATGGCGTTCACTTCCACCTGCAATCCGCCATCAATACCGCGCAAATGATCTTCCCACAATCGCTCAATACCAGCCTTGCCGACCAGATCATTCGGGCTATAACCTTGTTCTTTGCGGATAGCATATTCATCTTCACTGATTCGCCCTAAATAGCCTAACATGTGGGCAGCCAGCTGATTATAAACATAATGACGTACCGGCAGTGCCTCTACCACAACGCCGGGCAGATAACTCTTGCGCTCTTGAACCTTTGCTATTAAGGCTTCGTCAACATCACGCTTCACCCGTATAGGTGAGTAGGGAAACTCTTGCCCGGCCTGCAGCATCTGTTCGATTTCATTTACTGCAACGCCTGTAAGTGATGATAATAACGGCGTAGACACATCGGGGTGAGTATATTCGGAGAGTATAATGGATATGGCGAAGCTTGGCCGGTTAGCAACAATCGGCGCACCGTTGCGGTCATAAATGGTGCCTCTTGGTGCCTGGGCACTAATCTGACGAATGCGGTTTTGTTCTGCTACCTGTTTATATTGAGCACCCTGCAAGATCTGCATCCAGCCCAGGCGCAGCAAAAGTCCGCCAATGACAGCTATTACAACCAAAAACATTATTTGAAAGCGTCGCATTTGCTCTGTATACCACATGTAGCCAACTCCTTGCTTAGTTTTATCCAATCTAGTATGGCATAAAAAGGACAAAACAAAACCAGGCTACTACCCTAGCTTGGTTGCCGGAGTAAAAGCCTGATTAGGAAGTTCAAAAAAAAACAGCCCTTTCATAAGGGCTAAATGAGGGGTGTATTAATAACGTGTATGTGAAAATTATAACATAATCTTCCCCTGCCACGCAAGCTACTTTTCCCCATTTTTGGAAAATACACGCATCTTACCTATTTATCCACATAATCTTTACCGATAATGATAGAAATAGTAGTTGATCTACTGTCATCTTTCGTCACCTGCAGAGCATACCGGAAAGGCAGACTGGTTAATTTGCTCACTACAGCACTATTAGTGGTGTAAGAAATGACCACTGTATTTTTGTTGACAGCAGTAGCAGTGCTGATATCAGCCACCTCAAAGCCTTTTCCTCGCATAGAAGCTGCTACTTTTTCACCGGCCTCCGGGGAACCGCTGGCATTTACTATCTCTACTTTCATTTTTTCCTCAGCAGCATTTGGCTTGCCCGGTTTAACCGGTGCAGGAGGTTTGTCAATTTCTTTAGGTGCTGCCGGAACAACTGGTTCCTTAGTAGCCGGCTTGGGCTTGGGCTTGGCCACTTCTATTACCTTCATTTCTTTAGGAATAGAGCTTTCATATTCAGCTTGTAGTCTGCGCGCTGCACTTACATACTTTTCATCCAATCCAATACTCTGAATTTGGGCAATATGTTCGCGAAGCCCAACAATATCAGGCAACCAATAACTTATATCGGCAATATAGGCCGGTTTACCTGGGACTGTATCTGTTTTAATTCCTTGTTTGGCGGCATCATTTACTATTTTAGCCAAATTCAACATGTCCGCAGTAGATAAATCAGACTTAAGGACGGAATTGACCTCACGGATAATACCTGGAATACGGGTAATAACTGACGGACTGGCGATCTGCTTAAACATGGCTTTGATAAATTTCTGCTGTCTTTCAATGCGGCCTAAGTCACCTTCGCTATCACGGTAGCGGACATATTGAATAGCAGTTTTACCGTTCATATGCTGCAAGCCTGGCCGAATATCAATCACCAATTCATCATAAGGGTCTTCGTAATACATCCGTTTTTCAACATCTACATCAACACCGCCGACAGCATCGACAATTTTATAAAAACCGGCAAAGTCAATGGTCACATAATAATCAATTGGAATACCCAGCAAATTCTCTACCGCTTTCTGGCTCAGTTCAGAACCGCCGTCGGCATAGGCATGATTAATCTTGTCCCAGCCATAACCGGGAATTCTCACACGTGTATCTCTTGGTACTGATAAAAGCGAAACAGCTTTGGTCGATTCATCAATCGTAGCAACAAACATGGTATCCGATCGTCCTTTGTCGCCATCACGCTCATCAACTCCTAAAACCAGGATATTCACTTTGTGCTGTCCAACAGCAAAATCGGCCGTCCTTTTTGTCTTGTTTATACCAATGCCGCCTGTAAAAAATACATACGATGCTCCGGCAACAACCACTAACAGTAAAATCAGCAACGCAGCAATCCAGCCCTTTTGAGGTGGCTGATCCTTAGTTCTCTCGGCACGACGCCTTTCCAGCCGGGATGTCATAAAAGAGCACCCTCTTTCTATTGGAATAAAACAACAAGCCCCCAAAATACTGGGAGCTTGTCAAATATTATACCAAATTGTCGACTATGCAGTCAATCTCTTTAGGGTACTTCAAAACCAACATCTTCAACAGTCTTCTTGATCTCGCTCAAGGAAGACTTGTGGTGATCAAATTCCACCTTCAATGTTTTTGCAGTCAAATCAACTTCGGCAGCTAAAACACCCGGTAAGCCACGGACAGCCTTTTCAACTGCACTCTTGCAGTGACCGCAAGTCATACCCTCTACCGTAATAGTCTCCCTGTCCAATTCTGGGCCATGGCAACCACAATCCTTACACATATGTCTTACCCTCCCTATTCTTTTATAACTTCTCCATAACAGACTGAATTTTACCTGCCATAGTTATTGGCTTGTCACGCCGGTCATCAATACGAATGGTCGTTGAAACCCGCAGTGCTCCAGCAACAAAAGGAACTTCATGCATTTGTCCAATTACCTCAAGTATCCGCTCCAAATTGCCCTCTATAATGGTGGACATGGGTGTCAGTTGATAGCTGATACCCTCACTTTGCTCAAGTACCTTATGGCAAGCAGCCACATAGCCGCTTATGCTGGGGGAACCTGTTCCTAGCGGAACGATGGTAACTTCTACAACTGCCATTTCTTCTCCTCCTAAACTCGCAGTGTTTTAATAAACTTCTGCTATTTATATTCGGGTTTATAAAAATAATCACCTGCTGGAACATACAAATAAGTGGCGGGATTTCCCACCACTTATTCTTCAAATCAACTATTTAGGGAATCTTTTATCTATCACTGGCCAGACTTCCGGTTGTTCCTGACCCAAGCGCCAGATAGCAATCCCGGCAGGATTATATTTATTAACAATATTTAACTTTGCGTCTGTACTCTTTTCATTTTCAAACCAGACCTCATGGTCTTTATAACTAAAATGAGGGGCCTGCTCTTTGTCATCATATTCTATTTTAGCACCTTTTTTTTCTGCTAATACAATAGCATCAACATATTTTATTGTTTCCCCCTGGCCGCCCTTGGGCCAGTCATAACCATAAGCGCTTACACCGGCAATTACTTTTTGCGGTCCCACTTGATCAATCGCATATTTCAGATTTTGTTCGTACCAGTCAATAGGAGCAATAGCTCCGGGAGGAGAGGTAGCCCAATGGCGATCATAGAGCATGATTTGCAGGAAATCGGCACTCTTAGCTAGTTCTGCGTAGTTATAAGCGCCTTGAACATCCTCAGCTACGTCAACCTTGGGAAATACTGAAATAATGACTGTCTTATTCAAGCCATTCAGCTTAGGATATAATTCTGCCATAAAAGCAGTTAGATCCTTTTCATTCTTGGGAGGTACCAGTTCAAAATCAATATTTACACCATCATACGGTTTCTCACGTACAATCTTGACTATATTATCGATCGTTTTTGTCCGTATATCCGGATTGGTCAGAATAGTTTCCAAGGCTCCCGATTTATAGGTAATCAGCGGGAATATCTTCAATCCTAACTGCTGGGCCGTATCCAGTACAATCTGACTGTCTTTTGTTTCCAGCGTTCCTTCTTTAGTTGCCCGGTACCAGAATGGTGCTACATGAGTCATACTCTTGGCAAAGGCCTTCATACTCGGAAAGGACCCGGTAGTATCCGGTGTTCCAGGCCAGGGATTCTCATAATAACCAATAATCATCCGGGCAGGCATTACTTTGGACTGATGTTCATCAGCCGTACCGGAACCACTCTCTGAGCTACCCATTTGCTTAGGAGCAGGCTTTTGAGCCTTACCGCAGCCTCCAATGAACGCAAGAGATGCCACAACAAAAGCTAGCAGTAGCAGCAATGCAATTAATTTGCTATAGCGCAATAGTGTCACCCTCCAATAACAGTTTTTGTTAGTATTGGCGAGTGAATAATTATTATGCCTAAAAAGAAAAAACAGGCCATGTAATAAATGGCCTGTTACTATTTATAGCTTGTTTTCCTTGCTGGGAGAAGCTTCTTTTGTTTCTTTCGTTTCCTTTGTATCACCATTCATTGCACCTTTGAACTCACTAATACCACGGCCAATGGCTTTGCCTACCTCAGGCAGTTTGCCTGGTCCGAATACAACCAATGCGATAACCAGAACCAATACGAGTTCAGGCATGCTAAAATTGAACACGCTTAATCACTCCCTCCTAGTATCACTAGTATTGTACCATAAAAAAAATACAAGCGGGATAATTATCCCGCTTGTAAAAAAATTTAATATTAATCTTCGTAGCTCTGTGAATAAGCTACCTTCAATACATCGTCAGGCATTTCCTTCTCCCAGCGGGCAACAACAACAGTTGCAACACAGTTCCCAATAAGATTACAAGCCGTACGGGCCATATCCAAAATACGGTCTACACCAAGGATGATACCAATTCCCTCTAATGGTAATCCAAAAGAGGCAGCTGTTCCGGCAATAACGATCAAGGATGCGCCTGGAACGGCAGCAATACCTTTGGTAGACAGCATCAGCGTCGCCATCATCATAATCTGGTGAGAAAGATCAAAAGGAACGCCATAAACTTGTGCAATAAAGACTACGGCCAAGGCACTGTACAGCGTCGAACCGTCAAGGTTAAAGGTGTATCCCGTTGGCATAACAAAAGTAACAATATGCTTGGGAACACCGAACTTTTCTAGTTTCTCCATTGCAATCGGCAGGGCTGCTTCACTCGACGCAGTAGAGAAGGCAATGAGAATAGGCTCTTTTAAAGCCCGGAGAAGATGAAAGAAGTTTACTCCTACAACAACAGAGGCACCTAGTAATACGACAACAACAAAAATAATCAGTGCCAAGTACAAGGAGATAATCAGCTTAGCCAATGGAATCAGCATGGCCAGGCCAAATTTTCCTACCGTAAAAGCAATTAGAGCAAATACGCCTATCGGAGCTAATTTCATTACATACCAGGTAAATTTGAACATAATTTCTGCTACACTATGGGCTAACTTAACAACAGGTTCGCCAGCAGGTCCCATGGCAGCTGCGGCAACGCCAAAGAAGGTCGAGAAAAATACAATTTGCAGCATATCGCCACGTCCCATAGCATCTACTATGTTAGTGGGAACAATATTAACCACCATTTGCATCATATCAATAGATTTCTTAGCAGCAGCTGCTGCACTTGATGCATCTATTGAGCTGATAGCGACACCTACGCCCGGTTTCAAGACATTAACTACACATAGCCCAACAACAAGTGCCAGAGTAGTGGCAAGCTCGAACCAAATAATGGCTTTAGCGCCCAAACGGCCTAATTTTTTAAAATCGCCAGTACCGGCAATGCCCATAACAAGGGAGCTAAAAATAAGAGGTACAACGATCATTTTAATCATGCGGATAAACATATCGCCGACTGGTTTCAGTTGTTGTCCATAATCCGGAAAAATATAACCGAAAATAATACCGAGAACTAGGCCAATAAAGATTTGTGTGGTAAGGCCCATACCTTTTTTAGCTTGTGCCATAGATTTACCTCCTTTAGTTTTGCGACTGTCGCTAGTTTAGTTAACATAACAACAAGTATTTGTCCCATGGACATTATACCAGTTGTATATAAAAAAAGTCTATACATAAAATTCAAAAAACTATGTATACAAAGTACACGGCTTGTACAATTTAGTAGTGTACCTGACAATCCCCGAATTTATCTTCAATTATCCTCTCCAAGCGATAATTGTCAGAAATTTGAGAATTAGTTACTTTAAGTAATCCCTACAGGTGTTTTTCGTCTGTAACCCTTCTTTTTAAGCGATTCTCGATAACGCCTAACTGCTTGTCTAATGTTATAATAGGGTTAATTGAATATAGAACATATATAGGGAGAGTGTATTCATGAGAAACACGAATGAATTCAGGCCCAGACCACCCCTTGATGGTTTTGCCGTACAAACACTCGAAGAAGCGCTCAGCAAATCTCCCACTAAATCAGTTGTTCTTGTTATTAATGACACCCGTTATCAGTTATCACGGGAAGGACATTGGTTTAAGTTTTCCTTATTAACCAAAAAACGAACTGTAAAACGTTCTACTATCGTTGAAACGATAGCCGAAGTATATAACCAGTTCATGCATGGCAGTACATGGCAAATCGCCACAGTATAGAAAAGCTTGTTTCAACATTAGCACAGCTTAGTATTTAAAAGATTGCAATTAAAAAGCAGATTGCTGCATCTTGACCTCTAGGAGGTATGACGCGGCATCTGCTTTTTATATTTTATTACCTTGTGCCTGTCGGCAGAGCTTAAGAAAACTGTGCAAAACCCGGGCTGTCAGGCCCCATATGACATAGTGCCGGTATTGATAAAACCACACAGGGTAGGTTTTACGGCCCTTCCAGTCTTCAGGATAGTCAGCAGGCAGTAGATGAAGCGGAAAATTATCCGTTGGCCTCGTAGCAATTTCCATCTGTGCTTGCTGTGGCTCCGTACTCAATAACCAGTCAAGGGGCACTGTGAAAATCTCAGCAACTTCACTTACACTGGGCTGAAGGATAGTACCTTCCTGAAGATAAGCAGCAAAAGGATGAAGAATAACACCAAAAGGGGCAACCACATAATTAAGTGCTCCTATAAACTGTATATCCTGCTTGTTAATCCCCAATTCTTCCGTTGTTTCCCGTATTGCTGCAGCTAATGAACTCTCATCTTCCGGCTCTATTCTCCCACCGGGAAAGCAGATTTCACCGGGCTGCCGCGTTAGATTGGCTGACCGTACTTCAAACAACACCTGCAGTTTATCCCCCTGCCGGATCAATGGCACTAACACGGCCGAGTTTAGATATTCACTTTCATTCTCAATTGATATAGAGCGGTCTTGTAAAACTGCTGCTAATTGATTGCAGAAATTATCCATGCCAGATATATCCTCCATTACTCTACCTTTCCTGCCAATCCGGGAGTTGTGATTACTTTTCCATCAAGCGTAATAAAGATAGCCTCCACACCGGGAAACTGCTTTAACAATTCCATGCTTCGCTCCACTCCAAGAACAAACAAGGCTGTGCTGAAGACATCACCTTGGCTGGCATTATTCATTATCATGGTCACGGCAGCCATATCTCTGGGCTGTTTTCCTGTACGGGGATCAAAAATATGGGCATAACGTACATCATCTTTCATCATGAAGCGTTGGTAATCACCTGATGTCTCCATGGCATCCCAGCCGGCAAGCTCCAGTTTTGCACTAACCCCATCAGCCTTACGGGGATCTTGCACACCTATACGCCAAGGCTTGCCATCAGGCCTGCTGCCCACGACACGCACTGTGCCGCCAGCATTGATCAAGGCCGATTTAATTCCGGCAGCCTGCAGCTTAGCTATCGCCTTATCAACAGCATAGCCTTTGGCAATACCACCGAGGTCCAGTTGCATTCCCTTTTGTGGAAGGTAAAGTGTTTTATTGACTTTATCAAGCTCTATCAACTTATAATTCACTAGCGGCAATACATTAGCAATTTCACTGTCAGCAGGAACATACTCACCTTTTTTACCGATACCCCACAAGTCAACAAGTGGGCCAATGGTTACATCGAATGCCCCATCCAGCTTGTCTGCGAGTTGGCAAGACTCTTCTACCATATCTAGAATATCATCATCTACTACTACCTTATTACTTCCTGCTGCCTGATTGACTTTTGACACCTGGCTATTCGGGTCATATTGATTGGCAAGGTCATACATACGCTCAAATTCACTAAAGGCGTCTTTCACTGCGCTCTGTCCCTGCGGTCCGTATGCGGTAATTTCAATAAGCGTATCCATCAAGAAGCGGCTCTCTTTATAAGGTTTTTCCGAAGAGAGCTGAGCGCAACCGCTAATTATCAAAGTAATGACCAATATACTTAATATCGTAATCTTCAGCAACTGTTTGTTCATAGCAATTCCTCCGCTAGTATGTAGAGTATTAATTCGGTTGCCTGCTGAAAAACACCTGCTGTTCATATACAAAAGTAAGGATAGCCTTTAACAGACTATCCTTGCTTTTATACATAAAATTACCCCAAATTACGGATAGCTATACCCAGCCCCGAAGCTTCATAGCTTCTGATATCCGCTCTAATGCTACTATATAAGCGGCAACCATCCGCAGCTTTTTAAAGGCCTCGCGGGTACATAGCATAACGCCACAGCACATTTTGCCCACGCAACCTGCTGTACTCATCCATCCCATAATACGTATTATAGCGCCAAAAAATGTAATACGTCTTAAAAAATAAAGAAGAAACAGAAAGGGTAAACTATATCTAAATTGGATGCGAAAGGAGAATTGGTTATGGGATTAAAAGATGTAAATGTAGCAACCCTAAACAATGAACAGGTTCAAGCAATCAAGAAATATGAACAGGAATTTACTTCCAAATACGGCAACAATGTCATCTTTATTGCTTTCAATGATAAGAATTAATTCCTCCATAAAAGAAGCACTTACCGCAAATAGGGTAAGTGCTTCTTTTATGTCTATTATTTATTGGTAGCTGCCGTATCGACCATCCATACCGTTTTTTGCCTACCACTGACCATCGCAGCAGGATAACGCATTTTTCCTTGCTGGTGATCAGTTAGTATCGTATGGAGCATACTCTTTTTTTCTTCACCGGTCACTAAAAATAATATTTGTTTAGTCTTATTCAGGATTGGAACGGTTAGCGTTAGTCGCTGTTGTCCATTGGGATTTTGAGTGGAGACCACCCAGCGTTCGTGTTCACTTACCGCCTTGCTGCCAGGGAAAAGCGATGCCGTGTGCCCATCATTCCCCATCCCTAACAACGCAAGGTCCAGTTCCGTTGTTCTCAGTGTAGTAAAAACGCAAAGAATTGTTTGTTCGTACAATATAGCTGCTTCCTCTGAATTGGCAAGAGTAGTAGGCATTGGAAAAATATTGTCAGCCGGAATATTTATCTTACTAAACAACTGATCCCAGGCCGTTCCATAATTGCTGTCAGGCTGAGTGGGCAATACATAGCGTTCATCACCCCAAAAAATAAAACTCTGCTGCCAAGGCATTTCAATAGAGTAAGGTGCTTCCGCCAAGCGCTGATAAAGCAGATTAGGTGTACGGCCGCCAGCCAGTGCCAGCGTGAAATAACCTTTTTCCTGAACGGCTTGCTGCGCTACATGACATATATAATTGGCTGCAGCTTCACACACTGTCTTTGCATCTGCGTACACTTCCAGCGTTAGCGCCATTTGTTACCATCCTGAGCCAATAGTTGCTCTGCCTCAACAGGCCCCCAACTACCAGTTTCATACTGCCGTAAGGCATTGACATCAGGCCTTTTTTCCCATGACTCCAAGACAGGCATAAAAACTTCCCAAGCTAACTCAACAGCATCATTGCGGACAAATAGCGTCTGATCACCGGTCATGCAATCCAGCAGCAATCTTTCATAGGCATTAGGAGTAAAGCCTCCGAAAATATCTTTATACGAAAAATTAAGGCTTAGCGCATTCATACAGAGCTTCGGACCAGGTGTTTTCGCTTCCAGCGTAAGACCAATGCCCTCTTCCGGCTGAATTTTCAACACCAACACATTAGGAGCAAGCTGTTCCGGCTGAACAGGAGCAAAGATAGAATGCGGTACCGGCTTAAAGGTAATAGCAATCTCACTAACCCTTTTATTCAGTCTCTTCCCTGACCGTAGATAGAAGGGCACACCCTGCCAACGCCAATTATCAATCATGATTTTCATAGCAACAAAAGTTTCAACAGAAGATTGAGGATCAACCCCAGCCTCCTGCCGGTATGACCGACTGTCGTCATCTTCTTTAGACGCCTGATATTGTCCTCTCACCAGCCACTTATCAAGTTCCTCTACCGGGAAAGGGCGAATCGCCCGAATCAATTTTACAATTTCATCGCGATAACGGTTAGCTTCAAATAATGCCGGCGGCTCCATCGCAGTGAGAGCCAGCATTTGGATCATATGATTCTGGAACATGTCGCGCAGGGCTCCAGCCTGTTCATAGTAGCCTGCCCGATTCTCCACGCCCAGTGTTTCTGCAACTGTTATTTGTACATGATCAATATACTTACGGTTCCACAAGGGTTCAAAAATTGCATTAGCAAAACGAAGAATTAAGATATTCTGTACTGTTTCCTTGCCCAGGTAATGGTCTATGCGATAAATCTGACTTTCTGCCACATGTTGCTTAAGTGCTTTATCAATAGCGAGGCTACTTGTCAAATCGTGACCAAAAGGTTTCTCAATGACTATTCTGGACCACGACTGCCCTCTGTGTTCAGCTGTTAAATTGGCATTGCTGAGGCCCTCGGTAATAGGAATAAACAAGCTAGGTGGCGTTGCAAAATAAAAGAGACAGTTGCCACCTGTTTGAAATTTTTCTTCTAGCTTCGTTAAATTTTTAGCCAGCTCGTCATATAACTTTTGGTCATTATAACTGCCTGCCAAATACGCGCAATGCCTGGCAAATTCATCTACATCAGTAGCACTTGCCCCATCAAAATCAACAAGGTCATCACGTACCATTTGTCTAAATTCTTCATCGCTAATATTGCTTCTGGCACAACCAAGTATGGCAAATTGCTCAGGCAACATCTTTTTTAAGAACATACCGAAAAGTGCCGGTATTAATTTGCGATGAGTTAAATCACCTGATGCGCCGAATATGACAATGGTGCACGGATCGGGCTTACTCTCTATGCATAATTGTTCACGAACATCAGTATGTAAGGCCAAACTACGGCTTGTTGTCATTTCTATACCTCACTT
>Ga0366779_1028_pt1 | contig 23213 bp, 28 predicted proteins | sample BONcelN113001E10_FD_207083 | JGI IMG/M metagenome (GOLD analysis project Ga0366779, IMG submission 207083) | Enriched cells from coal bed in the Powder River Basin, Montana, United States - BONCAT cells N11 rep2 HSBNCT.N11.300.1.E10 ... | reverse complement strand
TGACGGACATTCCATGATTTTTACATGCTTTCTTTATTTCTTTATTGAGAAGCATAACCAATGTGCAAATATCCCCAGAGGTTATATCTTTATAGCTCAACCCTTTATTTTTAAAGTAATCTCTTGCTTCATTGGTTGTCATAATCTACCTCACCCCTTTCTACCTCGTCAGATCCTTCTCCAACTTCGCACTTCCCAGAGCTATCACTAACGAGTTGTGCTTCCCTCTCAAAATGTCCACGACTGCCTCCATGTAGAAATATCTTTCCTCGGCTATATTTAGGGCATTTTCGATAGTTAAGTCTGAGTCTCCGACCTTTCGCTTTCTTGCGAACTGGATTGACAGTGCTTCGCGTTCTTTTTGGGTACCTCCGGATGCGAGTAGGTAAGATTCTGTCTTTGTGTCCTTCCATAATCGAGTCATTCGCTCGAAAGTTGTTTTGGCTCTTGATAGGTCGAACCGAGCCTTTGAGTATAGAGTATCGATCAAGCTCTCCAATCTTGTTATATCCGATTTGTCCGGCTCTGCTGGTATTTGGATCGCGGATACCTCCCGCTCGTAGGTCTTCATCTTCTCTGCCCAGCTGTTGTCTGCCATCAGTTACCCTCCTCTCAATAGACTCAGTTCCCCGGGCTACAGGTGGAGAACGGTTTTTCTGAGGGATAATTGTGACATTTACTTGCTGTCTTCCAAAAGCAATACATTCTTCTTCAGTTGGCATCCAGATATCAATTCGGTTTCCCTTTATGTCCTTTCCGGTATCTAAGGCAATGAATTCGCCTAAGCCCTCTATGTTTAACCGAGTACCTAATGGAATTACTCTGGGATCTACTGCCACTATGCCAATTCCTGCCGGTTCACCGTGCTTTGTAGGACCTTGCAGGTCATAAGCTGTGGCTGAAAATGTCTGCATCGCTAGATGCATTGAGATAACTATTCCTAGAAACAATTACCCCCGTTGTTGTGAGTCGTTCATCCCCACACCACTTTCTTTTTGATATCCAGCTTAGATAACCATGCATATAATGCTTGTCTATTGACTCCTAGTAGGGCTGCTGTTGTCGCCAGTGAAGCTCCGTTGTTCAACATTTCTAGAATTACATTTCTTGCAGACTTTCCATGAAGCTTTTGAATGTAGGCCATTTTTGGTGGATTAGCGCTTAAGCAGGAACTTGAGCAATATCCGCGATTTCTTCGACCATCCTTACTTGGTAAATAACTCAATTTTTTCCCGCATGTTAGGCAATGGGTGGCTTCATTTATCATTTTTTGCACTTCGACTGGATAATGCGAGTTGATGGAATAAATAGCTTGTCTTTTCATAGTTCCTCCATCAAGAAGTTAATGTTCTAATTTCTTCCCAAGATTTCTTAGGGCTTACCCAAATATCATTTGCACTCATTTCCCAGGCATTTTCTGATGCAACCAAGAGAGCATGTAAAACTACTTCAGCCATAGCTCGAGCTGCCGGTGGAGGCACCATATTTCCAATTGCCTCACGCCATCTTTGATCAGAGTTACCAGCTAAGATTAAGGGCTTGCCATTGATAATCACCGGTAATCCCTGAAGTGCCGCAAGCTCCAATGTGGTTAAGGGTCTGTGCCATGTACCATCAAGGGAAATAATCACTGGTGGAGGGTCTAAGGTTTCATTGTCTTTCGGTATTCGCGGGTCCGCTAAGGCCGTCGCTCCTGCGTGAATATCTCCCGAGCCGATCACAGTTTTCCCGGCCTCATCCCACTTTTGGACTCCCATCATCCCAGAACGAGGTTTACAGCCAAGACGAGGATCAGCGACTGATTGAGCACCTGATTGTATATCAGCCGTTCCAGTTACAGTTGATGCAGGTTGTTCCCAATCAAGGACCTTACGCTTATTGGAGTATCCACCTCCTACTCTCGGATCAGCGATACTGATTGCACCATTGTTAGGCCTATGGGCACCTGTTACTGTACTTGCTTCCTTCTCCCACTTATTGACCTTATAGATGGCCGTGTGGGTGCTATCCTTAAATCCTGTTCTCGGGTCAGCTATTGCCGGAGCTCCTGAACCGAATCTCGTACCTGTTACGCATGGTCCCGGTTCGTCGAACCTCACGACCCGATATACTCCCGGGTGTCTGCCTTCGCGCTCGGTTAGCCTCGGGTCAGCAATATTAGATGCCGTAGAACCATTGGCTTTTGCCCTACCAGTTACCGTATGACTTGGTTCATCCCAATCCTGAACCCCGTAAGATCCTCCACCCCTAGGAATATGCTCTAATCGGTATTCCTCAGGTGCAATCTTCTCCAAGTCTCTCCAGTCTCCACCGGCAGGAATGAGGGATAATCGTACCCATGTTTTCCACTGAAGCCTCGGGAGTCTGTGTAATGGTCCCATATTTACTGCACCTGGCAACGGTAATGGTCCAATGACTTCACCAATTGATTTCACGCGTTGCTTAGTTGGCAGATATACAAACGAATCCATTTTGTCTTGATTTCTTGCCATAAGCAGGTATCGTTTTCGATGCTGCCCTAACCCACCGATCTCCCCGCAGTCATGGTCCCTTTCATCTACGGCATATCTATAGCTCCTAAGCATGCCTTTAATTGTGTTCAGTAGGTTCTTGCTGCGCGTTTTAATTCTTGGTACATTTTCGGAAAGGATCACCGAGGGTAAATTCTTCTTGAAAGCTTCAAGTATCAAGAATATTCCCCTCAATGACAATCGATTGAGAGCTTGATATTTAGGCTTCTCGGCTGAATCTGCAGGTAAAAGTCCTGAGTTACCTTTGCATGGTGCACTTAGAAATACCACGTCCGGATATTCCCCGCCACAAGCTGCCAAGATATCTTCAGGGGTTACCTCTCTCCATTCTGGCGGGGGTTCATGTCCATGGAAGTCTATATAGTCGCGGCGCTCGAACAGGTCCATGCAGACCGCTTTACTACCGGTTATATACTCATAATCCTCACAAGCTTTCGGATCCACATCGATGCCGGCCAGAGTTCTAAATTTTCCTTTAAGACCTTTCCACTCACCGATGGCCTGCTGAAACCCCAAAGTTCCCCCGCCTATCCCCGCAAATAAATGCAGTACTTTATATTCCTTCAACTTACAGCACTCCTTAAAGCTCTTCTTTTCCTGTTGTATTCCCTATGCTGACTTAGTTTCCGCTCCTTTTTTCCCTCGGGACTCACCGGGTCTCCAATCCAGCAATGCAGGAAGTTGTTAACGTTTGGTTTTACGCCGGCTTCTATGGCTTTATCTGCTGCCCAAAGCAGAGAATATAAGAAGCGCCCCATTTCTATTGATTGCTTAGGACTAAGCACATCTCGGTAAGTTTGTTTTTCCACGGCTTGTCCTCCTCACAAATCTCAACCAGCTCTTTTTCCACGCCTCTTGAGTTCATTGATTAACTCTGTGGTGCTTGCTTCTTGCAGTTTTTTCTTTCGATCCAGGTATTCCTTTTTAATCCGCCTAACCCTAAAATCTTCTGGTTTTGGGTCAAATAATTCAAAACTGGCGTAATTTGAATAACCGAACTTGTCAAATATGATCCACCACATATTATTAATGTGGTGGTAAACTCTTCCGCGCCGTAATCTGCCATCGTAATAGCGGATATATTTGATCTGTCCATTCTGAATAACCTTGCCGTCTCGGTCAGTTATGTTGGATGAATATTTGGAGCTTGAGCAGACATAATCTCCTAGATTAAATTCGGACGGATCTTTGAACTTAACGCCAATGGTGTATTTAACAATGTGTTCTTTGATACAGTCCTCAGCAAGTTTATAATTTGGTCTAGTCTGATCACTAGCTTCTAAATTAATGAGGAACTTGGCAATATGTCGACACTCGTTCAAAAACAGAAGCTTAATGAGATATGGCATCTTTTCAAATTTACCAAAGTCGTACTCACCGCCGCTCTTATTCTCAAAGACGATGTTTTGAAAGAATTCAATCTTCCATCCAACCGGATATCTCTCGGCTTTAAATTCCAAATCTCCTTTACGTCCGTACCAGTGGTCCTTAGTTAATATCTTGTAATGCTTTTCAATTCGTGGATCTCTGCTAACCTTAAACCCTCTATCCGCCATGAAATTCAGGACTCTATGGAGTATCGGGAAATGAGGTTGCCTTTTGCTCCAACTGTCGGTAACTTTAATTCCGTTATAGAAATTGATCGACGCTGAATCTCGAAATATCTTGAACGTATGCTGATCAGGTTTTTCATTCATGCATCTTCCTCCTCACAAATAAAAGTTTTCGTATCTGTTCGATGTTGACTTCGTTTGGTTAGAGCCATGCTTCTTCTGATCCTCCTTAAATACTTTAAGCACCCATCCCTTACCAACCATGGTGTGATAATCGGATTTATTCGGAGGTTTACCTTTTGTTAGGTACCAGTTATCGAGGATCTCGATCATCTGTTTTGTTGCATCTTCACCATGTAGGTCAACCAGCTTCTGATATTCCTCCGAAGAAAGCAAAACTTTTTCACCGAACACTATCTTTATTACTTCTTTTAATTCTTCTAATTCTTTATCATTCTTGTTTAGGTCTTTTCGCGGTCTTTTCACGGTTTTTTTGCGGTCTTTTTGCGGTTCTTCTGTGGTTTCAGAATCTTGGTAGATGCAGTAATTTAGCACCTCTAAGGTGGTTTTTTTGTGGTCGGTTTTCTTAATGATCATTTGTTCGTTTTCTAAAAGGCTCAAAAACGCCCTGACCTTACTCTTCGACCATCCCCACCGCTCCATTAATTTGTGTTCGGATGTTATAAAGCTTCCTCTCTCAACTTCCACAAATTCATTGCCAAGTAGAAATTTTCGAGGTTCATGGTTCGCGGACATTATTATATCGATCCAAGCCCTTGCCCTATCGAAGGGCCTTTCATTCCATAATGGCCCTTCGCGAATTTTACGATAGAGTTTAATCCATCCAGACACATTGTCACCTTCTTAACTCATCCCATGTCCACAAAATCAAAAAGTGTAGGCATGCTGGCCATAACTTCAGCAGCTTTCAGGTACCCAACTCCATCTCTAAAGTAATCCGTGTTTAACTCAATTCCGTATCCCCTTCGGCCCAGCCTAACCACCCTCTCTGGCACTGTCATGAGGCCGGCGAAGGGATCCAAAACCAAATCACCTGGATTGGAATAACGATTAATAATTCTTTCGACGATATCGAACTGCAAAGGACATACATGCATCTGAAGTCTTTTCTGGCTTTGTTGGGTATTAAACGTCCGCATTCGGTTGATATCGTCCCATACCTCGTCATGCCAAGATCCGGGAGCAACAACCATAAACGAAGCAGGAAGATGATTATCGGCATCTAAGCTCTTTGCAATTTCAACGTGCTCTTCATAGCTATAGATAGAGTCACGTGAATATTTTCGGTAGATCGCTTGGAGTTTTCCAACATCAATCGTTTTTAGTTCTTCCTTGGATAGAAATCTATCACCGGATGATCTCCAGAATCCATGTGCATCAATTTGCCACTGTGCCCGAGTGTAATCGGCTTTAGTTTTAGACACAGGAACATCGGCATAGGCCCTGCTGGTATCTGTCGGAAGCTTCCGGAAGAGCAGAATATACTCTGGGCACCCAACGCCCATCTTAGTGCCATCCTTGCACTGCTCAGACCATCCAAGTCGATAGGTTTGGTTATTCTCTCGGACCACATCTGTAATAACCGTAATCATGCCAAAGTATTGGAATCCATGCTTCATGTAGTGATCTATACATAGCGCGTGAAATGGTTCTATTGTCGGCATCCCGGTGCCAGTGGCATTGCCAAAGAGTACTCTGTCTTTCGTGTGGCAGGCAAAGACTCTTCCAGGCTTAAGGATCCGAAGTAGTTGGGGTGATAGAAAGTCCATCTGTTCAAAGAAAAGCTCTGTGTCCTCGTTATGGCCGAAGTCGTTATAACTCGGGGTATACTCATAGTGATTGGAAAATGGTATCGATGTGTGTATGAGGTCCACACTGTTTTCGGCCATCTTAGAGGCTTCAAGGATACAATCGTTATTTACAGCTGTGAAATATTCACCCTTAACCTCCACTCTTTCAACTCCTATACTTCTAGAGATTTTGTTCACTATGGAAGTGCTCGACATTCCGTATTTCTTGATAATCTCGATCATTTTTCCGACAAGATAGTCATGCTGTTTCCATTTTTGAAGAAGTGTCTGGAGAATTTGCCTCTCGCTCTCGGTGTGAATGATATCAATGGTAACTGGTTCCTTCTGGAGAAAGCGGAATATACGGTGAATGCTTTGAATGAAGTCATTAAACTGATAGTCGATCCCTAGAAATATCGCTCGATGGCAGTGGTGTTGAAAATTGCATCCGGATCCTGAGAGTTCCTTTTTTGTGGCGAAGCGACTTATTCTGCCTTCAGCAAAATCAATAACCCTTTTCTCACGAAGGTCATAGTCTTGGCTGCCGTAGATATCAACCACATTTGGAATGACAGACTTAATTTCGTGCCTCTCAGCCTCTAAATCGTGCCATAGAATAAAATGGTCTTCTGGGCTTTCGTTGATGATCTCAGCCATCTTTAAAACTCTCGAGGTAATACTTTCCCTCTTCTCTCGTGCAGCATCATTGAGTCCTAATGCTGCATCTCGGAACAATTTAACCTGGCCGTCTTTTTCGGTACCTGCTAACTCATGATTAACCAGTATTTCGTGGTACCTGATATTAAGAGGCGGTAAATCATATCCTTCGTCAGAATATCCAAGGTCAGAAGGTTTTGTAATAAACAAGGCCCAACTTGATACCCAAAGCCAAAATTCATCTTCTTTATGGGGGTAAAGTGTTAGGTTATTGGCCTTAGTACTATCCCGCTGGAAGAATCTCGTGAGTGCTTGTCCAGTGTCCATTACCTCTAGGTACCCAGCATAGTGAATTAATTCCTTATATTTGTTCGGCGATGGGGTAGCAGTGCAAACAAGCTTAAATGGTACGCCTTTGAATTTATCAAGGAACGTTTGATAGGTTTTAGATCCGTAGCTCCGAAGGACGGATGCTTCATCAAGAGAAGTGGCAATAAAGTATGTTGGATCGATATCTCCGTCCCGTACCCGTTCATAGTTAGTGATAAGAATCTTACCGGAAGCTTGTTTTACCTCATTCATATTGCGAACGTACTCTGGTTTAGGAATTCCCAAGATCTTTACGGCATCATTCGTAAATTCTTGCTTGACTCCAAGGGGTAAAACTATTAGAGCTTGTCCTCCTACGTGGTCCGTAACTATTCTGCAGTACTCTAACTGCTGTATTGTTTTCCCAAGTCCGAATGACTCAAAGAGTGCTCTTCTGCCGCCCTTGACCGCCCATATCACAGCGTCTCCTTGATGAGGCTTGAGAGCCGGATGAATTTCCATTGGAGAGACTTCGAATCCAGTCTCTTTGGCAATCTCAATTTTGGACTTGAGAAAATCAATGTATTGCATCCCTGCCTATTTCCCCAAGATTGCTTTAGCGCAGCACTTGCAAACCTTGGTACCTCCGAATTCAACTAACTCCTCAAATCCCTTACAGAACGTGCACCCTGGGTTATATTTACGTAGGTAGATACCCTTACCGTCAGCGAGTATTTCAAGCGGATCATCTTCATTAATATTTAGCGATCTTCGCAGCTCTTTGGGTAAAACTATACGTCCAAGGTCATCTACCTTACGTACTATGCCGATTGCTTTCAATTGAATTCTCCTCACTTTCATTTAGGCTTGTCCTATATATCCGGTTAATCTATTTCTGGATCGAATTCATCATTTTCTCCAGTCCATGTATCATCGTCCCAAACTAACCGGTCGACGCGGTCAAAGATACACGGCCTGATATCGAGTAAGGTGTCAGTATCATAGACATCAAGTAGTGATAGCTGACCATTCCTTTTAAAAACTTGAAGCTTTTGAATTTCAGCAGCCATGCCTTTTGTCATAAACATCATCCATAGCTCGGGATGTGTCCTTCTCAACATAGCCATGTGGTTATTGGAATAAAGCAGGTCAGTTCCACATCCAATGCATCCATTGCGTTTAATTTTATGGTATTTCCCACTTTTATCAGTCCATCCCATGTCGTAGAGTGATGCATATGGAACATTGAATCGCTTGATGTATTCCCATATGTCATCATCAGTCCAGATCGAGAGAGGATTGCAGTGACAAAACGGTCCATCCTTAATGTGAGGGCGTTTTGATTCAAAAAGATAACCTCTGCTTATAAAATTTGTCTGCCTTGAACGGCTCTCTGAGGCCATTAACCCTTTAAAAATAACGTCAATATCTAATTCCTCTTGCAGGCTTTCGCTCGGCTCCTTTTTAAGGATGTCGCAACATGCTTGAGATATTTTCACTTGTCTGAGTAACTGGTAATAAGTTAATAACTTCTGATCTTCGCTCCCGCTTTTTGAGAACTGAAGGAAACAATCTATATTGATCCTGTGGGCCTTAAGTTTGGAAAATGCCTTTCCGAGCAAGGGCCATCCATATTGGTCCACACACCACCAATAATTTTTCCGTGTTCCAACTTTCCAGATCTTATTCTCCCTTTCAAACCTCTCACGCAAATGGTTCGGACAAGCCTTTTCGAGTGTTTGCGTGGTTTTGAGTTTGCCGTCATCCTTGAGGATTTCGTTAATTCTTCCTTCTTTAACGAGGTACCACAAGATCTCCTGTTGAGCAGAGTATTTCAGTCCTTCTGATTCCGTTCGCAAGGGAGTAGCTTCATAGAAGTTATCCCCGCCCCATTCGCTTGCCAGTTTCCGGGAAAATTTAACGCATTCGGGATATTCAACTCCGGTATTGCCGTAGATAATATTTAGACGTCTAGACTCTTCTGGAAAGTGTGTTCTGATCAGATGCCAAAGTACCGTACTATCTTTTCCACCTGAGAAAGCAATCGCTGGTTGGTGACGGCAAACTGCAAATGCCGAAGCGATTGCATCAATCGCAGTGGTAATCTTGTAATTAAGATCTCGCTTTTGTTCTTTCTCTAAGTCAAGATAACTTATAAACATTTTTCACCCCACACTCAGTTTGTTGTCATTAATCACTAACTGTTTGCATAAAGTGTAAAGATTGCCAACTTGTCCAAGTAAAAGGTTAAAAAAATATAGTTAACCCTGTGAACTTTTTAATTTTTGGAAATTGAGAGGACCGTTCTTCGCTCGATCCTCTCTCGTTTGCAAAACAGTTATCTCATCGGGTCTGAAAGCGAATTTACATCCACCGTGCTGGACCAGATAAACACCGCCTCGTCGCTCCTTAACAAAGCCTTTCCCTAAGGAAGTTTGGACAAAATCTCCGGGATTTGGTTGTCTCATGCGATCACCCTGGCCTTAGATCCTTCGTCTGTACGGTAAACTTCAATTCTTTGATCAAATGCGTCCTGAACGTCCTCTTGATGACTAATGACCAAGATGAGATCGAAATCTTCCCTGAGAGTATTTACTATTTGTAAAAACTGACTTCGGTTTTGTGCGTCCAGTGCAGAACTCGTTTCATCTAGAACCAGAGTCCTTATTGTTGCTCCTGCTCGACGTGTTAAAAGTTTACTTAAGGAAATACGGATGGCCAGATCAATCATCATCTTCTCGGCGCCAGAATAGGTCTCGTAAGGTCTAATTCCGGATCCACCATCCGATATTTTAATGTCGAGAGTTTCTGTTATCTTAGCCGTTTTGCTTGGCTTCTGAGTTATAAGTTCCAAGGAGAATCTTCCGGAAGACATCCGTGCAAGCAAGTTATTTGCCTCACGTTCAATTTCAGGTATAGAGTTTTCAATAATTACTGCCTGAATTCCATTTTTACCGCAAGCCTTCGAGATGTCATTCCAGTCAGTTAAATCAGACGCTAGAGTATCAAGTTTGATCCGTAAATCATTAAGCTTAACTTCTAGTTCAATAATCTCTTCGAGTGACTTTTTAATGGCCCCTCGCGAAGCCTGGATATTACCTAATTGTTCTCTTAAGACGCGAATGCTGTATTCTGTGGTAGAGATGTTTTTAGATACCTCAGCGGATTCTTTCGCATCATCTTCGAGCGACATTTTATCTAATTCAAATCCGGTTATTGCATCCTGCTTGGCTTTAATGGAAATAGCTATTTGGGCTTTTTGCTCAGTAATATCATCTTGTTTCTCTTTATTAGTTAGGTTGATCTGAGTAATTTGGTCCTGTGCAATTTTCTTGGATTCTTCGGCGTTTTCCATGGATGGAACTAAACGCTCGTAACGCTCAAGTTCAGCCAATTTAGCCTTAAGTTCTTGGTGAGCTTTTTGGTCATAGTCCAAGATTTCAATTTGGATATCCATCTCCATTAGGTTAGAAATAAGAATTTCTTTTTGCTGCTTCAGTTCTTCAGCATAGATACCAGTCTCTAACTTAGAGGTTTCCACCCTTAATTGTTCATTGAGTCCAGGTATTTTATCTCTGGCTTCTACAGCTCCCCGAATAAGTTGGCAGGTAGGATTTTGGCATTCAAGTCCTTCTAGGGGTTTAGCTTGTTGTGCAGCTGTATTAATTTGGACCTTAAGATTTTGAATATTGGAGTTGAGTTTAACTTTTTCCTGGTTAATCAGACCATCTAGTTTAGTTGACTCGTTCTGAATTTTACTCCGCTCGAGCTGTAATTCTGAGTGTGCGTTAGCGGTTTCATCAAGCTCAGCAATTGTCTCTCGAACAGTTTTAGCTTTTTCAGCGCAAGCGAGAATTTTATCCTTATTGGCAGTGAGCTTTTCAGAATCCGAAATCTTCTTTTCAAGAGCAGGAATCTGATCTTTCAGTTTATTGACATCAAGAAATTTTCTATCAAGTACCGGTATTTGGTTATTAAGATCTCTAATTTCTCCTTGAATAATCGATATTTGAGTGTTAATATCTTTTATTCTAATTTCCGAGGCTTGCAGGGATGCTCGTTTTTCAATCAGTTGATTTAATACCATTTCCTTTTCTTTGATTTGTCCCTCAATAATTAATATCTCGGCATCAACTTGCAGAGATTTAGCCTCAAGAGTTGATTTGTTAGATACTCTAGTTTCTAATTCTTGGACTTGATTCCTAACGACCTTAAGATCCACTTCAACTGATTTGGCTTTTTCTTTGGCCTGAGACTCATAGTCTAAATAAGCATCAAGACCAAGAATATTAGCCAGAGTTTCCTTGCGCTCTGCCGGTTTTTGTTTAGAGAATTTATCCGCCTCACCCTGCACCACAAATGCCGAGGCTATAAATCCTTCATAATCCATGTGAAGTAACTTACGGATGCGTTCCTCCGTCTCGGGAGCCGTTGCTCCTGATTTACTTACCCAATCTCCATCGATAAGTTGTTGAAGATCAAGACTGGATTTACCGCGTCCATTCGTGGTCCTGTTTCGGATAACTCGGTATGTATTTCCACCGAGTTCAAAACTCAACGTTGCTGACATATCGGTCTTTCCAAGAGTTACATAGTCATCTATTTTGTCTGCCGATCCCCGTCCAAATAACGGAAATGTTATTGCATCAATTAGGGTAGATTTACCATTACCATTCCGGCCGTTAATGAGGGCAACTTTCAGGGCTGTAAGTTCGATTGATTCGCTTAAATACGACCTAAAGTTGGTTAGATCCATTGTTAATGGTCTCATGCTACTACCTCCAATTCCCCAACCTTAGTCATTAGCCGGTCTTTCCGTTCCTTAAGATCTGGTTGCTGTTCAAAGTATCTGGCTATGGCCTCAGGAATGGACATGTGTTCAGTCATCTCGGCATCTCTAGCCCTGGTCTCTCTCTCGACTTCGATTTGTACCCCTGCAACAAAGCTGGCACCTGCAGCATAAAGTTGTTTTGTTATTTGGGACGCACTTATGGTTTTGGCTGTTTCAATGTCCGTTTTGATCGTAGCCTTAACTACCGATCCAGATACGATTGGAATATCATCAGGATCTAAATTGATTTGAACGAAAGGCCGTGTGTCCAAGTCCACAAACTCCCACTTGCGAGTTTCTAGGTCAGCTAAAACTACGCCCTTGTCTTCCATTTCTCCGAAGTCCACTCGCTCGATTGATCCGGAATATACGACTGATGGTTGCCCAGTGAGAGTTGGAAGCTCTTGGTGTTTGTGCACGTGTGCTAGTGCCACGTAATCAAACTGAGGGAGCGCTATGTCGTGAAGCGCAAAGATAGGTTCCTGCGCCATCATCATTGACCGCTCACTACCATTTACTGATCCGGATACTGTACCGTGAAGAGTTAGGATTGAATGAAGCTTAGGATCTAGTTGATCTGCCAGGTACCGGATGATCTGCCCTGCTTTATCGGCCATGATCGTATTCAGTTCATCTATTGGAACATCTTTATATTCGTCCTGTTGAAGGAAAGTTGATCTAGAAAACGTTGGCATCGTGACCACTTGAAGGACTCCTGACCTTGTTGGTATCCTTAGAATTTCCGGCTTGTTGCTCGTATACGCAATACTGAGAGATCCGATAAGATCAACTGGTCCCATGCTGCCATCTCCATTAAGGTCATGGTTCCCAACAATCATAACGACCGGAATTGGATTAAAGCTTTTGAGCCAGCTTATAAAATAGCTAAGCAACTGCGGGGTTGGCTTACGGTCCTTAAAAGCATCACCGGCGAATATGACGGCATCAACTTTTTTCTCAAATGCTAATATTTTGATAGTGGCCATGGATTCCAACCAATCCCTAAGCCTGGAATTCATCCCGCCTTCATCGTCTTTGCCATACTGGAGACCTGAGCCAAGGTGGATGTCACCAAGATGTAAAATCCGCATTTATTTAGCCTCCCTTTTCGCCGCTTTTTTCTGGCATGCAAGGCAAAGTATTTTTTTATATTTCTTTTTAGAGAAATTCGCAATAGCTTCAGCTGTAAACTTCTCATCAGACTCAATTACTTTGCCGCAATCGTCACCTTCGCAATTTATGGTTGCTTCTTGTTCTTCTGGAGGATCATCTTGATTAGTAATTTCATCCAGTTCAGAATGGTCCTCAGGCTCATGAATAATTTCTTCTTGGACGTCATGCGACATAACTGGAGTGATATCTTTAGCTTCTTGCTTGCCACCAAATAATTGCTTAATCGCCGCTTCAACTTGTGAGTTAGTTGCCGGTGATCGATATCCAACTACAGGTATATGGATCTCCTCGTTAAGGACAAATTTTTTCCTTTCTCCTTCTTCAACAAGTTTGTGCATTGACTGAGCAACAAGGACTTTGTAAATACCAATTGCCCGCTTGATGATACGATTCTTAGCAACGGTAATGGCTTTCTTGATTCCCATTTCACGAAGATGTAATACTTTTTGGTAGATCTCCATTTCTAACTCGGGGTCTAATTTAAGAGTGAATATCGGCCGGCCGTCAGTGTAAGTAATTTCAGACTTTGCTTCTTGATAGTTAGCCCACTTTTTAGTCTTTTTTTCCCATACATAATGACCTTTTGTATCCTTAGCCTTTATCCTCATCGCTTCATGAAGCAGAGGAAAGTTAAGAGTAACAACCTCGGAATCTTCTACCCTTTCCCCCGAAGCGTTGTAGTAAATTCCTTCGACCAATGCACTGACTATATCGCGGGTGTTCTCAAGAACTTGAACATGGGTAAATGAAACATTCGCAACTTGATTCGCCTTTGCATACCCAGGGGCCCCGATTCCATATTCTCCAGGCTCCCCTTCCTTCGGAGCTACGATCTGATATAAGTCTTTTGTGACGTTGATCATGGCCTCAACTCGTTCCAGCTGAGTGAAGGAATCATTAAAACGTTTGATATCTGGCAGTTGAAATGCCATCAGTTGATTTTGCATTTAAGCTACCCCCTTCAACAGTTCCACGAGACCCAAATTGATTCGAAGCTCCGCCATACGGTTACTCAGGGTCGCTTTAGCACTTTCTAGATAATCTTCGGCCTCGGCTACATCCTGCCGCTCGATAATTGTTTCTTGCCGTAACTGAGCAGCTCTGATCTCAGCATTTTTACCATCAATGATCCCGTTTAAAGTAAGGTAATCTTCTCTGGCCCGAAGAGCATCTTTCTTGACCATGAGTTCATGTGATGCAGAAAAAACCTCATCATTGGCAGCTACTATTGATTGTTTCAAAGCCGTAAGTTCGGCTATTAATTGGTCACGCATTTGCAATAACCTCACTTTCAGTTGTATAATTTGGTTGAATAATTTCCAGTGTGGCTCCCGTTGGCGCGGGGGCTTTTTCTTTTTGAACCTCTCCATGTTGAGCCCAGATATTAACTCGGGCACTTTCGATAATTCCGTCTGCTGTATCACCAAAGGCATAGGTATCTCCATGGTCCGTACGATATTTACGAACATCCGTTATTTTTAAATCTGGAAATAACTCATAAAGAATGTGTAACACCTGTTGTCCCTTACCGTGAATATTCACATCAACATAAAATGTTGGTTTTCCGCCGTTATGCTTATGGAACATTTTTTTGTCTGCGATAGAAACGGATCCAACGAAATCAGGATGCTGTACAAGAGCTTGAAGTCTCTCACGAGTTTCCTGTTTTAACATTTACCTACCCCCCCCAGTTTGTAGAATCAATAAACATCGGAGTAACGTACCTCTGGTTGACGAACCGGCCATCCATGTACTCGATGTTAACTCCCTCATCGTCAACAACGGCTAAAGTTTTGTGAGGCTTTTCGGTGTTTTCATCGCGCACGGTCAGACCGCGCATGATTAGCTCCCAATTTTCGTGGTGGCGTTGCTTTTTTTGTTGAACACGGTGTGCCAGTAATACTCTTTGGATGCGTTTGGATCTGAGTACTAGCTTACGGATGATCTTTAACATGATCTCGCATCCTCCCCTACAGTTTCTAAGGATTTTTTCCAGCACTCTCCACAATTTTCACGCCATTTACAATCAGGAAAGCCATTCTGAAGATCAACAGTACTAGGGCAAGGCGTTCCTTCGGATATAGCTTTTAAAACCATTTCAAGCTGTAGGCTCAGCTTAGCTTTTTCTGCTTCCAACTTTCTCATGATTTCACAAGCCTTTTCTCTCAACCACTTGGAGTTCTCTTCCAACGGGCATTCCTTTGGACAGTTTTCAAAAGACTTATCCATTCTCTTTCTCCCTTCTCCTATCATTTGAACCACTTGCAGATTTCGCGATAACTCTTGAACCCATAAATGTATTGGTCCCCACTAATAACCGCATGCTTAAATGTGTATCTCCTCACTCTCCCCTCCCTCCCCTATCGATAGCTTCTACCAGGGCTCCAACTCTGGATAAAGGTAAATGCCTTTGTCAAATCTGACCGCTTCAGATCTCTGTAACTTGGTACATTGAATTGCTTCTTGAGGGCTCCGTATAACCCGCGATAGTAATCTTTGTTCCCCAGCTCCCTCACTCTGGAGTTCACTGCTCCTTGGACTCGTTTTTGCTCAGCTGTGGTAAGGGTTATTTGATGGGTTACCTTTTGGTCAATGTCGGCTAACTTAAATTCGTGCTCTGTGATGGCGGCTGCTTGTTGCTGTTGGGCTAACCTTATCTCTTTCATGCTTGTTGCTTGGAGAATAATAAGGTCTTCTACGGATTGTGGAGCACTTATTTTGTTTTGCTCATTCTCCATTTCCTCAAATTTGGTAACATAAGTGGCAGTGAACAATACGCCTTTTTCTCCGGTCATTTTGTTAGCTACCATGTCGCAGCCTTTTTTGCTTATGAGGTAACATGGTTGTTCTTTGTTCTGAGCTGAGAGGTAAGTGCTTTCAATAAAAAAATTCTGACTCTGCATTTTTGCAGACTCCAAATATTCGATATAGGTTCTGATACTTCTCATTAGTTGATCGTGTGGCTTTTCAACCATCGTAGCCACTTCACGACTATCTACCATTAGGCTTCCGCTTTTGTGTCTAATAACTTGTAACATGCTAAGCTCCTTTTCCGGTCAAAATATCGGCACCGCCGGAATTAATGAAGTCTACTACAGCTTTGGTTGGTATCCTGATCCCTCTGCCAATTTTAGTTGCAGGCAATTTCTTCCGCTTTACCAACTCATATACAGTCCACCGACTAACCTTCATAAGAGTTGCAACTTCCTCCGGCAAGAGGAGTATAGGCTCAACTTTTGTCCTTTCGCTCTCGCTCTCAACTTCATTTATTTGTTTTGTATCCACTCTTTGCTCCCCCCATCTTCAGGCTTAAATCAACCATTTGGTTGCACTTCGGGCATTTAATTCTTAGTAACATCACCCCCTGCAGATCAAAGTCGAATAGCCTTCTGTTGCAGTTAGGACAATGCAGCTCGGTCATGATGCTTCCCTCCTGTCCCTTACCTTTCACGGTGCAAACTACAATTCTCTCCGTCCCAAATTTGACATTCATCACGCATGCAATCTTGATATTGGACTCTAATGACTGAATCCCCGGTGCGTCCGACTAATGGTTCTAAAAAAGGACATTTGCGGATTGGATGATGGCCCTTTACCGTCATAGCTGTCGCCCTCCGTGATGTTTTCCAGTAGATTCCTAATGACTAATCGAATCAGATTGGTTAGGCTAAGTGTGGTTAGATTGTTTGGGTCTCTGGATCGTTGATTTTTATCCCCACCGTGGTGAAAAAAAATAAATCGTTTAAACTACATCCATCGCAAATCTTTAGAGCTCCTTCTATGAACTTGCGCCCAGGATCTTGCTTTCCCTTTAAGACTCTATAAAGATGAGATCGATCGATTCCCATTTCTCTGGCAGCTTCAGATTCCGTTAAATTCTTTTTTTTTAAGGCCTTTTCAAAAACATCTTTGTTTAGCATGACCTTGGCCATAATGTTCCTCCTTTCTAAGTGTTGATTATTATCCCCAGAGATATTATCTCACGACTGGTGATTAAAGTCAACATTTATGTTGTTAATAATCCCCGTTATTTTTGCCCATATGTTGTAAATAATCAACAACTTTATTATTATTAAGTTAAGTAATAGTTGGAGTGATTTGGAAATGGATTTTGGATCTTACTTGAAGTCTCTTATAGGCAAACGTGGTTACTCATACCGAAAGCTTGCAACGCTTGCCGATATCGACCATACCTATATTTCTAAAATAGTTGTCGGAAAGATGGGACCACCATCGCCAGAAATACTAAAAAAGTTAGCCGGTCCACTTGGGGTTCCCTATGAAACACTTATGAATGCCGCTGGATATTTATCTACGGATAATAACGATCCCGACGCCGATCTTCAGCCCACCCCACGAGACCGCATAAAGATATTCCAAAAAAAGCTTGGAGAACTAAGCCCTGAGAGTCTCGACTTCTTAGAGTTCCAATTAAACAGACTCCATGAGCTAGATCTTGAAGTCATCGAACGCAAAAAAGCTGAACGAGAGAAGCAACGGGATAAAAGTAAATAATCCTATAAACTTGCAAATAACTACCTGAAAAGGTAGTTATTGTTGTATCTGCTACTTTCGACAAGATAACCGTCATAATTCTTAATTACCCTGAATCACAACTAATAATCATAAAATATGAGACGTCAGGGGTGGCATCAATGTGGACAGACGGAGAAATGGTCGCGACATCTTTCGTACAAAGCTATCTTTCACGTGAAAATTTCCCCCTAGATATCAATCGTGTTGTATTAGCCATTGAAAAAAAGTTAGATATAAGGATATTTATAGAGGAGCATTATGGACCAGAAGAAATTATTGCACAACTTACATGTTCTGAATTCAATGCATTAATTCTTGTGAACAGCCGGCATTCTATGCACAAAAAACGAATGGCAATTGCTCACGAGTTCGGTCATTTATTGTTGGAGCACGAATTTGGTAATCCTGATATTGGCCTAAGTGAACCTGATCGCGAAACTGATGAAGCAGATAACTTCGCTGCAGCTCTCCTTGTACCGTCTTGGAACTTACTTGGATTAGTTAAGAGATATCCGGATAGCTTTATATTTTTAGTCCATAAAGTATCGCAGTATTTTGGAGTAGAACTTGAAGCTGCTGCCCGAAGGCTCGCAACAACAGACTTTCTTCCTGGACTCTTTGCTCTCTTAGACCCGGCAACTTCTCGGAAAGAATGGGAGTATCATTCTCCGTCGATTCACTTAGATCATGAGGCCTTCCGACATTTCCTAGTTCATCACTTTCAAAATCCTAAGAAACGTGAAGAAGACCTAGAAATCATGGGTTATCCATTTCGCGTGGAAACAAAGCGGATCTGGGGAGATAAGGTTTTATTAACCTGTATGCCATTTACAATGCCTACGTTGTGTGTTCGTGAGACAGCTGCTGGTTATGGAATTTAGTAAAATTATTGACATTTTTATTGTCTCAGTGCTAAACTTGTCCTAATGAGCGCCAGAGCACCAGAACCGATCTAGACGGTCAGAGAGCCAGAGCGCCAATTTTAGAGGGCCTTTGAGCCCCACATTTCTCTATTGGGAGAATTGTGGGGTTTTTGCTTTTTCAGAGCTCCGACATCATGGAGGTAACCGTACAAAATGAGAGCACATGTTGAGAAGCGTTCAAAGGACCGTTACACAATTGTTATCGACAAGGGGCGTAACGCAGACGGAGAGAGGGATAGAGATTATATCCCAACTGAGATTACCAATAAACGCAAAGCTGAGGAAGAAGCTGACCGGATACTCCTTGAATATCGAAATGGAACTTATATTCCGCCATCCACCCTAAGTTTTAGTGACTACCTAGATAAATGGTTAAAGGAGTATTGCTTGCCAAAACTCCTTGTACAGAAATTCAGTGAGCGAACCTATGCCTTTTATGAGGAAATGTTTACGATTCATACTAAACCACGTCTTGGTTCAATTCCCTTAGACAAGTTAATGCCACTCGACATACAAGGTTATTATAACTATTTACGCACGGAAGGAAGAAAAGACGGAAAACCCGGCGGCCTGGCTGAATCATCTGTTTTTAAACAACATTGCATTATCCATAAAGCGCTTAAAACAGCGGTTATGTGGAAAATCATAAGGGAAAACCCAGCAGATTTTGTGGAAAGACCTGAACGTCCGGACTCAGATGTGGCATCCTTCTATGATCCTGAGCAAGCAATCACAATGCTAAAGTGTGCCCGGGAGGAAGAGCCGGTTGATAAATGTGCCATCATATCAATCGCGGTTTATGGAGGCACACGTCGTGGTGAAACCATTGGCTTAAGGTGGCAGGATATTGATTGGGATAACTGCGTTCTCAGAATAAGACAGACGGTACAATATACAAAGAAAAGAGGACTCTTCATTAAAGGCACAAAGAGCAAAAAGGGAAAGCGCGATATTAAGGTTCCTGGGCTGGTTATAGACGCGTTACGGATTCACCAATCCAATCAGCAAAAACTTAAGGGCGAACTAGGAACGGATTATATCGATAACGATTTGGTATTTTGTCAGGATGATGGTAAACCAATGTTTCCAGATACCATCACGAAGTGGTTTAGTAAATTTCTCAACAACCACAACCTTCCCAAAATTCGCCTTCATGATTTGCGTCATACGAATATTACAATTATGATTGCCAACAAAGTTCCAGACATTGAAATAGCACGCCGGGCAGGTCACGCGGATCCTGCAACCCCTCATCGATTGTATGGCCATGTCTATGCAAGCATGAAGGATGAAGCAGCAAATGCCATCGAAAATACACTAACTCGTATTGAGAAACCAAAGGTACCTGATCCGGATCCAGTTCAACAGCCGTCTCCCAACGCAAAAATAATTGCATTTCCAAAAAGGAACCTTGCATAAATCTGCATAATAATTCATCCCCAGAAAAGGTTCTGGGGATGTTCTTTTTGTGGTGAACAGTAACGTTATGTACATTTGGGCGACGATTTGGCGACGATTCATATAAAAGCACCTATTTCCATAAAAACCAAAAACCCCGCAATCGCTTGCGGGGTCTTCATTTCCTCTGGAGCCGATGGTCGGAATCGAACCGACGACCTGCTCATTACGAGTGAGCTGCTCTACCTCTGAGCCACATCGGCATTTTTACGGACGATAGTAATCTTACTCCATTTTTTTCGTTTCGTCAAATATTATTTTTTGTTAATATACTGGATTTCTGTGTTTATCTTTCTCATTTTGGAAATAATACCCTCTCAGGGGGGAGTAACATGCTAAGCCGACGGGACTTTTTGAAATTAGTCATCAAAGGGGCCATTATGGGTAATTTTTTCGAGCTCATTACCCCACCTCTAGCCCAAGCAGTCTCCGCAGGTGAGGTTAAAAAACTTCCCGTGGTGATGATTGAGACAGGCACTTGTACCGGAGACAGTATCTCCTTAGATAATATTTGGACGCCGACTTTTTCGGATATCCTCACTAACATTGTTGATTGGCGTTATGATTGGACGATGATGCAATCTCAGGGAGATGCCGCTTACCAAGTTCTTAAGGAAACGTATGAAAAAATGCCTAATGAATATATTCTTATCGTTCAAGGGGCAATGATCCAACGTGACGACGGTCATTATAACCATGTTGTTTATGAGAATGGTAAATTAATCACCGGACTGGAACTTGTTCGCCGCTTAGGGCTAAAAGCAAAATACGTGGTTGCCATTGGGCATTGTGCCACTTACGGCGGCCCAGTTGCCGGTTACCCTAACCCAAGCCAGGCAACAGGCGTCCAGAACATCCTTCCCGAGCGGAGAGTGATCAACGTTTCAGGATGTCCTGCCCATCCAGATTGGATTTTGGGGACCCTACTCCATTTAGCCTTATATGGCGAACCTGAACTTGAAAAATATGGGCGACCCAAACTATTTTATGGAGAAACTGTCCACAACCGCTGCCCTCGCAGGCATTATTATGACCAAGGGATTTTTGCCACGGAAATCGGACAGAAGGAATGCCTCTTTCGTGTCGGTTGCAAAGGACCAGTCACCTATGCCGACTGCCCAATTCGCCGTTGGAACGACCGTATCAATTGGCCAATTGGATGTAACACACCATGCATCGGATGCACTGAACCCGGCTACCCGGATTTGATGTCGCCATTTACTGTTCATTCACCCGACATCCCCTTCCCTGGCGGAGCTAAAGTGACCACTGACAAAATCGGGCTTGGAGTTTTAGGACTAACATCCGCTGCTATAGTAGGACATGTTGCTACCTCTCTCTATAATGGTCGACTCCAAAAAAATTTACTTAAGTCTACCGTTAAAGGCAAGCACCGACCTGCCGTAAAAAAAGTGAAGAATTACCATCAGTATAGGCTAAAGAAACCTTAAAGAAAACTTGACTGGTGCCGAGTCTTGTCGAAGGCAACCGCCTTAGCTGCACTGATATAAAAGTATATAACGTCAGTTTATACTTTCTGACTAGTATAAAAATAAGGAGTGGACCATTCTGGAAAAGAAAATTATCTTTCCGGTGTCCCGAATTCACAATCCCATGTTATTGGAAGCTTGGCTGGAAGACGGGGAAATTAAAGACGCCTTTATTTCGGATACACTTTATCGAGGGTTCGAACAAATATTAATTGGACGTTCCGCTATGGATATGCCTTATTACACCCAGCGCATCTGTGGTATATGTTCATCTGCCCATGCTATTACAGCCGCACTCGCGGTAGAACAAGCTTTAGGAATGCAGGTCCCTCCCAATGGGCAATTAATACGTAATCTAATCCTTACCGGTGATTTCATCCAAAACCATCTTCGTCACATCTACCTTTTTACCATACCTGATTATTTTCGCGGACCGGATATTGCCCCGTTTATTCCCCATTCAGAATCAGACCTTCGCTTATCCAGCCAGGAAAATACAAGAATGACCGAACATTATTTCAAATCTCTTGAAGTATCTCGTCTGGCTCATGCCGCCTTCGGGGTCTTCGGAGGTAAAGCCCCTCATGGTCATGGGCTGGTTCCCGGTGGTGCCAGCATGGAAGTCGATGCAGATAAAGTGAATCGCTATCGCGGATATTTAATAGAGATCATGGGCTTTATTGACGATGTCCTTCTTCCGGATATTGCGCTGATTAGAGAGCGCTATCCCGAGTACGTTGATCTCGGCAAAGGGATAGGGAACTATATGTCCGTTGGAGGTTTTCCAAATCCGGAGGGAAGTACACTTTACCCTCAAGGCGTAATCCTTCAGGGGAGACGAGAAAGCTTTGATGAAAAGCAAGTGACGGAAGATGTTACAAGGGCTTGGTACAAACCCCACGGCCCTCTACACCCCATGGAAGAGGATACAGTCCCCGACCACAGTCAGCCCAAAGGATATACCTGGGTTAAATCTCCTCGCTATCGCGGTCAACCCGTGGAAGTAGGCCCCTTAGCAAGAGCTATTATCAATAAAGAAGACGTCATTGGCCGTGGTGCCATCGCCCGAATTTGGGCACGCGCACTTGAGACTAAGCAGATCGCTAAAGCCGCTCTGGAATGGCTTAATCGTCTGGAACCTGGGTCGGAAACACTGGATACAAAAATTGGGCAAGATTCCGGAGTAGGCATCGGACTCCACGAAGCAATGCGGGGATCTCTAGGGCATTGGGTGGCAGTTAGAAATGGGCGAATTAAACATTATCAAATTATTACGCCTTCTGCTATCAACTTTGGTGCACGTGATGAAACAGGAACCCGTAGTGTTGGGGAGTCATGCTTACTCGGTTTAAAAATCCAATCCGAAGACCTTAAGGAAGCGGGTAGGGTTATTCGCTCCTTTGACCCCTGCTTTTCTTGCAGTGTACATATTATTGATGGTCAGAATCTACACACTCTAAAAATTCAAGTCTGACTGTGAAGTAATATAGGAATCACCCCCTTAAATGTAAAGATTAACTCATATATATTTTATGAAGGCAAGGTAACATCTTTAATTCAAGGGCCCGGGCAATTTCCGGGTGCTGATTCGTATAGGCAGCAGAGGCGACTACTAAGTCTGCTTTTTCCACGTTTTCAGGAGAAAATCGTAAAACGGGAATTTGAGCACGTTCTAAGACACTATCCGTGTAAAAACACTCTTCGACATCAGACCCTGAAATAGTGGCGTCTTCTAGTTGGGCACTAATCTGGGCGAGAGCGCTCATTCCTGTTCCTTTAATACCTACAAAATGAATATGTAATGCCAAAGCATATCGTCCCTTTCATGTATAAACTCTACCCTCCATTATACCCAAACTTGGGCTGAAAAGTATCATTTTATACAAGGAAAATTTTTACTAGCGTTTATCGGGCAGCTTCCGTTCATAACCGGTCAGCATC
>Ga0366779_1020_pt1 | contig 24661 bp, 25 predicted proteins | sample BONcelN113001E10_FD_207083 | JGI IMG/M metagenome (GOLD analysis project Ga0366779, IMG submission 207083) | Enriched cells from coal bed in the Powder River Basin, Montana, United States - BONCAT cells N11 rep2 HSBNCT.N11.300.1.E10 ... | reverse complement strand
TCCATTTGGGCAACCGTTCATGGGCCAATTCCCGGTTGTGCAGCGGCCTGCCAATTAGCATCCGCCGTAGTTCGCGCATCATAATAGAGTAGCGCCTCCGCTTCTTATTTTGTTAATTTAGTAATAGAGCAATGAAGTTAATTATACTCTTCCTTACAAAAAAAGAAAGCGTCGATTTTACCCGTTTCTACCCGCTTTAAGCCCCCTTCGTTCATGGTAACCAATAGGATACCTGCGGCATTGTGCCGGCATGATTTATCTCGCTTAATCGCCCTACGTTACTGCTATTTTTTATTAGTTTAAACTGCATTTATACATTCATTTTAGAATAGCTTAATACTAAAGATCCTTAAAAAAGAAAAAACGACTACCGGTCTATACCGACAGTCGCGTTTTCTATTGTGGCGGAGTGGCAGGGATTTGAACCCTGGCGGGGCTTACACCCCCTAACGATTTAGCAAACCGTCCTCTTCAGCCGCTTGAGTACCACTCCACGGAAAATTTAAATGGCGGAGGGGGTGGGATTCGAACCCACGGTCCCTTTCAGGATCACTGGTTTTCAAGACCAGCTCCATAAACCGCTCGGACACCCCTCCGTGCCCGACACATTTAGTATTATAACAAATGGTCGCATGTTTTGTCAACTTGCTAGATCTGGTATTTTATCACAATTTCCATGATCTGAATTATTCGAAAATAGCGAATTTCCCGGTTGTCTATTGACTAATATAGAATACAGGATTATATTTGAAATGTAAATACACATAATCCGATGGGTAGGTGAGAAAAATGGATGTAGACCGACCTAGACAAGTTAGACCTGCTAAATTAACTAAATATAGGGAAATATCCATCTTTCTAGCCTTTAGCGATTGCTAATGTAAGAGATATGGGTGTTTCCCATAAACGAGAGGGGGAGCACCAATGTTGAAAATATGGAAAAGTAATTGTGTCACTTTAATCGAGCAGTCTCTCGAATCAATGGAAAAAGGGGCTTGGCTCAATCTGGTCAGCCCTACACAGGAAGAAATAAATATTGTCTCCGCTTTATCCAATGTACCTATTGATGTAATGAAAACTGCATTGGATGAAGAGGAACGATCTCACGTGGAAATTGAAGATAACTATATTCTGATTGTCACCAACATTCCGATGATGCGCGGCAAGGACAGTTACGATACATTGCCGCTTGGTATAATCATTACACCGGACTACTTTATTACTGTCTGCCTTGAGCCTAATGAAATATTAAAAGCCTTCAGCAATGATAATGCCCGTACCTTCAGCACTTTTAAAAAGACCCGGTTTCTTTTTCAAATATTATATAAATCGGCAACATTATTTCTAAAATATCTCCAGCAGATTAACCGCCGTACTGACGAAATTGAAAAACAACTGCGTCAGTCCATGAAGAATGAAGAGTTCTTCCAACTATTGGAGTTACAGAAGGGCCTGACGTTCTTCACTGCCTCACTGCGTTCTAACGGCATTGTGATGGAGAAAATGCTGCGCCTCCGTACCAACAGCCAATTGCAGCATCTCATCAAGATGTATGAAGAAGATGAAGATTTGCTGGAAGATGTCATTATCGAAAATAAACAGGCTATTGAAATGGTTGAAATGTATTCCCACATTCTTAGCAGCATGATGGATGCTTTCGCTTCTATTATCTCCAATAATCTAAACATCGTAATGAAGTTTTTGGCTTCCATGACCATTCTGCTGGCCATTCCTACCATGCTGTCCAGTTTCTGGGGCATGAATGTAGGCGTACCTTTTATGGGCAGCGAATTCGGTTTTTGGTTTGTTATTACCGTATCGGTTATTTTCACCGGCATTGCGGCCTACGGACTATGGAAAAAGCAATTATTTTAAGAAAAAACACCCACTTTGCACCTTCGAAATGCAAAGTGGGTGTTTTGTTTTATCAGTGCTTTATTAATGGGTCGCTTACGCCGGCTCGCCCCGGCCACGTCTGGCAATCACCGCTAATATATCTTGATCGTAGCTAAAGAGCGGTATACGGTTGAGCACAAAATGATCAGCCTGGCGGGTACATTTGCCATTACGGGTAGTGAGACCGCCAACATAGCCAAGTTCCTTTGCAATGCGCAGAGTTTCTTCATTGTAGCTGCCTCTTGGGTAAGCGATAGTGCGCACATCGCTATTAAGTACATTTTCTAAAATATTTTTGGAGGTTTGCAGTTCATCGCGAATTTCGCTTTCCGGCAACTCACCTAATGCACGATGAGTCATGGTATGGGAACCAAACTGCATGCCACCGCCAACCATCGCCCGGATATTATCGGCATTCATCCTGTCTGGCTGTCCGAGCAGACCTGCAATAATATAAAATACAGCCGTCATATGGTACTTTTGCAGAATGGGAAAAGCATATTCATAGTTATCGCCATAGCCGTCATCAAAGGTGATTAATAAGGGGCGTTCAGGCAGTTCTACATTGCCGTCAATAAGGAACCTTTCAAACAAGGACAAGTTTATCGTACGGTAGCCGTAGTCAGCCAGCACTTGCATATCAGCTGCAAATTTTTCGGGAGTAACCGTCAGATAGCCATTTGTATAACCAATGCGGTGATACAAAAGTACTGGAATTTCCCGAAAAGAGGCTTCACTAGTAGTTGATAAATGAATCAGTAATTCCGAGAAACCAGTGACCATAAGAGTGCTAGCACATATTTTAACAAACTCACGTCGTGTTACCACGTTTACATCTCCCACTTACAGACTACATATAATGCAAGATACGACATTAGAATTCGTTTTAGAACATGATTTTCCCTTCTTCGTCATGGTAAAAGGGTTATTATTTTTCTTTTGGCAATACTAGTACCACAATTCAGTATAAAAGGAGGCTGTTGACATGTCTAAACTAGCTCTTACTCTGGTTATTGTCGGAGCATTGAACTGGCTTCTTGTTGGCCTTTTCCAATTTGATCTGGTAGCCGCAATTTTTGGCGGTCAAAGTTCTTTTCTCAGCCGGGCTGTATATGCAATTGTAGGTTTATCAGGCTTAGCCTGCCTGCCGCTTTTATTTGGCTCACGTTCCAGAATGTAATAACACTTTGCATGCTGATACATTATCCCTTCATCACAATAAGCAGATGGAGGGATTCTCCTATTTTCCACACAACGAAAAGGTTGTATAATTATTATAATTTCATTTATTAATTCTGGTAATTTCCCAGTCAGGGACTAGGAGGGAGTTCAGTGGCAAAAAGGTTCCCGCTTGCAAAAATTCCCCTTGCGCTGTTTATCTTGACGTTTGTCTTTAATACATTTTTTCTCATACCAGTGACACACGCCTCCCTGCGTAATATCCTGATTGGCGGGGCAGTAGAGTACTTCTATCTGCGCGAAACGCTATTATACGCTCATAATAAACAAAGCAATGAAATCATGTCCGGCTATAAAAAAGAATATGGCGTAAACAATGATGAAAGAGCGACCGAAGTACTCGACTCAGTCATGCACCGGCTCTTGGGAAGCATTGATCCTAAGGGTACAATAAAACCCAAATTCTCCTGGTTTATTAATAACCAAACTTCGTTTAACGCCTTTTGCGGATTAGGGCATAATGTCAGTGTCAATATCGGACTTTTTAACTATCTCAATTACAATGAAGACGAAATTGCTTTCGTCCTCGCCCACGAACTCGTCCACGGAATGAAACTGCATGCGCTGAGCTCTTTACCCAAACTGGTATCTTTTAGTGTCGTCCAGGCACTTTATTTAGAGAAAAACCCTGGCACTGTTTCTTACATAACCTCTTACATCATTAACCGCAACCTCGTTGCCAACTATGCTACGCTGCCCCAGGAAAAAGAAGCTGATGCGAATTCATTCGCCTATGCCACAGGTGCAGGCTATAACCCTGGCGCAGGCGCCGCCATCTGGTCCCGCGTTACAGCTAAAATGGGTGATAATGCTCACAGCAGCTTTGAAAATGTTGTTAATCCCAATGACCATCCTACCAATAAACAGCGAATTGACTATTTTTCCAAACGCATGGAAGAATACAGCAACGGAAAAGTCAAAGTAGTAAAAGGTATGGTATATGTAAAAGGTGAGCCCTGGGCAACTCCGGCAGCAGCCGGTGAATTACTCGCCGAAGAGAGAGCTTATTTTGTTGCAGGCAACCTCGCTGCCATCTTTCACACTACCTCCGAAGCAGGCCGGGCGGAGTTAACTGACGGAGTAATTAAAATTAACGATCAGACTATAATGACTCCAACAAGCAATGATCTTGATGCTGACGAATTGGTTAACCGTTTAAATACCATTATTGGTTTGTAATCTTCTATCCAGCAGAAAAGCCGCCTAAAACTTATTGTTTTAGGCGGCTTCTTATTGTCCATGTTCCATAAGGCTAGTCGACCATTTTTTTCATGTCACAGCCGCACCAGGCATGTTTGGATTTGGCCATCCACTCCTGCACCGTGTTCAATGTTTCACCGAAGCGCTGGAAGTGCACTACTTCCCGTTGCCATAAAAAGCGCAGCGTATCTTTCACACAAGGATCATCAATGCACTGAATCAAGTGCTCATAGGTAACACGTGCCTTTTGCTCGGCAGCCATATCTTCAGCCAAATCGGCAATGGGATCTCCCAGACAGGCAATATACTTTGCACTCCAAGGTACGCCATTGGCATCCGTCCAAAAAAGACCATGATCATGCTGAACATACTGTCCTTCCCAACCGGCTTCTTTGAATTCTTCGCAACTGGCACCATCAGTCAATTTGTACACAAGAGCAGCAATCATCTCCATATGGGCCAATTCTTCCGTACCGATATCGGTCAGCAATGCCTTCGCTGCACTGGTTGGCATACTGTAACGCTGGTTAAGATAGCGAAGAGACGCACCTAATTCGCCGTCAGGTCCGCCATACTGGGTAATAATCATTTTAGCTGCTTTCACATTAGGACGACTGACCCGCACAGGGTGTTCCAAAGTTTTTTCATAAATCCACATATTCACCCATCCTTTATGCCATTACTTACATTTCCCAAGGCCAGGGCTCTTCGACCCATTGCCACTCGTCGCCTCTGCTTAAACTCCAGCCAAAGTGGAATAAAGGGCCATGGCATTCTTCGTATTCTCTTTTTAGCTGCTTCAATATTTCGACAGCGCAGTTATAGTCATTTAAAGCTTCCTGGTCACAAGGATGAGTATCCAGGTACAAATTAAGCTCTATTGCGACAAACTGCATCTCCAGCAGCCGATTCAATATGGCCATATGCTTTTCGCGATCCACTCTGTTTCACCTCCGCCATCTATTCAGGAATGGGGTAGACACCCCAAAGCTCAGGGAAAAGTGTTCCTTTCATGAGTGCCTCCCGGGGAGAGAAAGCTCTGACGTATCTTTGCCATGGAACATAAGCATGAGCAAGCATCATCGGCCGGGGCATCATCATTTCGCCCCCATGCATACCCATTTCACATGGATCTTCATCCTCACAGCATTCTTTCATTTCCATCAATTCTTCCGGACAGTCCGCTTCATGCATGTAGCCCTTCTTTTTCGGCATCCTATCTGTTTCGTACCCATCATCAATTACTTGTTTATCCTCAGAAGCCAATTAAAAACAACCTCCTTTCCGTGCCTACTATAGCTTATGAAGGTAGATTACATATTGACACAATGGTAAATAAAAAAGACCTATTCATTGTGAATAGGTCAGGCCGTTGATAAAGCCCCATCTGCGTTGTCAGGCCTGCGGGAGCTTTCTGAACGGCCTTAGGAAAATAGGTTTTCGAACAAACTCAAATTGATCATCCATTGTGAATAGGTCTTTTCTTTAGCGATTTTCAATTCATCGGCATAAGCAAAAAAGCCAATATATATAAGCCAATACCCAAGCCTTTATAAAAAACAGACACCACCCAGGCCAAGCGGATAATAGTCACGTCAAGTCCGGTATAATTGCTGATCCCTGCACATACGCCAAAAACCATGCCGTGGTTTGCGTCAAGCGCCAGGTGCTGATGAATAGCCGACAGGTTATTTAAACCTGCGTCTCCCTGAAAAAAGTTCCAAATGGTAAGGCCGCTCAGGCCATAGGCTGCGGCACGAATTAGCCATAGCAATACAAACGCCCCCCGATGGTAATATATTGAAATTATTACCATCCTGAGGGGCTTTTAATCATTTAGTTTTACCGGCGATCTACCAGCTGCAATCGCCGGCGGGCACGTCGTTCCACGCTCTGCTGCAGATCAGGCTGTGAAGGTTTGAATCCTTCCGCTGTCGCCTGCCGGCCTATGCTAATTAATATGCCCACTGCAAACATATTGACAATAAGGGAAGTGCCGCCAAAGCTGATAAACGGCAACGGTACGCCCGTTACCGGCAAAATGCCACATACCATGGCAATATTGCCTATCGCCTGACCACTGATTAGCGCCGTTAAGCCTCCGGCAAGCAGCATACCATACCCATCAGGTGCTTTAATTGCAATTTTGCTGCCGTACCAGCTAATCAGAGTAAATAGAATCAGCACAGCAACTACACCAATAAATCCCATCTCCTGACTGAGTACCGCAAAGGCAAAGTCAGTATGCGCCTCAGGCAAATAAAAAAACTTGCTTGCACCCAGCCCCAGTCCGGTACCGGCAAAGCCGCCTGACCCAATGGCCAGTAGTGCTTGCACGGCCTGATAGCCAATATCCTGTTGATAGGCCCACGGATTAAACCACGCGGCAATACGCACAGCCCGGTAAGGTGCAGCATAAACTGATGCAACAACAACAATTGCACCAATACCAACTAGCCCTAGCCATTCATGTCGAGGAATGCCGCCTAACAGATATACAACCATACACAAAGCAAAAATAACAACAGCCGTTCCCATATCAGGCTGTTTGTACACTAGCACAACCATAATACCTGTTATCCAAAAGGGCCAAGAAAAAATGCTGGTCCGCTGGCGTTTATCCAATTGTACCCCTAAGAATGCAGCAGTCATCATAACACTAGCCAGCTTAGCTAACTCAGAAGGCTGAAAGGTCATGCCCAGTTTTAGCCATCGCCTGGCACCATTGGCTTCCAGTCCCATGACAGGCACCAGCGCCAATGTAACCAGCGTGACCAAGATGATTACCGGCACCAGCCACTTATATCGCCGATAGTCAAACTTCGCTGCCACCCACAGCAGAATTATGCCTATGCCAAAAGCCTGTATATGCCGTTTTAAATAAAAATAGCTGTCATTCCATTCCCGGCTTGCTGTGACAAAACTGGCGCTGAAAATATTCACGGTACCAATAGCAAATAAAATGATGATAAGATATAAAACGGCTTGTGCCGGATTAGACCATAAGGCAGGCATTTTGCTCAACTTAAATTCGCCCCCACAATGTATACTCGTCTTATTATACCAGAAATACCGGCCTGTTCCCAATAACAACCACTGACTTTTATTCCAATATTATTCCATTACGAGAATGAGGTGAAATGAATGGACACTTGCTATCAATTGCTGATTGTTGATACCACTGCCCATACTCTACTTGTTGTTGATGGTCTCACTAATGCAATCATCGCTGAAGTAGCACTGCCGTCAGCAGAAGCTATCACCGCTATTTATCCGGCATGTGACGGCGTCAAAGTTTTTTTGCCGGCTGCCGGTAATGGCGGCAACGGCTCTGTCCATATTTTAAATCTAAGCAATTATTCGCTCTACCGGCTGCCAGTTGCAATTTCTCATCCCGAGTACTTTGCCCTAAAGGAAACGACTGCTTATTTTGCCGACCCGGCAGGTAATTTGTACACACTCAATACAGCGACTCTTGCCGTAACCGCGTGGAAAACGAATGTTGACAACCTGGCCTGTGTGGGCCTTGCGGCTACACAGGAGAATATCCTGTCGCTTTGGGAAGACAGTTCTAACGGTCTGTTGTCAGTAATGGATACGGCAGGAGAAATTGTTCATGAATACCGGTTGCCCGGAGTACCAACTGCTTTGGCAGTCGATGCTTCCGGCCTGGCATATGTTTCATTAGTAGGAAAAGACAATCAGTTGGGCTTGGCCGTCATAGGCAAAGAAGCTGAAGACCTGCAGCAGGCTGCTCTTAAACTTACCTGCCCACTTTGCCAAGGACCGCTCAGCGGCTACCCGATAGATTTGGCTCTTAATGACAATACCATATATCTGATTACCGAAGAAGGATCGCTTACCATTATTGATAAAACAGCTATGCAAGCAACGAAGCATACCACCCTAGGTCAATCGCTAGACGCAATTACTCTTTTACCGAATGACCGCCAGGCACTTGGCCTTTCCGTTATGAAGGGCAATCTTGCAATGGTCGATCTTGCCGCCGGCCGTATAACAGCACTAACGGCTACCAGCCATTACTTAGGTCCGGTAGCCGTAATAGCACAGCATCAACGAAAATAACTCAAAGCCCCTTTCCGACAAAGGAGAGGGGCCTTAAATTTATAAACATGAATGCTATTCCTCCGCTTTCCCCAGAGGACGAGGCCATTTGCCTGACCACTTGTATTTGCCTTCTTCTTTTTCAGACTCAACCGCCTTAGGAATATCCGCCACCGGTTCAGGCTGCAATACCGGCTCATTTTCACGGGGTAGAAACTTAGGCTTCATGTATTTTGATTTTACCTGGCTGCTAGGACTAAAATCATCCTCCCGATCATCGTCAAATTCATCACATTCGTCGTCCTCATCGCAGTCATCATCACAATCGTCATCGTCGTCGCAATCATCATCACAATCGTCATCATCGTCACAGTCATCATCGCAATCGTCATCGTCGTCGCAGTCATCATCACAATCATCATCATCGTCGCAGTCATCATCGATGTACTGACTGGCAAGTGAAGCAGTCCCGCTATACTGGCCATCGCAGGTATCGTCCAATATCGCATCCGCTTCTTCCAGGTCCGGCTGCAGATAATCACCTTCCGTACCGATCAGACCCTTTTCCATCATGGTCAAAATCATTAGGAAGTGATCTGCTTCCCGGCGTACATGATCTGCCAGTAAGGCTGGTAGAATACTGGCAATTTTGCAGTTCTCCACCATATTATAGAGCGCCCTTTTGAAATCCCGCAGGCGCAGTGTCGCAGAACGCACGTCGTGAATAAACCGGCCGTACACCGGCGGATTAAGATGAGGCAGACAAGTCGTTGTTGTGTATTTATGCTTTTTCTTACATTTCTTCGAGGAAACAGTTACTAACGGTAATTGGCTTGGATGCTGAAGCATGCTGTAGAAGTCATTTGCCTGCAGAAAAAGATTATCAAATTCGCAGGAAAATTCCTCTACCATATCCATAATAGTCCGTTCGGAAGGATCAATGCGCCCTTCAATAAACTTAGTATGATCAGCCATAATTCGCAGCCAGAAGACATTCTCCCGGGCTTTGGATAAATGATAGTTTTTACTATGGCATTCTTTGATTTTTCCGAACAAAGCCAGCACATATTCCGCTTCACGAGCCATATGGTCAAGAAAGAGCGGCGGGTTGTTTCCGACTAGCTTGCACAGCAGTACTTGCTGCAGCAAATGCCGTTTAAAACGAAGAAATTCAGCAATCGCGTCCAGGCTGTTATTAATCAGTTCAACAAACTTCTTCTCACTAGCTACCTTTTCCGCCCGGTTATACAAAGCGCCGAATTCTTTGTAAAAACTCTCTGCCTCCCCAATCAGACTCGTACTTTCACAAGGCAATCCCATTTTAATGAACAAAGCATGCTCCCGCATAATTTCCAGCCAAAACTTGACCTCTTCCAAGTTTAACGGCGGAACCGGGGCTGCCATGGTAATAGGGCGCGACATAGCAACACTCTCCCATTTACAGATTACAGTGTTACTACATTGTATGCCGAGCTTGGCGATTATGTGATGTTTATTTTATTAATATAATCAAATAATAGTAGGCGGCTTTGCTTCACAGCGGTAAATAGGCCCGCCTTTTGTACTGAATTTAATTTCATATTCAGTCATAACATTATTGGCAAAATCACTGGCATGTAAGTCATAGGAAATCTGCTCGAGCTGCCACTTATAATTAGTAAATTCTTCCAAAGAAAAAGCAAATAGTAGTTCATTGTCTGTCTTGAAGTGGATATCTCCGCCAGGTGCGAGCAGTTGACGGTACATATCCAAAAAGCGGTGATGCGTAAGCCGTCGTTTGTCATGGCGGGCTTTGGGCCACGGGTCGCAGAAGTTGATATAAAAGCGGTTGACTTCGCCCGGTGCGAAAAGATTCATCACATTATTGATATCAAACACTAACAGGCGCACATTGGATAACTGCTTTTCTGCCACTTTTTGAGCAGCATAATAAAGTACATCCTGCTGAGCTTCAATGCCGATAAAATTAATATGCCGATTCTGTTCAGCCATGCCGCAAATAAAACGCCCTTTGCCTGTTCCCAACTCGACATGCAGTGGCGCTGTCCGTCCAAAAATGGCTTGCCACCGGCCCTGATAAATTTCATCAGTGGGACGCAAAACAAAGTCATTATACTTTTCTAAAGCTTGACCCACCCATGGCTTCTTTCGTAAACGCACGTAAATCGCTCCTATATATCATTCTTATTACTGGGCTTAATCCCGTTCTAAGCCATATTTCTTTAAATACCGGTACAAAGTTACCCGACTGACATCAAGCATATTAGCTAGGCGGCTAATATTGCCTCCGGCTGCTTTCCACGCCTCAACAAAAACATCCTTATCTTCTTTCCAGGCCTTGCCCGGAGCAGACTCACCAGGCAGCACGATATCATCTGCCGTTATTTTTTCACCGCTTGTATTAAAAAAGGCCTGTTCCACAACACCTTGGAGCTGCTTTATATTGCCTGGCCATTCATAAGACATTAAAAGTTCAGCCGCATCCTCAGTTAACACCTTTTTGGCAAGATTATGCTGTTCAGCAAGCTCACTAATAATATGTTCAGCAAGCAACGGAATATCTTCTCTGCGAGAGCGCAGCGAGGGCATACGCAATACTACTTTGCTGATGATGTCGTGCAGTTGGCTGGAAAAAACGCCTTTTTCCGTCAGTCGCTTGACATCACTGTCGCAAGCGGCAATAATCCGGGCATCAAAGGACCGCAATACTTCTTCCCCCACCCGGTAGGTTTTTCCGGAAGACAAAGCCGCCGCCAGACGTACTTGCAAATGATAAGGGATCTTCTCGACTTCATCCAGGAAAAGGGTTCCTCCATTGGCCAGTTCCAGTTTACCAGGCCGGCTTTCTTCGCCAAATATATTACCAAACAGCTCGCCCTCTAACAGCTCAGCAGGCATATCACCGCAGCGAACAGAAATGAGTGGCCCTGCCGCCCGGTTGCTAGCCTGATGAATGCCGTGAGCCAGCCGTTGCTTGCCTGTTCCCGGCTCACCTTGCAGCAGCGTATGATTGCCGCTTTTAGCCGCTCTGGCAGCCTTGTCCTTCATTGAAGCAAAGGAAGCATCTTGTCCTACCATTGAGCCCATGCTATACCGGGCTGTATATCCTACCGCATGAGCCACTAAGGTACGCAAATCTTCAATAGGCTGTGATATTGCCACAATACCGCCAACTTCGTGATCACGGTATAAAGGTACAACTGTTGTAATATCTTCATAAGTTTTTTGCGAAGTAATCCAGGTAACTTCTTTATTATAAGAGGGAATTCCCAAAAAGCCTTTATACAAAGGCGTATGCCGGTAATTAAGCACTACATCACTTAAATTAGGATATTTATCGCCCTTACTGTAAGAAGCAATACCAGACAGGCGGCTTTGGCCCAATTTGTTCGTATACGCTACTTCGCCGCCCGGTAAGATATGATAAACGGCGTGAGGCACAGCATCAAGGATAGCCTGTTTGGCATCCAAACGGGCCTGCAGCAGCAGATAGCTTTCCAGAGCGTGAGTTATGCTGAGCAATAATGCCGCAATAGAGCTGTATGGCAATTCTTGCTGTTGAACAGAAACCAGCGTCAGAATATATTGCAGTTCGCCGTTAAAGAATACCGGCGCCGAGCAGGCGTCACCACTTTGGCATTCTTTTATCCACATTTCCGGACCAAACAGCAAGAAGGGGGTTTTATGCCTTGCAACAATAGCAATGCTAGAGGTGCCGATATCTGTTTCTGCCAGTCTTGCCCCTTCTACTTCGCCTGCCATCTTTTGAAAAAAGGGCAAAGCATAATTTTTTAATACATGGCATTCACTATCGAGCATAAGCAAGCTAAGATTATACAAATTAAAATGTTCATCAATCTCACGATACAGCCCGTCTAAATAAGCAATAGCCGTCTTGTGACGCTCTCGCCTGTCATTTAGTTCAGCCTTAGACAGACGGTATAAGGCAGGCATTACCTCTGAGGCTATTCCCGCTTCATGACTAACCTGCCAGGACTCGGCCACCCAGGGATGAACATTCGGATCCAGTACTCCGTCAGCTATGTATTTCGTATAATAAGCCTGCAGTTTTTCTTTACTACGTCGTTCGCGAATCATAAATAACCTCCACCAACGCACAAATTTTAAAGAAATCATACCATAAATTCAAATTAATCGAAAGCGTATTCACTATTTACCTTACAAAAAGAAGAATTTTATGCGACAAGCGCTCAGGCGGACACGACTATATGATCTTTTTTAACTTATCGGACGAGCCAGTGACTTCTTATCGTTTTTCGCCGCTTTATGGCTTAAAAACCGGTTCTTTTTCCCTGGCATAACTTACTATAATTTTGCTATAATGGATATAAATTATTAACTTGGAGGTAATATCCATGACAAACACCATGGTTCATCATGTTGCCGTTGAATACGATCCTCTGCTTTCTGTTACTGAAATGACTGCCATTGTTGAAGAAGAAATCACGTTGTGGAAAGAGCGCCGTAAGGAGCTGGCACGCGTCGAGCTGGCTATCGACGGAGAAAACATCGTAATAAAAGCAATCGAGAAGTCGCCTGTTCGCCGTGTACGCCGCATCACAGGCTACCTTTCCAATATGGAAAACTTTAATGACGCCAAACAGGACGAGCTTCAAGCCCGCTACAAGCATTGCTGCGGTTAAACCAATCCCCTCAAGCCGCTAGGTTTGAGGGGATTTATTCGGCCTGGGAAAACGGACAAAAAAGATCGTCCCCGTCTCTCCGGTTGTGACTTGAATGACTGCCTTATGCCGGGCGGCAATACTATAACAGATGGCTAAACCCAAACCGGTGCCATTATCCTTGGTGGTAAGAAAGGGTGTTCCCAGTTTGTTGAGTAATGCCGGTGCGATACCGCTGCCCTGATCTTCAACTGCCAGCGTCACTTCCTGCAAATCAGAAAACGTGCGTATTCTGACTAATCCGTTGGGCTGCATAGCTTCTAAGCCATTACGTACTAAATTGAGAATAAGCTGCCGCATTTCACTTTCATCCAATATCAGTTCCGGTATCGGCTGCAAGTCAAGCAGGATATTTTTTTCTGCAATTAAGGCGTCGGCCCGGATAAGCGGATACAGGACTTCAATAATAGCATTTAGATTATGCGCTTTTTTATCCATTTTTTTATTACGGGCTAAGGCGAGAAATTCGGATAAAATAGAATTGGCCCGGTCCAGTTCTTCAATCATTAGGTCAAAGTACCCCTTAAAAGGCTGACACTCCTCCTTTTTGCTTAACAATTGTAAAAAACCACGTACTGTGGTCATGGGGTTACGGATCTCATGACTAATTCCGGCAGCCATTTGGCCAATTAAGTTAAGCTGCTCAAAATGAGCAAGCTCTTTCTCCAGCTGCTTTTGCTGTGTTATATCCCGTCCAACCGATTGCACTTCCACCAATCGGCCCTGATTGTCAAAAAACGCCCGGTTGGTCCATTGAACCCAGCGCATTTCACCAACCGCATCGGTAACAGCATATTCAGATATACACAAAGGGGCCGCGGGGGTTAGAGACGCCAGGAGTGTACGAGTATTCTGTATCGCCGATTCTGACGCACCCAACTTATCCAAGGTTTGTCCGTAAACCTCATGATGCTTCTTATGGAGAAACCGGCAATACGCCCGATTAGCAAAGGTTACTGACAAGTCAGGTGTATATCGGCAAATCAATTCTGTTTGGTCCTCAACGATGGCCCGGTAACGGGCTTCGCTGGCAGCTAAGTCATCCTGCAGGCGACGGTTAGCCGTCATTTTCATTTCCTTGGCCATAATTCACCCCCGCAGAAAATACAACATATATCTCTGGTAATTCGACACAAATCGGCAAAGTACCTTCCCAGATTTTACAATCTGCGAAGAGCAATAGCTTCCCGTACTTTTTGCATATTCGCCACCAGCCGTTCCTTATGCTGCAGCATCACGCCTACATACAAAACATCGACAATTGCCAAATGAGCAAGCCGTGATGCCATCGCTTCTGAACGGTATTTTGTCTCCCGGGCAGAGGCAACAAGCGAAATATGCGCTAATTGAGACAGGGGCGACTTCATATAACTGGTCAAAGCAATAATAGTAGTGCCGCTCTTTTTGGCCATCGCCACCGAATCAAGCAGTTCCCGGTTTGATCCGGTGTGAGAGACTGCAACAACCACATCGCCGGGAGATAGCAGTGCTGCTGAGGCAATTTGCATATGCGAGTCGCCATATGCCCGTACGCAAACTCCAAAGCGCATAAACCGGTGCTCAATGTCGGCGGCAATAATTGCCGAACCGCCCGATCCATAGGCTTCGATGCGTTTGGCCTGAGACAAAGCAGCAACAGCTTCTTCCACCGCTTGCGGGTTAAGAAGTTTCAGCGTATCCTGCAACCCTTCATTAATACTGTGAAAAACCTTACCTGCTATCAATGCAATAGAATCCTCTGGATCGACTTCCTCGTATACCGATTCCATCGGCGTATATAAATCACCAGCTAAGGCAATTTTAAAGGCTTGGTACCCTTTAAATCCAATTTTTTGACATAAACGAAAAATAGTAGCTTCGGCGCTGCCTGCACCTTCTGCCAATTCCGTAATAGAGAGATGGACAACTGCTGCCGGATTGTCTAACATATATCCAGCTACTTTCTGCTCTGCTTTGGTCAGCGAACAGAAAACACTGCGAATTCGCGGCAGACAGCCACTTATCTGTGACGTAGTTGGTTGCATAACTATTCCTCCCATTAGAGTCTTATATTATTGTAACAATATCTATCTATTTCGTCCAAGTATTTTACAGAGAATTCCCTCTAAACAACTTTGCTAATCAGTAGTGTTTACTTTTCTCTGCCAACATGGTATGAATAAAGGAACCACATACCACATATAGGAGGATTTTTCATGCACAAAGAAGCTATTTTTGGAGTTGATATTGGTACTACCGGCTGCCGTGCCGTGCTGTACCGTGTGGACGGCACTATTCTAGCCAGCCAATCCATTGATTATCCGCTCTATACTCCCGAGTCCGACTGGGCAGAACAGGACCCGGATGAAATATACGCCGCCTTTGTTACGGTAGTTCGCAAGGCCATGGCCCAGTCGGGACTAGCGGCTAAAGATATTGCCGGCTTATCATTCAGCTCGGCACTGCATAGTCTGATTCCGGTTGATGCTGCAGGAAATCCGTTATACCGCATGCTTACCTGGGCTGATAACCGGGCGCAAAGTTATAAAGAGAAAGTAGCTTCCGGCGATGATGGCAAAGCTATTTATTCCCGTACTGCCTGCCCTCCTCATCCCATGTATCCTCTGTATAAAATTCTCTGGTTTCGCTACGAACGGCCGGACATTTTTAAAAACACCGCCAAATTCATTGGCATTAAAGAATATATTATTCACCGTCTCTCAGGCAAATATATCATTGATAAATCCATTGCCTCCGGCTCGGGCCTATATAATAACCAGACGCTAAGCTGGGATGAGCAATTATTGGAACTGACCGGTCTCAGACTTGATCAATTATCTGAAGTAGTCCCTACCACTCATATTGAGCGCCATATGAACCCGCAAACAGCGCAAGAACTCGGACTTGCCACAAGTACGCCGCTTATTATGGGAGCCGGTGACGGCATGATGAACTGTATTGGCTCGGGTGCCATTAATCCTGGTCAGTTGACACTTACTATCGGCACCAGTGGCGCCGTACGGGTAATCACTACTAAGCCTTACAATGATCCTAAAGGCCGCACCTGGTGTTACAATCTCAGCGAAGACTATTGGGTGCTAGGCGGAGCCATCACAAACGGCGGCATTGCCTTACGGTGGGCAAAAGAAAAATTTGCTTCAACCGAGCAAAAAGTAGCCGAGCGGCTTGGGTTGGATACCTATGATATTTTAAGCCGTTATGCCGAACAAAAACCAGCTGGCTCGGACGGACTCATCATGCTGCCCTTTTTCGCCGGCGAGCGAGCACCTTACTGGAATGCCAACGCCCGGGGAGTACTCTTCGGTCTGAACCTTAACCACGGCAAACGCCATCTGGTACGGGCTACGATGGAAGGCATCTGCTACCGCATGTACAGTATCCTCCAGGCTTTAGAAGAAGTATCGGGACAAGTTACTGAGATCCGTGTAAGCGGCAGTTTCACCCGTTCCCGGTTGTGGGTGCAAATATTAGCCGATGTGTTCGGCCGGGTTATTACTGTTCCAGGCGAACCGGAAGGTGCGGCCTATGGCGCTGCTGTATTGGGTCTGTATGCACTAGGCCTCTTGCACGACATCAAGGAGGTCGGCAATTTTATCAATATCAAAGAACGGTATTATCCAATCGTGGAGAATCATGAACGGTATCAGCAATTATTTAAGATTTATGAACGGATTTACTGGAACCTGCAGCAAGAGTTCGAAGAAATAGCCAAAATTCAACGAAGCTGGAAAAACTAAAAATAGCAGTGGAATCTTCCGTTGATTCCACTGCTATTTTTTATCCTGTCTTTTTATCACTTCGCCAGCTTTAAGTATTCCAGCTCTGCTTCTTGTTTAATCGAGCGTGTCGACAGCAAATTAAGCATTTTTGATTGTTCAGCCTGCGTTTTTACAATACGGTCTACTTCTTCTTGCGTAGCCATTTCTTCATGAATGAGCTCCAGCAATCTCATCAGATCATTTTGCTGAATGGTAATACACTCTTCGATTTTTGCGTTTACTATGCTATATTGAGCTTCCATGCGCTGCGTAAGATTATTTTCCAGCTCATCAACGCGTGACCCAAGCTTGTCCATCTGAAAATCCAGTTTACTTACCTGTGAGTCTAGATTATCCATCCGAGCGTCCAAATTAACCATTTGTGAATCCAGGTTATCTATCCGGGCATCGAGATTACCTAGCCGCGAATCCAGATTAGCAATGTTCTGCTGTAAGCCATCCAATTGCTGCAGCACTAAAGTTTGAAACTCTTCCGTCGTCACAGCCCTATCTCCTTCCATATTTTTACAAATTAACCATTCCGTTGCTATTATTAGACAAAATCAGTATATCATACAATGACTTGCGGGAAAAGAAAAAAGAGTCTGGTCTTTACCAAACTCTTGCATACTTTTTATCGTTACATACGGTATTGGTTCATATCTTCACCAAAATGCTGGATTACCGTCTTAAACTCACGAATCTTGTCCATCATATCCTGCAGTTTGTCATTATAAATACTAACGGCGGCACTGACTTCTTCACTGGCGGCTGAGTTTTCCTCTGAAATAGCAGCCAATGATTCAATCTTGCTATAAACAGTATTAATTCCTCGCATTTCATTTTCCAATTTATTAATCATATCAACAATATTATCCGATACTTGATGAACATTTTCCACATGACGGCTATTGCCGGTCACAACAGCCGTTAACTGACGGCTTTCAGCCGCCAAGATATCATATTCTTCTTCAATAAGGCGTACTACACCGCTAATGATATCCATCAATATCTTAAGATCACTGGAGATACTCTCCGAATGGTGATGGGACTGCTCTGCTAATTTTCGCACCTCTTCCGCAACTACCGCAAAACCACGGCCTTGCTCACCTGCGCGAGCTGCTTCAATTGCAGCATTTAGCGCAAGTAGATTAGTTTGTCCGGCGATTGCTGCCACCAGCCCAGTAATCTCGGTAATTTTGGCAGCCTGGGTTTGAAGGTTCTCTGCTGATTTCTTAACAGCAGCAAACATGTCCAAGCTTTTCGTCAATTTACTACTTGATGCATGTACCTCTTCAAAGCCCTTGTTGATTTGGGCTACTGCCGCTTCTAACTGTTGTTTATTACGGTTTTGCTCGGCAACTACCGTTGTCAGCGTTTCCATATTACCGCTCAGTATATGTACCGCCCCTTCCGTCTCGACCGCCTGATTAGTAGCCGCATGGGCCACATCATTAACAACTCCGGAAATTTCATTAGAGGTGCTGCGCATGCGGTCGGCAAGGGTATTAAAGGTTCCGGCATATTTATCCATTTCATCTGTTATGCCTTTAAAGCCTACAAAATCCGTTTTTACTCTCTCCCGGTATTGATTCAGTAGTTGGGCTAGTATCTCAAGTTCATCAGACGATTTCAAATGAACTTCCTCAAAATACCGGCGATCAACTAGCGCCCCAACCATCTCTTTTATCGAGGATAGCGGCCTTAGCAGCAAAGCTGCACTACCACCGGCTACCACTCCGCCCACCAGTGCTCCCCACAGTAGATTGGTAACTCCCGCCAGTTGAAGAGCCTGGTTGATGGCCAAGGAGCCGATTGTCACACTTATGGCGACTTTCCCAGGGATACTCTTCATACCGCTTAAAGCCATCAGTCGATTAAAGCGATACACTATGGTCCGGGATATAGGCTGGGGAAAACGGATTTTAACTTTAATGTGCTCTCCTGATGATTCAAGTACTTCGGTTTTAATATCTTCCTTAAAAAATTCAGCCGCTCCGGCAAGTAAGCCATACATGTAGCCAAACATACCTCGCTTGGACCGGTAAGACAGCACTGCCTCATATTCAGAAACAGGATGAATTAAGAGCTCCGGCGGCTTAGCGCCCGGTATACGTTTTACCATTACTACATGAACATCGTACATGGAGCGCAAAAAGGAGTAGAGACTTTGTTGACGGAAAAAAGCAGGATAGGCCTGGGAAAAGGTAGTAATATTATCTTTGCCGATGGCCCGCCAAATCTCATCTTCTGTTTTCCCTGTCTGCTTAGCCAAATAACCGGCAAAATTCCTAGGTTTTTGATCTTCAACATCTTCAGTCATGGAAAACAGTTTATCACTGGCCCAACCAGCCTGTTCCATAGCCTGAGCAGTCAGACTTTCTCCCCATAACCGGCGAGCTGTATTCACCCAAGTACTGACAACTGTACCTTTCATTCCTTATCATCTCCATCCGTCTCTTGACTCACTTTTTGAATTCGCTCTCATTAGCGATTCTCCTGTGTAGTGAAACGAAATTCTATCCGCTAACAGTGCTTTTCTCTTAATTAAGGTTGCTTAAAAAAGGTTCTACAGCGCTCTGCACTACATCAGCATGATAGCTACTATAGTCGTTACCGCGAAACCAATAGCCACCGGTACTATATTTTGACGAGCCAAATCAATGGGGTTGACACCTGTAATAGCGGCAACAGGAATAACTCCCCAGGGGATCACGGTGCCGCCGCCTGTCCATACTCCGGCAATTTGGCCTAACGCCGCCAGCGTAGGCACATCAACGGGAACAGCCTGTCCAAAGGTAGCAGCTACGCTGCCTACCAGCGGCAGCGGCGAAAAGCCTGACCCGTCCAAGCCTACTATAATACCGGTGACCAATGTAACCAAGGCAACAAAACCTTTATTCAAAGGTACTGTTTGGGAAAGCACTTGTCCAAAGTCTTCAAGAAAACCGGTAGCTGCTTTATCTCCCAATATTCCCTGAGCCAGTTCTCCTTTGCCGAGAAAAAAGAAACCACCAATGATAATAACGGGAGCAAATATTTTGATACCAAACATAAAGCCATCCCGTAAATAATCGGTAATCTTCTCCAGTCCGTTAACTCCGAAATGCAGCATCGCACCAATAGCTACAAGTATTACTGCCGTACCGCCAAGCAAAGCGGTTGCATCGCCTCCCCGGAGCTCTAATGTCAGCATAGCTGCAATATCCAGCAAAAAAGCCAGCGGCGTAACTATGGCTAAGAAATAAGATACCCAGTTTATTTTCCGTATATTTTCAGGTTGTACCGCTGCCGGGCCACTGCCTCCCGGCTTGGCTTTCATGTCTCGCTTAATCCTGATATAGGCAACAATTGTCGTCACAATACCCATCGTGGCAGCTAAGGGAATGCTGGCCGAAATCAGCGGTGCCGTAGAAGTTAATCCTGCAGCTTTTGCCGTAATGGTTGGCGCTCCCTGGATGATATAATCAGTTGATAAACCAATACCATGTCCGAATATATTCATGGTTACTGCCGCCCCCATGGCACTTAACCCTGCCCGCATGGCTACCGGTACCATAATAGCTCCAACGAGTGCAGTTGCCGGTGACGGCCAAAAAAACCATGATGCAATTAACATAACAAATCCGAGTACCCAAAAAGCAACATCACCATTAACCATCAGTTTGGCCAGCGGACTCATCACCAAATAATCAGCGCTGGTATCAGCCAATAATTTAGACAACGCCACAATTAGGGAAATAACAACAATAATGCTCCAAAACTCCTGACCGGCAATAATGAAAGCATTAAAAATAGTCGTTATACCGCCAATCAGACTGCCTTTAAACAGCCAGCCAACAGAAAATAGCCCAAGAATACAGGGTACTAACGGATCCTTGCGAAGTCCCATAACAACAATAACCATTACAACCCAGAAAAGAAACACCCAGTGCAGCGCTGTTAGAGTGACAGGCATAATTCCTCTCCCACCTTTTAATCTGATTATGCCAATGGTATAGCAAAAACGTTCTCCATACCTGACTCTGACACCCGCTTCTTGATAGCCGCTGCATCAGTGGTATATAAGCCGGCTTCCTTCATGTGTTCAAAATAAACGGAACCTGAAAAAGTGTACTTTTGGGTAAGCCCCTGCTTGTCCTGCATACTTTTCCGGACAAATGCAATGGCATCGCCGACAGCCAGACTGACCGGCAATTCGATAGGAGTTTGTCCCAAGGCAACCCGGGCGGCATTATGACCTGCCAAGGTTCCTGTAACAATGGCTTCGGTATGCCCTACCAATAATCCGGCTTTTTCTCCACCGGCAAAAACATTTCTCAGGCCGTCCACTTTCAGTGAATTGTCACGAGGCAGCATGCCTATGTAGCGCATAGAGTTACCAATACCGCCGGCATAGGGATCTTCAAACCGGGCATTCTCAAAACCAGGCACTTGTCGCAGCATATCGAGCGGATAATAGGCTGACATCAGTTTGGCATGGCCTGTATCGAGGAGAATAATATTTTCGTTGAATTCTCTCAGGGCGTATTGCTGGCAGGCTTTTTGACCAAGCGCAGCAGATCCTTTCTGCAGTTTTTCAGGGACCGGGACAATGACTACACCTGTCCGGTCGAGTTGGGCCGAGATTTCTTTGGACAGCGAATCTTTATGTAATTTACAGGAACCACTCATGGCCCCGATGGAGCCATCCGGCTTTGTTCCGATAATCTCGTCAACACCGGCTCTGGCGCCAATGCTGAGCCTCGGCCCAAAAGTAGGGCACCGGTATATACACATAACACAGCCATTTCCGTACTTGGTACAATTTCCCATAGGCCCCGCAGTACCGGCAGCATCAACAAAGGCCTCACCACTGGCAACTATATCTTTCTCACCCCGATAGGTGTCGGCAGCAACCCGGATAAGCGTATCGCCTTTTTGCTCAATATCTTTAACCCGGGTTTGCATATAAAGTTTTACGCCTGCCCTTTGCAAAGCCTGGCGGACAGCCGGTTCAATTGTAGCCACATCGTAGAGAATAGCATGTTTATGTCCGGGAAATTCAACGTTTTATGACGAGCTTGCTGATCGGCAATTTGAAATAAATCACCGCCTCCCAGCAGGATCATTTCTTCGGTAGCAGTGAAGCGTCCATTATTGCGCATAATGCCACCCACTAAACCGGTACCCAGCAGCATATCGGTGCGCTCAAATAATTCGACTTCGCAGCCGGCCTTTCTCGCTGCCAGTGCCGCACCGCAGCCAGCCCAGCCACCGCCAACAACTACTACTTTTGCCATAGTTATGCCTCCTTATAAGATTAGATACTTGTCTTATCCTTTTGCGAAATGCCTGCCTGGCAGAACCGTAGGCGTACAGCAGCTAGCTTAGGATTCTGCCAGGCGAGACAGCACGGATACTTAAGTTTATTGTCGGAATACGGCATGCCAAAACTTCTACTTCGGTTAAGTCATGCATCTTTCCTGCTTACTATTTTCGCAATTCAAACTATTGCTTTACTTTAACTATCATTTCCACTTCAACAGCTGAATTAATCGGCAGTTCACCTACTCCGACAACCGAGCAGTCAGGTTCGCCGGCGCAGCCAAAAACTTCGTCTACAAGCTCGGAAGCACCGGTAATGACCTTGGGCTGATCAACAAAGCCGGGAGCACTATTTACAAAACCGACAACTTTAATCACTTGCTCAACATTATCTAAATTGCCGACAACACTTTTGATAGCTGCTAAACAGTTAATAGCGCATATTTTGGCTGCTTCATAACCCTCTTCCAGCGGCAGGTCTTTGCCTACTTTTCCTTGAAACTTAAGCTGACCTTTAACCAAAGGGATCTGCCCAGAGGTATATACATAATCGCCGTCCCGCAGGGCCGGCAAATAGGCATCTGCCGGCTTGGCCGGATCTGGCAGCGTAATGCCCAGTTCTTTTAGTTTAGCTTCAAAACCCATGCAAATCCCTCCAATTTCCGTTATTGTTCGGCCTTTAGTCGCAGTGATGAGCTGACTACCGAAATTTGGCTGTTCCAACTATTACGATATTCAACTGCTTACCTATGTGTGTTTCTTAGACCGGCAATGCATTCTGCTTGCACCTTTAGTGTGGCAAACCAGTGGGTTTGTATGTAAAATACGATACCGCAGCCAGTTATCCCGATATGTGACAACCATTACAGCAATAAAATACAATCTGGTATAACCGGCATGGCCGGGAAAGAGGACGCCTGCGCAGCACAATAGAACGGCTTGGTCTGGCAGAGATTGTGCTGTTAAGATTGTTAAAAATTCCTATCAGTCCAGTACACGATTTCTGGACACACTAGCATTAGTCTGCTGCAAAGGTGTGGTTAGAGATGGAATTTCATAATCAAATCTGCGGCTATATTCAACAAATGCGACGCATCGGCTACAGTCAGGCTGCTATCGCTCAAATTATTTCTCATTATTCGGGCTATCCCGACTGGGCCGAGTTACCCGACCATAAACAGCAGCGTCTGGCCGCCGACCTGCGTCGCCACGTCCATATTGCTCGCAGATGGCAGTACTCTGTTACCGGCTACCTGCAGTAACTTATTCTAGTTTCCGGCACTGCGCTGCCACCCTGTTCTAATTATAAAAGGTAGTTTCTCCATACAAAAAGCAGTGAAATTCCTTTTGGAATTTCACTGCTTTTTGTTTACTTTACAAATTACCGGCCTGGTGCTTCAATCACCACTTCCTTTTTTTTTGACCTTTTTACCAGGTAAATAATCCCGATAATCGCAAGGATAACAAGCGCCGATAAAAGCATCATATTTTCCGAATACCGATTAAAAAGCTCGATAGCTGCCGGACCGAAATAAAAAATCAAAATTCCTTCCAATAAAAACCGCTTAGCCCGGCCTAAGAAGGAAACAGCCATAAATAAGGGCCATTGAATACGCAGCGCTCCGGCAGTAATACAGACAAACTTATAGGGGATAGGCGATAAGGCCGCTAGGAAAATAGCCCAGACAGCATTATTAGTGACATGATGTTGTACCGAGGCGATATATTTGTCGGGTATCATACGGCGCGCAGCTTTAACACCGACCTTTTGGCCCACCCAATAGCCGATCGCTCCACCGGCTACAGATGCAGTCGTCGCAATCAGACCGTAAAGAATGGCTTTTTCATGATGAGCTAGCGCCAGCGGAATCAGAATTAAATCCGGTAAAATGGGTGATATAAAGGACTCGGTGAAGGAAGCAATGACCAACCCAAGCAGGCCCCAATTGAGTAACACATTCGTTAATTCTTCCATAGGCCTCCTTTAGATGCTATGATCTCTACCCTAAGATTTCCGAGATCAATAAAATATATGCCAGCCCGGCAAAAGCATAGTTGTTAAACAAAAAAGACCTGAGTACGAAATAGTCCATACCTGAGGTCTCGCTTTTAAGCTGTTAATTGGCGACATGCCAAGTGCTTTATTGCTCCCCGGCCGGCTATTCTTTAACATAAGCTGCTGATCTTGTAATTTAATTGTGGTTCAAAAATAATTTTAGCTAATAAACGGACTAGTGTCAAGTGAGATGATTTGTCATAAAATTGTCACAACCTTGGTATATGCTGGAATAAAGTTATAAAGGAGTGGTTTTCGATGAAAAAGTTGACTTGTTTTCTTGTTTCTGTTTTCCTGCTCCTGTTGCTCTCAGGCATTGCCTTAGCCAACCCTCGAGATGAAGGAAAGCCCCGCTCATTTGAACCTGGTCAAACTCGTGGCTACTTTATCTGGCAGGATGGACGGGAACTGCATCTTCGCACCACAACACAAGGGCA
>Ga0366779_1019_pt1 | contig 24751 bp, 27 predicted proteins | sample BONcelN113001E10_FD_207083 | JGI IMG/M metagenome (GOLD analysis project Ga0366779, IMG submission 207083) | Enriched cells from coal bed in the Powder River Basin, Montana, United States - BONCAT cells N11 rep2 HSBNCT.N11.300.1.E10 ... | reverse complement strand
ACACCCTTTCTTTTTTCGCCTGGTTATCTACAGTATAGTGATAAACTACCCTTATTGCCAGGGACAATCTTCGAAAAAAATACCCGGTCAGTTTGACACTGTTAGCTACCCTGGATATAATGGCGGTAATTGAGATTTTACCTGAAGGTGAAAGTAATGTTTATTTTAGATAGTAAGAACGGTCAGACCTTGCATGCTAAAATCTATAATCAGATTAAGAACCAAATACTATCGGGAAATCTGCAGCCTCATACTAAGCTTCCCTCTATTAGGAATTTATGTGCTGAGTTATCTGTGAGCCATAATACAATAGAGTATGCTTATCAACAGTTGTTTGCAGAAGGATATATATACAGTAAACCCAAAAGCGGCTACTATGTCTCTTTGCTTGATTCAGAATTCGCTCAACCTTCTCGTAAGCACTCCGGTATTCTTTCGGGACAGAATTCTCAAAAGCAAAGGACCTATGCCTATGATTTTCATCCTGCCTGCCTTTCGCCGGAGAGTTTTCCAACCCAGGTATGGCGTAAACTCTTTATGGATTGTTTACAAGAAGATGCTAAGCAGCTTACTTCTTATGGCAGTCAGCAGGGAGATTTTGCATTACGCTGTGAAATTCAAAGATACCTGGCCCGTTCGCGTGGCGTTGCTTGTGAGGCGGAGCAAATTGTGGTTTGCTCGGGACTGCAAGACAGTCTTTCTATTATTGTACCAATACTCAGAGAGAATCATTCCATGCTGGCAGTAGAAGACCCTGGTCATTTTATTCCTAAATCAGTCTTTCAGAATCACTTGTTTTCGGTTACTCCTATTCCGGTAAATTCTGATGGTCTCGACCTAATTGCGTTGCAGAATACGGCTAGCACGGTTGTTTATGTTACTCCTTCGCATCAGTTTCCTTTAGGTCATATTATGCCGGTAGCTAATAGACTGAATTTAATTGACTGGGCCCAAAATGTTGGGGGAGTTATCATTGAAGATGACTATGATAGCGAACTGAGGTATCACGGCAGCCCGATTCCTGCGCTGCAAGGCTTGCGTCCGCAGGGAAATATAGTTTATATAGGTACTTTTTCTAAAGTATTATCTCCTGCGCTTCGCGTAAGTTATATGGTTTTGCCTCAGCGATTTCTCGATACCTACCATAAACTGTTTGACGATTATTCCACCACTGTTTCCTTATTGGAACAGCGAACTTTGTATAAGTTTATGAACCAGGGGTATTGGGATCGGCATTTGCGCAAGATGCGAACTATTTATAAAAAAAAGCACGATACACTCCTTCAAGCTGTTAACCGGCATTTCGGTGCTCAGGTTACTATACTTGGACAAGGGGCGGGACTACACGTCGTTTTGAAATTAGTGAATAATTCGCTTGCTGAAGAGGAACTAATCAGTCGTGCCCTGGCAAAAGATGTCCGGTTAATCCCGCTTTCTAAGACCTGTCTGTGTAATAACAGTAGACAATCACAGGTGATGTTAGGCTTTGGAGGAATAAACATAAATGAAATTGACCGGGGAGTTGAACTGTTGTATCAAGCCTGGTATTGATGACAGGATAATTCTAATATCCCTAGAAAGGAGAAGTGTACTGTTAATGCGAGGTAGTAAATATGACGAAAGTCGCAGCAGTGAGGGTTAATAGCCCTGAGTTACGTAACAGGAACTTAACGGACTTGGGAACTAAGCATAGCTGATGCGAGAGTCCCTATATAGTGTTTCAGGGGGGAAGATGCCAATGGCTACACGTCTTGAGATATTGGAAAAAGTATTGACCCAAATGCGCGGCTTAGTAGTTGTTGATCATGAAACCAATATTGTTTTTTTGAATGAGGAATATGCTGAGACGATTGGGGTCAACCCAAAAGAGGCCTTAGGCCGTCCGGTAAAACAAGTTATTCCTGAGAGTAAATTGCCCGTCGTAGTTGAGTCCGGTAAAGCTATTCTCGGTGATGTGTACTATGTCGTGGGTAAACCCACGGTATGCAATCGCATACCCTTAAGACAAAATGGCGTTCTTATTGGCGCCATGTCCTTTGAGGTATTCGGCGAAATAAAGCAGTCTGACAAGCTTTTTGAATCTCTACAAGAATTACATACTCAGCTTGACTATTATAAAGAAAAGCTAAAACGCTTTTCTGGATCACGATATTCCATAGCAGATATTGTCGGTTCAAGTAGTGCTGCTATCAAACTGCGTAAAGATATCTTGATGTCGGCTTGCACGAATTCTACCGTGCTTATTCAAGGTGAAACGGGCACAGGAAAAGAACTGGTGGCCCATGCATTACACCGGGAAAGCCGCAGAGCTCATTGTCCTCTTGTCAAACTGAATTGTGGCGCCATCCCTGCGGAGTTGATAGAAACGGAATTGTTCGGGTATGAGGAGGGGGCTTTTACAGGAGCTAAACGGACAGGCAAGAAGGGGAAGTTTGAGCTAGCCGACAAAGGAACGTTATTTTTAGATGAAATAAGCCAGCTTTCGATGATGGCCCAGGTAAAACTGCTTCGTGCCCTGCAAGAGAGGGAATTTGAACGGGTTGGCGGAGTAACTCCGATTACCGTCGACGTAAGGATCATTGCCGCAACGAATGATAATTTGGAAGAAATGGTAAAGCGAGGTTCCTTCCGGGCGGATTTATTTTATCGCTTGAACGTCATTCCCCTTAAAGTTCCTTCGCTGGGCGAAAGAAGAACCGACATACCGGCGTTAGTGGAACGATTCGCCAAGAAGTATGGCGATCAGGCTGGCTTAAGCTCGGTCTCAGTCTCTCCCGACGTATTGACCTTGCTGTCGGAGCATGAATGGCCCGGCAACATTCGTGAGTTGGAAAACTCCGTCGAAAGGGCCATTGGAATGTGCAACGGCAATGTCCTTGATCCGAATCACTTTGAGTGGCTGTTGCCAAAGAAGCGAAATGGTATAGCAGAAATAAAGGGGAAGACGCTGGAAGAAGCAAAAGCAGAGTTTGAAAAGAATATAATTGTTGATGTTTTGCAGTCTACCTGCAACAACATTAAAAAAACAGCTGAACTGCTGAAAATAGATCGATCGCTTTTGTACCAAAAAATGCGCCGCCTCGGTATTCAGTACCGGCAGTGATGACAAAAGTGTATGTAAAAAGAAACAGTGTGTGATTATTTCACACACTGTTTCTTTTGTCCACAAAACACAAGCATTACTCATCTTTTTTTCCGGGGTTTGTGCATGATTCATGTGAGGTTAACACACTCCCCGGGATAAGCAAACCTACGGATTTTAAGGGGAAAAAGCTTGGCGCGATACTTGCAAATACAAATATATAGATAAGGCGGAAGATTGAATAAAAGGTGACATTTTATAAGATTTGTCGTCTTATTGGCAGCAGCAGGCAGTTTTGTCACAATTGCTTGCTGCAGCCCAACATCCAGAAGAGAATATATTCTTTCGAAAACCGCAAGGGGGTACAGAATGGAAAAATGTGTAATTACTAGTGCGACCAGGACAGCGGTAGGCTCCTACTTGGGCAGTCTCAAAACAGTTTCGCCTGACAAGCTTGCCGCGACGGTCATTAAAGAAGCAGTAAGGCGATCTAAGCTGGAGGCGAACCAGGTGGAGCGGGTTATTATGGGAAACGTATTACCGAATAGCGAAGCTCCAAACATTGCCAGGGTTGGGGCACTGCTGGCCGGAATACCGGAAGAAACCCCCGCTTTCTCGGTGGATATGCAGTGCGGTTCGGGACTGCAGGCGGTACGCCTGGCTACTATGGAAATTCAAACTGGTGCTTGCGAGGTAGTTGTTGCCGGAGGTACCGAAAGCATGTCGCGCGCATTATATTACCTACCGCCTGCCGTTAGGTATGAAGGCTTTCGTCTGGGAAACCAGACGGTACAGGATGCCTTTATGAGAGCGGTTACTCAAGTTCAGCCGCCTTCATTGTATCCCAATGTCAACATGGGCATTACGGCCGAAAATGTCGCAGCCCGGCATAGCATTTCGCGGGAGCAGCAAGATGCCTTCGCTTTGGATAGCCAGAAGAAAGCATGCGCGGCTATTGCTGCAGAAAGGTTTAAAGATGAAATCGTGCCGGTGGAAGTCAACGACAGAAAAGACAGGTTTATGTTTGTAGTAGATGAATACCCAAAAGCAAATGCAACACTGGAGGGGCTGGCAAAACTCAAGCCGGTGTTCCAAAAAGACGGCACCGTTACCGCAGGTAATGCCAGCGGCATGAACGACGGAGCTTCAGCCGTAGTCGTAATGAGTGAGAAAAGAGCGAAAGAATTGAGTGTAAAGCCGCTTGTCCATGTTTTGCGGCATGCAGTAACGGCCCTTGACCCGAGAATAATGGGCCTAGGACCGGTAACAGCCATTCAGTCTGTTCTCAGACAAGCTAATATCAGACTTGAAGAAATAGATTTGTTTGAGATTAACGAAGCTTTTTCCGCTCAATCGCTTGGAGTACTCAAAGAGCTTGATATGCTCCCCGGCACCTCGCTGTATTCGAGGGTCAACGTCAACGGTGGCGCAGTGGCATTGGGGCATGCGCTGGGTTCCAGCGGCACGCGCATCCTTACGACGCTAATCTATGAGCTAAAGCGTCGCGGCGGCCGCTACGGTATTGCCAGTCTATGCATTGGCGGCGGGCAAGGCATCGCCATGTTGGTGGAAAATATCTAAATTATAAGGGAGGTATGTTTATATGGCAGGCGTAGGTTCTACTGAGAGCAGACCCCAAAAAATCCAGGCAGCAAACATCGTTGACAAGTTCACCGAATGGAGTCTGAACTGGGTACCCGATTCGATGGTATTTGTGCTAATCTTGACATTCATCGTTGTTGTCGCGGCTTTAGGCTTGACAAAAAGCAGTATTTCCAGCTCGTTAATTGGTATGCAGATAGTTTCTGGATACTGTTAACCTTCTCGATGCAATTATGTGTACTGATGATCACCGGCTTTGTTGTCGCCGATTCCAAGCTGGTTAAACGCGGGATTGTCTGGCTGCTGGACTTGCCGAAAACGCCTAAAGCAACCATTGTTCTGTATTGTTTGGTTGGCGGAGCTGTTGCGTGGGTCCATTGGGGCGTTGGACTTATGTTTTGTTTGATCATGGGCCGCGAACTTGCAGTTCGGAAGCGTGGTCTGGGAATCCACTACCCCTTTGTCGCCGCTTTGACCTACAGTGTTACCAATGTTATGTGCAATGGTCCTTCACAGTCAGCACCGCTGCTTGTCGCGACTCCCGGCAACTTTTTAGAAAAAATGATAGGAGTTATTCCCCTGAACGAAACGGCGCTATCCCCGTTTTTGATCGGCTTTCAGCTATTTTTATATATCACTCTTCCCATCGTGGCAATTTACCTCATGCCTAAGAAAGAACGTGCGGTAGAAATGAGCGACGAGCTCTACAAAGAATTTACTGCTGCTCCGCCTGAAGAGCCTAATCAAAAGACTTTAAGGCCGGCAGAGCGGTGGGAACGGTCTAAGATACTGCAATCCGTATTAGCACTTGGTGTTATTGCCTGGGTGGGTAACTATCTCTACACCAAAGGCTTCGGACAGCTTAATCTCAATTCACTTAACTTTCTCTTCCTGGGCCTGGCGCTTATCCTGCATGGATCACCACGCAGTTTTACCGAATCGGTGAAGAAAGGTGTCACTACTACCTTCGGTATTATTGTTCAGTTTCCGATGTACGCCGGCATTTTCGGCATGATCAGCAATTCGGGGCTGGCGGCGATGATAACCCATTGGTTTGTGTCGATTTCGACACCCGGTAACTACTCCTGGATTATCTATATATACACAGGCGTAATGGATTTCTTTGTTCCTTCCGGCGGCTCGAAATTCGTCATCGAGGCTCCCTTTATTCTTCCTGCGGGACAACAACTGGGTGTTCCGGTGTCGCATATCATTAACGCCTACAGCACCGGCGCACAGTGGGCGAATAATATTCAGCCTTTTTGGGCCCTGCCAGTTTTGGCGGCGTTCCGGCTGCGGTTCCAGGATATTTTGCCGTTCACTTTTACGATCTGGCTTTACGCCGGTATCGTATCAACCATCGCATTCCTGCTATTCCCCCGCGGGTTATAGCAACTGTTTGTCTAGTGAATACAACGAAAAGAGGGTATAACAATGGCTGTTTCTTCCAGTAAAAGAATCATTAGTTGTGCAATTACCGGTGCTGTTCACCTTCCGACTATGAGTGCCTATCTTCCCATTACTCCCGAACAGATCGCACAAAACGCTCTGGATGCGGCTAGTGCAGGGGCGGCCATCGTACACATTCACGCCCGCAATCCTGAGACCGGCCAACCGTCACCTGACTTAAGCCTTTATCGCCAGATTATCGATCAAATCAGAGCAAAAAACACAGATGTCGTCATCTGCCTGACCACCGGCGGCGGCGCGGGAATGACTCCCGAGCAGCGGATGGCGGTTGTGCCGGAGTTCAAACCTGAACTGGCATCGATGAATACCGGGTCAATGAACTGGGGCATGTTCCCCTTGCTCAATAAATTCAAAGAGTTTCAGTTCCCCTGGGAGGGAGAATACCTGCATGCAACCAAAGACTTTATCTTTCCCAACACTTTTGCATCTATGGAGGCAATGTGCAAGATCATGGATGAGAATGGCACGAAACCTGAACTGGAAGCGTACGATGTGGGACATCTTCATAATATCGCCTATTTGCTTCAGGCCGGAATTGTCAAACCGCCGATTACAATACAGTTTGTCACCGGTATCCTCGGCGGAATTGCTTCCAGTCCGTACGATATCATAACTATGCACGAGACTGCCGACCGGCTGTTCGGCAAGGGCCAGTACAACTGGTCGGTAATCGGGGCCGGCAAGGCGGAGTATCCTGATGCAATGCTGTCGCTGATCCTGGGCGGCCATGTGCGCGTTGGCATGGAAGATAACTTGTATTTGAGCAAGGGCAAATTGGCGAAATCCAACGGGGAAATGATAGCGAAAATGGTACGGATGATGGCTGATCTGGACTTGGAGCCGGCCACGCCCGCTGAGGCCAGGGAAATATTGTGCTTGGGATAATGAAAAGGCGCTAGGAGGGCGACATGAGAATTGGTATTTATGGTTGTGGAGCAATGGGAACAGTGCTTGGTGCATATTTAAGCAGAGCAGGATTAACCGTTGAGTTAATCGATATTTATGAAGAACATGTCAATAAGTTGAATAGTGCTGGTGCAAAACTGATTGGTTTCGAACAGTGGACAACGCCTGTAAAAGCGATGTTGCCGTCTGGCATGGAAGGCATTTATGATTTGATTATTCTGTTTTGTAAACAGACTGCAAATAAGGCTGCATTCGAGGTAATTAAGCAGCATATTGATGGTAATTCATCAATATTAACCCTGCAGAACGGTTATCCTGAGCCAAGTGTAGTGAAAAAGTTTGGCGAGCAACAGACTTTAGGAGGGACGGTTTTGTGGGGAGCGACATTTGCCGGTCCTGGTGTGTCGGAGGTGACAGAACCTTTAAGTGCAAAACCGGAATTATTTGAGGTAGGAACCATAAGCGGTGAAATCAATGAACGGGTAAAGATAGCAGCCGAGATTCTTGAAAAAATGGGACCAACACAAATTACTACGAATTTAGTTTCCTCTAGGTGGACTAAACTTGTTGCAAATTCCAGTATGAGTGGTATGTCGGCAGCTTTAGGCTGTACATTTGGCGATATCCTAAAGAGTGAAGAAGCTATGGCGCAAATTGGAAGAATTGGTGCAGAAGCTGGGCTTGTATGTCAAGCAGCAGGTCAACTCTTTGCTCATCTTTTTGGCGCCGACTTAGAGATTATTCTAAAAGGAGATCACGATACCAGCTCGGAATGGATAAAGTTGGTTAAATCAGCCTATAGAAACCTTGGCGCTGCAAAAGCAAGCATGCTTCAGGATTTGGAAAAAGGCAAGATAACTGAGGTGGATATGATTAACGGTTATCTTTGTGAACAGGGCAGAAAGTATGGGGTACCAACGCCTGCGAATGATTCAGTAGTAGAAATTGTGCACGGAATAGAAACAGGAAAATACTCGTTGGCTATGAGCAATCTGAGGTATTTCAAGGGATAAGCGCAGACTTCTGATAACAGACAGTTGGCGAAACGGAAGTCATGATTTCGGCGGCATTATTGAAGCTGGATTAATCCAGCTTCAATATCTTTTCAAAGGAAAGTGTAAGTGTATTTATTTAGTGTGCCAGGATTTGCAGTTCTCTAGATGGCATTATAGTAAGCGATTGGGAGGATGAAATTTATGAGGTTTCAGAATGAGGTAGCGGTGATTACTGGTGGAGGGAGGGGTATAGGTGCAGCTATAGCCCGGAAATTATTTATTGAAGGATGTCGAATAGTTGTTCTTGACATCAATGAAACAGCCGCATTTGAATGTGCACAATCTATTGATCCCGCAGGCAATAGAAGTTTGGCTCTTTCCTGTGATGTTAGCAGTAAGGAATCTGTCAGCCAGGCATTATCAAAAATTATAGAGCAATATGAAACAGTAGATATTCTGGTAAACAATGCCGGCATAACAAATGATGCCATGTTTCACAAAATGTCGCTAGAGCAGTGGCAAATGGTAATCGACGTTAATCTTACCGGCACTTTTTTGATGACCAGCGCTGTAGTGCCATATATGCGTGAAAAGAAGCAGGGACGTATCATTAATATCTCGTCTACATCTGCCTATGGCAATATTGGTCAGGCTAATTATGCCGCCACGAAAGCAGGAATGATTGGTTTAACAAAGACTTTGGCTAAAGAACTGGGAAGGTATAGCATTACGGTAAATGCTGTTGAACCTGGGGTAATAGAGACGGATATGCTTAAAAGTGTTCCTCAGTCCGTAAGAGATGGCTGGCTTAAAATGATGCCACTAGCTCGTATGGGGCAAGCAGAGGATATTGCTAATGCGGTGTGCTTTTTTGCATCGGAGGAAGCGAGCTTCATTACTGGAGTGGAGTTGCCAGTATGCGGTGGATTTTTGATTATATAGGCCGGTATAAACTGTATTACCCCAGGAGCATATGAAGCACTGCCGTTAATTCCTTGGATTGATTTTCGCATGAATATTGATAAAATATAAACCTTTGTCAGGCGATTGACAAAGGTTTATATTTTGTAGTTAAGATTACTTAGTTAGCTCTTATACTGTTTAATTCTATCCCGATCTGGGTTTAGTAAAGGCCGTCCGCAACCGCCTCCAAACATCGGATACTTCTTAGAAGATTCTTCGCCGATAATTGTGTCGTATTGTGAGCAGCGATATGTACTGTATTTGGAAGACTCCCCTGCTACCTCCAAATATGAACATTGATGAGTGGCCTCATCCCATTTTCCATACATGCAAGGCATTTCTTTACAGCAGTAACCGCACTGGTAACAATTTTGATCGCTGAACGCAGCAGCCACTTTCTTTGATGTATTTCGCAAGACTGCGCGTCCTTCTTGTATATAATCACCCAATAGCCGTTCAATCGAGCTATTTGAACCCCTATCGATCGTCAATCTTAAGCACATGAGTGTGATTATTGCTCTATTCATCTTAGCTCCTCCCCAGCTCACAAAACCAACTGTATTTCTATATCTTTGAGTACTATACCACTTTGTTTATGGCTGGAAAAGTTTCATTTTCTAAGCTATATATAGAAAAAGGCAAGTCTGACATTATTAAAGTAAAATACTAAATCCAGACGCAAAATAGCATTAATTTCCTCCATGAATCTTCGGTTTTTATAGCAAACACAAACAACTATGAGCATATACGCCAATAGCTTATTAAAAATAAAAAGACCTCTGAGGAAAATCCCCAGAAGCCTGAAAGACACAACCACCGTCCATCTGTCTTCTTCTGTTTTGTGTCCGTTATTTGTGGCGCAGCACTTTTTCAATCTGGCCGAGATAAATCCTATGGAATGTTGTCGAATCTCTATAATATTCTTTAAACAGCTGCTGTGAATCAAAGTTATCTTTTTCTACATTCGTATGATAAACTTTTCTGCACACAAAAACTGTTTTTGCCTCTTCAAAAAGAACCGTGTTTTCAAACGGAATGGGATGCAGCCCGGACTCAGCCACTTTATCACATTCATTGCCGTGCATTTTACCGCAAATCTGTAAAGCTGGATGCTGAGGAAAATCAAAAAAAGATACCGTAAAGTAATCATGGTCCGCTAATAATTGATAGGAATACCTGTCGGGGTGAACATAAACCTGTAACATTGGTTTGAGAAAAAATTTCCCACACATAACACCGGTAATTGTCATCATGTTAAAGCTTTCTTTTGTTCCAACGGTTAGAAGCGCCCATTCCTCTACCTTTGTAAGAGGGTTAAAATCAAACTGCCTAAAGGTTATTTCCTCAAAATCCATAAAAACTCCTCCTTGTCAAGCATATGGCTTTTTTCAATCTTTTCTTTTATTATATGCTTATTTTCTTCACGAAAGGAAGAATAGTCAACTTTTGACCTGTCCCCCGAAATAGTACGAACTTTATTTAGAGAAATCATATAAAACAAGTACAAGGGACTCGTCCATGGAGAAGGATAGCGATGGATGATGGAACCAGGGTAAGCAAATTTAGGGTATAGCGTATTACGACAGAGAAAGTCCTGCAAGGTAGAAATACTTTGTAGAACTTTCTCTGTTGTAATTATTTCAGTGGATTTTTAAAATATAATAAATAATTTCCAAAAATAGAAGTTATTTGTTATAATATCTATATTATAATTAATCCTTTTATTGGGAGCGGAGGTAATAGATTTTGGTGCAAAAGATTAATATTGACGGATTAATCTCAGAAATAGGAAGATGCTGTCTGCAAGAGACTTCATGTAAACAGTGTAAGCAAGAGCGCTGTCTAATTGGCTATTGTAAGAAATCGCTGCTGGCAGTGCTGAAAAACCAAAATGAATTTATTGATAAAGGTGTAGAAGCTATCCCTTATAGCGATACCAAGATTTATGAACCCGACTCACTGATACATGCAATTGGTTTTTTACTAAATCAGTGCCGCAACTGTAATGTATATCATGATGAAGAATGCGTCATAAACGTTATACGTTCTTGCCTGGAAGTCAGCCTGTTAGGTGAGCATCAGGACTACCGGGGAAGTACGCTGATGTATCTCGGGGATATCAAGGCTGTAAATCCGGAGATAGCAAATAAAATCTTGTTTGCCTTTCAGCAAACCAAATAATAGGGGGTTATAAGAATGAGAAGAGTATTAACGGTAGAAAACATCATCGGCGAGACAAAAGGTACTGAACTGGAACGAATTGTAAAACAAAATTTTACCGGTGAAACGAGCGAGGCTGGGCTATACTTAGCCATAGCCAGGCTTGCTCAACGGGAGGGGTATCCCGAAATTGCCGAGGTGCTGAAAACCCTTGCCTGGGAAGAGGCGGAACATGCGGCGCGGTTTGCCGAATTGAATGCTATGATCCAAGCGGATTTGTTTGAGAACCTAAAAAATATGCTGGATGGCGAAACCTTCGCTAATGAAGGCAAGAAGCAAGCTGCTGACAAAGCTCAGGAGCTTGGACTGACTACCGCCCGTGATTACTTCAATGAATCTGCCAAAGATGAAGCACGGCATGCCCGGGTGTTGGAAGGAATATTAAGCCGCTTCGCTCCGGAGTGGTTAAACGGTACACACAACTAGGAAAAGGCCAATTTTAAACAGCTCCTGTTATAGAACAGCCCGTCCGGTTTCCGACCTGTGGGGCATCGGACATAAAGATGATTAGCCAGCTATTTAGCTGGCTAATTTTTTATCTTTTGATGTTCGCTTAAAACTGCATGGTTGCCGACAGCTTAACTGTGCGGGGGCTGCCTAACGTGGCAAGAGCCTTGTCGGAGTAACCTGACCAGTAGTGTTTGTCAAACAGGTTTTCCACGCTGAGCCGGTAGGTGACCGGGATTTTATTAATCACGGTCTTGTACCGCGCGCCGATGTCATAGCGTACCCAGCTCGGTATTTCGTCGGTGTTGGTATTGTTGATGTATTGGGAACTGGTATATACGGCCCGCAGCGAAAGTGATAAATCCTGATTCCACGGCGTGTCCCACTCGACGCCGGCATTCATCGTCCATTTGGGTACGCCCAACGGCGTGTTGCCGTTATTGGTGACGGTATTGGAGCGGACCAGTTCGCCATCGGTATAGGCAATGCCGCCCAAGAGGCGGAGATTCTTCGCTAGGTTGCCGAAGGTATTCCATTCTATGCCGCGGTTTTTCTGTTCGCCGTCATAGGAATAGACGTTGTCAGTAGTCATATAACTGGGAATTTCGATTTGGAAAAAGGCCAGCGTATTGGCGAAAGCTCCCTTGTCCCACTTAACGCCGACTTCGTGCTGTTTGCTTTTGTACGGTGCCAGTACTTGGCCTGCGTTGGCGTAGGTTGATCCCACTACAGTTCCAACGGAAAGCGCTTCAATATAATTGGCGTAGAGCGACACCGATTCTCCCCACGGTTTGACAACAAGGCCGACCATCGGCGTGTTGGCGTCGGAGTCGTAGGTGGTTATTTTTGTTGGTGAGCCGGTAGCAAGGCTGCTGGCATACGTGTAGCTTGTCTGTTTCACATTTTGCTGCCGTATTCCCAACGTTAACTGGACCTTTTCCTCGTCCAAGGAAAGCGTGTCGGCCAGGAGATATCGAGTATGTTGATGAAGTTACATTGGCAAAAGCGGTAGAAAACCGACGAGAGCTATGAATACAAAAATAAATAGTAAAGCTACACAAAAGACTTGGTGAAAACCAAGTCTTTTCATGTTTAAGGTCCCTTATGCCTGGCAATAATAACCATAAGGAGGGGATCATAATGAATACGCAATGGTTTAATATCATAACTGCCGGCGGGAAGATGGTTAGTGGATTAATGGAGAGTGAGAGGGAAAAACCGCACTCTGCCGAAATGCCGCTGACTGAGAGTATTGAGCAAGCCCGGCGGGAATGGCAGGAAGCGCAAGCCTATTACAATACGGTTACGGATAAGGATCTGATTGATCATGCTGCTTATATGATTCAGGCCGCTGAAAAGAAGTATATATACTTAATGAAAAGAGCTCGTGCTGAGGGTATTGTCCATTCAAAATACACACCGACAGAACACTAAGGTAAACTGGCTATCGCCATGCACAGGCGAGCAGCCAGTTTTTGTTCAAAGGTTCATAAGGATACTACAGACTGTGTTGAAAACAAAAGTTTCAGCACAGTCTTTTTTCTTTGTGACGACAATAGTGCAGACTGGCATGAATAGTTTGTGATTGGGAATTTGCGGACTGGATTTGGCATGAAAGGTTAATCAAATAATCAACAATGGCAGGAAAGGACAAAAGACTAGATAATTATAGTAGATAGATATTAAATTGAATATTTAAAATATATTCAATTTGCTGTTACTTTAAGTGTCTGGCAGTGATTCACTTTTTCTGCCGCAGTTATTGGCATGTAACTTGCGATTAATATAAGATGAGGTGCTCAGTATGGACTCTCTAAAAGACCTAATCAACAATATGATACTCGAAGAAAATCCAAAGCAACCCTTCACCGATGGTGATCTTGCTTCGAAGCTGGGAGTTTCTCGGGCAAATGTAACGCTCGCCCGGAAGAGCATGGGCATTCCCGACTCCCGAGAACGGCTCAGGCCGTATTTGTGGGAAGCTGTAAGAAAGCTAAAACAGCAAGGCCTCAGTGCACGAGCCATTACAGCCAAACTAATTCAAAATGGGTTCATCATCTCCCGTTTTGTGGTCAATACCATAATTGCAGATTTGGATCTTGTTCCTGTTTATCACCGCGAGCGTAATTTGGAAGGCAGCGGCTTGCAGCAGGAAAATGCTGGACAAAACAAAGATGCAGCCGGTGTTGTAGATCCGTTTGCACATATTGTTGGTTATGAGGGAAGTCTTGCACCTCAAATTCAATTGGCAAAAGCCGCTATTCTCTATCCGCCTAAGGGACTCCATACGTTAATTATTGGACCGTCCGGCTCAGGTAAGAACGAATTGGCTGAAGCGATGTTCTGCTTTGCAATGAAAGTGCAAAATAAGAAAATACCAGTAGTCCTCTTTAATTGTGCAGATTACAGTAATAATCCGCAATTGATTCTTTCTCAGCTCTTCGGTTATGCCAAAGGTTCATTTACCGGTGCCGGCAGCAAAAAAGATGGTCTTGTTGAGCAAGCGGACGGTGGTTTTCTATTTCTGGATGAGGTTCACCGTTTGCCTGCAGAAGGGCAGGAAATCTTGTTTCAATTGATTGACAGTGGACGTTTTCGGCGCTTAGGGGAAACGGAGAATTGCCACCATGCGTCGGTAACCATTATAGCGGCAACAACAGAGCCCATTGAATCGGCGCTGCTCCTTACGTTTCGACGCAGAATACCCATGGTGATTGAAATGCCGGCCCTGGCGGCGCGTTCGCTGCAGGAGCGGCTGGCAATGATCCGTCAGTTTTTCCGTAATGAGGCAGCACGAACGGAGACAACCTTTCGGGTGCGTCAGGAAGCGCTGAAAGCATTGCTGATCTATGAGTGCGCCGGTAATGTAGGACAACTAAAAAGTGACATTCAAGTAGCTTCGGCCAAAAGCTTTCTTGCCCATTTATCAGATGGTACAGATGAAGTGGAAATTGATGTAGCTCATCTTTCCGAGACAGTACGGCGGGGACTGATTAGAATAGCCGGAACCCGTGCAGAAGTAGACATGGTATTATCCGGGGACTGGGTTATTTATTCCAGGCGCGATATGGAGGTCATTGAAAAAACTGATATTTATACTCTTCCGGGACAAATTTATCAGTTTATTGAACAAAGGTATCAAAAACTAAAAAAGGCAGCAATAGGTGAAGCAGAAATAAGCCGAATTATTGGTGATGAATTAGACCGGCAATTACGTCACCATATTAAGCAATGGGATATGCGCCAAGAAACAACAACCCGGGAAGATCTGGTCCGTATTGTGGGTGAAGAATTGGTTGGTGCGGTAGAAAATGCAGTTAAGTATGCCAGACAGCATATGCCAATGTTAAACGACAGCATACTGCAGTGTCTTGCTTTGCATTTTAATGTGGCACTTACCAGGTTAAAGGCTGGTAAACCCATTAAAAATCCTTATTTGGACCGGGTAAAAAGTGAGTATTTACAGGAATGGGAAGTAGGCTGCGCTGTTGCCAAGATTTTGGCGACAGAAATGAATATACCCATTCCTGAAGACGAAATAGCTTTTTTGACAATGTACTTACGGGGGGCGGCAGTCCAGCCAGCAGACCAGAATGAAAGCCGCGTGAGGATTTTGGTTATGATGCATGGCAAGGGAATTGCGAGCGGCATGGTGGAGGTTGCAGCCCGACTGTTAGGACTGGATGGCACGGCATGGCTGGAAATGTCGTTGGATGAGGAACCGAATGCAGCTCTGGAACGGGCTGCCGAAGCAGTAAAAGAGATTAATCAGGGAAAAGGTGTGCTCCTGTTGGCCGATATGGGGTCACTGTTAACGTTTGGAGAATTTATTACCCGAAAAACGGGAATTCCGACCCGGACTATCGGCAGAACCGATACAACAATAGTAATTGAGGCGGTGCGCAGGGCAGAGATTGCTTCAATGACACTAGAGGCCCTTTATTCCAGTTTACTTGATTCAAACTCGGTGGTGAGTGGGCCAAAGGCAGTGCTGGTAACGTGCATTACTGGTAAGGGGCTTGCCAGTAAAATTGCCAAAGACTTAGAAAAACGAATACAGGGCGATGACTTGAATGTGAATTTCATTACCTGTTCGCCTATGGAAGTACCGGAAATCGTTCAGCGCATTGGCCGGGAAAAGGTGATCGCCGTTGTTGGTTCTGTCAATCCGGTACTTAAAGGCGTTAAATTTTTTGATGCAAGTTATCTTGTCCGTGGTTCGGTAGTACGGGAGTTCAAAGAACTGTTGAGTGTAGCAGCAGGGAAAATTACTCCCCGGTTCTTCCTGTTGAATGAATTAGTCAATCCAGACTTAGTAGTTCTTGACGCAAAATGCACAGAACCGATGCAAGTCATCGAACTAATGGCACAAAAACTGCTTATTAAAAAATATGTAGCGCCTGACTTTTTACGGTCCGTGCTGGAGCGGGAGCGGATGGTGCCGACTTATTTCGGTTTTGAATCGGCAGTGCCTCATGGCGATGCCAGATATGTTTTGCAGCCGTCACTTGTGGTTGCTAGGCTGAGTACACCCTGCCAGTGGGGAGAGGGAAAGGTAAGATTCGTTTTTTTAATGGCTGCAACTCCGGTTTGCAGTAAGGCCATAGTGCAACTCTACAACCAAATGGCGGATGTCACCATTCGTCAGCGGTTGAGTGAGGCAAAAACGGCTGTTTCATTTGCCGAAATCTTAACAGGCCATGCATTTAATACGTATTAGGTGCCAGTTTCAGCATTTGAGAAAGGTGTTGGTTACCATGAACGAGATTGGTATTGATGTTAAATTTTTAGAAGGTAAAGCTGTCGATTATGAACAGGCAATTCGACTGTGTGCTGATTGCTTACTCCAAACAGGCTATATCAAAGACAGCTTTGTAGATGCCTGCTTAGAGCGGGAGCAACAATTTCCTACAGGATTGCCTTTAAACCCGGGAGTGGCAATTCCTCATGCCGACAGTGTTCATGTAAAAAAGTCGTGTCTTTGTCTGCTGAGGCTTACTGAACCAGTTCAATTCAGACGAATTGACAATCCGGAGCAAAAGATAGATATTACCTTTGTCATTTGCATCGCCATAGCAATTCCCAATAACCATAATGTCGTATTGGCACATTTAATTAAAGCATTTCAAGACAATACATTTACGTTGGAATTAGAAAGCAGCAGTCCTGAGGAAGTTGTAGCCTTGTTTAAGGCAAGAATGTTAACTAATTAGTGCCTATTGACACAAAGGAGTGATAGCGGTGAAAAGAATTATTGTTGCCTGTGGTTCCGGTGTGGCGACATCGACGATGGTTGCTGAACTTTTAAAGAATGCTCTGGCGAAGCGCAATATTCAGGTTGAGATTAAAATTGCTGATTTTAAATCGTTAAGTTCGTTAGCGTCTACTGCTCATTTACTGGTATCTATAGCTCCCTATGAAAAATTTAATTACGGTATACCGGTGGTGAATGGTATTCCTCTGCTTACAGGTGTTGGTGCAGAGGGCACTGTTGATGAGGTTGTTAAGATTCTGAGTGCAAAATAGCAAGACCATAAACTTTGGTTGCTTTTAAATAAAGAGGCGAGGGGGAGTATAGGTGGAAGCCGTAAAAATTATAAAAAATATTTTAGATTTTGGCCCTGCAGTTTTTTTACCGCTTATTATGTTTATTGTTGCGCTGTTTGTCCGGGTAAAGCCCGGCAAGGCGCTATCAGCTGCGCTTACACTGGGAGTCGCTTTTACCGGAATGTCACTGGTGATTAGTTTTATGACCAGTTCTATTGCACCGGCCGGCCAGGCTATGGTCAAAAACACGGGTTTAACGCTGACTGCTATTGATGTTGGCTGGACGCCGGTTTCTGTTATTGGCTGGGCCTGGCCTTATGCAGCGCTGATGTTTCCGCTGCAGCTTATTGTGAATTTACTAATGTTTTATTTTGGCTGGACTGAAATTTTAAATATTGATATGTGGAATGTATGGCAAAAAGCTTTTGTTGGTGCCGCCGTCATGATTTTGACTGGCAGTCCGCTGGTAGCATTTGTTTTGTGTGTCATTTGGATTGTGCTAGAACTAAAAAGCGGTGATTATATTAAAAATCAGGTAAGAGCACTTACCGGCATCCCCGGTGTTACGGTAACTCATCCGAATATGCTGGCTATTATCTGGATGGCGCCATTGAATCGATTGCTCGAATCAATACCTTTTCTTGCTAACTTAAAAACCTCGCCCCAGGAATTGAGAAACAAGCTTGGATTTCTGGCAGAGAATCATGTTCTGGGTTTTCTGCTAGGCATATTGATTGGTTATGCAGCCGGTTACAGTATCAAAGATATACTCGTACTAGCAATTAAAGCCGCGGCTTCTTTAACTTTATTTCCTATGGTTGCCCAACTTTTCATGCAAGCGCTAGCACCAATCTCAGATGCGGCGTCAACCTATATGAGACAGCGATTTCCGGGAAGAAACTTCGTTATTGGACTGGATTGGCCCATTTTGGCAGGGAATCCGACTATTTGGACGACATGTATTTTAAATATACCGGTTATTCTGCTCTGTGCAGTATTTATACCAGGCAATATTACGCTGCCTTTTGGCAGTATATTATTGACCAGCTTTGCCATGGCGGCCACAGTGGTTACGCAGGGTGATTTAGTACGTACCTGGCTTATTACAGCAATTGCAACACCAATGGCCTTTGTAGCATCGAACTGGTTTGCGCCCCTTATTACGCAGATGGCGCTGGATACGGGGGCATTTACCCTGCCGGCCGGAGCTACACAAGTGGCTTGGCTGGCACATAATGCTCATTTTATCCGGTGGTCCTTACTGCAAATCTCACAGGTATTTGTCGGAAAAATGATGCCTGGAATTATTGTCCTGGTAGTATTTATTGGGGTTTACAGGTTCTATGTAAAAGAAATGAAACGGCGTGAGAAGAAAGCCTTAGAAAGCACGGGATTAGATTAATAGCGAGAGGGTGTTTAATATGGACGAATTAAAAACACAAGTTCTTGCCATTGCAAAAACTGTAGTGGCAGCAGGCCTTGCTCATGAAACAGCAGGGAACTTCAGTACAATTGACCGGAAAAATAACCAGATTGTAATAACTCCCAGTGCGATTGCCCGTCAGAGTTGCTGCGCTGATGACATGTGTGTGGTCGATTTGGAAGGAAAGCTGTTGGAAGGCCGCCATAAGCCTTCATCGGAAACGCCGATGCACAGTATCATTTATCAGCAGATTCCTTCGGTAGCGGCCATTGTACATACCCATTCGCCTTATGCTACGGCAATGTCGGTTGCAGGGCTGGAAATTGGTCCGCATGCAATTGAGATTTTAAAGTTAAATGGGCGAGTACCGCTGGTGCCTTTTGCTATACCGGGTTCGGTTGAACTGGGAATGAAAGCAGCTGAATTTTTGCAGGACTATCCGGTCGTTTTGCTGGAGCACCATGGTCTGATAGCTATAGGCAAGGATTTGGAACAGGCCTTGCTGCGGGCGGTCATTGCTGAGGATTTGGCTAAGACTTGGATACTAGCCGCTGCAGTCGGGGGACCAAGGCTTGTGAGCCAGGAGAGACTGGACAGCATCATTGCCTTTAAAAAGGCATTGGCAGGTAATAGCCCTGGTGAGATTGTGGTGTAACGTTCGCAGTAATAAATAGGGATGAGACGAGGTGCTCAATTTGGAAGTAGGTAAAGAAGTTACGGTAGGCTGCCCGGAAGGAATTCATGCTCGTCCGGCTGCCTGCCTGGTACGAGTGGCAAATGAATATGCCGGGAAGATTACAATCCATTATCAGAACCAAATGATTGACGCTAAAAGTATTATGAGCATACTCGCCGCTGGCATCGGGCATGGCGCCAAAATTAAAGTAGTGGTTGCCGGTGATGCGGCAGAGCCTGTTCTGGAGAAAATCGGACAATTGCTGGAAACGGGAGCAAACCTATGAGTAGTGTACTTGAGGGCATAGGAGTATCTTGCGGTGTTGCCAGTGGTACCGTGATACTGGTATTGCCGTCAATCACCATAGAACGGCGTCTAATCGAAAAAAATGAAAGCGAAGCACAGATTAACCGGTTTAAAGCAAGCATCGACCAATATGTCCAAAACACGCAAATCGTGATAGAACAGAGCCGAAGGCAGGTTTCCGGACAGGAAACAGCCATACTGGAGGCCCATTTGCTGATTGCCCGTGATCCGGCGCTGCTGCAAGCAGTGGTACAAAAAATTGAGACAGAACAAAAATGTGCCTCCTGGGCTGCAGCGGAAGTAATGGATTCCTATATTGCCATGTTCGAAAACCTGTCAGATGAATATTTACGGCAGCGTGTTGCTGATATAACAGAAGTCCGTAAAACGGTGCTGGAGTTATTGAGTGGGCAGCAATCGGAAATAAGGACGCTTACGCATAACAGTATTATTATTGCCGATGATCTTGGCCCGGCAGAGACATTGTCACTTGATCGCACGCGGATTGCTGCATTTGTGACTGAAAAAGGAGGCCGGACAAGTCACACTTCCATTCTGGCAAGAGCGTTAGGAATTCCGGCAGTAGTCGGTGTCGCTGGTATTGTAGGGGTTAGCGAGACTGGTATGTCTGTCATCGTTGATGCCGATAAAGGGAGGGTGATTATAAATCCTACGGAAGATCAACAAACCCAATATGCCCAAAAGATCCAAATAGCAGTAGCAGAACAGGCGCTTTTAAAAGAAGGTGCTCATCAGCCGGGGGTGACGACTGATGGAAAAAAGATAGGAATATGGGCGAATATCGGTAGTGACGACGAGGTTAAGGTGGCTTTAGCTAATGGAGCAGAAGGTATTGGTTTGTTTCGCACTGAATTTCTTTACATGGATCGAACAGAATTGCCTTCCGAGCAAGAACAGGAAGATATTTACCGTCAAGTGCTGACTGCTATGCAAGGTAAGCCGGTTGTCATCAGAACGTTGGATCTCGGAGCTGACAAGCAGCTATCTTATATGCGGCTAAAAGCCGAAGAGAACCCAGCTTTAGGATGCCGGGCGATTCGCCTTTGTCTCAAAGAAAAAGAATTGTTCAAAAGACAAGTAAGAGCTCTGTTGAAAGCTTCTGTGTGCGGTAATCTTTGGATTATGTTTCCGATGATTGCAACCTTGGAAGAACTTCATGATGCTCAAGCAATTGTGCGGGAAGCCAGGGAAGAATTAAGCCTGGCCGGAGCTCCGATTGCCCTGGATATCAAGATCGGCATGATGGTAGAAGTACCTGCGGCAGCAATAAATGCCGACTTTTTTGCTCAAGAAGTAGATTTTTTTAGTATCGGCAGTAATGACCTGGTTCAATATGTGTTCGCTGCCGACCGGCAAAATCAGAATGTTGATTATTTGTATCAACCGGCTAATCCTGCCGTTTTGCGTTTAATTAATAATGCTGTGAGGGCTGCCCACGCTGCGGGAATTCCTGTAGGTATGTGTGGAGAAATGGCCGGAGATATCATGTATGCCGATTTGTTGGTAGGTCTGGGTTTGGATGAGCTGAGTATGGCAAGCGGCAGTATTCTGAGAATGAAAAAGGCCGTACGTTTCATCCATTCGCAAACTGCTTCAGAAAAAGTGTGCTCGATCATTTCTGATAGTAAAAAATAATGCCCACTATTCTGGCTCTTTAAGAGGAAAGCTTGCCATAATAGTCTGACCCCACAAAGTGGGAATCCTTGAAAAAAGCCTTATGCCGTATGTAGCTGCTCCCGATATTTTATCGGGGGCAGCTTATTTAATTTTAATTGGAGCCGTTCATTGTTATAATAATAAATGTATTCTTCCACCATCTCAATGATTTGTTCGTTGGTAGCGGTGAAATCTTGAGAGTAGAAGGCTTCCGTCTTCAAATGTGAGAAGAAGGATTCGATGAGAACATTATCGTAGCAAACTCCCACCTGGGACATGCTTTGGATAATGTTCTTATCTTTTACAAACTCTTGAAACTTTGGAGACGTATACAATCCTCCCTGATCCGAATGCAGGATTACCCCATCCATATTTCGACCTTGTATAGCTCGGTTTACCGTTTCGAAGGCAAGCTCTAAATTTGGAGAAGAGCTTATCACGCTACTGATTACCTCATTATTAAAACCATCAAGAATGACAGAGAGATAGAGATGAGTTTCGCCGAAAGTAATGGTTGATACGTCGGTATACCACTTCGTGTTAGGTGCAGTCGCTTTAAACTGTCGTTGGATTAAGTCCGCTTTCTTAACGATCTCAGTCGGCTTGAAGTACACAAATTTTTTACGGCGGATGCGAGCTTGCAGATTGTTTTCGGCCATGATGCGGCTCACTCGCTTATGATTGACAATGATCTTATACTCCGCTCTTAACTCCTCAGTAACGCGCCTATATCCATAGCGTCGTCTATGTTTCCTGTAAATGCGCTGAATACATTCAATCAATTCACGCTCCACTACATTATTTGGCCTTAGCTTCCAGCGATAATAGTTGCTTTTAAGGATCTCAAGAAAGGCTAACATTTCTCGAATAGGATACTTACCTTTAAGCGACTCAATAAGCTCTACAAGTTGCCTTTTGGTAATTTTCTTAAGATCCCATCTAACTTTCCCAGCAATTCATTATGCATTTCAAGTTGCCTGACTCTAAGCATAAGCCGTTCCATTTCGGGAAGTTCTCCTATGCCTTTATTGTATTTGTATTGTTTCCCAACAGGCTGATGAAAACGGTGGGTTTCGCCTTTGTGATACCATCTTACCCATGTTTCAATCTGAGTATCATTTTTGATCCCCAAATCCTTCATGATTTCTTGTTTACTATGCCCGGCTAGCCTCATGTTGACTGCGCTTAATTTTACCTCAGGCGGGTAATGCACTCTTGTTCCCACAAAAAATACACCTCTCATGTTGTATAGTTTTCCCATACGACATAAGAGGTGCTTTTTTCTTTTGTCCCATTCTATGGGGTCAGACTAGCAATGGCAAGCTTTTTTCTTTAACTCTGAATGGATTTTTATCATAATTACGAGTGATTGCCGTATACATGTACCAGGGGGTGGAGATGTGGCAATCGGATTTTTATCCCGGCTCTTTTACGGGTATGGGCATACAAAACCATCTGAATTACCGCTGGAGCAAATTATTGAGCAGGCTAAGCAGGATTGGTGCTTAGCTCAGGAAGTGTTTCGTACATCTTCTGATGATTGTGATTTGATAGACTCAGCTAGTTATATGATATTGGCAACTGAACGGCGATATATGCATTTTCTCAAAAAAGCACGTCGGGAAAAATTTCATTATTCCCCTTATAGTAGTGTAGAACTTTAACATTCTCGAATGAAGCTGCTCTGCTTCATTATTTTTTGGCATAAAGCAGGACGGGCGTCGTATATATGGAAATAAGAATAGATAATAATGTATGTGAGAGGGGAATGCACATGCCTGCCATTAGTGGAATATCCAGTGATATGACAATAGCCATTGCTTATGTATTTGGCATCATCTTGTTATATATAATAGGGCGTATGTTCTTTATGCCCATAAAATTGATCTTTAAGCTGATTTATAACGGCTTGATCGGTGGCGCTATGTTATGGGCAGTTAATTTCATCGGTGGGCATATTGGCTTTGCTATTGCCATAAATCCATTAACGGCATTAATTGCTGGTTTTCTTGGTTTGCCAGGAGTTGTTTTGCTGATTTTGTTTAAAATATTTATAACCTAATATCTGTAGCAGATTATATAGTAATTGTTTAATGTATTGGCGAGCCTTCCATGTGGACAAGGAGTGAAAAAATGGACCCTATTATTGAAGCTTATGTAGGAGAATATGCAAGCGGTAAAAGCGAGAATGCGGTTAATCGTGCAATTGAACTTTGTCAGAAAGGATTACCGGTAACTTTAGTAGACCTGGATACCGTTGAACCGTGTTATACTATTCGCCCAATCAAACGGGAGTTAGAAGCAATGGGAATGACTGTTGATGCTTGGGAGACTCGTGATACGGTTGGCTTGGGCGAAGCGGGTAACATTATGAAAGGTTCTATGAGGTGGGCACTAAGGCGGCCCGGCAATATTATTCTCGATATAGGCTATGGCGTACATGGTGCAGCTATTTTTAATCTAATTGAGGGAGCCAATGAAAGTCCTTGGCTAAAAATCATTGCAGTTGTTAATATGTCCCGTCCCTTTACCGCAACAGTTGAGGATATTGTTGACTATGTGTTATCCTTGGGACGAGTGGATGCGTTATTAAATAACACACACATGGCAGAGGAAACAACTGTTGCACTTGTACAGCAAGGCGCTCGGGGCGTTTATGAAGCGGCTCAAAAGCTAAGTGTTCCTATGATGGGATCGTCTGCGGTTAAGGAAATTGCTGAGCAAATTGGTGATTTAGATTGTGTGGGAGCTCCTGTCCGTACACTGGAACGTATTATGCCACGAACGTTTTGGTAAAAATTTTTCCAAATTTGCATTTTCATGTATATCTAAGTAAAAGGAAGCATATATTACGATTTGTGGGCCAAACCATGAGGATATGCCTATTTCCAGGTATAGTGCCAGTTGTGAGTAATCAGGCGATTATGGTATAGTATTACTTACCGCAAGAGATGCGTGAGTAATGGTTACTGTAAGTTGACACGATCAAGTGGTTGTGATAACCTGGGTAAGTCGCTGTGAAAGTATAGTGACAAAAACATTGCGAAAAAATATGTTGACAGGACAAACAAGTTGTGTTAACATAAATAAGCTGGTTACCGCGACAAGCGGTGAATCGAGCGACGTGTTCCTTGAAAACTAAACAATGTAAGAAGTAATAACGCCAGATGTTAGGTGTTTCACTGAAACACCACAACGTTTCGAAGCGCAAGCAACGAAACACAAAAATAGTAACTTTAAGAGCCATCAAGGCTCCATAAAGATAAAACTTTAATGGAGAGTTTGATCCTGGCTCAGGACGAACGCTGGCGGCGTGCCTAACACATGCAAGTCGAACGGAGTATTCAGCAATGGATACTTAGTGGCGAACGGGTGAGTAACGCGTAGATAATCTGCCTCAAAGATGGGGACAACACTTGGAAACGAGTGCTAATACC
>Ga0366779_1018_pt1 | contig 24978 bp, 27 predicted proteins | sample BONcelN113001E10_FD_207083 | JGI IMG/M metagenome (GOLD analysis project Ga0366779, IMG submission 207083) | Enriched cells from coal bed in the Powder River Basin, Montana, United States - BONCAT cells N11 rep2 HSBNCT.N11.300.1.E10 ... | reverse complement strand
GAAGCGGCACTCGCCGCACGCGCGGCCGAAGCGGCCGAAAAGCTCGTCCGCGAAACGCAGCGTGCGCGTGCGGAAACAGAGGCACACGTCGCTGAAGCGACGATCGCGACGCAATCCGCGCGGGCAGAGGCAGAACAGCGCGCCAAATCGGAAGCCCATCTGGCCGAGCTGGCGCGCCAGCAGCAGCGCCAGGAAAAAATCGCGCGCGAAACCGCGGACACGCTCGCCGCCGCACGGCGCGAGACGCTGATGCTGGCGAAAAAGCGCGCAGAAGCCGACGCGCTTGCCATGACATCGATGTTCAATCGCGTACCGGCGGAGGTGCGCGCGCGCGAAGAGGCACTGGCACGGGCCGCGACAGAGCAGGAGCAGCAGGCTGCTGCCGAGGCGCGCATCGAATCCGAACGAAGCGTGCTCGAATCGCTGCGTCTGCGCCTGGAAGCAGAGGCGGAGATGCACGCCGCCGCCAAACGCCGCGAATACGCGGAAAACATGGCCGCGATCGCCGCCCAGTCGCGGCGCGAAGCCGAGGAACGCATCCGCGTCGCCACCGAGGCGCGCATTCAGGTCGAAAAGCAATTGCAGGGCGCGGCCGAAGCGCGCGTCGAGGCCGAGCAGCAGGCCGATGCCCAGGCGCGCGCACGGGTAGCGGTGGAGGCCCGCGCTGCGGAGGGGGCACGCCAGCGTGAAGTGGCCGAACAACAGGCGGCGGCGGCGGCCCGCACACGTGGCGAACAGGAACGGCGCGCCCGTGGGCTGGCGGAGCAACGGCTGGCGGCAGAACGCGAGGCGGCGGACATGGCGGCAGCGCATGCCGATGCCGAACAGCGTGCGCTGGATAAAGCGGCCGAGCTTGCCGAATGGCAGCGCCATACCGCTGAGCTGGCCGAGTCAAAGGCGCAGCAGGCGCTGGCGCTCGCAGACGCGGCGCGGGAACGTGCCGCCGCCGAACAGCGCGCTATTGCGGCAATGCAGGAGGCCGCACGCGAGGAACAACAGGCCCTGGTCGACGCTACCGCCCGCACCGAAGCCGAACAGGCGCGCGCGGGTTGGTTGCGCGCGAAGCAGGAGGCAGAGCAAAAAGGGCGGCAAGCCGCCGAGACTGAAGGCGCAGCCATTCGCGCTCAGGCCGAGCAAAAGCGTGCCGCCGCAGAGGCCGCCCTCGCCAAGGCGCGCGAGGCGGTTGAATTGGCACGCGTGCAGGCACAGCGTGCACGCGACGAGCAGCAGTCACTGGCGCTGATGCGGGAAAAGTTGCAAGCCGAGCGGCAACGCGCCGAAACGATGGAGCAGCTGCGCGTGGCGAGTGAGCAAAAGCTCGCGCAGGAACGCGCAGCGCAGGTAGAGGCGGAAGCACGGGTGCGCAGCGAACGCGAACACAGTGCGTTGCTGCTTGCGCAACAACAAGCCGACCACAGGCTGCGCGCGGCGCGCCAGGCGGAATCCACGGCGAACCAGCATTTGCTGGCCCAGACACAAACCAAAGTCGATTTGCAGCGCAAGTCGGCGCAGGCCGCGCTGCACAAGGCGCGTCGCATGGTCGCGTTGACGCAGGCCGAACGCCAGCGCGCCGAAGCGGAAGAAATCGCGGCACAGGCGCTGGCAGAGAAGTGCCGGATCGAAGCGGCTGCTCAGACGGCGGCTGATGCCCGCGCCCAGGCCGAACTGCAGCAGATGGAATTGCTGCGCGAGCGCGAACTGGCCGAAGAAAAAATTCGCGAAGCGAGCGAAGCAGAATGCGCGGCGACCCGTGTAGCGCTCGAACAGATGCGCGAAAAGGCGGCGCTGCAGCTTGAAACCGCCCGCCTGTCCGAGCAACGCGCGAGCGAAGCGCGTGCGTTGGCGCAAGCTGAGCGCGAGCGCAGCGCAGCAGAACAAAATGCGTTGCAGGCCGTGCAGAAAAAGCTGGCCATGGAACAGCAGTCGCGCGCCGAAGCACTTGCACGCGCAGACCTGGAACAGAAACAGGCGGACCTGTTGCAGGCGCAAGCGGAAACGGAACGCACACTCCGCCTCGCGCAACAGGAACAACTTGTGTCACGGCAGGCGGCTTTGGCCGCTGCAACCGAGCAGGCGGCGTGGCAGCAGCAGTCTGCCGAAACGGCCGAGCGCAAGGCGCACCAAGCCATCGAGCTGGCGCAGGCCGAGCGGGCGCGCGCCTATCTCGAGCGGCGGGCGGTGGATGCCATCGAAAAAAAACTGGCGATGGAAGAACAGCGCGCTGACGCGGCTGCCATCATGCTGCGCGCAACCCAGGAAAAAATACTGGCCGAGGAAGCGGCGTTTGCGGCGACCGGGCAGCGGGTGCTCGCCGAGCGCAAGCAGGCCGCCGTCTTGCGCAACCGGGAACAGGTGCAGCAGGCGATGGCGCAGGCCACGCGAGTGGCGGAGGCGGCAGAAAGAGAGCGCCTTGCAATAGAGACGTTGCAGGCCGAGGCCCACCACGTCGCCGCCGCTGCAGCGGAGAGCAAGGTCGCGGAAGCATCCGAACTGCTGCACGTGGAGCAACTCCGTGCACGTGCCGAACAGCACGCATTGCTGGCCTTGCAACAACGCCGGCAGCTGGAAAGAAAGCGTGCCGACGCTGAAGCGGTCGCATTGCAGGCATTGCAGGAAAAATTGCAGGCCGAGCAGCAACTCCTAGAGGAGGCTGAGCAGCGGGCTTGCATGGCGCAGCGCGAAGCGGAACTGATGCAGCAGCGTCTCGCGGCGGAAGCCCAGGCACGCTGCACGTTCGAGCAAAGACTGCAAGACGAGCAGAAGACGCTGGACGCAACACTGGAACATGCTTGGTCCGGCGGGCGCGGGGATGCGGGGTCTAACGCAGGGCACGACACTGCGGTACCGTCCGCGACGGCCGACATGGGGACAGCACACGCCGTATCGCGCGCGCCGGTATGGACGGCGGTGGCGGCGGGTATGCTTGTCATGGCCGGTTTCACGGCGTGGGCGTTCCAGAGCGAACTGACGCAATGGCTGGCGCCGCGCGCAACGGTTGCTCGTCACATTTCGGCCGCAGCCATCACCGTCGAGCGCTCCGCGATCACGCCGGCAGTGCTGCCTGCCGCTTCGCCTTCGTTGCGGATGTCGTATGTCTTGGACGCGCCAGCATCGCCGGCGCAGGAAGAGGATGTTGCGCCGTAAATAACGCGCGCAGCGCACAGGCCGGCATATGCGCGACGAGCCATATGCCGTTTTTTCCTTTGGCTGGCTGCGGGGCGATTCGCTATCCGTCGCCGCACGACGCCCGGGCGGCCGAATGAACAGTCCGCTCTGGTCGATTCGCCCATGAAAACGACGCCGCGAAGCCACAGCGATGCGGCGCCATGGTTGGGATACGGACGGGGTTTGTCGTACTATATTGGCTGCGCGAAACGCCTATTAAAATAAAACAAGGAACCCCATGTCTTTTGCGTCATGCTGCAACTTGCATCCGGTGCTGGGTAAGGTCGTTGGCCGAACGCTCGTTGTTACCGGATTGATGGTCGGCCTGCATGTGGCGGCCTTCGCCGACGAACTGGCGGACGCAGCGCAACTGTTGCGCGCTGGGCAGCAGGCGCAAGCGCTCAGCAAGGCGGATGCCTATCTGGCGAAAAACCCGCGCGATCCGCAGATGCGTTTTCTCAAGGGCGTGATCCTTACCGAGCAGAACAAGCCGAGCGAAGCCATCGCGGTATTCACCAAGCTGACCGAAGACTATCCCGCACTGCCGGAGCCGTACAACAACCTTGCCGTGCTTTACGCCGCTAACGGGCAGTATGAAAAGGCCCGTGTCGCACTCGACAAGGCAATCCATACCAATCCGACCTACGCCACCGCCTACGAAAACCTGGGCGATGTGCATGCCAAGCTCGCGAGCGAAGCGTACGACAAGGCCTTGCAACTCGATAGCGGCAATAGCGGCGCCAAGGCGAAGCTGACGATGGTGCATTCCCTGGTCGGCAATACCACCGGGGTGATCAATCCCAAAGCGGCAACGGTCGCCGTCGCCGCTGCGCCCAAGCCCGAATCCAGGCCCGAGCCGAAAGTCGAACCCAAGGCGGCCGTGAAGGAATCTCCAAAACAGGACCTGCAGCTCGAGCGTGCGGCCGAACTGAAGCGGCAGGAACAAAAGGCGCAGGAGCTGAAGCTGCAAGAACAAAAACTCCAGCAGCAAAAACAGAAGGAGCAGCGGCTGAAGGATGAGGCAGATGCCAAGCGCGAGGCAAAGGCCAAAGCCGCGTCGGCCGCAACAGCGGAACGCGAGCAGGTACTGGCCGCCGTCGGTGCCTGGGCGAAGGCGTGGAGCGCGCGCGACGTGAAAGCCTATCTGAACGCCTACTCGGCAGACTTCGATCTGCCAGCAGGGCAGTCACGCGAGGCATGGGCCGATGAGCGTCAGGCGCGTATTGAAGACAAACGTCACATCGACGTCCGGGTCGAGACGCCACAGGTATCGATTGACGGCAATGCCGCCACCGTGAAATTCCGCCAGATCTACGATTCTGACCGCGTCAAGGCCAATAGCCGCAAGACGCTGGTGCTGACGAAGCAGGGCGGCAAATGGCGGATCAAGCAGGAACGCTCGGGTAACTGATGTTTTGTTCGCGAACCAGCTCGCACTTTGCCTGGCGTCATTCACGGCAACGGTGCGGCAAGATCATGCTCAAGGCAGCGGCAGTCATGCTGCTGGCAGGCTTTGTGACGCCGCCGGCTTCTGTCGCCAATGGCAGCAAGCCTGGAATGCCAGCCCGCCCCGACCCCGAAGTCATGTTGATCGACGTCTACAAGGCGCTCGGCGCCAATCGCCTGCGGGAAGCGCAAAGCAAGGCGGATGCACTGGTCGAGGCGTTTCCAAATTTCCGCCTGGGCCAGCTGGTGCGCGGCGACCTTCTGCTGTTGCATACCCGGCCGATCAAAACCTTCGGCGGTGCGTCCAGGGCGCCGCCCGACAAGCTGAACAGCCTGCGGGAAGAAGCGATTGTGCGGCTGAAGTCGCTACGCGAGCGCCCGGACCCTAACCTGATGCCAAGCGCAGTCGTGCAAATGCGCCCGGACCAGAAAAACCTTGTCCTGGTCGATGCAAAGTTGTCGCGTCTTTACGTGTATGAAAATGACCACGGCCACCTGACACTGACAAATGACTATTACGTCAGCCAGGGGCGGCTCGGCGTGAACAAGGTGAAGGAAGGCGACCAGAAAACGCCGCTTGGCGTCTACTACATCACGTCGCGCCTGCCCGGTGCCAAACTGCCTGATTTTTACGGTCCAGGCGCATTGCCCATCAATTACCCTAACGAGTGGGACAAGGTCAACGGCCGCAGCGGTTACGGCATCTGGCTGCATGGCACGCCGTCCAACAGCTACAGCCGGCCGCCGTTGTCTTCCGACGGCTGTGTGGTACTCACCAATCCCGACCTGAAGGAGCTGTCCGCTTCGGTAGAAGTGGGCAACACGCCCGTCATCATCAGCGACGACGTCAAGTTCGTCAGCAAGGCAAAATGGGAAGCCGAACGCCTGAGCGCCAACCAGATGCTGGAAGCCTGGCGGCTGGATTTGGCCAGTACGGATCCCAAGCGCATACGCAAGCACTACTCGCGCAGTTTCAAGGCGCCGCGCGGTCAGGACCTGAATGGCTGGCTGCAGAAGATGCATCAATCGCTTGCGGGTGCGGGCAAGCTTGACGTGACCTTGCAGGACGTCTCCCTGTTTCGCTATCCGGACCAGAAGGAAATGATGGTCGCGGCCTTCACGCAGGAAGCAACCATTGGAAAAAGCCGGCACGCCGTTCGCAAGCGCCAGTATTGGGCCAAGGAAGGCGCGCAATGGAAAATCGTCTCCGAGACAAATTTGTAATTCCGCATGGGCGGATCGTCGCCGGCATTTGCCATCCTGCAAGACCGCCTTCACCTTTCTTTACAGTTGTAAAAGTCCGTTTCCCCGGTGGATTTGCGTTATCCACGTCCTTATATTGATTCCATATCGAAACCGCTTGCACACCGAATCCGGGATGCCGTTCGAAGGAGTCAATCATGATGCAGAAAAAGTGGATTGCTGTCGCAGTGCTTGCCACTATGGCTGTTTCCGCGACCGCCTCTGCGAGCGACCGCGGCATCAATACCGCGATCGGCGCCGTGGCCGGTGTTCTTATCGGCAACAGCGTCGGCGGACAGGATGGCGCGGTGATTGGCGGTGTGCTGGGCGCAGTAGTGGGAAACACGCTGGGCGGGAACGACGAGGGACGCCGCTATGAACGCCGTTCCCAGCGCTACCGGGCACCGGTGTACTACCGGCAGGCGCCGGCTCAGTCGCGCTCTTATTACCGCGCGCCGCGTGACCAAAGGTCTTATCACGACCGCGAGCCGTACGGCGACTATCGTCGTGGCTACGACCGGCACGACATAAATCGCGTCGAGTATCGTCAGTACGATCAGTATCGATACGACTATCGCCGGTAAGTCTGGGGCGGCAAGCCGATATCCATCCGCAGTTGGCTGGAAGACGCTTTCCGGCCGCCGCCATTGAAGAGAGAAAGATCATGAAACGTTTCCCCTCGCATTCCCGTACCAGCCTGCTCGTCGGGAGCTTGCTCGCGGCGGCCGCATTGAGCGGTTGCGCCGTCGTGCCGTACGATCCGGGGTACGCCGGGTATGGAGGCTACTATGGCGAGCCGGTTTATGCGCCTGCGCCAGTCTATGTCGCCCCTTCCGTGAACTTCGGTTTCGGCTACCGCTCTGGTGGCGGTCACTACGGGCATCATCACCGCTGGTAAATAAATGCAGCGTAAAGCGCCGTCGAATACAAGAAAGGCTGGGGTTGACCAGCCTTTTTGATTTTGGGACGCTTAATGGCGATGGTGTCCGTCGTATCGGTGCTCGTAACGGTGCTCATGCCGAAAGCCGCGGTGGTAATAAACCGGCGGCGCGATGTAGCGCGGCGCGGGGTAGTAGCCGCCGTAGACGTAAGGCTGTACGTACACGGGCTGAGCATATGATGGTTGCACATACACGGGCTGAGGGTAGGGCGGCTGCACGTAAACAGGGGCGGGGACCGGGACCGGAGCGGCGTAGTAGGGCATCGGCCGCGCGTACATGGGAGGCAAATAATACCCGCCACCGCCGAGATTGACCGACCACTCCACGCGCGCACTGGCGGGGGCGGCAATGATTAATGAAGCGCCGCCCAATATTGCGGCGCTGACCAAAAAGGTGGACGTTTTCATGGCGATTTCTCCGAATTCTTCCATTAAACGCCATCCCGCCCGGGCGATCCACTAATCCTTGGTAAAAGACTGTAACGGTATCGGCTGTGAGCGACGCGCTATTCGGGGGCCTGCTCAGGATAGGAGGCGATCAGCACGCTGCAGCGCATCTTCTCCACCAGCAACGTATCTGTCGCGCCGCGCCACCATCGCATCGCCAGTGATTTCTGCCGGGAATGACCAACGATCACGAGATCCACGGCGAGTTTTTCCACCAGATCACGGATGACAGGCACGGGCTCGCCAACCTCGAGATGCGTATGCACAGCCAGTCCGGCCGCCGTCAGGCACTTGAGGCCGGCCGACAGCTCTTCCTGCATCCTGTCCCGTTCAGCCAGCAAATCCTCTTCCAGGCCCAGCATCGGCACCATCGCGTATTCGCCCACTACGATCGATTGCGGCGGATTGATGACCGCCAGCAGGTGAATTTCCGTCAGCGGACCGGGCGCAAGCCGCACACATTCCGCGAGTGCGGACCGGCTTTCCGGCGTGCCGTTATAAGCGATCAGAATTTTGCGGTACATGGCGATGCCTCCAGCGTTGCAGCGGCGATACATCGAGTATAGCGCGATGCGGTGGCTGGAGCGCTCCGTGGCGTTACGGGGCGGTTGTGGCGAGCGAGCATTCGCTTATCGATTATGGTGCCCCGGATTTCGCGTTTTCCTACAAGAAGTCGCGCGACTTTCCTATACAGCGACAAAGTGGATGCGGATACGATCTGTCCCACGTTATGCGGATTGCAATTCGACCCGGCGGTCGAATCTTTGAATACGACGAAGATTTGAAGAGCAACAGCAACCAGGGGATTCATCATGTCCAACCTTCAGGCAACAGCTTCTCATCGGCATGCGACCGCAATTTTGCAGTCCATGCTGCATCAAAAACCGGCCGACGTTGAATGGCCAGGTTACGTTCAGGCGCGTGACCATGTCGAACGACACGTCGATGCCACAGAACAGGCGATGCATAAAAAACGGATGGAGGCACGGCGATATCTGCGAGAAAAGATGCGGGCATGCAGCGACAACTATAACAAGGCTGAATCGCGCGTCTTTACGCCGGAATTCGTGATGGAACTTGGCCGCAACAATTCGGCACGTCGCATGCAGCGCAATCCATGGCTGGAGTCGATGTTTAACGGCATCGATGAGGAAGGCAAGGAAATGGACGCATCGGCCCTCAATAACATACTGCCGTTTGGTCCATCGATCGGTTTGCAGGATGCGCCGGCGAATCTGAGCGGCTAGCGATTACGCGATTTAGTTTTACGGAAATTCAGGGAGGCTTCAATGAAACGTTACTATGCTGTCGTCTGCGCCGCTTCGGCTGCATGCGCTGTTCTTCTCGCACTGCACACGGTCCCGGCCGCGGCAGAATCCAGTGCCAACTTCGTGTCCCAACCGCATCTCACCGAACTGGTGACGATGGCAGTGCCGCCCTATAAGTGGTGAGATAGGGGCGGGACGGTATCGTCCCCCGTAGCACGCTCGCGCAAAGCCGGCCGCGCGGTCGGCTTTGTCTATTGCAATTGAATGTTGCCGTCAAAGGTCACGTTCAGTTGCAGTCCCTCGATCTCCAGCGTCACCTTTGCCGGAAACGTTTCAGTCCCGGCGATGGCCTTGTTGGCCATCGCCTGTTTTACCGCGTTTTCGATTTCGTGCTGCGAGCTGACGCCTACCATTTTCAGAAACTTTCGCATGCTCATGTTGAAGTTTTCTTCGTCCATTTGTCGCTCCTTTGTGAATGCCGTCAGTAGAATGGACAGCTTACCTTAACCGCGCCACCTTGGTCACGCGCGGCGCAAAAACAGGTCAGACCGGCCATGCCTCGAGACGGTATGCCGAATCCCAGAACATCCATTCGAGTTTTGCGGCATAGGTATAGGCGGCATGCATTTGTTGCAGCGTTTCAGCGCTTGCGCTGGCTGCCACGCGATCGATGGTCGCAATCACGGCCCGTACCGCTGCGTTGAATTCTTCTCCGCCGTAGGTATCGATCCACGATTGATAGCGGTTGTTCGGCGCGGCGCGCTGGACGATATCGCAGCCGATCTCGGCATAAATCCAGAAGCAGGGCAGCATGCCGGCGAGCACGACTGGATAAGGCGCGCCCCATGCATTGGCAACGATGTAGCTGGTGTAGTGGTGCGTGGCTGGCGACAGGGGTGTAGCCGTGAAGGTGGAAGGGCTCACGCCGAACTGGTCCAGGAAATTGGCATGCAGGCTGCGCTCGACCACCACCGCGGTTTGCGCGCCAATCGCAAACTGCACGATCTCGTCGGTGTTGTCGGCCTTCGCAGCGGCAATCGCCAGGGCGCGCCCGAACGCGATCAGGTAGTGCGCATCCTGGATCATGTAATGCCGGAACCGCTCTTCGCTCAAGGTGCCGGCGGCCAGTTCCTGATTAAAGGGCATGGTGCGGATCGTTTCATAGAGCGCGACATTGGCGGCCCAGATTTCGGCAGTAAAAGACATGCGATTCCTTGAAGATGAATGCGCGTTGGCGCGTGCCATGGCTGCCGTGGGATTATAGCGAAGGGTATTTCTTCGCGTTCAGCAGGAGCTTGTCGCCGATTGCCGCGTTCAGGTCCACACCGAGCACGGAAGCCAGTCGCACCAGATACAGCGCAACGTCGGCAAGCTCCTGCCGCACGTGTTCTGCCGTCTCGGGCATTTGCGCCACGCGCCAGGATTTCTCCTCGCTGCACCACTGGAAAATCTCCACCAGTTCCCCGACCTCACCAGTCAGCGCCATTGCCAGGTTTTTAGGCGAGTGGAACCGGCGCCAGTCGCGTGCATCGGCGAATTCGTCCAGCGCCTTTTCCAGTGCAGTGGTATCGATAAGAGGGCGCGTCATATTCTGGCCATTCAGTCTTGGTTAGTGGTTACCCTTGCGCAGCATCTTCATGATCTCGGACAGGCGGTACGGTTGGTTGATGAAGCCGAATTCATCCAGGCCGGCGTAGCCGAGGGCCGGCACCGGCTAACCGGACGCCAGCAGAATGTTGATGTCGGGGATGAGATCGCGCGCTTCGCGGCCCAGCTGGATGCCCTTAATGCCGGGCATCATGACGTCGCTGAACAGGAGGCCGATGTCCGGCGTGCGTTTCATGATTTCGATCGCCATCCGCGCCATTGTTCGCGGACAGGACGTCGTACCCCATGTTGCGGAACGGTTCGACCGCGACGTCCAGTACGTCCGGCTGATCACTGACCACCAGTGCCTTGTCGTTGCCGGCGTCAGGTTCAGTACTGGTGATGCCCGGCTCGTCTGCGGATACGTCCAGCGCGGGCAGGTGGAGATGAACCGCCGTGCCCTTGCCGACCTCCGTTTCCAGCGCAATATCGCCGTCGCCCTGCTGCACCAGTCCATATACCGGCTTAAGCCCATGCCGGTTCCCTTGCCTGGCGCTTTGGCGGTGAAGAACGGATCAATTGCCGAGCGGCGATATCCGGCGTCATGCCGTGGCCGGTATCGCCCCCTCAGCTTGATGAACTGACCGGCAGGCAAGGCGCCTACTTCATGCGTTGAGAGGCGCACACTCTCGGTCGGGAACCCAATCGTGCCGCCGTTCGGCATCGCGTCGCGCGCGTTGCTGGCCAGGTTGAGCAGGGCCGTTTCAAATTGCGTCGCATCGATCATGACCGGACTGGACGCAGGGCGCCAGGCTCATGGCAAATCCAATCGAATCGTCGCAGATGCAGTGTAGCATCGGTTCAAAGCTGGTGAGTACCTTGTTGGCGTTGTGCTTGCTCTTGTGCAGCGGCTGCTTGCGCGCAAACAGTAACAGTTGCTGTGTCAGTCGCGCCACGGGCGGATGCACGCCGCATGCTTTCAAGTGCCTTGCGCCCGGAGTCGGAATGGATTTCGCGTGCCAGCAGTTCCATGCCGCTGACCACGACGCCGAGCAGATTGTTGAAGTCGTGCGCAACGCCGCCCGGTAAGCTTGCCGGGCGCTTCCAGCTTTTGTGACTGAAACAACGCTTCGCGTGCCCGTTCCAGCCCGATGGTGGCTTCGCGGCGCTCAGAGACATCGTGTGTCATTTTCGCAAAGCCGATCAGTTGTCCTTGTTCGTCGTAGATGGGATCGACCACGGCGCCGGCCCCGAAGGGGCTAGCCGCACTGGGAGGAGGACGTCTGCGCGCGTTGAGAGAAGGGAGTGCTACATCCCGCGTCCGCGATGTACGCCGAAGCGGACTATCGCGGCATGATCCTTTCGAGAGGAATGGCGAGCCGGTTGAGGTCTTCGAACGCTTCCTGCAAGTGGCTCGCCTTGATGACCCACTCGCCATAGCCGTGATGCCAATACGCGCGTTCGCCGACACATAGCCGATTGATGATATCGACCAAGTCGCTTTTACCGATGCCGGCGACGGCCATGTCGCCATTTCGCAGCTTGCGTAGCCGGATCACGCCTGAGCCCGTAACCGAAAAGAGCATGTTATCTCCCGCGCTTATTATTGGTATGTGGCAACAATAATAGGCGTAGGGGACGGTCCAATGAAGCCCGGCAAAGGTGAACAATTGTGAAATGGCGCAGCGGTAATGCGACGCAGGCGGACGCCGTCACGACATTGTGGTGGATGCTTGCTTGTGAAAAGGGAGGGGGTGGGGCGGCCGTAAAACCGCAGAATGATGGTTTAAGACATATCTTCACGGAAAGAGCCGGGCCTCGTTTATGGGAATGCTGGGCAATAAAAAACCGGCCGAAGCCGGTTGGCCGGAGGAGGGCGGATCAGTCCCTGTTCAGGTGCTGTTCGACCTCGTCGGCGGAGACGCCGTACGAAGCTACGGCTTGGCGCAGGCGCTCAGGCGAGATGCCGAATTTCTTCGACCAGTATTCGACTTCGTAAGGCTCTTCGAGATTAATGCGAGAGCGATCGGCAGGGCCGCGATTGGTTTTATCATCAGACATGATCGGCCCCCAATTAGTCCAGCAACGATGCAGGAACTTTTCCGCCATTGGCGGCTAACTGTTTCATCACTTGCTTGTGAAGCCAAATGTTCATCGAGGCTGAATCGTTCATGTCGCCGGAGTAATTCAGCTCTTTGGCAAGTTCTTTGCGTGACTGAAGACTGCTATCAATGTCGAGCAGTTTCATCAAATCCACGATCGAGGTCTGCCAATTCAACTTCTGCGTTTGCTTTGCCGCCATGCCGTTAAGAACGGCCTCTACGTCCGTTTCCGAGATTGCGGCGGAGGCAGAGGGGGCGCCGGCGGCACGAGCAGGAGCAGCGGGTGCTGTGGAAGGCGCTGCCGCAGAAGCGCTTGCCGTTGCCGCTGGCCCCGTAGCGCTGCCTGTCGCGGTCGGTGAGTCTTTGTGTAGGATTTTGCCGAAGATGTTGGATAGGATTCCCATGTCTGCTCCTTGTTTTAAGTGAGCGGTCAGCATAAAGCTCATCTCGTCAGCTATGAATCGGACAAATTCGGGAATTGGTGTAGGTTATTTGCAGCCGGCGCTTCGATGGCTTTGGCCGGCTCCTTTCGCTGATCCATGACGTACCAGGCATTCCCTGCATTGATTACGAACGCACGCAAGCATGGTCCCAGCGACGCACCTCGGGCCGGCAAGTTGGCCGCGTGACCGAGGAAGCAAGCGCGGAGCCGTTGAAATTCCCAAGCGGTTTTTTCAAAAAAGCGGCGCAATCATGGCAAACCAACGGCCATCCAATGCGCGGTCAACGTGTTCCGGAATCGCCTGTGCGGCGGCGTGACCTGGAAAACCTGCGCAGCGCCTACATGGCCCCCCGGAAAGCAAAAAGCCCAGTCCGAAGAACTGGGCTAAGTGCTTGAATTTATGGGGTGGCCGATGGGGCTCGAACCCACGACAACAGGAATCACAATCCTGGACTCTACCAACTGAGCTACGGCCACCACTGAAAGGCGCTTTCCTGCGGTGTCTGCAGGAGAGCTCGCCATTATACAAAGCCCGCGCCGTGCTGGCAATCTATTAAGCGAAAACGTTACGCCGCGCTGCGCGCCGGCACCTCAGTGACCCGTGGCGCAAGCTGCAACAGGCGATAGAACGCCTGAACCAGCGCCGCCCGGCTACCAGTTGTGAACGCCTGCAGCGAGCCGGCGCGCGTTTCCATGCGTTGCAGGCCGCCTTGCTGAAGCAAACGTTCGAGCTGGCGTGCCACCGCTTCGCCGGTATCGATAATCGTGACCGGCACCGAACCCTCGCGTTGAGCGATCTGCTCGATCAGCGGTTGCACAAAAGGGTAATGCGTGCAGCCGAGCGCAATCGTGTCTGCCCCGCCGCGCACGATAGGCGTCACATATCGTTCCAGCATCTTCGTTGTCTCTGGCGTATCGAGGTCGCCTTTCTCGATTTGCTCCACCAGTCCGACACAGGCCGCGGTAAGGAACGACACGCCGGTGGATTCGCTGATCTGGTCGCGCAACGCGGTAAAGCGACTGCTGCCCAGCGTGCTTGCGGTCGCCAGCACGCCCGCCTTGCCGCTGCGGCTGAATACCGCAGCCGGTTTCAGGCCGGGCTCGACACCGACCACGATAAGTTCCGGGTAAGCGTGGCGCAACGGTTGGATCGCTGCAGCGGTCGCCGTATTGCAGGCAACGACGATCGCCTTGACGTTCCTGGTTTTGAGAAAGTCGGCGACCGACAGGGTGCGCGCAATGATTTCCTTGTCCGATTTGCCGCCGTAGGGAGCGTTGCCCGAATCGCAAAAACACAGCAGATGCTCCGATGGCAGCCGGGCCTGGATGTGTCGCAGCACCGACAGCGCGCCAACGCCGGAATCGAAAATGCCGATCGGCGCTTCGGCCGCAGCCGGTGGGGGAGAGCCTGAAAAAGCCACGATGCGCTGGCGTCAGCTGGCGGACACGGGGATGTCGGCGAATTGAATCTTTTCGATCTTTTCTTTCCATTCCTTCGGCCCGGTGGTGTGCACTGACGTGCCGGTGGCGTCGACGGCTACCGTAACCGGCATGTCCCTTACCTCAAATTCGTAAATCGCTTCCATGCCCAAATCGGCGAAGCCGACCACCCTGGCCGTCTTGATTGCCTTCGACACCAGATACGCCGCACCGCCGACCGCCATCAGGTAAGCGGATTGATGCTTGCGAATGGCCTCGATCGCAACCGGGCCGCGCTCTGCCTTGCCGATCATGGAGATCAGCCCGGTCTGCGACAGCATCATCTCGGTGAACTTGTCCATGCGCGTGGCGGTGGTGGGGCCGGCCGGGCCGACGACTTCATCGCGCACCGGATCGACCGGGCCGACGTAATAGATCACGCGATTCGTAAAATCGACCGGCAGCGTTTCGCCCTTCGCGAGCATGTCCTGAATGCGCTTGTGCGCGGCGTCGCGGCCGGTCAGCATCTTGCCGTTCAACAGCAAGGTCTGGCCCGGCTTCCACGAGGCGACTTCTTCTCTGGTCAGCGTATCGAGGTTCACGCGTTTGGATTTTTCCGTATCCGGCGTCCAGTTGACATCGGGCCAGTCGGAAAGCGAAGGCGGCTCCAGATACACCGGGCCGCAGCCGTCCAGAACGAAATGCGCATGGCGCGTGGCCGCGCAGTTGGGAATCATCGCAACCGGCTTGGATGCCGCATGCGTCGGATACATCGCAATCTTCACATCCAGCACCGTGGTCAGGCCGCCCAAGCCCTGTGCGCCTATTCCCAGCGCATTGATCTTGTCGCACAGTTCGATGCGCAATTCCTCCGTCTTGTTCTGCGGGCCGCGTTTCTTCAAGTCGACCATGTCGATGTCGTCCATCAGCGACTGCTTGGCCATCAGCATGGCGCGCTCCGCGGTACCCCCAATACCGATCCCCAGCATGCCGGGCGGACACCAGCCGGCGCCCATTTGCGGCACGGTCTGCAATACCCAGTCGACCAGCGAATCGGACGGATTCAACATCACGAATTTGGACTTGTTTTCGGAGCCGCCGCCCTTCGCCGCCACCTGCACGTCCACCGTGCTGCCGGGCACCAGCTCCATGTGTACGACCGCAGGCGTGTTGTCCCTGGTGTTTTTTCGTTCGAAATGCGGATCCGCCACGATCGAGGCGCGCAGTGTGTTGTCCGGGTGGTGGTACGCGCGACGAACGCCTTCGTTGACCGCATCGGTGATGGAACGCTCGCCAAACCCCTCGAACCGCACGTCCATCCCGATCTTCAGGAAGACGTTGACGATGCCGGTGTCCTGGCAGATCGGACGTTTGCCTTCCGCGCACATGCGCGAATTGGTCAGTATCTGTGCGATGGCATCCCTGGCCGCCGGACTTTGTTCCGCGTCATAGGCGCGCGCCAGATGCTGGATGTAATCCTGCGGATGGTAGTAGCTGATGTATTGCAGCGCGGCGGCGACGGATTCGATCAGATCGTCTTGCTGGATGATGGTCATGGCGGTATTGGCTGGGTGATCTAGGTCAATCTGCTCTTATCCGGAACAGGGCTGTACGTGACGCAAATGAGACCGGCTACAATGATGGCTGTAGCCACGACGTTATTCATGAACGAGGCCGGGAAAAGCCTGCATTTTACACGGGGCGCATCGCGTGTAACGCACGCAGCGTAAGGCTTCCGTAAGCAGGTGAATCTATGCTGAGCAACAAACTAAAATCCGTACCGGAGGGGACAGATGTCCGATATAGAGAGCTTTTCGCACGAGGCGCGTGTATTCAATCCGCCCGCCGATTTTGTCGCCAACGCGGCCATCAGCGGCATGGACGCCTATCGCGCGCTGTGTGCCGAGGCGAGCGAGGATTACGAAGGTTTCTGGGCGCGCCTGGCGCAGCAGAACATCCACTGGACCCAGCCCTTTACAAAAAAGCTCAATCAGTCCAATGCCCCGTTTTACAAGTGGTTCGAAGATGGCGAGTTGAACGTTTCGTACAACTGCCTCGACCGCAATCTGCATAATGGCAATGCCGATAAGGAGGCGCTGATTTTCGAGTCGGACGATGCCAAGGTCAGGCGGGTGACGTACCGCGAACTGTACGAACTGGTTTGCAAGTTTGCGAACGGCCTGAAGTCACTCGGCGTGCAAAAGGGCGATCGCGTCATCATCTATATGCCGATGTCGGTCGAAGGCATCGCCGCGATGCAGGCGTGTGCGCGCATTGGCGCGACGCACTCCGTCGTGTTTGGCGGCTTTTCCGCCAAGTCGCTGCAGGAACGCATCATTGACGCCGGCGCCGTCGCCGTGCTGACGGCTGACTACCAGGTGCGCGGCGGGCGCCAGCTGCCCTTGAAAGCCATCGTCGACGAAGCCTTGGCAATGGGGGGTTGCGACACGATTCGCAAGGTCGTGGTTTATCGACGCACGGGTGCCGAGGTTGGCTTCGACAAGGCGCGAGACATCTGGCTGCACGATCTGCTCGACAACCAGTCCACCGAATGTGCGCCGGTTGCGGTAGGTGCTGAGCATCCGCTTTTCATTCTCTATACATCCGGCTCGACCGGCAAGCCGAAGGGTGTGCAGCATTCTTCCGGCGGGTATCTGCTATGGGCGATCCTGACGATGAAGTGGTCGTTCGACATCAAGCAGAACGACATTTACTGGTGTACCGCCGATATCGGCTGGATTACCGGACACACATACGTGACCTATGGGCCACTCGCCACGGGCACCACCCAAATCGTGTTTGAAGGCGTGCCAACTTATCCCAACGCCGGACGCTTCTGGGACATGGTGCAGCGTCACAAGATCAGCATTTTCTACACCGCGCCTACCGCGATCCGTTCGCTGATCAAGGCTGCCGAGGCAGACCCCAAAACCCATCCGCAGCACTATGATTTGTCCAGCCTGCGCCTGCTGGGTTCGGTCGGCGAACCGATCAATCCGGAAGCATGGATGTGGTACTACAAGAACGTGGGCGGCGAGCGCTGCCCGATTGCGGACACCTTCTGGCAAACCGAAACCGGCGGCCACGTGATCACGCCGCTGCCGGGCGCCACGCCGATGGTGCCGGGTTCGTGCACGCTCCCGTTGCCGGGCATCACCGCTGCAATCGTTGACGACGCGGGACACGATCTTCCCGACGGCCATGGCGGGCTGTTGGTGATCAAGAAGCCGTGGCCGTCGATGATCCGCAACATATGGAACGATCCCGAACGCTTCCAGAAAAGCTACTTCCCTGCCGAACTTGGAGGAAAAACCTATCTCGCCGGCGACGGCGCGATTCGTAATGCGAAAACCGGGTACTTCACCATCACCGGCCGTATCGACGATGTATTGAATATCTCGGGGCATCGCCTTGGCACGGCCGAGATTGAATCCGCCCTGGTAGCGAATCCCATCGTCGCTGAAGCAGCGGTGGTCGGTAAGCCGGACGATACGACCGGCGAATCGATCTGCGCGTTTGTGGTGCTGAAGCGCGCACGTCCGGAAGGCGACGAAGCCAGGCAGATCGCCAAGGAATTGCGCGACTGGGTCGCAAAAGAAATCAGTCCGATTGCCAGGCCGCGCGAAATCCGTTTTGGCGACAATCTGCCAAAGACCCGCTCCGGCAAGATCATGCGGCGTCTGCTGCGCGTGATCGCCAAGGACGAAGAAGTCACGCAAGACATCTCCACCCTGGAAAATCCGGCGATTCTGGAACAGTTAAAGCAGGCGCAATAGCACGAAATACAGCCCCGTCGACACATCGATTGAGCGCTGCGTCAAACCTTTGCTATAATCTGCGGCTTCGCCAAAAGCAGTCACGCGCGAAACCGAATCCGGAGAGATGGATGAGTGGTTTAAGTCGCACGCCTGGAAAGCGTGTGTAGGTTCATAGCCTACCGGGGGTTCGAATCCCCCTCTCTCCGCCAGTGTTTACGAGGCCTCCCGCGTGGAGGCTTTTCATTTGTACTATAGACTCGCGTTGCACTATTAGACTTAGACACTACATATACATTCATTCAGCAGGGGGCTAACTTGCACCCTCCGAGCTAGGGCTCCCTTTATATTGGGGCGGGGTTGACGAATTGGACCAATATAAAAATAGAAGCTAAATCGTGAAAGTACAGGAATATTTTACGAAAACTTCTCCATAGCTAGCCGTTGAGGACTCATTGCCCGCGTAAGCGCGCGACCGCTAGGACTACGGCACGTCGCGCGGATCGCTGACATCCAGATGCAATTCGAGGTGCGACAATCGTCCGACGACGCATTCATTCCGGACTGCGCCACGAGGCAATGCTCAGGAGGGATCATGCAAAGCAACGACAGCGAGGGTCGCGCTAGCGACCGCACCATCGTCGATGTCAACGATGACTACGAACGCGCATATTGGACTAAAAAATTCGGATGCAGCGCGGATCAACTGCGCGAGGCGGTTGCGCAGGTCGGCACCGACGTCGAGCACGTCCAATATCAGCTGAAGCGCGGAAACTGAATTTGCGACCTTCGTCGCTGGCGAGTTGCACGATAAGCTTCCGTCTGCGCGTAATTATTCGCAAGGCTTGCCGTCTCTGTGCGCGAAGCGCCATTTGCCTTCCACCAGCGCGGCTTCAGTTCGTCGTCGGGATAGTTTCCTTTGTCGTCCGGCGTCCTGTCGCCCATTTCGGGATACACGGCTTGCTCCATCGCTTCATTGATCAGGCAGTGTGCTTCCCGGTGCCAGCCTTGCCGCCCGCGCACATGCCCCCGGGGGCGAGCGTGGTTCGTCCCTCTTCGGTGTGCAGGGTAGGGTGCCTCGGGAGGATATAGATGAACTCGCCCCGCCTGCAGTGCGCGTGCCGTAGCGCCGACGCGGCGTGGGGCACCAGGCGCTGGGCACCAGGCGCTGGGCACCAGGCGCGTCAGGTTGGCCGCCAAAATTGGCGAGGCCGAATGGTTCGCCCAGCGCCCGCTGCTGCCTGCCGGCCCTACGCGTGACAAACGGTTCAGGATGGTAGACAGACCGCTTTGCTGCGAGGCGGCGCATTCCCGGCGTGGATGGCGATCGGCGGGGCGGCCTTCCATATCAGCTTGGCATGGCTGGAGCCGGCCGAAGACGTGCGCGTACAGGGAGGCGAAAATTTACCATGCAACGTGATGCCGGTCCGCAGTGCCGCAGTCAGCGCAGCCGAGTCAACGCGCCGCGATAGCGGTCTGTAAGCCGTGACCGGCTGGCGACAAGTTTTGCCGTGGGCGCGAATGCGCGCCGCGAGCCTGCCGGCCGCTACTTGTGCTCGTCAGCGCCTGACGGTTGCGCCACGCGCGGCGGTGATTGCGCGGCTTGGTATTTCGCGAGAAGGGTCGAGATTTCGGATAGCAGATCGTCGAAGCGAAACGGCTTGCGCAGCACTGCGTCGGCAGGCGCGCGGGTCAGGTCAAGCCGGTCCGCGGCTGCACTCATCAGGATGAAGGGGATGTGCTGCCACGCCGGCGTGGACTTGACCTTGTTGCAGAAGGTGATACCGTCTACATGGGGCATCATGAAGTCGGAGAGAATCAAGTCGGGGATCTGTCGCTCCAGCATGTGGGTGCCGTCCCGGCCGTCACTGGCACAGCGAACGCAGAAGCCATTCATTTCCAGCAGCAAGGTCAGTACTTCAACCGTGTCCTCCTTATCTTCTACAAGCAGTACGCTTGGCGGCATAGCGGGTCTTATCGTGGCAATTCGCTGAGTACGAATTGTTACACTCAAGTCTTGATGTCCTTGTAGGACAAGCACGCCAATGTGAGGTGCGGCCCGCCGACTTGATCATTCGGCAGGCGGTATGCCATCGTGGCGCCGTACGCGCGGGATGCGCACGGAAAACGTCGTGCCCTGTTCAACCGTCGAGGTCACATCGATCGCGCCCTCGTGCGCTGCGGTGATTTCGCGAACGATGTACAAGCCCAGGCCGAGGCTGGTGGAAAGGCGCCCCTCCTGTTCTTCGTCGACGGAAAGCTGGACCAGCGGGTTGAAAATTGCCTGCAACGATTCCGGCGGAATGACGGGGCCGAAATTCTTGACCTGCACCACCAGCGATTCCGCATCGCCGTCGGCCAGAATGGTGACCGGAAATTCCTTGCCGCGATATTGCGCCGCATTGTTGAGCAGATTGGTAAATACCTGCTGCAGGCGCACGCCATCGAAGTGCCCCTTCAGGTCGCCCGATGCGCCCAGCCTGAACTGGCAGTCCGGATGAACAGCCTGCGCGTCATGAATGGCAGCGCTGCAAATATCCTTGAGGTCGACGTCGTGCGGCGTGAAAGGCATTTCACCGCCCAGTTGCATTCGTGCGTATTCAAGCAAGTCGTTCACCATGGTGCTCATGGTGGTGGCACTGCGTTTGACCCGGACGCCGATCTTCTGCGTCGCCTCGTTGCCGACACCCTGCGACGTCAGGTAGTCGCCGGAAAGGCTGATGGCAGCAAGCGGACTACGCAAGTCGTGACCCAGGATGCCGAGGAAGGTGTCGCGTGTCCGATGCGTGTTTTCGGAATAGGTGACGACCGACTCCGCGAGCGCCTGATCGATCGCTTCGTTGAAGCGGACCATGTCTTCGGAAATCGACTCGTTGAATTCGGTAACGGTCGCCAGCCACAGGCGTAAGACCGTCGCTCTCAGGGCGCGATACTCGGCCGTGAGCTGGAGCAGAGAAAAACCGCTTATCTGTCGCAATGTGCCGTGCGTCGACGCGGCGCTTTCTGATGCCATTGCATCCGGCGCACGCCCCTGCGACTTCACGTACTGCTCACGGTCTGTCTGATCGGTATCGATATCGACCGTCAACTCTTCCAGTATCTTGCGCGCGTGGTCGCGCAGCGCAAGCGCCGACATGTCCTGCGCAGCCGGCAGCAATGTGCACGCAAATGATTCCCACTCGGCAAGGATCGCATCGATGTGGCTATTGATAAAGCGGGACAATTTCATTTGGTCGCCCGCCATCGCTGGCTAAGGCTCTCGTGGAAGGTTAGGCAGCACGCATTGTACGTCGATACGGCTTTGCGGAAGCAAACGCCTCGCGCATTCGCTGTGCTCACGGATGGGTCGAGCCGGTCACCGCCATCACAGCGGTAACGCCGCTGATCGCGATCCGGGAGAGTGGGCGGAGGGAAAGAAGGGGCGGGGCCAGTACGACGTTGCTGCGGGAAGCGTCGCTCCACGAGCCAGGGAAGATCGGCTCGCCGGAACGATTCAGTTCGTCAGGTTGCAGCGAAAGGTTGCGTCATGCCGGTTGTAAACCGGGGTGTTTCCTGGGTGTTGCGAAAGCCTCCGGTGGGGCGCGCCGCTTCCGTGAGGCTTATGCGGTGAGGAGTGTCGTCGATCGCTTCGCTGGAGACCAGGGAGAAAACGTTGGTGGAGCAGGCCTGCTCCTGGATCAGTTCGATCTCTGCCATCAGCTTGAGCAATTTTTCCAGCCACGGATAACGTGCATAGCGTTGGCTGCGATTGCGCTCCGCGAGGTCGGCAATCAGTTGCGTCGAGAGCACGCGTGGCGTTCTACTGCACAGGCCGCCGTGCAGTTGGGCGCGCCGTCCGAGGTAAGCTAGTGCGCATTGTCTTTTGTAACGGAGCAATTCGTGCATATCGCAAGGCTGGTCCATTGCGCCGCGCAGGCTGGCAATCTGCGCGACATAGGTGTTCCAGTCGCCTTCACGGTTGACAGTCGCGGGCCGGCTGACTGATGCATTGGGTGCAAAAAAGATGGAATCCATCACAGTTGACATAGGGAGCCTCCGTAAGGTACTGCGCACTTGGTAATTGCTGAGATTGCCTTTTTGACCAGCCGTTCCCCGAGAACCACCCCTCGGCCTTCAGTAAAAAGTTAATCTAATGGCAAGATACCTATATGCGCAGGGCGGCAATGTGCGGCGCATCACATAACTGTTTCAAAAGTCTGACAGGAACGCGAAAAATCGCGGTCCGGCAACACATTGCCGCGAGCAATGCTTTCCTTCGGTCGTGATGCATGGCGACAAGTGTGCGTGTGGCTGCACGCGGCCCGGCTGTCCCAACTACACTACGCATTTGCTCCTGCGACGCGTCAGCTGATGGTTGACGCGGACGATCAACGTTTGCGAGGCGGTAATGGCTATTTTTTTTGCGCTTGTCATTTTCTTCGCGGTGAGCGTGGTAAGCATCATGGTTGCAACCGGCGCGCGCAAGATGCCGCGCCTGAAGGACCAGCCCAGGCCGACGGCGAACACATGCGGGTCGGTTTCCATCATCGTGACCGCACTCAACGAAGCTGAAACCATCGAGCCTGCATTGCGCTCCCTGCTCGCGATCGACTACCCGCAGCTGGAAGTCATCGTCATCGATGACCGTTCGACTGACGCCACGGGCGCGATTCTGGACCGCGTAGCGGCGGCGCATCCACGCCTGCGTGTGGTGCATATCGATGCGCTGCCCGCCGGCTGGCTCGGCAAGAACCATGCGTTGCATCGCGGCGCTGGCATTGCGTCCGGGGATTTCCTGCTGTTTACCGACGCGGATGTGGTGTTTGCCCCGGACGCTGTGGCACGTGCGGCCGCCTACTGCCATCGGCATCAGGTTGACCACCTGACCCTGCTGTTCGATGTGGTCGCGCGCACGCAGTTGCTGCGCATCATGCTGTTGAGTTTTGCCGTCGCGTTTATGGCGCGTTTCCAGCCGTGGAAGATCAACCAGTCGCCCAATCATTTCGTCGGCGTGGGCGGGTTCAATATGGTGCGCCGCGATGCCTACCTGGCCGCCGGCGGACACGCCGCGATCGCGCTCGCGGTGCTGGACGACCTGGCGCTGGGGCAATTGATGAAGGGCAACCGCTATCGTCAGCACGCATTGCTGGGAACCGATATGGTGAGCGTGGAATGGTATTGCAGTACACCGGCGCTGGGGCGCGGGATAGAAAAGAACATCTTTTCGGCATTCGACTACCGGCTTTCGCGCCTGGTGGGCGCAACCATCCTGATTGGCGCAACCCGCGTGTGGCCGTGGGCGGCATTGTTCTTGACCAGCGGCGCGGCATGGTGGATCAGCGCGGCGACGGTGCTCGTCAATCTCGCTCTGTATGCAGGGTTGCTGAATGTCAGGGGGTGGTCGTATCGCTGCCTGGTGTTCGCACCGCTTGTCCCGCTCATTGAATTGTGGATGTGGTGGCGTGGGAGCCTGGTGACGCTGATGCGTGGCGGCATTGTATGGCGGGGCACGTTTTATCCGCTGGACGCGATCAGGCGCGCCCAGCGCGCGCAAGGTGCGAAGGAAGGCGCCGCGTAAAGCAGGCAGGCGATTGCCCGTGACCGGTGGAGTGATCGGCAAGGTCGGGGGGGTCTCGCTTCGAACGACACGAAACGTACGAATCGAAGGCGCACAGATGGCGTTACAGGGATTTGTTCTTCCAGGGACCGCAAGGCGATCGGCTATCGGGACGGCTGGCGGAACCGGAGGGCAAGCGCGCGGCTGGGCGATTTTTGCGCATGGCTTCACGTGCGCCAAGGACAGCCTGGCGGCGACGCGCGTCACGCGTGCACTCGCACGTCACGGCGTGCTGCGATTCGATTTTGCCGGCCTGGGCGCTGCGAGGGAAGCGTTGGAGATTCGCGCTGCGCGGCAGCTCGGGCGATGGCAAGCCCCGGCAGGACAGCATCCTTGTTGATCGGCCACAGCCTGGGTGGTGCAGCGGTCCTGATGGCAGCGCCGACTTGCCGCACATTCGCGCAGTGGTGACGATTGGCGCGCCGTTCGTTCTCGCGCATGTGCGGCAGCGAATCGATCCCGATAGGTCGCGTCGGCCGAAAACGGATGGCGAAGCGGAGATCCATCCCGGCGGGCGCGCGTCTGTGGTTCGCCAGAACTGGTTGGCGGTTTGCGTCAGCACGATTTTCCTGCGCGCGCGTCGGGGCGCTGCGGCGGCCTTGCCGCTGATGCATGCGCCTGATGACGATACCGGCGGCATTGATGACGCGACACATTTCTTCACCGCGGCGCACCATCCAAAAAGTCCAAAAAGCGTTGTCTCGCTGGACGATGCCGATCGTCTGTAACGCGACAGAAGGATGCCGGCTACGGCGCCACGCACGTGGTGGCCTGGGCGTCGCGGGTTCTAGCGGTACAACCGGAAAATCGATGCGCAGCTGTTGCCTACAAGCTTTGCTGCTGACGTCTTCCGGCATTCGCGGCAATCCGCGTGAACTGCTGCAGGTCGCGTTCAATATTCGAGGCGCGTTCCAGCCGTTCCTGCGAAATCGCAAGGTTGACGAGCGAACGCAGCGCTTCGGTATACAGCTTCCTGTTGTGTGTTTCCAAGGTGCAGAAAGCCGCGGCGAGTTGGTCGATGGCGTCGTTTGTGTTCATGGCGAAACTCTTGTCCTCTAAACAAAACCTTCAGTGAGAAACGTTGCGGCGCCAATAGTTCAGCGGCGTCGCCCATTTCCTTCCCGCGCAATTTTGTTCCTGTGTGGAATAGCGAACATCGCGCGTGCGCGATGCGCGCTAGCATCAAGCTGACCATGAGGAGTTGCAATGAACGACATTAACTACAAGGGCTCGGTGATCTCGCTGGTGACGCAACAGTTCGGCAATGGCACAGCGGTGGAAGTCAGCGTCGACGGCGTCAGGGTGGTGGACCGGTTCGAGGCACGTGCGTTGTTTGCCACCGAGGCTGAGGCGAAACGCCGGGGCGAGCAGTACGGACGCGATGTCATTGATGGCCTCCCCTCGGATTCCGGCAAGCATGCTGGCGCCCCGCAGCCGGCAACCATGCCGTCGTGGAATCCCGGCGATCATGGCACTGGCACCAATTAGCGCCCCTCACTACCGTTGGTTGCGTGACGCGGGTTATGCCTCGCGACCCCTGATTGCGTATGCGGTAAGGTCGCCCGCCTG
>Ga0366779_1011_pt1 | contig 29086 bp, 33 predicted proteins | sample BONcelN113001E10_FD_207083 | JGI IMG/M metagenome (GOLD analysis project Ga0366779, IMG submission 207083) | Enriched cells from coal bed in the Powder River Basin, Montana, United States - BONCAT cells N11 rep2 HSBNCT.N11.300.1.E10 ... | reverse complement strand
CCGGGCGGCGACGTGCGCCCGCTGAACGGCGGCGAATCGCCGGAATTCCTGGCAGGGCTGCATGAGCGGGGCGCGCACATCGCCCGGCGCATGGTCAGGCGGGTGCGCTGGACGGTCAGCACCTGCGACACGCTGCTGCACGACGACTGGTCGCCGTACGACCGCTTTACCGTGGTGCCGTATTTCCCGTATTTCCGGCGCGGCAAGACGCGCGGCATGGTCGATAACGCGGTCGGGCCGCAAAAGTCGCTCAACAAGGGCGTATCGCAGGCGATCCATATCATCAACACCACGGCCAACAGCGGCTGGCAGGTGGAGGAAGGCCAGCTCACCAACATGAGCACATCCGACCTGGAGAATGTCGGCGCCACCACCGGCATCGTGCTGGAGCGCAAGGCGGGCTCGCAGCCGCTGCAGAAGATCATGCCGAACGGCATGCCGGGCGGCATCGACCATATCATCCAGATGTCTAATCAGGTGATCCAGGACGTCACGGTTCCGAACGCCATGCGCGGCATAACGGGCGCGGGCGAATCGGGGATTGCGATCCAGAGCCGGCAGCACGCCTCGCAGCAGCTCCTGTCGGTGCCGCTGGACAACCTGGCGCGGACGCGCAACATGCTGGCGGACTGGATCGACTACGGCATCACCCGCTACTACGACACCGAGCGCGTTTTCAGGATTACCCGGCAGAACCCGATGACCGGCATGGAAGAGGAACAGCGGCTGGTGGTCAACCAGTTCGATCCCGCGACCGGAAGCTATCTCAACGACATGACCGCAGGCGAATACGACACGGTAGTGACCGAGCAGCCGATGCAGATCACGTTCGAGAACAGCCAGTTCCGGCAGGTGATGGAAATGCGCAACGCCGGAATCCGCATACCGGACAGCGCGGCCATCAAGTACAGCAACCTCTCCGACAAGCACGAAATCATGCAGCGCATGGAGTCGATGGGCACGCCGCAGGCAGACCCGACGCTGGAAGCGAAGGCCCGCATGCTCGACGCGCAGGCCGAAAAGCTGACTGCCGACAAGGTGAAAACGATAGCCGAGGCAACCTATGCCGCGATGCAGGCGGCGGGTGAGTTGGCGCGGAATCCGCAGATTATGCCGCTTGCCGGCGAAGTGATGCAGGCCGGCGGCTACCGGCATCCGCAGCCGCCGGGAGTAAACCATGAACTGGCGGCGACACAGGAAATGACGCCGAACCCGCAGGGATTGCACCTGAACACCAGCCCGCAGCTGCCGCCGGTTCCGGCGAGCGCGCTACGCGGAATCGAAACCTCACGACACGAAGGAATACTATGAACCTTGACGATATCGACACGCCGGTTGACGAAGCGCTGCTCGGCGGCGAAGGAGAAGCAGCCGCCGCTGCCGCAGCCGCATCCGCAGCAGGTCAGGCAGCGGAGCAGGACGCGGAATCGGGGGAAGCGGATGCTGTGCCGGTCGGTCAGTCAGACCGAGCCGGGGCGGAACCGGATAAGGAGCGAAAAAAGGAGCCTGAGCATGAGCGCGAGCGTTCGCAGCAGATTCCGCGCGAGCGCTTCGACGAAGTCAACGCCAAGCTGAAGGCGGAGCGCGAGACGCGCGAAGTGCTGGAAGCCGAACTCGCGGCATTCAGGCAGCCGCGGCAGGAAGAGTTGCCGCAGGATCTGGTCGATCTCGAACGGCAGGCAATGGCCGCGCTGATCGAGGGCGACGGCCATAAATCCCTGTCTATTCGCGCCGAGATCAACGCGGCGCTGCTGAGGCAGGCCGAGGAGCGGGTGGAGCAGCGCCTGAACCTGCGCGACCAGGAGCAGGCGATTGCGCGGCAGGAAGCTTTGTTCAGGAAGGCGGTGGCAAATACGCTGGAATCCTACCCGATGCTGGACAGCGCGAGCGGCAACCGGGAAGCTATCGACGAAGTGGTGGAATGGCGCGACTTCTACATCAACAAGGGTATGCCGTGGCACCAGGCGCTGCACAAGGCGGCGGAGCGGGTGATGCCTTCCTACGGCGGCGCGGCGTCCGACGGCACCGGGCCGGAAACGCGCAAGGAAGGCGCGATCCGGCGCAACGCGGCGGCGGCCAATGCGCAGCCGGCCGCGCCGGAAGCCGGGGTCGGCACGCGCTCGGTGCCGATGCGGAAAGCGCCGGAAAAGCAGGAGGACTGGGAAAAACTGCCCGCAGCCGAGAGGGAGCGGATGCTGGCGTGAATCGCCGGTGAACCACCCTCCGCATCTTCCTGTCTATTCAATACTGAATTGAACCCTGTCCCGCTTTCCTCCGGCGCGGCGGCCATGACCGGCTTGCCGCCGGAGCCATCTCTATCAAGGAGACAGCAAGATGTTTTTGTTTTTTTCCAACCGGCTCGGTTGTCTTGGCTCAATCCTGGTTTCAGTAGTGGTGACGCTATTGCTGCTATTGCTGTTCAGGGTGATCTAGCACTCGATTCGTTCTTGATGAAATAGTGGCGGGATAGCATGCATCAAGGACGGGAATCAGTTATTCTTATTGCAAGAAGGCGCACAGTCGTTCCGGGTACCCGGCAGGCGTGCCGCCATCGCCGCGCGGCCTGCCGGAAATTGACGTTTTAACCAGGGCGTTGCTTAAAAGCTGCCAAAGCTGCCAAAGCTGCCGATAAAACCCTGATGTTTGTAGAAAAATCAGATAACGCTTTTTAAACACGTTATCTTTAAGTCGGTCCGTTTTCATGCTTTCGGTACTGGTCATGCCTTAGCCAAAATTATTATGAGCCAATCTCCGGTAAGAAACTCTTCGAGATTCACGTTCGCCAAGCGTTTTTTAATGCTGTTTCTGCCTGTCGCTCTGCTGGTTGCAGGAGGGGCGATCTTCATCTGCCTGACCCAACAGCATAGCATCCATGCGGAGCGGGCCAATGAGGAGGAACAGAGCCTTAACGTAGGCGTGGCGGCGATCGGCCGCACGCTGCAGATAGCTGACCAGGATCTTGTGTATCTGATCAGCCGGCGCGTCAATCGGCAAGTCTTCGACCATCCCGACGAGGCCAATCTGGCCATGCTTGGAACGGACTGGGTGGAGTTCGCGGACGCCAAAAGGGTCTACGATAAAATCCGCTGGATCGATGAATACGGCAGGGAGCGGCTTCGCGTCAATTACGAAAACGGCAGGGCGGTAATCGTTCCCGCCAGCGGTCTTCAGGACAAGCATGACCGCTATTTTTTCAGCGATACGATCAATCTCAAGGCGGGCCAGATCTATGTTTCCCCGCTCGACCTGAATGTCGAGAATAACCGGCTTGAAGTGCCTTACAAGCCGACGATCCGTTTCGGCATACCGGTGTTCGACAGCAAGGGGAACAAGCGCGGCATTTTCCTGATCAATTACCTGGCGAGCCGCGTCCTGGAGCGTTTTTCAAGCAATACCGTGGCTCACGGAACGACGGCCTGGCTCATCAACCAGGACGGGTACTGGCTGAAAGGCCCGGATCCTGCCGATGAATTCGGTTTCATACGGGGGATAGACGATCTGACCATGGCAGTGCGCTATCCCGATGTATGGGAAAAGATTTCGGAAGGAACGGAAGGCCAGTTCGAAACAAAGGATGGGTTGTGGACGTTTGCAACCGTGCATCCGTTGAGGGAGGGGGAGGTAAGCAGCACCGGCAGCAGCGACATCATCAAGCCCAGCATGAAGCAGTTGGACAGCAATGCCTACGTCTGGAAAGCGGTTGGATTCCTGCCGGCCGGGCAATATAACGCCGGGCTGGTTTCTTTCTGTTTAACTCTCGGCGGCGCGAGCCTTGCTGTTCTTGCCTTGTTTTTTTCCGGCATCCTTCGGCTGGTGAGCTACCAGATGAAGGAAAGAAGCGCGCGCGTCGATCTGGAACAGACCGTCAGGGAGCGGACATACAGCCTTCAGGCGGCCAACGAGAGCTTGTCGATCGAGCAGTTGAGGCTGCGCAGCCTGCTCCAGACCATGCCTGACCTCGTATGGCTAAAAGACACAAACGGCGTCTATTTGCTGTGCAACCACAATTTCGAGTTTTTTTTCGGCGCCACGGAAAAAAATATCGTCGGCAAGACCGACTACGATTTTGTTTCGAAGGAGCAGGCCGATTTCTTCAGGGAAAAGGATATGGCCGCGGTCGAAAAAGGCAGGCCTGTTACCAATGAAGAATGGGTGACCTATGCCGGGAATGGCCGCCGCGTTCTGCTGGAAACAACGAAGGTGCCGGTGCAGGCCGCCAGCGGCAAGCTGATCGGCATACTGGGCATCGGCCACGACATCACTTCCCACAGGGAAGCGGAAGAGCGCGAGCGCCGGCTCAAGAACACCTATCGCGCCCTTAGCGCCACCAATGAATCCATCCTTCACCAGATGGATGAAAGCTCGCTCTTTGCGCGGGTATGCCAGATCGCCGTCGATTACGGCGAAATGGTACTTGCGTGGATCGGTATTGCCGACCTGGCCAGCGAGCGCATCGTTACCGGCGCTCATTGCGGAAAAGCCAGCGGATTGGTTGACGTAATCGAGGTTTCGACTTCGCCCGACAAGCCGGAGGGCAGGGGCGCAATGGGAACCGCCTACCGGGAAAAGCGCAATATCGTCATCAATGACTTCGACTCCAGCGAGCACCTGATTCCCTGGCGCGAGAAGGCCCGTCAATTCGGAGTCAAGTCGGTGGCCGCCTTTCCGATCCTGCGGGCCGGAAAACCATACGCCGTCTTTTCAGTCTACAACGATCAGGTCGGCGCTTTTGACGAAGAGATCGTTTCGCTCCTGGACGGCATGGCGAGGAACATCAGCTTTGCCCTGGACAATTTCGACAAGGAGACGGAGCGCAAGCAGGCGGAAGAATCCCTGATGCTGGCGGCGATGGTGTATCAGGACAGCAGCGAGGCGATGATGGTCACCGACGCCGACAACAGCATCATCGCGGTCAACCCCGCCTTCGAGCACATCACCGGCTATTCGTCGGACGAGGTGATCGGCAAGAACCCGAACATCATGAAGTCCGGCCGCCAGGGCAGCGAGGTATACCGGGAGATGTGGCAATCGATCAACACGACCGGACGCTGGAAGGGCGAACTCTGGAACCGCGCCAAGGACGGCGAGGAATTTGCCGAGATGATCACTATCAACACCACTTACAATCCGGATGGTTCCGTGCTCAGGCGGGTCGCCCTGTTTTCCGACATCACGGAGAAAAAGGAATCGGATGACCTGATATGGCAGCAGGCCAACTTTGACACGCTCACCGGTCTGCCCAACCGCAACCTGTTCCGCGACCATTTGAGAAATAAAATAATGAAGGCGCAACGGGGCAGCCAGCCGCTGGCGCTGATGTTCCTCGACCTGGACGGCTTCAAGGACGTGAACGACACGCTCGGACACGACATGGGCGATATCCTGCTGAAAGAGGCCGCATACAGGCTGCAGGGCTGCGTGCGCGAGATCGACACCGTCGCCCGCCTGGGCGGCGACGAATTCACGGTGATCCTGTCCGAACTGCAGGATCCCGGCAACGTCGACCGGGTCGCCCGGCATATTTTGCAAAGGATGTCGGCGCCGTTCAAGCTGGGCGACGAGGTTGCCCATGTATCCGCCAGCATCGGCATCACTCTCTATCCCCAGGATGGAACCGAGATCGAGGAGCTGACCAAGAATGCGGACCAGGCCATGTACGCGGCCAAACAGGAAGGAAAGAACCGCTATCACTTTTTCACTGCCTCCATGCAGGAGGCGGCCATTGCCCGGATGAGGCTGGTCAACGACTTGAGGGGCGCGCTGGAAGGGAATCAGTTCGAGGTGGTGTACCAGCCTATCATCGATCTGGCGACCGGCATCATCCACAAGGCCGAGGCCTTGATCCGCTGGCAGCACCCGACTCGGGGACTGATCAATCCGGTCGAGTTCATATCGGCCGCCGAAGACACCGGCATGATCACCTCCTTCGGAAACTGGATTTTCCACGAAGCCGCCAGGCAGGCGGCGCTGTGGCGCGAGAAATATCGTCCCGAATTCCAGATCAGCGTCAATATATCGCCTATACAGTTCAGGAATGAGGGCATCGATTCTTCGGCTTGGTTCGACCATTTGAAGAGCCTAGGCCTGCCGGGGCAAGGGATCGTGGTCGAGATTACCGAGGGACTGCTGCTGGATGCCAGCCCGAAGATAACGGACCAGCTCCTGATGTTGCGCGACGCCGGCATCGAGGTGTCGCTGGACGACTTCGGCACCGGCTATTCGTCCCTGTCGTACCTGAAGAAGTTCGATATCGACTACATCAAGATCGACCAGAGCTTCGTTCGCAACTTGATTCCCGACTCCGACGACATGGCGTTGTGCGAGGCGATCATCGTGATGGCGCACAAGCTGAACATCAAGGTGATCGCGGAAGGCATAGAGACGGATGAACAGCGCGATCTGCTCGCCGGCGCCGGATGCGACTACGGCCAGGGATACCTGTTTTCCAGGCCGGTATCGGGCAAGGACTTTGACGCGCTGTTGAACCCGGCTCCCGGTTCGGCCTCCTGATCCGGCGGCGCCGTGACGGTTGCCGCAGTCCTGTTTCGGCGAATGGCAGACATGGGCGCTTATGGTCTGCGCATTGTTTGATTTATCTTCTGCCATGAACATGTTAAATTGGAACTATTCCATTCCGGCAATACCAGCAGGAGCGGGCTGCTCCATTCCATGCAAACCAAAGGCGAATCCATGAAAAAGGTATTTCTAATCGCCGCTTTTGCCTGTGCCTGGTCGGAACTGTCAAAAAGCTGGTTTTAAGAGGAAAAGATGGCCTGGATCATCGCAAAATATTTCATAACGGCAGGAGTCGTGGTGCTCGTTTCCGAACTGGCGAAGCGCAGCGACAAGCTGGGCGCGTTCGTTGCCGCGTTGCCGCTGGTGACGCTGCTGACGCTCATCTGGCTTTATGTCGAGAACCAGCCTCAGGAAAAGGTCGCCAACCATGCCTGGTATACGTTTTGGTACGTGGTGCCGACGCTCCCCATGTTTCTTGTTTTCCCCGCGCTCCTGCCGCGAATCGGCTTCTGGCTGAGCTTGCTGGCCTGCGTCGCCGTCACGATTGCCTGCTTCGGCCTGTTCGCGCTGGCGGTTCGCAACCTGGGCATCGACCTGCTTTAGAAGCGGCGCAGTATGCCATGGGCGGGCGTTACAGCCGCTCGCAAGTAACAAGGAAACGCCAGCGTCCGCAGCGGGTCGGTTCCGGACGCCGATCCGGCTGAACCGACCCGTTTAATTCCCCTTACTGCTTTAAATCCGGCTTCGCTTTTGCTGTCGGCGTACCTCCTCGCCCGTGGTGGGCGGTAAACGGCCCGTTTCTTGGAACGCTAAACCATGATGCAGCCTGGGCGTGGGCGGAAAACCGGCCCGGATTGTTGGCTCCGTAACGCCAGCGAATGTTACCCGTTCACTTAATTTATGGAGGCCATTCATGGCATACACCCCCTTGGGCGCCCAGCAGCCCCAGCAGCAGCGCGCGTGGGTCAAGGAATCGATCCGCGTGTTCCGCGAAAACTTTTTCTTCAACAAGTTCACCGGCAAGGGCGATAACTCGATCGTCCAGATGGTGACCGAACTCAAGCGCACCGAGAAAGGCGACCGCGCCATGATCGGGCTGGTGCAGGAGATGCGCGGCAGCGGCATCGTCGGCGACAACGACATTGCCGGGCGGCGCGAATCGCTCGAATCCGACTGGGTTGAGATCCACACCGACCAGTTGCGCAACGGCGTGACCAGCAAGGGCCGCGTCGACGACCAGCGCTCGGTGTTCGACTTCCGCACTGAGGCGCGCGACAAGCTGGCGTACTGGCGCGCCAAGACCGCCGAGGACCTGATGATCCTGACGGCGTCCGGCATCAGCTACCAGTACAACACGGACGGCTCCGTCCGCAGCGTCGGGGCGCAGGATGATCCGCACTCGCTCGAATTCGCGGCCGACGTGACCGCTCCCACAAGCGGACGCCACTTCGCATTCGACGGTTCCTCGCTGGTAGGCGGCGACACCACCGCCGTCACGACCGGCTTCGTGCCGAAGTACGGGATGATAGTGGACGCGATGGCGGAAGCCCGTACCAGGGGCATCAAGCCGCTCAACCTCGGCGGCAAGGAGCACATGGTCTACCTGTGCCACCCGAAAACCTTCGCCCGGCTGAAGAAGGACGCTGACTTCCGCGACGCCATCGTAACCGGCGGCGTGCGTGGCGAGCAGAACCCGATCTTCACTGGCGCGACCGTGACCATGGACGGGCTGATCATCCACACCAACACCCGCGTGTTCAACACCGCCGGGGCCGCATCCGGCTCCAAGTGGGGCGCGGACGGCACCGTGGACGGCACCCGCTCGCTGCTGATGGGCTGCCAGGCCATCGGCTACGCCGACCTGTGGGGCTCGGCGCAATGGTACGAGGGCAAGGAGGACGACGACGCCAAGAACGTCATCTCGATTGCGATGTACTTCGGCCTGCTGAAGCCGCGCTTCGCCAGCCGCTTCGACAACGACACGGTCCAGGACTTCGGCGTAATGGCGCTCGACCTGACCCTGTAACCACCATCCCCGGCCCTGCGCCGGGGAAATTCAAGGAGATGTGAATCATGGCTATCACCAAGAACTTCAACCGGCAGGAACTGCTGGTTGCGCACGTCGACATCAAGCTGGCCGACCTGACCAGCGGCGTCGCGGCGGCGGCAATCGACTTGCCGCCCAATGCCGTCGTCACCGGCGGCGAAGTCGTCACCGCCGAGGCCTTCAATTCGGCAGCATCGGACGTGCTCGACGTGGGCGACGCCGGTTCGGCCAGCCGTTACCTGAACGACGGCAACGTGCATGCCGCCGGGCGCGTGGCGCTGGTTCCGACCGGCTTCAGCGGCAGCGGCAATCCCGTCACCGTCACCTGGACCAGCGGCGGCGGCACGCCGACCGCAGGCAAGCTCCGGCTTGCGCTCCAGTACTACATCGCCGGGCGCGCCACTTCCACGCTCGGCTAAACAGCATCGCCGCCGGTATCCGGCCCTTCGGGGCGGGTACGGCGGCGCAACCCTACGAGAGGCACTATGAAACTCAAGTCACCCACGGACGAAACGCTGCATGTGGCCCTGCTTTCCGGGCACGCCATTGCCATCGGGCCGGAAGGCCGCGACGTTCCGCGCCTGTTCCTGCAGGCCGCGTTCATTGCCGGAGCCGTCCACTGCGGAGCGCAGGAAGAGACGGCTGCAACCGCAAACGGCCGCATGGAATCGATCAAGCAAGGGATACGGGAAATGCTGGAACAAGGCGCGGAACTGACCGGGGCCGGGCTTCCCAACCGCAAGGCGCTGTCCGCCGCCGTCGGGTTCGCGGTCGAGTCCGCCGAACTGGGCGACGCCTGGAGCGAACTCGTGGCCGAGGCGGCGACGTCATGACGCTCAAGGAACTGCGCGAGGCGTTCAGGGCCAGGGCAGCCGACGAGGCCGAGCCCTGGCTCTGGTCGAACAAGGAAATCGCCCTGTTCCTGAACGAGGCACAATGCGAGGCGTGCGAGCGGGCGCACCTGGTCGCGGATGCCGTCGCCATCGAACTGGAAGCCGGGAAGGAATGCTATCCGTTGCCGCCGGACGTGCTCAAGGTGCTGTCGGCACGGACTCCCGCCGGCGCGCTGACGCCGGGAAAGGGCAGGCACGACCTCGGCAGCTATTTCGAGTCGCAGGACGGCATGCTATGGGTAAAGGCGCCGCTTGCCGCGCAAACGCTTGCGCTGATCGTCAGCCGCCTGCCCGCGCCGATGGAGCAAGCGGGCGACACGCCGGAAATCCACGCCCGCTACCACTACCGGCTGCTGGACTGGGCCATGCGCTGTGCCTACCTCAAGCAGGACGCCGAAACCTTCAATGCAAAAACAGCCGCGTTCCACCAGGCTCTGTTCGAACAGTCCTTCGGCGGCAGGCCGGATGCAAACGTGCAGCGCAAGCAGAGAGAGGCAGCCCCGACCGTGGTCAGGTATGGCGGAATGTAAGCAGGCGCTGCTCCTGAAAAAGGAAAAACCATGAAAGAATCGCCGCAAATTGCCTCATTCAACGGCCTGAACAATGTCACCGACCCGTACCGGCTCGGGTTGTCGTGGCTGACGTCTGCCGAGAACGTGGACGTTACCCGCACCGGCGGATTACGGAGCCGTGACGGTTACGCGCAGGCGCTTGCGGCAAGCGTCAGCGCGGCCTATGCAGGGGAAAAGACCTACATCGTCGATGGCGGCGCGTTGAAGCAGGTCATGCCCGATCTTTCCACTGTAGCCGTCAGGGCCGGATTGAGCGCCTCACCGGTATATTGGGCCGAGATCAACGGCCAGGTGTTTTACTCGGGCGAGAACAAGGGCATTATCGGCAAGGAGTGGATGGAGCTGGCGTGGGAAATTCCCGCCGCCCCGAAACTGTCTTTCGGCAGCGGCCGGCTTCCCGCCGGAACCTATCAGGCGACCTGCACGCGGCTGCTGGCGGACGGGCGCGAGACCGGCAGCGGCGACGTCGCCGAAATCGCGGTGCCGGACGGAAGCGCGATCCTGATCGAGGCCGGGGAAGGGCTGCTGACCTATGTCGCCCGCGCCGAAACCTTCCAGTTGTGCCAAACGGCTTCATGGAACGGCGAAGAGCCGGGGGTCGAGCTGGCGACGCAATTCCTTCGACCGATTCCGGAAAACGCGCGCCAGATCGCATTCTGGCAGGGAAGGCTGTTCGCGGCGGAATACTTCGCGGGCGACGACATCAGCCTGGTATGGATCAGCGAGCCGCTCGGCTTTCACCTGTTCCGGGATTTTTTCGCGGTTCCCGGCGAAGTCAGGCTGCTGGCTCCGGCGAGCCAGGGGCTGATTGTGGGAACGGATACGAATATCCATATTTATGATGGGAATCTGGCGGCGCTGGCCGATTATGGCGCGGTCAAAGGAGACTATGCCGACGACAACAACCGGGTGCTGTTCTGGACTGAAAAAGGGCTGTGCGCCGGTCTGCCGTTCGAGAACCTGACGGAACAGCAGCTTCGGGTTGCGCCCGGCTTTGAGGCGAGCGTAGCGGTGATTGAGAAGTACGGCGATAAAAAGGCGGTGGTATCGCTGGCGTTGCCTTAAGCCCGGATCCGGAGTTAAATGGGGTCAGCAGGGGAAAAGAGAGGCCGGAGACTGACTTTTTCCGTCATCCCGACCGCTCACGCTGCCATCTCCGGCGCAGGGAGATAGTGTTGTTTCTTCAAGGATGCGCAGGAATTTGATAAGGCAGCGAACCGGATTCCTGCGCTATGCGTTCGGGATGACAATAGGGACGCTCGGGGTGATAGTGGCGACAGCGGTGTTTGGGACGACATAAAAGCGCCGGGGGCGCGGGGGCATGCAAATCGGCCGCCTTATCTACTTGCATCTCGGTTTCCACTCTTTTGCCAGTGCCTGCGCTTGCCGGATCTGCTCGGGCGTCATCTGCGTTTCAAGTTCATCCCGCTTTTTTGCCGCAGGCTTGTCGCCGGAAGCGGCGGCCAGGCTGAACCACTTGTGCGATTGAACCAGGTCTTTTTCGACGCCTTGGCCCCTGGAATAAGACAGGGCGAGGTTGTACATGGCGTAGATGTTTCCCTGCTCAGCCGATTTTTCGGTCCATAGCGCCGCTTGCCGGTAATCCTTGGCAACTCCCAGGCCATTAAAGTAAGCCGCGCCAAGGTTGTATTGCGCGCGCTCGTATCCCTGTTCGGCTGCCTTTCGGTACCACACTACTGATTGCTTATCATCCCGGGTCACGCCGCGACCATAGCTGTACAACGTTGCAAGTCCGTTTTGCCCCGGGGCGTATCCCTGCTCGGCCGACTTTCGTAACCACGTCAATGCCTGCGAATAATCCTGAGGTACGTCCAGGCCATTTTCGTATGACACGCCGAGATTGTATTGGGCATGAGCATCTCCCTGCTCGGCCTCCTTGCGCAGCTTTGCCACGTCAAAGTTGTTCTTTCCAGAGTGGACGGCGTTTGCTTGCCAATTGCTGGCGGTAGCAGTAGCAGAAGCAGAAGCAGAAGCAGAAGCAGAAGCAGAAGCAGAAGCAGAAGCAGAAGCAGAAGCGCATAGGCAACACACGCTTGCCAGAATCAGCAGTTTTTTGAGTACGGTATTCATGCTTGTCCTCGTTTGATTGCGCGGTTCGAGCGCTCAGTTTGAAATGATATCAAATTAACCACATATTTCCTGAACAACGGGATAAATAATTAAAGGAGAATTCCATGGCAGGCCCTTCCGGCATATCGATTGCAGATCAATTTTTCCAGGCGCTGAGGCTGGCTCATGGAGCGGGCGACACTCCTTATTGCTGGCCGGCCGGTCTTCCGGTGTCGGACGCTGCCGGGGCTATACCCATGGGCGATGAGGGGTACTGGATGCGCCTTCCAGATAATTCCAAAGTGTTGCAAAAATTCAACTAATGCAAGGAATACGCGCTGCAGAACCCGCTACCGCAATACTCCATTCCGGACGATACGGATCCAGGCGGCATTTATGCAGACACGGGTATTGGACGCAGACCGCGCTTAAGAGATAGATGAGGCTTATTGCGTGTCAATCGCAGAGGATGAATTGGATACGGAAAAAGGCTTGTGCCGCAGCCTGCCGTTCGAGAACCTGACCGGGAACCGCGTCAACGTCGAGCCCGGCATGCCGGTGGTCGAAAAGAACGGCGAAAAAAGGGCGGTCGCGTCGCTGCTCATGTAAGCGACGGCTTCCCCACGCTTTGCCCGGAGGGGCATGGCCCCGGCACGTGCGCGCTAGGGAAATACCTTCTTGGCTTTTTCCGTCAGCAGTTCTTTGGTCTCCGGGTGCTTCTTGATGTAGCCGAAGACAACCGGGCACACCGGCTCCACCGAAAGGCCGCGCTCGCGTGCCGCTGCCATGCCCGCCTGGGCCAGTTGCCCGGCGAGGCCGCGCCCTTGCAGTTCTTCAGGCACGGCAGTGTGTTCCAGAATAATGGTATTTCCTTGCAGCTTGTATTCCAGGCTGGCGGTATGGCCCTCGACCGTGGTTTCGAAGCGGTGCTCGGCCTTGTTGTCAACGATGTTGGCGGGTGCAGGTGCTGTGCTCATGCTTTCTCCTTCTTGTAGTTGAATGTATCAGACCGCGCCGGAACCGATTCATTCCGGCCATTCACTGCTTTTTCAGCATTTCATTATGCCGCCTGTCAAGGCGGCCTTTTTATTGGAGGTCATACCATGACAGTAAAACTCTCGACCGGGGCGCGCAATGCGCTCGCGGGGGCGACAGGTTTCGGAGCCACGTTCGAAGCCGGCGTCCTGTTCGTCTACTCAGGCCCGCAGCCGCTCTCGGCCGACAATGCGCCGTCCGGCACGCTGCTCGGCATCGTGACCAGGGACGGCGGCACGTTCGCGTTCGGCTCGCCCGAGAACGGCCTTTCGTTCGGCACTCCTGCAAGCGGCACGGTAGCCAAGAAAGCCGCCGACAACTGGAAATTCAGCGGCATCGCCAGGGGCACCGCCGGCTGGTTCCGGCTGATGGGCAACGCCAGCGACGGGCTGGGCCAATCCGCCACCGCCCCGCGCATGGACGGTTCCGTCGGCGTCTCCGGAGCCGACCTGAACCTGTCCAACATCGCAGTCGAGGTCGGCGCTCCGCACACCATCGACGTGTTCCAGTTCACCATCCCCGCCCAATAAGGAAAAAATCATGCTGAAAGCATCCACAGGACTTCGCACCAAGCTGCTCGACACCGGCTCTCTCAAGAGCATTCTCGACGGCGGCGTCATCAACATCTACTCGGGCCCGGTTCCGGCCACGGCGGACGCTGCGCTCGACCCGTCCAATACGCGCCTGTGCACGGTCACGGTCGGCAGCGGCGCGACCGGCCTGTCGTTCGACGACGCGGCAGCCGACGGCGTGCTGGCAAAACCGGCGCTGACGGTCTGGAGCGGCGTGGACGCGGCTTCCAGCACGGCCAGCTTCTACCGCCACGTCGCCGCCGGCGACGACGGCACCGCCAGCACGGCGCAGGCGCGCCTGCAGGGCGGCATCGCCACGTTCGGGGCCGAGCTGAACCTGACCAGCACCGCGCTCGTCAGCGGCGCGACCCAGACCATCGACTTCTATTCCGTCGCCGTGCCGACGCTGTAGGCCATGGACTGGCTACTGCGCGAACTGCCGCTGGACAACCCGACCGGGGTTGCTTCCAACGGCGGCATCATCTGCGTCACCGGCGGCGCGGCGCAAGACCGGGCCTGCAACCTGTTCACCTCGACCGACGAAGGCGCAACCTGGGCGCTGCGGGTTCTCGACACGGCGCCGTGGCAATACAGCGGCGGCTACATGTACGGCGAAGGCAACTTCAGTTCCATCGCCTGGAACGGCTCGCGCTTCATGGCGGTCGGAAACAGCGGATCGGCCTGGAGCGCAGACGGGATAAACTGGACGCTCAACCCGCTGTATGCAAGCTACTCCGATGCCGACGGAGATAGTAAAGGGGCGTATTACCTCACCTGTGTCGCTGCCGGTGCCGACGGCGTGTTCCGCGGCTTGCGCAGCCTGGGCGACGGCGGGATAGCGTCCTGGACCAGCGGCGACGGCCAATCCCTGAGGGAGGCGACGGAGTTCTGGCAGTACGACTTTATCTTCGGGCCTCTCGCCGGCGCGTCCGGAATATATGCGGCGGCATATGACAGGTACACAGGGGAAAATGTTTTCTTCTCCCTGCCCGGCGGAGGAAGCGTCGCCGTCCCGCCTGAACTGGCCTTGCTGATTCCGGATCCAGATGCGCTCGCCCGGTATGCACAGGAGTGGAACCTGGCGGTAACGGTTCTGCCGGACGGTTTCTACGAGTATTCGACTAATGTGGAGAGCGCGATTTCCCATCGTTACCTTCCTTTCGCCGGAGAGTGGGAAGAACTGACGGTTACCGACGGGACGGATGAGGTCGGCTTCCTGCTGGTCATTTGTAGCGGGACAACGCCGTATGCCGTCGGCCGCACGCAGGGCGGCAAGGGCTACCTCGCCGTCGGCAAGTCGAGTCAAAAGGACTGGTTCTGGACCGGTTGTGTCGGCTGCTTAGAGTCATGAACGTCGGCAAGGTACTGCTGGGCGGGGGCGAGGACTACTTGCCGTTCGCCCTGTCAAAGCTCCGGTACTTTTCCTCGCTCGGCAAGTTCCCGATCAGCCGCACCATCGTCGTCGATGACGGCGCGATTATCCTGATCGAAGCGTGGGACGAGGACAACGGCCGGGTCACGATATGGGGCGGCGCAGTCGGGCTAAGGTGCGGCACGGAAGGCAGGGTCGGGCTGACCGGCCGGTATAGCGGCAAAAACGGATTCTCTGCCGCCATGACCGAAGATGCGAATGATATCTACACGACTCTCTCGCCGTCCGGCGCGGCCAAGTGCGAATGGAGGGACGACCGGCTGATCTTCACCGCCCTTATTGATGGCAGCGAGCAGGTTATCGGGGAGGTGCCGAGCCCGATGGAATACGGGTACCCGACCATGATGAATTACTTCGGGGTCTCCCGCCGTTGCGCGTCGATCTGTTCGACGCCGATAGCAATCATCTCCACCGGATATGACTACGGCTTCGACGGCGTCAAGTTCATGGGCGGGTGGCGGTGCGAAATCCTGTGGCCGGAAAAAGGGGACAGCGGATGGAAGATACACAGGGAACTCCTCCTCGATTCCCCCAAGCTGTTTGAAGTCCGCGCAGCCACTACGTTGAACCTCACGTACCCACCGGGTGCCGAGTCATGGAGACCGGCGGACGAGCCGTGGCCAGATTACCACGTGACGTACAGCGACATCGGCGAGAGCGTCGCGTACACCGACTGGCGCGTGTCTCCAATGTATGTCGGGGTCTGGAAAATCACGGGGGTGTGGTCGAACACGTCCTACCCCATACTGGACGAATCCACGGAGCCGCCGGATATCATGTACCCGCACGGCCTTTACTACAAGCGGGGCAGCGATACGACGTGGGGCGGCGAGTTGATCAATGTAACCTCGACCACCGTTTACACGGACGCGGTGCTCTCAGTCGCAACGGCACGCGGGGCGTACGCGCTTTTTATAGAGACAACCGGGGTATTCAGACCGAATATGTCGGTATACGCGCCGTGGCCGGGCGGGATATGGTACGGCGAAGGCATTCATTGGGTACGGAACTACGCCGACACCGAGACCTCGGTCGTGCGCCTTTCCACGCCCGCCGCAAGAACGAAACCACGGAGCGTCACGCAATCCGTCCTCAGTGTTGTCGGCACTGCGTCCGACCCATGGGATACGGTGCGTACGACCACAGGCGAAAAAGCGCGCTACGGCTACATGCTGGCCCCGGACGCGGAGAAAGGAAGGTGCCGCGTATTCGTGGGGAAGGTTGTCATGCCGTATACGGACGAAGCGGAAGACCAGACATACGTCTACACCTTCACCATGTACGACCTCGTGGACGAAGGCGGCGAAGGAGAGGACGAGGAACTGCTGCTTTTTTCCGGAACCGGGACAAAAGATGGCATCGCTTCCGTCAACTACGCCATCGACCCGTCGTATACCGCACTCCTGGTATGGCAGATGGCGTTCGAGCAGAGGCATTCCCTCGAACGCCCCGCCGCGACGGGTTTTACCCGCAAGGGGGTTTCCGTCGTGGTTTCGATCTATGAAACCAACACGCTGATCATCACCAGTAAAAAGGCGGCGGGAGATAACGCGGCTGTGAACCGGATCGCCGTTGCGCTCAATACGGGAGAGGGCGCTTTCCTGGCCGGCGATACGCTCATCGGAGGGACGAGCTATAACTGGGGCGATAACAATGCCGCCCTGGCTTTCTCCGCCAGCAAGACCGACGAGTTGCACCCTGCCATGGCGAAGCCGCTGCCCCCGCTCGTGTTTAGCGGGTCGGGCCTGGTCGTCAACCCGTCCATCAAGAATTAGGGAATTGAAATGACCATCCTTAAAAAGAGCATCGACCAGAACTACACGCAGGGAACGCCCGGCGTACCGGCCACGCCCGGCTCGTCCGCGCGCAAGGCGTACACCAGCTACGAACCGGGCTGGGGCTGGTCGTATACGCAAGTTGCCGTGGCGGAGCCGCCGGGGTGGTGGCAGGTCAACTACTCCTCCGGTTCCTTCGTGGACTACATATTCGACGCGCTGACCTACGACGACCTGGGCAACGCCGCCACAGGAACCTGGTACCGGGTGCAAGCCACATGGGAGCCGATCATTGTTCCTGTGTACCATCCGGCGACGGCTGCCGTAGCGCCGACGCCGGGTATTCCCGCCACGGCGGCCTCGTTCGTCACCGACTACCGCATAGGATGGAACGCCGGGGCAAGGAGCGTCAAGGCGATCGGCGGCGACGGGCGCTTAGCCTTCAAGGCGCCTGCCTCGAGCCGGGGCGTAGTGGCTGGGCTGAACGAGGCCGACACCGGAACGTCGATTGCCGAGATCGACCACGCCTTCTACATATCCGCCGGCAAGTACAAGGTGGTCGAGCAGGGCATCGACCGGACCGCCTTTGCCCTGTTCGCCGACGGCGGCGAATTCTCGATCCAGCGCCGCGGCGGCAGCGTCAGCTATTACTTCGGCGAGACGCTGGTCTACAGCAGCGCCGCGGCGAGCGCGTCCGACCTGATGGCCGACTGCTCGCTATACTACGGCGGCGATTCGGTCATCGACGCCAGCATCAGCGCCGACCTGTACGGAGCATCCTTCGCGCATGCCGGTCTGCAGCCCATCGCCGCGTACGCCTACGCCGGAGCGGGGCAGGTTGCCGATGCACCCGCGCTGTCGGGCGCAGGCGTTTCGCTTTGCCCCATGCTGGCGCTCGGCAGCGACAAGGCTTACGCGGCTTCGTCTGCGCCGCTCTTGTTCCTGCGAACCGCCGGGCATGGCTCGGTTTCGCGCTTCGAGGCGAACGTCGCGCTGTCGGCGCTGGTTGCCCAAGCGTCGGGGCACGAAGCGACCAAGGCCAATACGCTGCTGCCCGCGCTGACCGCGCTCGGCAGCAACAAGAAATACGCCGCCGCCGGAGCCGCCCTGCAACCATTGGGAGCGCTGGGGGAATCGTCGGGGCTGAATCCGACCTACGCGATCAGCCGCGGCTGCCTTGCCTTCGCACAGGCCGATGCGCACGGCCTGACCGGCGGCGTGGGGCAGGGCGCGGCTTCGTCCATGCCGTTGCAGTCGCTGGCCGCCGACCACGCCTACGGCGACGCAAGGACGTCATTTGCCGCGATAGGCGCGAATGCGGGAATCCATGTTGCGAGGGACGGCGTGTTCGCGGGCAGGTTCGGCAAATACGCCCTCAAAGCCAGCGCCACGGAACGGGAGCCGAACAAACTCGCGGCGACGCTGGCGTATACGTTCACGGCAACGGCGGGCGCATCGGCGCAACTGGCGCTGCCGAAATACAGCGCGGTGGCAACGGGCGAAGGCGTCGTCGTCGGGCGCGCATTGCTGGCGGCTCCCGCCTTTTCGCTGGCTGCATCCGGCGTTACCGGCGCAGTCGGCGCCGCCGCACTGGCGCTGTCAGGGAAAATGGCGGCCAACGGGTACGCGGGAGCGGTGCTGTCGGTCACGATAGGAGGCCGGTTCTCGCTCACCACCTCCGGCATGCAGGGCGGCATCGGACGCTCGACCATGACGCTGCCGCTGTACGAACTGGTCGCTTGCGCCACGGACATGCGCTTTGGACGGGCGCAACTGGCCATGCCGGCCCTGCGCCTGCTTCCCTCCGGGCTGGCGTATGCGGTTGCGCCCGGCTTCCGGCTGGTGGCGCTGGGCTCGGCAGTGGCCGCTGCCGGAAACCCGTCATATCAGACCTATGCGGTCAATCTGGCGGGCCGCCAGATCACGCGCTACAGCAGTTTCCCGTTCTTCAAGATCATTCGCCACGCAGGCAACTATTACGGCGTCGCCGGAGACGGACTGTACCTGCTCGACGGCGACAGGGACAACGGCGAGCGAATAAGGTGGAACCTGAATACAGGGCTCGACGACTTCAAGTCGAGCCGCAAAAAGCGCCTCAACGGCGCTTTTTTTAATGGCGCAATGAATCCGGGAGCAACGGCAACGGCAACGGACGACAGCGGCAGGCAGTACGCGCAGGAATTGCAGCCGGGCGGCGGCCGCATCCGTCGCGCCCGGTTCGGCAAGGGCGCCGGATCGCGGCAGTACGCAATCGGCCTGTCCGGTTCCGGCGCCATGACGCTCGATTCGATTGATTTTGACGTTGATATACTGGAAAGGACGATCTGATGGCCGACGTTTCTTCATTGATTAGCGACGCGAGGGCGTATGCCGCCAGCGCCAACAGCCAGGCGGCATCCATGGTCAGCCAGGCCACTTCCATGGTCGCCGGACTTGGCGGTACCCTGTCGATCCAGGAGCCTCTGCTGCAAGGGATTCCCGGAACCGGAATCGAACTGGAAATCCCCGAGTTCCAGCCGCCGGTCTGGAATCTGCCCGACGCGCCGGATGCGCCCGGCGATTTTGCCAACCTGCCATGCCTTGAAATCGGGGCCGCGCCGGTCTTCACGGCGGCAAAGCCCGTTTTTTCACTGCCGCCGCAGCCTTCGCAACTGGCGCAGCCGGACATGAGCCCGCCCGCGATTCTTACCGACTTGCCGTTCCCGGACGTTCCGGCCGAACTGCAGACTATTTCCCTGCTTGCGCCGGTGCTGGCGGAATGCGCCGCGCCGGATGCGCCGGCCCTGCAAATGCCGGTATTCGATGCGCAGGCTCCGGTCGAAGACCTGTCCGCGCCGACCGATCATGCCGAACGCTTCGAGGCTGCCTACCGCGGCATGGCGCCGACCATGGCCGCCGCCATCGACGGCTACATGGACGCGCAGTTGGACAGGCTCAACCCGCGCTTTCACGAACAGATGGCGCGGCTGGAAGACAAGCTGGCCGCCTATGTCGAGGGCGGGACCGCGCTCAACCCGGAAGTCGAGGACGCGTTCTACGAACGGGCGCGCGGCAGGAACCACGCCGAATACAGGCGCGTGCGCGACACCGTCCATGCGGACGCGGCAAGGCGCGGCTTCACGCTGCCGGACAGCGTGCTGGTCAACTCCGCATCGCAGGCGCGGCAGGCGGCGGCGGACAACAACGCCCGCGCCGCGCTCGACATTGCCATCCGGCAGGCCGAACTGGAGCAGCAGAACGTCCAGTTCGCGCTGACCACCTCGCTCCAGCTCAGGTGCACGCTCGTCGAAGCAACCGTGGCCTGGTGCCAGCTTCTGGTCTCGGTCAACGGCATGGCGCTGGACTACGCCAAGTCGGTCCTGGGCGCATCGGTCGAAGTCTACAACACGCTGGTCAAGGCCTACGGCATGCGGCTGGACGCATACAAGGCCGAAGCCGCCGTCTACGAGACGCGGCTGAGAGGGGCGATGGCGCTGGTCGAGATCTACAAGGCCGAGATCGGCGCGCTCGAATCGCTGTCCCGGGTCGACATGGCCAAGGTCGAGCTGTTCAAGTCGCGGCTGGAAGGGCTGCAGACGCTGGCCTCCGTGTACAAGTCGCAGATCGACGCCGTCCTCGGCAAGGCCACGGTCGAGAAAATGAAGGTGGAAGTGTTCGGCGAACAGGTGCGCGCCTACGCGGCGCAGGCGCAGGCCAAGAACGCCGAATGGCAGGGCTACACCGCCGCCGTGAACGGGCAGGAAGCGCTTATGAAGGCGTTCGGCACCGAGGCGCAGGCCTATTCCGCCGAGGTGGACGGCTACAAGGCCGGTATCCAGGCGCGGCAGGCCGAGATCGAGAGCATAAGCAGCTACAACAAGGGCAAGATCGACCAGTACGTCGCGGCGCTGCAGGGATACAGCGCGGTTGCCGGAGCCAACGCGAGAGTGGCGGCGGCGCAGATCGATTCCCAGAAAACCCAGCTTATGGCGGTGCAGGCAAAACTGGGCGCGGAGGAAGCCAACGCCAGGCTGGCGCAGGAGTACTACAAGACCGTCGCCACGCTCAACCAGGAATCGTTCAAGACCGGCCTGCTGGCGGTAATGGAAAACGGCAAGCTGAACGTGCAAAAGATAACCGCGGCGGCAAACATAGCCTTGAACGGCGCCAACGTGTACGGAAGCATGGCGGCCGCGGCCATGTCCGGCATGAACACGCTGGTGAGCAGAAGCGACAGCTAGGGCGGTTCAAACCGATATTCACACACAAGGAGAAAAACATGGATAAATCATTGCTGGAGTATTACAGCCGGGACGGCGAGCCGGATTCGCCCGACCCCCTCGCCACCAGCGGCGGCTACGACGCCCTGATAGCCCGGGTTCGCCGCCAGAATGCCATCAACGCGGAAAATGCCGCGCGCTGGTTCCCGCCAGACGAAAAGGGGCTGCTCGACGTGGCGCGGCCCCGGAGCCGCAATACCGAGCGCACGACCCGCGAACAGGAGAATCTGATCAGCTATCTTTACCGCCCGAAGTCCTCCAGCCCCTACATGACGACCAATATCATGAATGCATGGGATTCCATGATCGACAGCGCCGCCGGGCAGGCGGACGCCGCCGCAACCGGCATCGGCGCCATTCCCCCCACGCTCTACCGCGACATCCGATTTGCGGCCCCGGACAGACGGACGCCGGCATACGAACCCGGGCAGCCATACGATGAAGAAGAAACCGGCAACGTCCTGTTCCGGCGCGGAAATCGATAGCCGGAATTGTTCAAGCACCAGATTTGGTACATGACAAGGAGAAAACCATGGCTGACCCAGTTGAAAATGTTGATTTACACGAAGCGATAAAGACAACTGCCGAGCTCATCGGAAAAAATATAGAGGGGTTACACGAAGAGTGGACTGAGCGCCCCCATTTAAAAAATCAAGTCAACGCATGGAAAGCGCAGGCCCGGCCAGTGGCGAACAGGCTCATGAATACGGTGAGGCCCATGGCCGCCACGGTCATGAATACCGTGCAGCCTGCGGCAAGCAGATTCATGAGCGCTGCATCGCCTGCTGCCAGCAGGTTCATGAACGTTGCCGTCCCCGCGGCGGCTACAGCGATGGATGCAGTGAGGCCAATGACCAGCAGTATTGCCAGCGCGGTCGGGCCTGCTGCAAACACGGTCTCGCAAGCCATGAAGGAGGCCGGGCGCGCATCAATAGACGTACTCGGAAAGGCAGGCAGGTTCGTTCCACCCATGGGGGTGCTGCTTCGGGGATTTCTTCCCACCATCGCAGTGATAAAAGGCGTTAACGACTACATAGAAGGCGGACGTAAAAACGACATGCCAAAGATGGGGTGGGGATTAGGCGACACCCTTGCCGGGATAGCCAGCTACAGCGGCATCGGCACGATCCCGGCCTTGGCGTACGCGGATGCCAAGAGCATTGCCAAGGGCGAGAAGAAAGCGCTGGATGAATGGGGTTTGGAAGTCGATGACGATGACGGCTTCAACTCGCTGGGTCTTAGCTCGGCTTCAATGAAAAGCATCCGCGGCAGGGGGGCATAAGGAGCCGGGAGCCTCGAAGCGGATTTCACGCATTCGCCAGCATCCAGCCGGAAACGCAATTCAACAATCACCATCCCACAAGCCGCCCATGAGGCGGCTTTTTTTATGCCCGAAAGGAGCGCGTATGCCTGATATCGAGATTGAAGCGGAAGAGCAGAAAAAAATTCTGAAGGAAGCGCTGCAGGAGTGGCTCGACGCCAAGTTCGCCGCGTTCGGCCGCTGGTCGCTGGGCGGCATGCTGGCGATGGCGATGTTCGTCATCGCCTACCTGTACCTTACGCAGCACGGGTGGCGGCAATGAGCGCCCATTTCTCCATGGCCGAGCTGACGTTCTCGCAGGCGGCGCAACGGCGCGGGCTGGACAACACGCCCACCCCCGCAATCCTGAAAAACCTCGAGCGGCTGCGCGGCACGCTGGAACAGGTGAGGGCGCTTGCAGGCGCTCCCATTCACGTCTCGAGCGGCTACCGCGCCCCGCTGGTGAACCACGCCGTCGGCGGCGCGGCCAGTTCGGCGCATACCTTCGGGCTGGCGGCGGACATTACCTGCCCGGGCCTGACGCCGAAAGCGCTGGCGCTGCTGATACGCGAAAGCGGGATCGGGTTCGACCAGCTTATTTACGAAGGAAACTGGGTGCATGTCGGGCTGGCGCTAGGCAGGATGCGCCGCCAATGCCTGACGGCGGTCTTCAACAAGGGAACGGCAACCTATACCGAGGGAATCCAATGAAAAACCTGCTCATGAACCTGGTCACCGGCAAGGACAACCGCACGCACGACCTGGTGCGCTGGCTGGGGCTGGTCGGCGCGCTCCAGGCGCTGGCGCTGCAGGCGTATGCCGTCGTCTGGCAGGGACAGCCGTTCGACCTGCAGGCATACGGCATCGGCCTGGGCGCGCTGATCGTGACCGTCGGTGCGGCGCTCGGCCTGAAAAAGGACACCGAGCCGGGGCAGCCATGATAGAGAAGCTAGCGCCCCTGTTTGGCGCTGCAAAAGCCGCCGCGCTGGCCGCAATGGCCGTGGCCCTGTTCGGAGCGGGCTGGCACGTCAACGGCTGGCGGCTGAACGGCGGCATCGAGCGCCTGAAGGCCGAACGCGCGAACGACCGCGCAACGCAGGCCGAGGCCGCGCTGGCCGACATGGCCGCCGCCACGAAAATGATCCGCGACAAGGCCGCGCAGCTTGCCGCCGCTGAAACCGCGCTGGGCGGGAAACTGGACACCCTGACCAAGGAATTCAAGCATGAACGCGAAATCAATCCCTTGCCTGCTGATTGCAAGCCTGACGCTATGCGCCTGCGCCAGCTCCGCGCCGCCGTTGACGCCGCCAACCAGGCCGCAGCCGGACGCTAAGCTGGCCGAGCCGTGCGCAACGCTGACGGTGCCTGATGCCTTGGACTATGACGAGTGGCAAAACTGGGTGCAGGACGTGCTGCTGCGCGCCTACGGCGAATGCGCGGCGCGGCACCGGATGACGGTGGAGGCATGGCCCGGGATTCTGTGAGAGCGGGGTCGGATTAAATGAGGTCAGCGGAATTAAATAGGGCCAGGGAAATTAAATGGGGTCAGCGGAATTAAATGGGGTCAGTTGTAAAACTTTCCGCAGGAAATTTTACCCTGACCCTTTTTAATTCTTCGAGCAACGCGAGAAGTGTCCGCTGACCCCTTTTAATTTTTCGAGCAACGCGAGAATTTACCCTGATCTATTTAATTCCGTCGGCCCCTTTACTCGCGTTTCGGCCCCGCTTTCACGGCATGGATGAAAGCGTCTTATTTTACTAACTTCATCGCTTGCTTCAGCACGCGCAAAGCGGAGAGGGAATAGAGATGCGATGTGCCGACTATGGTGGATACGGTAATTTTTCCTTGCCTGCAGTAGCGACGAAAAGTGGCTATCGAAACGCCTAAATAATCGGCTGCCTCGTCAGCAGTAAACTCGCTTCCCTGCAAGTGGCCAAACAGTTCCCCGTGACTAAGGTTATCCCCCTCGGAAAACGCTTTCCGGGAAATAAGCGAAAAGAATTTTTCACGCTCGCTCGGAAGCATGTGCTGCAAGCTGGTAAAAAGCGCTTCGGCTGTCAGTGTCATTTGTACCATCCATTGGCTCGCAAATAAGCCTTTAAATCATCATAAAAATTTTCGTGCGACCCTAATTTATAGAAATCGATGAAAAGAAAATCGGGGGTGCGCTGCCGAACTTCATTCTCATCCTCTGAAACGGAAGCAACTCCGGCCTGCCCGCTTGGAACGTGGTAAGCCATCAGGTATTCCTGCTTGTTATGTTTGAATTTATGAACAGAAATGCCTGTCAAATCGCCGGCTTTGCTTTCTCCGATTTCCGGCCTTTTACACACATTCATCACCTCATCTTCAATGACTGCCTGAAGAGGTTTATGCTGTTTTTTCACAAAGGAAGAAAAAGGTTTTTTGTAGTTCGGGAAAAATTCCTGCATAAAACCTCATTTAGATCAATTGTGATATAGATCGCTATCAATTGCAAGCGGATCTTTTATTTGCCGCTCAAGAACGCATAGCTAGCGCTGCCAACATTTCATTTTAGTTAATGTTGCTATATTAACATCATAAGCGTGCGTGATTCGCCTGGCTATGACGAGTGGCAAAACCGGGTGCGGGATAGTGTGCTACGGTCATACGGTGAATGCGCGGCGCGACATCGGACGGCCATGGAGGCGTGGCCGAAATAGTCGATTCGTCCGTTCATGAATATTCCTGCTTCAACAGCCGAGTGTCTTTAGGAGAAAAATCATGAACCGCAGAACGATACTATTTCACGGGAAAATTGGCCTGCTGCCAGTGATAATAGAACAGGAAGCAGGAACCAAATTGAAAGTGAGCACCACTATTCCGGGCGCATCCAAAGACATCACGATCACAGGGGAAACTGCCAGCGAACTAGAGAAAAAGCTTTTCGCCTATGGCGCGTTCACAAGGCTGCAGGTTGCAGAGATTGTCCATAAATTACGGTTCTGATGAAAATGGGGCAGGAGGAATTAAAAGGGTCAGCGGAATTAAATGGGGTCAGTAGTCAAAGTTTCCGCGGGAAACTTGACTCTGACCCCTTTTAATTTTTCGAGCAACGCGAGAATTTACCCTGACCCTTTTTAATTCTTCGAGCATAGCGAGAAGTGTCCGCTGACCCTTTTAATTTCCCTGACCCCTTTTTACCTCCCCTGTCATTCCGTGAAAGCAGGGTCAGAGTCAGTTTTGCTTTGCAAAAAAGACTCCGACCCCGGTTTCACTGCGCCGACCCCATTTAATTTCCCTGACCCCATTTAATCCGACCCCGGTTTCACTGCGCCGACTCCATTTAATTCCGCTGACTCCTTTTAATCCGTACCCGGTTTCACTACGCGTCTTCCCCCGCGCCCTCCAGCCTGTCCGGCAATGTAGATTCCCCCGGCATTCCTGCGCGTCAACGCGCCCCTTGTTGCGCCGCCGCCTGAATAACAACCAAACCCTGCTTTATATTCACGGAATGCTATGAAAAAGCGGTGAATCTGGCTTACCCTTATGCAAAATAACTACTGCTGTCCTCGCTTGGCGCTGCGCCGCCGCCGGACATAGAAGAATAATGACTAAGGATATAAAAGATACGGATGCCGCCGCCGCACTGGCGAGCCTTGTCCTTGCGGGGAAACCCGACTACAAGGTGCTGAAGCGCATCGTGCCGAATTTGCAGCAAGCGGCACCGGATGGACGCCGGTTGCTGAAGGGCGTCATCGTCGATACCGAAACCACCGGGCTGCTGCAGGACTCGGACGCCATCATCGAGCTTGGCATGGTGCGGTTCGAGTACGACCCGCTGACCGGGCAGGTCTACAACACCCCTGAAACGTTCGACCAACTGGAACAGCCGCCTTTCCCTATTCCGCCGGAATCAACCGAGGTGCATGGGATCACCAATGAAATGGTTGCCGGGAAAAAGATCGACGATGCGGCGGTAGACCATTTCCTGGACGGCGTTGCCATTGCCATTGCCCACAATGCCGCCTTCGACCGCGTATTCCTTGAAAAGCGCCTGCCCGTCTTTGAAAAACTGCCGTGGGCCTGCTCGCTGTCACAGATCGACTGGCGCGGGGAGGGCATCGGCTCCGCAAAGCTCGAATACATCGCCTTCAAGTTCGGGTTTTTCTTCGATGCCCACCGCGCCGATGCGGACTGCCTGGCGCTGCTTTCCATTTTGCAGCAGCCCCTCCCGAAATCGGGAACGCTTGCACTGAAGGCGCTGCTGGCGCAGGCGCGACAGGCAAGCTACCGCGCCTACGCCAATGGCGCCCCGTTCGAAACCAAGGACGCGCTCAAGGCGCGGGCATACCGCTGGGACGGCGATAAAAGATGTTGGCACAAGACGGTAACCGGGCCGGTATCACTCAAGGAAGAAACCGAGTGGCTGAAGACCGAGGTATACGGCGGCAGGAGCGCCAAGCTCGAGATCGAGGAATTCGACAGCAAGACGCGCTTTTCCAGCCGCTCCGGCAACCGGATGATGCAGGAAATCTAGCCGCTACCGGCTAGAACGGCTATCGGGCATATAGGTCAAAACAGGAATTCGGAAGCGCGAACAACAAGAACGTTTTCCTGTTTTTCCCGCTTCCGTATGAACAGGGGCGGCGCGTTTCGCCGGCCGCCTTCAATCAAAGACTATCGTCGCGCATGAGCCAGTAAACCGCGCCCAAGGCCAGCAGGGCTGCCGCCAGGGCGCCGATATTGGCCGCATCCATCGTGCTTATGTCGAGAATGATGAACTTGCGCGTCAGCGCCATCATTGCAATCATCAGCACCGTCCTGACCTGGATGACGTTCTTCTCCCCACGCGCCACGGCGGCGATGGAGTGCTTGAACCCCATGGCGATCAAGAGGGTCATGATGCCGCCGAAAACGGTCTGGAAAACATCGTGGTTCAGCGGGTCGAACGCCTTCCCGATCAGTTGGACGAGAATGTCCTCGCCGAGCTTGTACAGCGCGATGATGACGATCAGGGAAACGAGAAAAATCAGCGCATGGGCAACGAGATATTCGAACAGATCATGCGGATCTTTCTTTATCAGCTTCCTTATCCACACACGACTCACGGCCTGAACCGGTTTATTCAAATCATCCATAAACGTCCTGTCTCCTTCCTTGATAATCGCTCATCCCATGGAGCGATTTGTTGATTACTTGATCTTTATGCCATACCCCGTATTGTATTCGTGTTTTTACTTTATTGCCGGTATGCATTTTTTTTCAGGAATGGAAATGAACCGGGAATTACCAGGAAACGAATGACCCGGTTCGGGGAGACATGCTGGCGCAATCGGCCAGCCCCCGCTGGACGAGATGCTGGCCGAGGCGCATTTTGAACTGCGAAAGCTCGACGCGCCGGATTGCGGCGCGTGGCGGCGATGGGGCGATATGCGCTGCCGCTCGCGCATGGCGAGTGCGCGGCGCAGCTCAGGGTTATGGCGAAGGCGGAGGCGAAGTTGCGCGGCGCAATGCCGAGCGCATGCTGCCGAAAACAGTTTTTTCCTCATTCGCCGTTCGCAAGGCGGACTCCGTCGAAAGGAATTTTTCCAGATAATCGAAAGAGGAAACGAACCCCTTTATCAGCCTGTTTTCCGTAACGATGACATGATGGATCTTGTTCTTGACCATAAGCCGGGCAACTTCCTCCGTTGACGCGGAAGGGCTTACTTCAATCGGCCTGAACGTACACAATTCCCACGCCTGCGAGGTCTTCGGGTTCTTGTCTGTCGCGTGGAAGTGAAGCAGGTCCGTGAGGCTGATAATTCCAAATACTTCCCCTGTCGAATAAGTGACCGGCACCGATGACAAGCGCTGCGATCTAAGCAATTGTTCGACGCTTTCTATCGTATCTTCGGTATTTGCCGTTTTTACGGTCTTCGTCATCATGCTGGAAATTGGCATATCCATTTTTTATCTTCCCTTGGCGTTTTAGAACTCGGAAAAGACCCATTAATGTTTAGATCGCCGGAACCCCTGCGGAGTTCAATATGTTTGGGGGGAAGGGTTTTTCGCGCAATTATGAGATGGCGAGCGGAGGTCGGGCAGAGCGCAAACAGCCACTCTCAGGCCGGAGGCAAGCAGTTTTACCGCTTCCAGAAACCGGGTGCGGGCGGGTTCCCATTCATGCTGGAACTGTTTTCCCGAGTTCCCGATGGCCTTGACTTCGAACCGGACGGGCGGCAGCTTGTACCCATTCCCGTAGAGGAAGCAGTATCCAGCCTGTCAGCGATCCTGCTGGAGGATGACTATTACCGGCTTATCCGCAATGGAACCCGGCAACTGAACGGCCTGGCTTGTGTAAAGGAAACCGTGCTCATCCCCCTCAAGGCAAGAGCGTGGCTGGACCTGCGCAAGCGCAAAGAGGCGGGGGACGATGTCGACTCCAAAAATATGCATATTCTCACGCGTTCGGACACCCTTTCGCATTCGAAACCTGCCACCCTTTCGCATCGCAAACCTGCCACCCTTTCGCACCGCAAACCTACCACCCTTTCGCACCGCAAACCTACCACCCAAACCAATCAAGTCGACTAACATGCATGCCTCAGGGTATCAATACTGATTTAGCCGATCTTTTTCCCTTTGCGCCGCATCGACTCTCCTTTCAA
>Ga0366779_1007_pt1 | contig 31655 bp, 35 predicted proteins | sample BONcelN113001E10_FD_207083 | JGI IMG/M metagenome (GOLD analysis project Ga0366779, IMG submission 207083) | Enriched cells from coal bed in the Powder River Basin, Montana, United States - BONCAT cells N11 rep2 HSBNCT.N11.300.1.E10 ... | reverse complement strand
GCGAGAAAAATATCGAACGTATCCAGGCGTGGCGCGCAATGGCGCCGGACCTGACGGTCCGCTCGACATTCATCGCCGGTTTTCCAGGCGAGACCGAAGCGGAATTTGAATATCTGCTTGATTTCCTGAACGAAGCGCAGATCGATCGCCTCGGCTGTTTTGCCTATTCGCCCGTCGAGGGCGCGACGGCCAACGCGCTGCCTGGCGCGGTGCCCGAGGAAGTGCGCGAAGAGCGTCGCGCGCGCGTGATGCTGCTGCAAGAGGAAATTTCGAAGAAGCGTTTGCAGGCCAAGGTGGGCAAAACCCTGCGCGTACTGATCGATGAGGTGGACCGCAACGGTGGCACCGGACGCACGGCTGCCGATGCGCCGGAAATCGATGGCGTGGTCTACGTCAAGCCGCCGTACGAGCCGCACCTGAAGCTGACGGTGGGTGAGTTTGTCGATGTCCGGATCACTGCCGCCGATGCGCACGACCTGTGGGGCGAGGCGTGACGAAGATATTGGCAATGGTACTGACGTGCGCGGTGCTGGCGCTGCCGGCGGTTGTCTTCGCGGGTGAGGTGGCAAGCAAACAGCCAGCCGAACAACCGCAACCGGCGCCCTTGTTTCGCGCGCCAGTGGTCCTGCGCGGCGCGCTCGGCGAGGTCACCGTGCAAGTGGCCATTCGTCCCAAGCCGGTGGCGGATGAGGGCCTGGAAGGCGAGTATTTCATTTTTGGCCGGTCGGCCAGGGTTCTCCTGGCGGGCGAGATGGAAGGCGACAAGCTGTTCCTGGAGGAGTCTGAAAACGGTACCGACATTTCAGGACAGTGGGAAGGCACGTTGAACGGCGCCACCATGGCCGGGATGTGGACTTCGGCCGATGGTGACACGACCAAAGCGTTCAGTCTTCACGTTCTTTCGCCAAGCGCCAAGGCCGCGCCGGTCAGCAAAGCCGCGGCCATGGCCAAAAAATAACGCGGAGAATCCGGTGCCCGATCGTCCTTCCTTTCAGACTGCAGTGATCCACGACGATTACGTGGCGCCGCAGGGATTTTCCGCCTTGCCGCAGGCGATTCACCATGCGTCGACCGTACTGTTTCCAAACGTCGCCGCCATGCGCGAGCGCGATTGGCGGCGCAAGGACGGCTATACCTACGGACTGCACGGCACGCCCACCACCTTCACGCTGGAAGCGCGGCTGGCGGCGATCGAGGGCGGTACGCACTGCCGTCTTGCGCCAAGCGGCCTGGCCGCGATCACCATGGTCGATTTTGCGTTTCTGCGTTCCGGTGACGATGTACTCATCCCGGACAATGTCTATAGCCCGAGCCGCGAGCTGGGGGATTGGCTTGCAGCTGATTTCGGCGTCAGCGTCCGCTATTACGATCCCCTGATAGCCGCCGGCATCGACAAACTCATTTTGTCCAATACGCGGCTGATCTGGACCGAGGCGCCGGGTTCGGTGTCGATGGAAGTGCCCGATCTGCGCGCCATTTGCCAGGCGGCGCATGCGCGGGGCGTGCTGGTGGCACTGGACAATACGTGGTCGGCGGGGATCGCGTTGCGCGCGTTCGACCTGGGCGTGGATATCGTCATGCAGGCGCTGACCAAATACCAGTCCGGCGGCTCCGATGTGTTGATGGGAGCGGTGATCACACGCGATGCAGAATTGCACCGGCGCGTCGAACTCGCGCACATGCGCCTCGGATTCGGGGTGGGCGCCGACGATGTCTATCTTGTATTGCGCAGTTTGCCCGCCATGAAGCTGCGGTTCGACGCCCATGACGCCGCTGCGCGCCGCGTGGCGAATTGGCTCAAGACAAGGCCGGAGGTTTCGGCGGTGCTGCATCCGGCCTTGCCGGACTGCCCCGGACACGCCATCTGGCAACGCGATTTCAGCGGCGCAGGTGGCTTGTTTTCGGTGCTCTTCGATCCGCGCTATGCGGAAGCGGAGACCGACCGCTTTGTCGATTGTCTGCGCCTGTTCAAGATCGGATTCAGCTGGGGCGGTGCACACAGTCTGTGCGTCCCCTACCGGATTCAGAAAATGCGTAACAACTGGACGCACCAGGGCCAGCTTGTGCGCCTGAACATCGGACTGGAAGAACCGGCGGATCTGATCGCCGATCTCGAACAGGCGTTGCACGTTCTGAAAAAACCATCAGCGTGAGGGTCAAGGCATGGCTTTATTGTCGTTTAAATCCACCAGTCCGCGAATCAGGCGATACAGCTTCCACAACCAGGCTACTCCCCAGACGAGGTAGGCTAACGGAATGCCGATAAAGGTCATGAACAGCAGCAGGCCGACAACGGCCCAGATGAAATACCACCAGAACGAGCGGATTTGCCAGCTGTGATGACTGTAGACAAAGGTGCCCGTGGTATCACCGCGCTTGACGTAATTGATGATTAGCGGAATCCATGACAGGGCGCCGAGTGAGAACAATAGGCTGAGCCCGTGACCAATGTAAAGCCACCAGGCCAGGCTTTTTGCGGATTGCAGTTGCGTGTCGAGCACGATCTGTTGATTCATGGTTCCTCCTGGCAATGCGCATTGAACCGGCTACGTCTTGTGAGCGAATCGCGATCTGCATTGTACAGAGCGTTCCGCGTTGCGGAGGTTCCCCGCGTCACACGTGGTCATGCACGGCGCTCACTCGAACAGATTTAATATGCCGTCCAGCCCGACGAAATTGAGCGCGACATCCGCTTGCGCCCGGACGATCGGCTTGGCGCGGTAGGCGACCGACAGACCGGCGCCTTTCATCATTTTCAAATCGTTGGCGCCGTCGCCCATGGCGATGGCCTGCCCCGGCGCAATCCCCGTTTCGGCACATACGCGCTCGACAGCGCGGGCTTTTCCGCCTGCGTCCACGATATCGCCCACAATGCGGCCGGTCAATTTGCCGTTACTGATTTCCAGGCAGTTGGAATGAGAGAAATCCAGATCCAGTTCGCGCCGGATGCGGTCGGTGAAAAAGCTGAAGCCGCCTGACACCAGCAAGGTCTTGATGCCGGCCGCCTTCACTGCATCCAGCATTTTCTTCGCGCCCGGCGAGAATTGAAGGCGTTCGTCGTACACCTTTTCGAGCGCGCTGGCATCCAGTCCCGCGAGCAACGCCACGCGGCGCGTCAGGCTTTCGGTAAATTCGATTTCACCGCGCATCGCCGCCTCGGTAATCGTTGCGACTTGCGGTTTGAGGCCGTGCATGTCGGCGATTTCATCGATGCACTCAATGGTAATCAGCGTGGAATCCATGTCCATCGCGAGCAACCTGAAATCGGAGAGCGTGCGGCGATGTTCGACAAAGGCGTAATCCAGCTCTGCGGCCCAGGCGGCGACATCGATCTGCGCCTTTACTTCATCGTTGTAGGAAATGTCCTGACAGCGGTATGCGTGATCGCCGATCGCGATGATGAGGCGCGGACGTGCGAGTTGCGCGATTTGTTCGATCACGCCGCGTTGCGTGTGCAGGCCTTGCAGGATGAGGTTCATGGCAGTGTGTGATATCTGAAGGATTTAGCCCAGCGCGCGTATGGTTGCCTTGATCTGATTGGTGCGAGCGGCCAGGTCCGGCATGCTCGCGGTGATGCGCAGTTTATCCTGTCCGTTCAGCTTGATGTGCCGGTTCTTCTGGATCAGCTCGATGATGCGCATGCCGTCGATCGGTGGATTGGCTTCAAATTGCAGGGTCGCCGATTCCGCATGCGCGTCGATCTTGATGATGCCAACCGGCTTGGCGGCCACGCGCAGGCGATGCGTTTCCACCAGCGCCTGCGCAGCGTCGGGAAGCTTGCCGAAGCGGTCGATCAATTCCTCCTGCAATTCGGTGACGGCATCCTGCGTATCGCAGTTAGCCAGGCGCTTGTAGATCGACAGTCGCTCATGCACGTCGCCGCAATAGGTTTCGGGCAGCAGGGCGGGCACGTGCAGATTGATTTCCGTGGTGGAGGAGAGCGGCGCAGCCAGATCCGGTTCCTTGCCATTTTTCAGCGCGCGCACCGCTTCATTCAGCATGTCCGAATAGAGCTGGAAACCGATCTCGGTCATTTCGCCGGACTGATTTTCGCCCAGCACTTCGCCGGCGCCCCGTATTTCCAGATCATGCATGGCAAGGTAAAAGCCGCTGCCCAGTTCTTCCATCTGCTGAATCGCATCCAGGCGGCGCTGCGCCAGTTTGGTCAACCCCTGCACATCGTGCACCAGCAGGTAGGCATAGGCCTGATGATGGGAACGGCCGACGCGCCCGCGCAACTGGTGTAACTGTGCAAGGCCGAATTTATCGGCGCGATGCATCACAATCGTGTTGGCGGTCGGCACGTCAATGCCGGTTTCAATGATCGTCGTGCACAACAGTATATTGAAGCGCTGCGAGACGAACTCGCGCATGATTTTTTCCAGGTCACGTTCGTGCATCTGCCCATGCGCCACGCCGATGCGTGCCTCCGGCAGCAGTTCTTCCAGCATGGCCTTGCGATTCTCGATGGTTTCCACTTCATTGTGCAGGAAGTACACCTGGCCGCCACGTTTGAGTTCGCGCAGGCAGGCTTCACGGATCACGGAATCGTTTTCGCTGCGGACGAAGGTCTTGATGGCAAGGCGTTTCTGCGGCGCGGTCGCGATGATCGAAAAGTCGCGCAAGCCTTCCAGCGCCATGCCGAGCGTGCGCGGAATCGGCGTCGCGGTCAGCGTCAGTACATCGACCTCTGCGCGCAGTGCCTTAAGCGCTTCCTTCTGCCTTACGCCGAAGCGGTGTTCCTCGTCGATGATCACCAGGCCCAGTCTCGAAAATTTGACTTCAGGCGACAGCAGCTTGTGCGTGCCGATCACGATATCCAGCGTGCCGTCGGCCATGCCTTTAACGGCTTGGGCGATCTCCTTGCCGCTGCGAAAGCGCGACAGCTCCGCGATGCGCACCGGCCAGTCCGCAAAACGGTCGGCGAAAGTCTGCGCGTGCTGTTCGGCGAGCAATGTCGTCGGCGCGAGAATCGCAACCTGCTTGCCGCCCATCACCGCAACAAAGGCCGCGCGCAACGCGACTTCCGTCTTGCCGAAACCAACGTCGCCGCAAATCAGCCGGTCCATCGGCCGGCCGCCAGTCATGTCTTCGATCACCGCGTTGATCGCCGCGGCCTGGTCTGCCGTTTCTTCGAAGCCGAAGCTCTCCGCAAAGGCTTCGTAATCGTGCGCAGAATATTTGAAGGCATGACCTTCGCGCAGCGCGCGGCGCGCGTACAGGTTCAGCAGTTCCGCAGCGGTATCGCGAATTTTTTCGGCCGCACGCCGTTTTGCTTTTTCCCACTGGCCAGAGCCCAGCGCATGCAGCGAGGCGTCTTCCGGCGACGCGCCTGAGTAACGTGATATGACGTGCAACTGCGATACCGGAACGTACAGCTTGGTGTCCTTCGCATATTCGAGGTGCAGGAACTCGGTTTCCCCTTCGCCCAGGTCCATGCTGATCAGGCCCATGTAGCGGCCGATACCGTGATGGGCATGCACGACCGGGTCGCCGATCTTGAGCTCCGACAGGTCGCGCACCATCGACTCGACCTGGGTTGCACCTTCCTGCTTCTTGCTGCCGACGCGACGGCCGGAGCCAGCGTAGAGTTCGGTTTCGGTGATGAAGGCAAGCTCGTCGAGCTGCGCACCAAGTTCGAACCCGGCATGCATCGGTGCCACGCCGAGCATCAACCGGGCTGACGCTGTCGCAAAGTCGCTAAAGCTGTCCGCCGGCGCCAATGGCAATGCGTACTCGTTGAAGTACTGTTGCAGCGTTTCGCGGCGACCGTTGCTCTCGGCGCAGATGAGTACGCGCCTGTCGGTCTGAAGCAGATAGGCGCGCAAATTGGCCAGCGGGTCATCCGCACGGCGATTGACGGCGATGTTGGGCAGCGGCGACGACAGCGCCGAGGAAGCATCCTGCTGCCGGACGACCCAGCGGCCGAAGGGTTTGGTCAGTGCAAAGAATTGTTCATCGCCGAGAAAAAGCTGCTCGGGCGCCAGTACCGGCCGCTCACGGTCGGATTTCAGAAAGCGGTAACGGGATTGCGTATCGCTCCAGAAACGCCGAATGGCTTCATCGATGTCGCCGATCAGTGCGAAGCTGGCATCGTCCGGCAGATAGTCGAACAGCGTACTGGTCTGCTCAAAAAACAGAGGCAGGTAATACTCGATTCCGGCTGATGCGATTCCGCTGCCCACATCCTTGTAGATGACCGAGCGGCTCGGGTCGCCTTCGAACAACTCACGCCAGCGGCCACGGAACGCAGTGCGCGCCTCCTCATCCATCGGGAATTCGCGAGCGGGCAGCAGGCGGACCTCGCGAACCGGATAAAGCGAACGCTGCGAATCGGCATCGAATGTGCGGATGGTGTCGATCGTGTCGCCAAACAGGTCGATGCGGTAAGGCAAGGCCGAACCCATTGGGAAGAGGTCGATCAGCCCGCCGCGCACCGAATATTCACCCGGCGACATGACTTGCTTGACCGGACTGTATCCAGCGAGCTGCAGCTGGGTCTTCAGCCGCGCCTCGTCCAGTGTTTCGCCCTGCTTGAAGAAAAAAGTGTAGGAGGCGAGAAAGGAAGGAGGCGCCATGCGCACCAGCGCGGTGGTGGCAGGCACGATCAGGACGTCGCACTGCCGGTTCATCACTTCATACAAGGTGGCCAGACGCTCGGACACCAGATCCTGGTGCGGCGAAAAGGCGTCATAAGGCAGCGTTTCCCAGTCCGGCAGCAGGTGGCAGCGCAATTTATCCTGCTCGCTATCGCCGAACCAGGGGATCTCGGCAAGCAGGCGCTGGGCATCAGCCGGATTTGCGGCCACGATTGCCAGCATGCGTTTTCGTGGCTTCAGTTCGATCGCTGCGTGTGCCAGCACATAGGCATCAGCGGAACCATGCAGCGCGGGCAGGACAAAACGGGAACCGGGCCTGGGAAGGTTTTTTTTCAGGTCAAATGACATCAAGTAGCGACAGAGGAAATGTCATGGTGGGCAAGCGGGCGGGCATGGGGCGCGTCATCCTGCGCGGGCCGCCGATTTGACAGTGAAAATGGTTGATGCGATTATAAACCAAGCCATTCCATCGGTCGGGCGCGTGCGCAAGACAACGCAATCCATTCCAGACAACCAAGCGCACTGCGCGTTCCCTCTTCATCATGACTTCGCAACACCTTCCTGGGCGGCACGCATCCGTGCGGCGTTACTTTGCCTTGATTCCTGCCGCTGGCGTCGGTGCGCGGATGGGATCCGATGTGCCCAAACAGTATCTCGCGGTCGCGGGCAAACCGATGCTCGGCCACGTGCTCGATACCTTCGCTTCAACGCCGGCAATCGCGCATACCTTCGTTGTGGTGGGTGAAGAAGATGGTTATATCGACGCCCTGGTGACAGCGCGCCATAACGTCACCGTGTTGCGCGTCGGCGGGGCTTCGCGCCAGATCTCGGTCCTTCATGGGTTGCGGGCGATGCGCGAGGCGGTGGCCGACGATGACTGCGTCCTGGTACACGATGCCGCGCGACCCGGATTGACGCCGGCTCTGGTGGAAAAACTGATTCATGCTGTGCAGGACGACGAGGTAGGCGGCCTGCTTGCGATGCCGGTGGTGGACACGCTGAAACGCGCGAATGGCGCCACCCGCGTGGCCACCACCGTTTCACGCGACGGCTTGTGGCAGGCGCAGACGCCGCAAATGTTCGGATATGCACTGCTGCGGCGGGCGTTGTCGCAAGCCCGTGACGTTACCGACGAAGCGTCGGCAATCGAAGCGCTCAACCTGCACCCGAAGCTGGTGGAAGGCAGTGCACGCAACTTCAAGATCACGCTGCCAGACGATTACGCGCTGGCCGAGCTATTGTTGAAGGGACTTGCATGAACAAGATGAATGCGCGGCCACCGTTTCGTATTGGCCAGGGCTACGATTGCCACCAGTTGGCAGCAGGGCGGAAGCTGATCATCGGTGGCGTGACCATTCCGCATGCAACCGGTTTGCTAGGGCATTCCGATGCCGATGTACTGCTGCATGCCATCACCGATGCACTGTTCGGGGCAGCGGCCCTGGGCGATATCGGTCGTCATTTCCCGGACACCGCCGCAGAATTTGCCGGGGCCGATTCGCGCATGCTGTTGCGGGAAGCCGCCGCGCGTCTCGCGGCGGCGGGATTTGCCGTTGGCAATGTCGATGCGACGGTTATCGCGCAACGGCCCAGGATGGCGCCGCATATTGCCGCGATGGTCGATAACATCGCCACCGATCTGGGTATCGCGCCAGAGCAGGTCAACGTGAAGGCCAAGACCAACGAGAAACTGGGCTATTTAGGGCGGGAAGAAGGCATTGCCGCGGAGGCGGTGGCGCTGATCTACCCGCGTTATTAGGTGCCTGTGTTGTTTATTTTGGCGAATGTCTTCGATTCTTGCCAGCCGCTCTTGAATTATTGTTCTTCGCACGCATGTGCATTCAGCTTGCATCGGGCGAGCGATAGCGCCGACGCTATCGCACACACAAGGGGACAAACATGGCAAGTGAAGGCTATCATGAACCGCTCGACAGCTTGACGCCGCAGACGATGGACATGCATCGCGCGATTGTCTCTCTGATGGAAGAGCTGGAGGCGGCAGATTGGTACAACCAGCGGGTCGATGCGGCAACCGATCCCGAACTGAAACGGATACTGGCGCATAATCGCGACGAAGAAAAAGAGCACGCGGTCATGCTGCTCGAATGGATACGTCGTCGGGACCCGAAGATGGACGAGGAATTGCGCAAGCGTCTCTTCAAGGACGGGCCGATTGCGCAGCATCACGACGAAACGGAATGATCGCAAGGCAGCTTGACGTTTTTGCATGATTTAAGCGGTGATTGCAAACAGATCGCGATTGAAGCATGATGTGGGACATGGATCGGTAAAGCAGGCGGCGTTGGATATGGACGCTGAGCGACGGATTCGGCAGGCACCAAGACAGGAGTGAATCGCCATGGCATCTTTTCTTTTTACGCAGCAGGCGCAGGGCTGGCAGCAGATGTTCCGCCGCAGCCAGTCCGGCGGATTTGTATCCAGGCTCATCGCCTGGCTGGCGCTAGGCCTGGTCTTGGCGGTAGGTCTGCTGTTTGTGGTGACGGTATTGCTGCTGAGCTGGTTGCTGATTCCCGTGCTGCTGGTCAAAAAACGCAAACTTGCCAAGGCGCGCGACGCGTCGGGCGGTCCGCTGCCAGGTTCGCGGGGCGAGGTGATCGAAGCGGTTGTGACCGAGGTGGGGCAGGAGCGCCAGCGATAACACCGGTGTCCAGCGCCGGATGAATAAAAAAACGCACATGAAAAGCTGTCATGTGCGTTTTTTTTATTTGGGAGCGGGAATTTCAGGACGGTAAATGGAGGCGGGTTTTCTTCGCATTAGGGAAGACGATACGCACGCATAGCCCTCCTTCCGACCGGTTTTGCATCTGCAGGGTCGCGCCATGGCGCAGCACGATGCGGTGAACAATCGCCAGTCCCAGGCCGGCGCCATTGGCTTGTCCGCGCGCACTGTCCATCCGGGTAAACGGCCGCAACAGGCGGTCGACCTCGCCCTCAGGGACGCCGGCACCGCAATCGTTGACTTCCACGGTCACATGGCCACCTTCTGCGCGACCGCAAAGCGCGATGTCAGTATACGGGCAGTTGGGCGTGCGGCCGTAGCGTCGTGCGTTTTCGATCAGATTGTTGAAGACGCGCTTGAGGTCGACGGCATGTCCCAGGACCTCCAGGTGCGCTTCAATCTCGGTGCTGACACGGAGGTCGGGCGAACGTGCCGCTTCCTGTGCGGCTTCCGCCAGAAGTTCGCTCACGTCGACAGTCGCGAAATTGCCGCTCTCGCTGGGCCGAGCGTAATCGAGGAATTGGCCGATGATATCGTCCATCTGTTCGAGGTCCGAACGCATGCCCTCGCGCGCTTGCTCCGGCAGACCTGCCATTTCCAGTTCGAGCTGCATTCTCGTGAGCGGCGTGCGTAAATCGTGCGAAATGCCCGCGAGGATCAACGTTCGGTCCGACTCCACGCGGTTCAGGTCGTCAACCATCTGGTTGAAGCTGTGATTGGCTTCCCTGATTTCCCTCGGCCCGCGTTCCGGCAACGGGTCCGGGCGTCCCCCATTGGCCACCGAGCGTGCGGCCGCCGCCAGCCTGGCGAGCGGCTGGTTGATAAGACCGGAGATGATCATCGCGCCGATCAGCGAGAGCAACAGCGTGGCGGCGCCCCAGCCCAGCCACTGTATGCCCGAACTGCCGTCGATGCGGCTGCGATCCAGCATGAGCCAGTACTCGTCGTCAGCGATCGTGAAGCTGACCCAGAACCCTGAAACGTCATTCACCGTCCGCGCGAAACGCGTGTCGGGGCCAAGCCCGTCGCGTATGGTCTGCTCAATGCTTTGCATCATTCCGGTATCGACCGGCGGTTCGACATGATCCGTGTCCTCGAGCGGGTAAATGCGAATGCCCTCATTGCTGGCAAGATCGAACAGCAGCTCGCGCCGCAAGTCCGGCGCCGAGTGGGTCAGTGCCGCCCGCGTGATCGTGACGATGGAAATCACTTGGGCGGCGATCTGGTTGGCGCGGGGCGTCTGTTCGACCACGCGAAAGCTGGCCACCCATGCGGCCATGCTGGTGGCAATCAGGAATCCGAGGAGGAAAAATGTGCGCCAGAACAGGCCGCTCTTGATCCATACCGGACGATACGGCGTACTCATACCGTGTTTTTCAGGCGGATCAAGTTTGCTTCCGGCAGAAAACCATCAGCGCGGCTTGCCTTCCGGAATGAATACGTAGCCCAATCCCCAGACGGTCTGGATGTAGAGCGGCGCAGACGGGTCCGGTTCGATCAGTTTGCGCAGTCGCGAGATTTGCACGTCGAGGCTGCGATCAAAGACCTCGTATTCGCGGCCGCGCGCCAGCTCCATCAGCTTTTCGCGCGAAAGCGGTTGGCGCGCGTGGCGTGCGAATACCTTGAGAACCGAGAATTCGCCCGTGGTGAGCGGTACGGTTTCACCATTTTTCTTGAGGGTGCGCGTGCCAAGATCCAGTTCAAAGTCGCCGAAATTGAAAGACTGCGGCGTCTCCGAGGGCGCGCCAGGGATTTCGTCGGGACCGACGCGCCGTAGCACGGCGCCGATCCGTGCGACAAGCTCGCGCGGGTTGAAGGGCTTGGGCAAGTAGTCATCGGCCCCCAATTCCAGCCCGACAATGCGGTCGACGTCCTCACCTTTCGCGGTCAGCATGATGATTGGGGTTTTGTCACCAGCGCCCCTTAACCGGCGACAAATGGACAATCCGTCTTCGCCAGGCAGCATCAGATCGAGCACCAGCAAATCATATCGTTCGCGTAGCCACAGCTTGTTCATCGCCTGCGCATTCTCGGCGGTGACGACGTTGAAGCCCTGCTCCGCAAGATAGCGCCGCAGCAGGTCGCGCAGGCGCAGATCGTCGTCGACTACCAGCACCTTGGTTTGATGCGAATTGGTCGAATGAACGTTTTCTTTTGTCGAGCTGTTTGTCGTATTCATGTCGCTATGGTAACGTCAGAAAACCTGGCTGGTAACGTCGGAAACACGGGCATTACAAAGTGTTACAACCTTTACGGAATCGGACTTAGGACGCCGTGCAAAGGCGCATACACTGTTTTTATACAGTCGTGCACCTGGGAAGAATGACGATGAATACTACATTGAAAATATTGGGTACAGTCCTTTTGCTGGCCGGCACGGCAAGCGCCGCCGCCTCGACTGCAGTTGCGCAAAACTGGGGCTATGGTTCGCAGGGCGGACGACAGCAGCAGGAGCGCCGTGATGATCGACGCCAGTCGTATGACAGATATAATAGCGATCGCGCACTGGAGAGCGACGAACAATCGCGACGCAGTTCTCGCCTGTCCCCGGACGAGCGGCGGGCGTTACGGCAGCAGATCGACGAGGCCGGCCGCGATATTTATCGGCCGCGCCGGTGATCTGAGCGAAGGACCGGGCAAAGGGCCGGTTCAGCGTGCAACGATATGGCGGCCGAAGGCGGTGTGGGAGGTCTGGCCGTTTGGCCCATAGACTGTATTGCCCTGCAGGCTGCCGAACTGCAAGATGTTCAGTGCATTCTGGTTGCGCATCATTTGCTGGCCGATCAACGTGCCATTGACGCGATTGAGTTCTTTCGCGACCTCAGCCAGCGCCATCAATTCCTGCCACGATTTTCCCGCGGTCGCGGATGCCGCAGCGCTCTCGGTCCACGCCTTCATGCCGGTTTCCTTTGGCTCGAAGCCGGCTGCCGCCAGTGTCTTGTAGCGCCAGCTTGCAAGTTCGGCCATGCGGGCCGCAGCCTGCGCCTTCGGCGCAGTCAACGCTGCCACGCCTTCAATGTTGGCCTGGACCAGTTGTTCCTGCTCCTGCTTCAGCAGTTGCGTCAGCGCGCGCACGGTCTTGTGCTCTTCGCTGAGGCTGCCTGCGGGGCTGGTGCCGAAGGAATCTGCCATAAAACTATCCTCTCCGTGTGGAGATCAAGTCCTTCACCGTGTCCATCAATCCGTCCGCGACGCTTTCGGCGTTCACCTGGAACTGGCCATTGGCAATGGCTGCCTTGATCTCTTCCACTTTCTTGGTATCGAATACGCTGGTGGACGATACCTGGGCTGCCAGTTCCTGCACCTGGTTCGACAAGGTTACGTTGTCGGACGCGGGCACTTTGCTGACGCTGCCTTGCTCGGTCGCCTTGCTAGCGCGGGTTTGCGTTGTATTAACGCTTAGTCCTGCGGCTTTCTTGAGCGGATCATCAATTTTCACGACATCACCTCATTTGTTCGGCAAAACGCCTGTCTGTTGATTCGTCTATCGGCGTCGGTAGGCCAAACTTTAATCCGATTCGGGGTGAAGGTGGATATTCCTGTCAATCTGTTATTAATAAGCCAACTCTACGACGCCACCCAGCTTGGCGATCCCGCTGATTAGCTGCCCATTAGGCGTTCGTACCTGGGTCAGTTGACCCTCATTGGCGTTGTTGAGCGCCTTGGCGTCGCTGGTAACCGTGAAGCCCGGACCGTTCACTATGACGCGCACGCCCTGGCCCTGCTGGATTGCGCGCTGATTGCGCAGCGCGTCCTGCCGCAGCGGTGCGCCCAGTGCAATCGTGTTGGCCGCGGTACGTCCGACGGCCTGCGAGACATCCGTAATCACGCCGGACGGCAGCGATGCCAGGTCGCCGTTCACCTTGGCGATATCGTTCAGCCCAATGGTCTGGCCTTGCGCCAGCGGCGCTGCCGCCGCCACGTATTGCCCAAACACCCGGATTTCCGCGGACACATAAATGGTCCAGGTGGTCGGCGCGCTGCACCGTACGCCAACGGTTGTCCTCCCCCAAGCCTTGCCGGAAGGAGGGAAGAACGCTTCCGGCATGGTGCAAAGCGGCAGCTTGAGGCGGGGATCGATGGCGCCGACCGTTATCTTAACGTCGCCCGGCAAGCCAGTGGACTGGGTTTGCAGGAATTGCTCGGCGGTCTTGCGAAGCACGTCCAGATCTTGCCGAGGCACGGTATTTTCGCCGTGCGCCGTCGGCAGTGTGAAGGCCATGGCAAGCATGGCAAGGCGTAAATATCGGCTCATTCGCTTCTGACCATCCGAGGTTGACTACGAAGCTCATGGTACTGACTCCGCTATCAGGTAAAGCAGCGAATAGCACGCATTTTGGTCGTCTTATCGTCTGATCGAAGTGACGTCGGTCTTCGTATGATCGACGCTATACAAATCCATGGTCGGCCCGGCAGCTGTGTTCCGGGCGCATATGCGGAGGTCGTGATGATCGGAAAACTGGATGAAATGATGCGCTTTCAGGAGACTGCGCTCAACCTGCGTGAAAAACGGCAGCAGCTGCTGGCATCGAATATTGCCAATGCCGATACGCCAAACTACAAAGCGCGGGACATCGATTTTAACAAGGCCCTGCAAGGCGCGCTATCCCGCACGGGCAGCAACGCGGCATCGGCATCCGCGCCCGGCGAACTGACCAAAACGACCTTTACGCACCTCTCCGCCAATGCAGGCGCCGCCAATTCCATTGACGGCGCACCGCTGTTGTACAGCAATCCGCAGCAAGGCAGCATCGACGGCAATACGGTGGATATGGATGTCCAGCGCAATGCCTTCACGGACAACGCGATGCGCTACGAGGCGAGCCTGACGTTTATCTCGTCCAAGATCAAAAGCATGCTTTCCGCTATCCAGGGGCAATAATCATGTCGCTATTCAATATCTTCAATGTTGCCGGCTCCGCCATGAGTGCGCAGAGCCAGCGCCTCAATGTCGTATCCAGCAATATCGCCAACGCCGAAAGCACGACCAGCGCAGACGGTTCCACCTATCGTGCGAAGCAGGTCGAATTCAGCGCCGTGCCGATGAACGGTGCGGCATCGACCGGGGTGCGTGTCAACCGCGTGGTGGAAGACACTGCACCGCCAAAGATGGTGTACGACCCGCAGAACCCTGCCGCCGACGAAACCGGCTACGTCGCCATGCCGAACGTGAACGTGGTGGAGGAGATGGTCAACATGATTTCGGCGTCGCGTTCGTACCAGACAAATGTCGAAACGATGAACGCCGCCAAGACGATGCTCCTCAAGACATTAACAATCGGCCAGTAAGCAAAGGACAAATCATGACCTCCCCAGTGACGAACAATACGGTTTCGCAAAGCGTGCTCGATGCGATGAGCGGGCAGTCGGGCACGACCAAGTCGGCGGCGGAAGCGCAGCAGGATCAATTCCTGACGCTGCTGGTCACGCAAATGCAGAACCAGGATCCGCTCAACCCGATGGACAACGCCCAGGTGACGAGCCAGCTCGCGCAATTGTCGACAGTGACGGGCATCGACAAGCTCAACACGACGCTGCAGGCAATGATGGGCAGCGGCCAGACCGGCCAGTCGCTGCAGGCGGCGAACCTGATCGGGCACGGCGTGCTGGCGCCAGGCTCCGGCATGACACTGTCCGATGGCAAGGCCATTGTGGGCGTTGATTTTCCCGGCGATATCGACGGCGCCGCCGTGGTCATCAAGGATGCCAGCGGCAACCAGGTCGCGACCCTGGATCTCGGCCGGCAGAAAGCAGGGGCCTTGCCGTTGCTGTGGGATGGGACCAAGACCGACGGTACGACAGCCGCGGATGGCGACTACACATTCACCGTGCAAGCCACGGCGGCAGGCGTCAAGGCCGACGCCACCGCGCTGCAGTTCGGCATGGTGACCAGCATATCGACGGCGGCGGGGCAGGACGCCAAGGTCAACGCCTCTGGTCTCGGCGCCATCGACTACAGCGATATACGACAGATTCTTTGATGCGGCAACATAACGAAGGAGAAACAACATGAGCTTTCAACAGGGATTGAGCGGTTTGAACGCTGCGACAAAGAGCCTGGAAGCGATCGGCAATAACGTCGCCAACTCGAGCACGGTCGGCTTCAAGCAATCACAGGTACAGTTTTCGGATATCTATGCCAACACGCTGACCGGTTCGGGATCGAACGACACGGGTATCGGCGTGCAGATCGCGCGTGTGGCGCAGTTGTTCAGCCAGGGCAACGTGGCCACTTCGGCCAACCCGCTGGACATGGCGATCAGCGGCAACGGATTTTTCAGGATGAGCAATAACGGGGCGATTACCTATACCCGCAACGGCCAGTTCCAGCTGGACAAGGCAGGCTTCATCGTCAATGCGACCGGCGGCAAGCTGACGGGTTATGCGGTCAATGCGCAGGGCGTGGTGCAGAACGGCGCGCCGACGGAGATACAGATCAACGGTGGCGATTCGGCACCGCAGGCGACCAGCATCTATGACGCCAGCCTCAAACTGGATTCGCGCAAGAGCGACCTGACGGTGGCCGGTTTTGATCCCGACGATCCCGCGACTTTCAGCGATTCGACCTCGGTACCGGTATTTGACAGCCTGGGTAACTCGCACACGCTGCGCACCTTCTACGTGAAGACCGGTGCAGGCGACTGGAGCGTGTTCGCAACCAATGACGGCGTGCCGATCGGCTACACACCGCCGGCCGTGCCGGTGCCGCTCGGCACGATGAGCTTCAGCACGGGCGGCATCCTGACGGGCACCACGCCGAACCCGATCGTGGCGTCGATGGCGGTCACCACCGGTGCGGCGACGCCGTTTGATATTTCGATCGATTACACCGGCACCCAGCAGAATGCGGGTGACTTTGGCGTGGCCAAGCAATTCCAGGACGGCTTTGCCTCGGGCAGCCTGTCCGGCTTCAACGTGTCGACCGACGGCACCATCGTCGGCAACTACACCAACGGCCGTTCAGCCGTGCTGGGACAGGTCGTGCTGACCAACTTCGCCAATCCGAATGGATTGCAGAACATCGGCGGCAACCAGTGGGTGGAAACGGCCGATTCGGGCGTGCCGCTGACCAGCACGCCGGGCACCAGCGGCCTTGGCTCGGTGCAATCGGCGCGTATCGAAGAGTCGAACGTGGACCTGACGGCCGAACTGGTCAACATGATTACCGCGCAGCGGGTGTACCAGGCCAACGCGCAAACCATCAAGACCGAAGACCAGATCATGCAAACCCTGGTGAACCTGCGATAAGCGAAGCAACCAGGCAATTGGTGGCGAGCGTGGCATGACCCGCCCGCAATCCTCGGGAGAAGAACAATGGACCGTCTGATCTATGTCGCCATGACCGGCGCAAAGCAGATCCTGGAACAGCAGGCGACGACGACGCACAACCTGGCCAACGCGGCGACGACCGGTTTCCGCGCGCAGCTCGATACATTCCGCGCGGTGCCGGTAGTCGGCAGCCCGCTGCCGACGCGTGCGTTTGCCGTCGATTCGACGGTGGGCTCCGATTTCAGCGTCGGGCCGATCCAGCAAACCGGGCGCGACTTGGATGTGGCGGTGCAGGGCCAGGGCTGGATTGCGGTGGAACGGCCGGACGGCTCCGAAGCGTACACGCGCAGCGGCAGCCTGAAGATCAACGAGAACGGCGTGTTGCAGACGCAAGGCGGATTGAATGTCCTTGGCGACGGCGGTCCGATTTCGATTCCCCCCGACGTGAAGATTTCGATCGCGAAGGACGGCACGGTGTCCTCCGTATTAGGGGGCAGTACACCCGGCACGACAATTGAGGTCGGACGACTGAAGCTGGTCAATCCGGAAGAAACCAATCTCGTGCGCGGCGACGATGGCCTGTTTTCCACCAAGGACGGCGACCCGGCCGAAGCGGACGCCAACGTCACGCTGATCGGCGGCGCGGTGGAGGGCAGCAATGTCAATGTGGTGGATGCGATGGTGACCATGATCAGTCTGTCACGCCAGTTCGAAATGCATATGGAAAGTTTGAAGCGCGCCGAGAGTAACGATACAAAAGCCTCGGAATTTCTCGCTTTGAATTGATGTGCCTGAGGGCACAATGAAATACCAGTAGTCTGTTGCCGCTTGCCGGCTTGGAGAAAAAAATGATTCGTTCCCTTTGGATTGCAAAAACCGGGCTGGATGCGCAGCAAACGCAGATGGACGTCATCTCCAATAATCTGGCGAACGTCAGCACAACCGGTTTCAAGCGCTCGCGCGCGGTGTTCGAGGATATGCTTTACCAGACCTTGCGCCAGCCTGGCGCCGCGTCTTCCCAGCAGACCGATTTGCCGTCCGGCCTGCAGATCGGTACCGGCGTGCGCCCGGTCGCGACAGAACGTATTCATACGCAGGGCAACCTGCAGCTCACCGGCAACAGCAAGGACGTCGCGATCCAGGGCGACGGCTTCTTTCAGGTGCTGATGCCGGACGGCACCACCGCCTATACGCGTGACGGTTCATTCCAGACCGATGCCAACGGCCAGCTGGTGACCTCGAGCGGTTTCCCGATCCAGCCATTGGTCACGATTCCTGCCAACGCCACGGCGCTGAGCATCAGCCGCGACGGCGTGGTCAGCGTGACCGTGCCGGGCAGCGTGCAGCCGACAGAGGTGGGCACGCTGCAGCTTGCCACGTTCATCAATCCGGCCGGCTTGCAAAGCAAGGGTGAAAACCTGTACGTCGAGACCACCGCGTCCGGCACACCGAACGCGGATACGCCGGGCACGAATAGCGCCGGCATCCTGTCGCAGAACTATGTTGAAACCTCAAACGTCAATGTGGTCGAGGAAATGGTCAACATGATCCAGACACAGCGCGCGTACGAGATGAACAGCAAGGCGATCACCACCTCTGATCAGATGTTGCAACGCCTGACGCAGATGTAAGGCGCGGAACACAATGAAACATTCCATCTGGGGCATAGCAAGCGTGGCGACGCTGGTGAGCGCATGTTCAACCACGCCCGATACCATCATTACCACGCCGATCACGGCAAGGCCGGAATCGATGCAACATGCGCGTCCCGCCAATGGCGCGATCTTCCAGACGACGGCTTACCGTCCGATGTTCGAAGACCGTCGCGCACGCCTGATCGGCGACACGATCACGATCGTCATCAACGAGAAGAGCTCGGCGGGCAAAGCCGCCGGCAGCGCCGAAAGCAAGTCCGGCAAGGTCAGCGCCGGTGTGCCGAACCTGTTCGGCATCCTGCCCGGCTTCACGGATCGTTTGGGCGCAAGCGCGTCGAATTCTGTCGATTTCCAGGACAAGGGCAGCGTCACGTCCAGCAATAACTTCATCAGCACGCTGTCGGTCACGGTGACCGACGTTCTGCCGAACGGCAATCTGGTGGTTGGCGGCGAAAAGCAGATCGCACTGGACAAGAGCGCCGAATTTATTCGTTTCTCCGGCGTGATCGATCCGGCCAATATTGCCGCGGGCAATATTGTGTCGTCGACGCAGGTGGCGGATGCCAAGATCGAATACCGGACGAACAACCATGTCGACAAGGCGGAAGTCGTATCGGCGCTGGCACGGTTCTTCCTGAGCGTGATGCCGCTGTAACAGCAGCAAAAGGATTGCCATGAATACCGGATTACAACGCGTGATGAAAAAAAGCCTGCAGATTCTTGCGTGCTCGCTCTGCCTGATGGCGCCCGTGGCGTCGCATGCGGAACGCCTCAAGGACCTGGCCAATGTCCAGGGCGTGCGCGAGAACCAGCTGATCGGCTACGGCCTGGTTGTCGGCCTGGACGGCAGTGGCGATCAAACCACGCAGACGCCATTCACGGTGCAAAGCATCGTCAGCATGCTGCAGCAGTTGGGTGTCAATCTTCCGCCAGGGACCAGCCTCCAACTGAAGAACGTCGCCGCGGTCATGGTGACGACCGCGCTGCCTGCATTTGCACAGCCGGGGCAGACACTGGATATCACGGTCTCGTCGATGGGTAACGCGAAAAGCCTGCGCGGGGGCACCTTGTTGATGACGCCACTGAAAGGCGCGGATGGACAGATTTACGCAATGGCGCAGGGCAATGTCGTGGTCGGCGGCGCCGGTGCGGCAGCGAACGGCAGCAAGGCACAGGTCAATCATCTGAGCGTCGGCCGTATTTCGTCGGGGGCAACGGTGGAACGTGCGGTGATGAACGACCTCGCGCAAGGCGACACCGTGACCCTGGAACTGAAGGAAAGCGATTTTTCCACGGCCAGCATGGTGGTCGATGCGGTCAACAAACGTTTCGGCCCGCAGACTGCGTCTGCCATGGACGGCCGCGTCATCCGGGTCCGCGCACCGGCCGAAAACGATGCGCGCGTCAGCTTTTTGGGCGCGTTGCAGAGCATTGACGTCACGCCGGCCCAGGTCAGCGCGAAGGTCATCATGAATGCGCGCACCGGCTCGGTAGTCATGAACCAGGCCGTGACGCTTGATACCTGCGCCGTCTCGCACGGCAACCTGTCGGTCACGATCGACACCCAGCCGGTGATCAGCCAGCCGGCGCCGCTGTCCGGCGGACAGACCGTGGTAGCGCAGCAGTCGCAGATCCAGATCAACCAGCAGCCAGGCAAAGTCATCCTGCTGAAAAATTCGGCATCGCTGGCGGATGTGGTCAAGGCGCTCAATTCAATCGGCGCGACGCCGCAGGACCTGCTGGCAATTCTGCAGGCGATGAAGGCGGCCGGATCGCTGCGCGCAGAGCTGGAAATCATCTAACCCGACGGCTACTTCATGATCACGCCAGCCAACAATTCGTCGAATGATTTGGCGATCGATGCCAAGAGCCTCGAATCGCTGAAGACGGCGGCACGCCAGAATTCGCCGGAAGCGGTCAAGGCGGCGGCCAAGCAGTTCGAGGCGCTGTTCCTGAACATGATGATGAAGAGCATGCGCGATGCGACACCGCAAGATGGCATATTCGACAATTCACAGACCAAGCTGTACACCTCGATGCTGGACCAGCAGATGAGCCAGAGCCTGGCCAGCCGCGGTGTTGGCCTGGCCGACATGCTGATCCGCCAGTTGTCGCCGGCCGGAACGATAGCGCCGAATGCCGCTTCACCGGCTGCCCTAGCCGACGGCACGGCGCCGCTTGATAGCGCGTCGCTGCCGGCAGCGGTAGCGACGCCCTTCGCAGACCGTTTCGGTTCCCTGAAAAATCTTGAGGGCGACGCGATGGCGGCGGCGACGCCGGGGACCAAGGCGGCCAGCAACCAGCCGGCCCATGTGCAGGCATTTCAGGAGCGCCTGGCGGCCCATGCGCAGGAGGCGAGCCGCACCACCGGCATTCCGGCCAAATTCATGCTCGGACAGGCAGCGTTGGAAAGCGGCTGGGGCAAGCATGTGATCAAACGCGCCGACGGCAGCAGCAGTCACAACCTGTTTGGCATCAAGGCCGGCGCCAACTGGAAAGGCAAGACGGTGGATGCCGTCACGACCGAATATGTCCATGGCGTGCCGCAGAAGCGGGTGGAGAAATTCCGCGCCTATGACTCGTACGCCGATTCCTTCCGCGACTACGCGAAGATGTTACGCAGCAATCCGCGTTACGAGAAGGTGTTGGCCAACGCCAGCGACGTCAAGGGCTTTGCGCAGGGACTGCAGCGGGCGGGATATGCCACGGATCCGCATTACGCCGCGAAGCTGACGCACATTATCAATCGCAACTTGTCAGTTTGATGTCGCCATGGCACGCCACCATGTCAAATCGCCAATTCAAGTTTCCTTGACATCTGCCGTTCACATCAATATGGCGCTTACCAGAAAACATCATGGCTAACATCCTTAGCATCGCGCAAAGCGGGCTGGCCGCAGCGCAGGCCGGACTGGCGACGACCAGCCACAACATTTCGAACCAGGGCGTTACCGGCTACAACCGCCAGCAGGTGATCCAGTCGTCCGCCCAGGGACAGAACTATGGCTTCGGCTTCATCGGCAATGGGACGAATATCGATACCATCAAGCGGGTGTATGACAGCTTCCTTGGTACACAGGCCAACGGCGTGCAGTCCACCAAGAGCCAGACGGACAGCTACTATGCGCAGATCAACCAGATCAACAACATGCTCGCCGACTCGTCATCCGGCCTGAGCCCCTCGCTGCAGAATTTTTTTACCGCAATCCAGGACATGGTTTCGGCGCCGAGCAGCGCAGCGTCGCGCCAGTCGGTGCTGTCGTCGGCACAAACGCTGGCAGCGCGCTTCCAGAGCATGGGCTCACAACTGAGGACGATGCAGGACAGCGTCAACTCCCAGATCGAGGGCAGCGTCACCAACATCAATTCCTACGCGCAGCAAATTGCACAACTGAACAATGCGATCACGCGCGCGCAGAGCACGGGCCAGCCGCCGAACGACATGCTGGACCAGCGCGATCAACTGATCAGCCAGCTGAGCCAGGAAAGCAAGGTGACGGTGGTCGAGCAGGATGGCAATTACAACGTCTTCGTGGGCAACGGCCAGCCGCTGGTGGTGGGCAGCAACGCCAGTGCACTGCAGACGATTCCGTCGTCCACCGACATCGGACGACTGGAAGTCGGCTACACCAACGTCAATGGCACGATGGTGACGTTGCCGGAAGACTCGCTCACCGGTGGCACCCTGGGCGGCTTGTTTCAGTTCCGCAGCAAGACGCTCGACAGCGTGCAGAATTCGCTGGGGCGCATTGCGATGGGACTGGCGGATACGTTCAACGCGCAGCACAAACTCGGCGTCGATCTGAATGGCGCAGCGGGCGGCGACTTTTTCAACGTGGCGTCGCCATCGGTCATGGCCGACACCAGGAACACCGGCAATGCAGTCGTGGAGGCCAGCATCACCGATATCGCCGCGCTGACAGCCAGCGATTATCGCCTGTCCTACGACGGTAGCAACTATACGGTAATGCGGCTGGCCGATAACACGTCGGTCTATTCCGGAGCCGCGTTTCCCTCGGCCGCTATCGATGGTGTCCAGTTCAGCAATCCGTCCGGCGCAATGGCGGCCGGCGACAAGGTAATGATCAGGCCGACCGTCAATGGCGCAACGGATTTCAACGTCCTGATCACGGACACCAACGACATTGCGGCAGCGGCTCCTATTCGCACCGCGGCGCCGACCGGCAACGCGGGCAGCGCGACCATTAGCGCAGGCACGGTTGACGCCAGCTTTACCGGCAGCGCCGTGCCGACCACGCTGACCTATGATGAAACGGCCGGCACCTTTGCGGGCTTTCCGTCCGGCTTGCCTGTTACGGTAACGATCAATGGCAGCAGCACCACGTATGCCGCGCCGGTTGCGTCCATCCCCTATACGGCTGGCGCCACCATTGCCTTTGGCGGTGTGCAGGTGCAGATCAGCGGCGTCCCCAAGAACGGCGACACCTTTACCATCAGCAGCAATACCAGCGGTACCGGTGACAACCGGAATATCCTTGCACTCGGTGCGCTGCAAAACAGCAAGGTCCTGCTCGGCGGCACCGCGGATTACAACGGCGCCTACAGTCAAATCGTCAGCACCGTCGGCAACAAGACGCGCGAGTTGCAGGTCAACAGCGATGCCCAGGAAAAACTGCTGACCTCAATCCAGAGCGCGCAGCAGTCGGAATCCGGCGTCAACCTCGATGAAGAGGCGACCAACCTGATTCGCTACCAGCAGGCCTATCAGGCTTCAGCCAAGGTGATGCAGGTTGTCAGCGACTTGTTCAACAGCCTGCTGTCGATCGCCCAATAGGAGAATAAGCCATGCGCATCAGCACCAGCATGATGTTTGATATGGGCGTTAGCCGGCTGCAGGATCTGCAGTCGAACATCGTCAAGACGCAGCAGCAAATCAGCACAGGCCGCCGCGTTTTGACGCCCGCCGACGATCCGGTCGCTGCCGCTTCGGCATTGGGCGTGAACCAGGCGATCTCGATGAACGACCAATACACGGTCAATCGGCAAAATGCAAAGAGTTCGCTGTCGGAAGAAGAAAGCAACCTGTCCGCGGCCACGACGCTGCTGCAAAATATCAAGACCATCGTGGTCGCGGCCGGCAACGGCGCGCTGGACGACACGCAACGTCAGGACTATGTGACGCAGCTGCGCAGCAACTTCGACGAACTGCTGGCTATCGCCAATACCAAGGACAGCCAGAGCAACTATATGTTCGCGGGCTACCAGAACGGCACGCAGCCGTTTTCCAAGTCGGCCAGCGGTGCGACTTACGCCGGCGACCAGGGACAAAGGCTGCTGCAGGTCGGACCATCGCGCCAGATGGCGGTAAGCGATTCGGGTACGACCGTGTTCGAGAAAAACGCGACCGGCAATGGTCATTTCGCCACCGCGGCCGGCGCCGCCAACACCGGCACGGGCATCATCTCGACCGGGTCGGCAAGCGATCCAACCCTGCTGGACAGCGCGACCCATACCCTTACCTTCGCCGTCGACGCCGTGACCGGCGCCACGACGTATCTGGTGGATGGCGCGGGCGCGCCCCAGCCTTTTACTGACGGCCAGAGCATTACGGTGGGCGGTGCGCAGTTCAGCATCAAGGGAAGTCCGGCAGACACCGATACCTTCACCCTGGCACCGAGCACCGACCAAAGCATTTTCACCACGCTCAATGACCTGATCAATACCCTCTCGGCGTCCGGCGTGGGAGCGGCCAACCAGACCAAGATGGCCAACGGGCTGGCCACGGCGAACGCAAACATCGACAGCGCGCTCAACAATATTTCTGCCGTGCGTGCCTCGGTCGGTTCCCGCCTCAGCGAGGTGGATGATCTCGACAGCGCAGGCTCCGATCTGGCAATCCAGTACGCCAAAACACTGCAGAACCTGCAGGACATCGATCCGGTCGCTGCCTACTCCAGTCTGACGCAGCAGCAGTACACGCTGCAGGCGGCGCAGCAATCGTTTATCACGATCACCGGACTGACGTTGTTCAACTATCTGAAGTAACGCGAAGGCGCTTACGGCGATGGCGGCAAGGGCGCCATTGTGGTTGCGATGGTTCCCATCGCATTGATGCCTTCCTGGATCAGGTTGATCAGGGGCGTCATCAAGTAAGGCAGCACCACGCCGATCATGACCAGTCCGACGCCGATCGTGACCGGAAAACCGATCCCGAAGATATTCAGTTGCGGCGCAGCGCGCGTCAGGATGCCGAGCGCCACGTTGGTAATCAATAGCGCGGCGACGATCGGCAGCGAAAGCTGCACGCCAGCACTGAAGATCCGGCCGCCAAGCTTGACGAACTGGAACATTCCCTGATTGGCGATGAAGCCGCTCGAAATCGGCAGCAGGTCGAAGCTTTTGACCAGCGTACCGAGGACCAGAAGGTGCAGGTCTGTCGCCATATACACCATGATGGTCAGCAGGGCCAGGAACTGGCTGATCGCCGACGTGCGCGCCTGCGTTTGCGGATCAAAAAAACTTGCAAACCCGAGGCCCATGGTCATGCCGCTGATTTCGCCGGCCAACTCGACGCCGGCGAACACGATGCGCACCGCAAAGCCCATCGCCACGCCGATCACCAGTTGTTGCATCAGGATCAGCAGGCCGGCCGCAGACATCGGGTCGGCGCCGGGAATGGCCGGGACGGTGGGAGCGACGATGACGGAGAGCAGGATGCCAAGGCAGATCTTGACCCGCGCCGGCACGCTGACGTTGCCGAACAGCGGTGCCACGGAAATGACGCCGAGGATTCGCGTCAGCGGCCAGATAATGGAGGCAATCCAGGTGTTGAGTTGGGCGCTGGTCAGCGTAATCATGGCATCGTTTCGTAGAGCCGGCCGGAACCGAAGGCGCCGGAATCAGGCGACGTAGAGAGGAATATTGCCGAACATCTCGCGCATGTAGTCCAGCATCACCGTCAGCATCCACGGCCCCGCAATGATGAGCACAAGAAAGATGCCGATCAGTTTGGGGATGAAGGTCAGGGTTGCTTCATTGATCTGCGTGGCAGCCTGGAAAATGCTGACGATCAGGCCGACGCCAAGCGCCACCAGAAGCATGGGCGCGGAAATCATCAGGGTCACTTCAATCGCGTGACGGCCAAGCGACATGACACTTTCGGGAGTCATCGTGCTTTCTCAATAAAAACTTTGTGCGAGCGAACCGATCAGCAGTTGCCAGCCATCGACCAGCACGAACAGCATCAGCTTGAACGGTAGCGAAACGATCGATGGCGACACCATCATCATGCCCATCGACATCAACACGCTGGCGACCACCATGTCGATGATCAGGAAGGGGATGAATATCGCAAAACTGATCTGGAACGCGGTCTTCAGCTCACTCGTCACGAAGGCCGGCACCAGTACGCGCAGCGGCACGTCCTCCGGACCCTGCAACTGCGGCGTGCCAGACATTTTTACGTAGAGCGCGAGATCGGCCTCGCGCGTCTGCTTCAGCATGAACTGCTTCAGCGGTGCCGCGGCCTTGTCGAGCGCTTCCTGCATCTGGATCTTGTTTTCTGAAAAAGGCTGGTAGGCGTCGACGTAAATCTTGTCCAGGACCGGGCTCATCACAAACAGGGTCAGGAACAGTGACAGGCCGATCAGCACCTGGTTGGGCGGCGCACTCTGGGTACCAAGCGCCTGGCGCAATAGCGACAGCACGATGATGATGCGCGTAAAACTCGTCATCATCAGCAGCACAGCCGGCAGGAAGGAAAGCGCGGTCAGCAGCAGCAGGGTTTGCAGGCTGAGCGAATAGGTCTGGCCGCCGCCGGCAGCCGGCGAACTGGTGAAGGCGGGCAATCCTTGCTGGGCCATCGCTGCCAGCGGGAAGGCCAGCAAAAGCAACAGTACGCCGCGCCGGAATGCGGCACGCATGCAGGAAGAATTATTTGGCATTGCGTTTGTCGAGGCTTTGCGCGAGCCAGTTGGAAAAATTGCGCGGCGGCTGCGCCGTATCGCCCGACGGCAGCGGCGCATCCTGCTTCGGCATGGTGGACAAGGCATTGATGCGGCCGGGTGCCACGCCGACGACGATCCACTGGTCAGCGACTTCGATCACCAGCACCCGTTCGCGGGTGCCAAGGCTGACACCCCCGACCACACGAATGGTGGTGCCGCTGTTACCCTTCGCCGCGCTGAAGCGACGCAGTATCCAGGCGCACAAGGCCAACAGGCCCAGCACCACGATCAGGCCCAGCAACACTTGCAGCAGGCTGCCGGCAGCAGCGGGGGCAGGTGTCGCGGCGGCCACCGTGGCCGAGCCGGGCGCTGCCCAGGCGGGCAAGGCCAGCAGTGCGAGAGGCACGGAGAGCAGGCGACGGTTCATCGGTTCAGTTTGCGTATGCGTTCCGACGGCGAAATGATGTCAGTCAAGCGAATGCCGAACTTGTCGTTGACGACCACGACTTCGCCTTGCGCGATCAGGCATCCGTTCACCAGCACATCCATCGGCTCGCCGGCGAGTCCATCAAGCTCGACCACCGAGCCCTGCGCCAGTTGCAGCAGGTTCTTGATGGCGATCTTGGTGCGGCCCAGTTCAACAGTCAGCTGTACCGGGATATCGAGGATGAAGTCGATGTCGTTATGCGTTCCCGTCTTGAGGTCGCCACCGGCAAAATCCTTGAATACGGTCGCCGCGGCCGGGGCCGGTTGTGTCGCCAGCGTGGAAGCTTCGGCCTGTTCCTGCTCGGCCAGCGCGGCGCCCCAATCGTCTTCTGCTGCGTTCTGTGCGTCGTTTTCGTTACTCATGATCTTCTCCTTGCGCTGGTTCGCTTGCTGCGTAGATCAGTTTTTCTACGCGCAAGGCATATTGACCGTTCAATTTTCCATAACTGCATTCCATCACCGGAACGCCATCGACTTCTGCCGTGATCTGGTCCGGTACGGCGATCGGAATGACATCGCCGATCTTCATGTTCAGTATGTCACCCAGGGTGACGCGTGCGGTGCCCATTTTGGCGAGCAGCTCCACTTCGGCGGTCTGGATCTGCTGGGTCATCAGGCGAATCCAGCGCTTGTCCATTTCCAGCGTTTCGCCCTGCATGCTGCTGGTGAGAATGTCGCGGATCGGCTCGATCATGGAGTACGGCGTGCAGAAATGCATCTCACCGCTGACCGGGCCGAGTTCGACCGTAAAGGTGGTCGATACCACGACCTCGTTCGGCGTCGCGATATTGGCGAACTGCGTGTTCATTTCTGAACGGATGTATTCGAACTCGACCGGGTAGACCGGTTCCCACGACTTGGCGTAGGTTTCGAAGATGATCCCCAATACCCGCTGGATGATACGCTGTTCGGTTTGCGTGAAGTCGCGGCCTTCGACACGCGTATGAAACCGTCCGTCGCCGCCGAACAGGTTATCGACCAGCAGGAAAACCAGGTTCGGATCGAGCACGATCAGGCCGGTGCCGCGCAGCGGCTTGATGTGCACCAGGTTCAGGTTGGTCGGGACCACCAGGTTGCGGATGAATTCGCTGTATTTCGATACGCGCACCGGACTGATGGATACTTCCGCCGTGCGATGGAGAAAATTGAACAGGCCGATGCGCAACAGGCGCGAGAAGCGCTCGTTGATGATTTCGAGCGTCGGCATGCGGCCGCGCACGATACGTTCCTGTGTCGCCAGATTGTAGGGGCGAACGCCGGTGGGGTCGTCTTTCTTCCCGCTGTCGTCCTGATCCCCGTTGACGCCCTTGAGAAGGGCATCAACTTCTTCTTGCGATAGGAAATTCTCCGCCATGATCTCTTACTGAACGACGAACGAGGTGAATAAAACGTTGGTGACCGTAGCCTTGGGGCCGTTCGGTACCAGCGGCTGCTTGAAAATATCCAGAATCTCCTGCGCCAGCTTGTTCTTGCCTTCGACCGTCAGAATATCGGCCGGCTTCTTGCCCGACAACAGCAGCAGCAGGCGGCTGCGCACATTGGGCATGTACACCTTCAGCAGCTCGACTTGCGCCTCGTCGCTGACCTGCAGCGTCAGCGTGGTCTGCAGGAACTGCTCGCTGCTTTCGCCGGGCTGCAGATTGACCGTAAAGGAATCCAGCGGCAGGAACACGGGTGGCGCTTTCGCCGCCGCGGCGTGCGCCTGTGGTTTGTGATCTGCCGCCGCTTTCTGGCTCATGAAATACCACGCGCCTGCACCGCCGCCAGCCAGGACGATCACCAGCGCGATGATGATAATCAGCAAACGCGATTTCGGTTTGCTTTGCGCCGGCTCGGGGCTGCTTGCTTTTGCGGCTGCTTTTGTTGCCATCTGTCTTCCTTGAATACGGCATGCCTTTTCACGATGCCATTATTAAAAAAAAAGGACGGACAGGATGCATGGAAAAGAGGGGGGAACATCGCGCAACTCTGCGCATGCAAATGATCCATCGCATCCAGACTGCCCGTCATGCGCACGGAGCCGCACAATGAAATTGCGGCGGTGTCCAGCCGCTATTAAACCATTATTAGCCGTGCAGGACACCCGCCGCGCGCGAAATACAACGTGCGCGCGAGAGGGGGGAACAGCGTGGAATGCCAGCCATGCAGCGACCGGTGATACGCGCCGGAAGGTCGCGATTCCGGCTTCATGTGATCGATTCGTCAGGCAAACGTATCGACCATCCCGCTGCCGCCGAGCGGTGTCGGCACATGGGTGACGTGAAGCGCGGTCTCTGCAAGGCTGTTGTCGACGCGCGCGCGGCGGCCGCTGCCGCCGGATTGGCTGTCGTCGAAGCCATTTTGCTGGTTCGGTGTGCCCGCGCTGACACTGGATTGGCCGAGCTGGATGCCGGCGTCATGCAGCATTTCGCGCAGGCGTGGCATGGAGGCCTCGAGCGCGTGGCGCACTTCGGGCTGATGCGCGACAAAGGTGGCGGTCGCCTGGTTATTCGAGACGTTGACGGTAACCTGCATCGGCCCGAGGTCAGGAGGATTCAGCGTAAGGGTTGCCGTTTGCTCCGCACCTTTTGCCATCCAGATCACTTTCTGGCCGAGCGCATCATCCCATCCGGCGCCGCCGACCGGCGGCAGCAGCTCGGCGGTTTGGCTGGTCGCGGCGGGCGCGCTGACTGCCGGCTGCATCACTGCCGCGGCGACAGCAGCAGCGAAAGTGGATGGCATGGCGCCGAGGCTTGCAGCGTCGCCCTTGACCGTGGCTGACTGTGTTGCAACCGCAAGGTCGGCGTTTGTCATGGCGCTCTTGGCGATCTCGGCGGTGTCGCTACCGGTGCCGGTCTTCGCCTTGTCCAGCGCGCTGACAAAATCCGATTTTTTGCCGACGGCTTGCCCGTCGCCGTCGGTCGTCTCGCTCTGCTGGCCGGTGATGCGTGCCGCAATATCGATGCGGTCGTTCTTTGCCTTGATGTCCTGTTTGCTGTCGACTGCTGCCGCTGCCACGGGCGCCGCAGTGCTGGCGGCGGTGGCGGCGCTCGCCGTTTCCACTGCGGTTGGCGCGGCTTTGGCGTTGGTCAGGGCGGAGACGAATGCGGCGATGCTGGCCTGATCGCTGGTGAGATCGACCTTGTCGCACGCCTGGTCCTGGTCCTTTTTTACGCCCTTGCTAGCAGTGACCTTGCCAGCCTCTGCTTTTGTGCCGTCGGCAGCTGGCGTGTCCTGGCTTGCGGCCGCGGTATCGCTTGCGGTGGCGTCACCCTTGTCGCTCGCGTCCTTCTGCTGCGCGGCCTTGGTGGCGTCCTTGCTCGCGAGGGCGTTGGCGGCAGGCGTGGCATTGCCGGTGCCGGTCGTGCTGCTCGTGTTGTTTTCCTGGCTGGACATTTCGCGTGTGAGGACCTGATTGAATGAGGGCGCATCCGGTGTCGCGCCCATGTCGGCTTTGCCCGGCGTCGGGGCGATGGTTTGCAGCAGGCCGGCCGGGTTGTTGATGGCGGATGTGTTCATATTGGTCACCTAGGTATTCACGGATCGTTTATCGTTTGTACAGCAGCTGTCTGGCTGCGTGCTCATCCATCTGTTTCTGGTCGCGCTTGTTGTCCTTGATCCGTTGCGCCTTTTCCGCACGGGTCTGCAGGGTGTCGTACGACATGCGCTTGCGTTCGCACGCCTGCCATGCGGCGCGTTCGCGCCCGGTCCTGGCGTGCGCATCGTTGACCACTTGCTGCTGGCCGTCGATCGCCTGCTCCAGCTTGCCCAGGAAAACCTGGAAGTTGTGATAACCGCTCGCGCTCAAGCCCGATGCCAGATTCTGCTGAAACCGCGCTGCGTAATCTTCACGATACCGGGTCAGAAGCGCGAGCTTCTTCTCGGCATCCTCGGCGGCCGCCACGCATTTTCCCAGACGCTTGGCTGCGTCGTCGCTGTCCCTGGCGGCCAGCTCGATCAGTGTTTCCAGTGCAGAAGGATTCGCCATGGTGCAAGTATAGTCAGCGCGGTGTCATTCAACTACGGGAATAGCGAGGCAAGTTGCCCCAAGCTCTCGCTTATGCTGGCCCGTTCGGTGATGTCCTGTTGCAGAAATGATTCGATTTTTGGATTCAGGCGTATCGCTTCGTCCAGCACCGGGTCGGTACCCGCGCTGTAGGCGCCGACGCTGATCAGGTCGCGATTGCGCTGGTAGCGCGAGGTCAGCTGCTTGAGCTTGCGCGTCTGTTTTTGGTGATCGGGCGAGGTGATATTGTGCATTGCGCGGCTGATGGACTGTTCGATATCGATCGCCGGATAGTGGCCGGCCTCCGCCAGCGACCGGTTGAGGACGATGTGTCCGTCCAGAATCGCGCGTGCCGCATCCGCAATCGGGTCCTGCTGATCGTCGCCCTCGGTCAGGACCGTATAGAAGGCGGTGATGGAGCCGCCGCCTTCCTTGCCATTGCCCGCCCGTTCCACCAGTGCCGGCAGCTTGGCAAACACGGATGGCGGATAACCCTTGGTCGCCGGCGGCTCGCCAATCGCGAGCGCAATTTCGCGTTGCGCCATCGCATAACGGGTGAGCGAATCCATGATCAGCAACACGTCTTTTCCCTCGTCGCGGAAGTGTTCCGCGATCGTGGTGGCGTAGGCCGCGCCCTGCAAACGCATCAGCGGTGGCGTATCGGCAGGCGCGGCTACCACGACGGAGCGCGCCAGGCCTTCGGCGCCAAGGATCTGTTCAATGAATTCCTTGACTTCGCGACCCCGTTCGCCGATCAGGCCGACCACGATCACGTCCGCCGTGGTGTAACGTGCCATCATCCCGAGCAGCACGCTCTTACCAACGCCCGAGCCAGCGAACAGGCCCATGCGCTGACCGCGGCCGACCGTCAGCATGCTATTGATGGCGCGTACGCCGACGTCCAGCACATCGGTGATCGGTGCGCGCGACAGCGGATTGGCGGCGCGCACGTTCAGCGGGGCAGAATGTGCCGCATGCAGCGGACCGAGGCTGTCGAGCGGTCGTCCGGCACCA
>Ga0366779_1002_pt2 | contig 40330 bp, 35 predicted proteins | sample BONcelN113001E10_FD_207083 | JGI IMG/M metagenome (GOLD analysis project Ga0366779, IMG submission 207083) | Enriched cells from coal bed in the Powder River Basin, Montana, United States - BONCAT cells N11 rep2 HSBNCT.N11.300.1.E10 ... | reverse complement strand
AAGAAAGCTTGCTGAGAAATCAGCAGAAGCAGCAAAACATATTGCCCAGTTAATCAAAGAAATCCAGTCCGAGACCAGCCAAGCCGTTTCGGCCATGAACAACGGCACTACAGAAACAAAACTAGGTGCTCAGGTTGTCTCTGAAGCAGGCTCAGCTTTTCATGACATTGCGCAGATGATTGAAACTATCACCGCTAAAGTAACAGATATCACACAAACAACTGCCCAATTATCCATTGGCAGCCAAGCTATTGTGTCTGCCGTACAGACGATTGAATCTATCACCAAAACTACGTCGGCCGAAACCCAGAGCGTATCGGCCGCAACGGAGCAGCAAACAGCCTCTATGCAGGAAATTGCCGCGACCAGCCGTACACTGTCAATGATGGCCGAAGAATTGCAGGGAGACATTAGAAAATTTAAAGTATAAGCCCTTAAATATGGTATATTGGCAGTAACAAGGTTAGCAAAGAAGCTCAGAGGTATCATACCTTTGAGCTTTTTTCATTACTAGCTGAGAGGACGGGAACCACTTTTGATGGCCAGCTTCTTTTGCAACAATTTCTTAAGTTAGCTAATTAATTGTTTTAAATACAGCCAGAAAGGCAAGCCCAGCAAAGGCTTGCCTTATTCAAGCTTTCAGTACGACGAATAACTATCGTTTAGCGTCTTAAGCGCTGATCGACAATTGACCAGTCAATGCTTTGGAAAAAAACATCTACATATTCTTTGCGGTTAAGTCCGTAATCCAGCATGTAGGCATGCTCCCATACGTCCATCACCAAAAGCGCCGAGCCTCCGCTGGGATGTCCGACGTCATGTTCATTAATCCAAAAATTAATCAACCTGCCTGTTGCGTTATCCCGGTATAATACCGCCCAGCCTACACCACGCATAAGACCGGTAGCCCTAAAATCCGCTTCCCAAAGATCGAAACTGCCAAAGTTGGCTTGAATACGCTCTACCAGATGACTTTCTTCATCTACTTCTCCATTGCCGCCAAGATTAGCAAAATAGTATTCATGTAACCGCATACCATTATATTCCCAACCTAAACGACGTTTGAGTTCAGCATATTCGGGCGTAGCTCCCATGTCTTGCTCTATCATCTCTTCCAGCGTTGCCAAGAGTATATTGGTGTTTTTCACATATCCTTCATATAGTGTAAAATGATTTTTTAACAAACGGTTGCTAAGTCCCTCCATGCCTAGGAGATGAGAATAATCTTTGACTTTGTATACCATATTAGTAACCTCCCTCCACTTTGTATCTCTACTATTTTATGTACCAAACTGACTACTGAACCCTTTATTGTAAAAAATTTCATAGCGCAGTATGATAGGAGTAGCTATTTTAAAAATTGAGGTGTTGCAAACTTGAAAATCGGCAAAGACTTTATGGAGCAAACGAAGCATCACCACTTGGAGAAATCCGATCAGGCATTAGGTCTGCCTCAACCGCCGCTGGAACTGGCGTATGACCCGGCTGCCCAGCTCATTAACCTGCCGCTGCCCCAGGACTTGGAAACCCTGCCAACTGATCTTAGCTCTGCCATCCAACAAAGGCGATCGATACGAAAGTATACCGGTGACCATCTCTCAATTGATGAGTTGTCTCACCTTTTATGGTGCACCCAAGGTGTTCAGAAGGTACTGCCATCCAGTACTCTCCGCACTGTTCCTTCCGCAGGTGCCCGTCATGCCTTTGAAACCTGGCTGGTTATTAATAATGTCAGCGGAATCCAGCCAGGTTTGTATCGTTTCATTGCTAGCAAACATCAGCTGGCGCTAATCAATCATTCCATTGATAATGATATTGCCGATCAAGTGACGGTCTGCTGCGCCAACCAACCTTTTATTAAAACCGCGGCTGTCCTTTTTATTTGGGTGGCGATTCCGTACCGCATGAGCTGGCGGTATGGCGAGCGGGCTTATCGCTATCTGCATCTTGATGCCGGACATATCTGCCAGAATCTTTATTTGGCGGCAGAAAGTATTGATGCCGGAGTTTGCGCGATTGCTGCCTATGACGATGACCAATTAAACGCCTTCCTTGGCTTAGATGGCGAAAGCGCCTTTGCTATCTATCTGGCTACTGTAGGTCGAAAATAACTTTCAAATAAACTATGGAGAAAAATACGATGTCTACGGAACTAACAACTCGCTATTCCATCCCCTTTACCCCGTTAGAGGAGCGCATTTCTCAGGAAATGCCTCACCTTTCGGAAGCATTAGCTGCTTTGCGTACAGCAATGGGCCCGGAGGATTTTGACAAGTACATCAATTCACTGGCTTCCCTGCGAAAAGTAGATGATCAATTGCTGCTCATTACCAAGAAAGAAATGTATCGTTCCATTTTAATCAGCCGTTTCTTGCCGGCAATTAAAACTGCCTTTGCAGTAAACTTTATTAGAATTGTAAATCAATAAAAATACAAAAGTAAAAGCAGTGGCTGCGGCCACTGCTTTTGTGCTTTATGGGCTTATTGCTTTTGGGCTTTAATTAACTCTAATATACCGGTTTCTTTTACTGTTTTGGTTAGCTTCTGGCTGTCAGCCTGCCATTGTGCTGCAGTTTCTTGAGGACCTAAATAATTTAACTGGAGCCCCATATTTTCGACACTGTTTTTAAATTCAGGGGTGGAAATGATTGCTTTAAGACCTTCGGTTAATTTGTTTTTTACCTCAAGCGGCATTTCTTTGGGCGCTGTCACACCAAACCAATTATTAAATACAATGTCAAGTCCTTGTTCTTTAAAAGTCGGCACTTCTGCAAATACCGGATCACTCAACCGTTGGCTGGCTGAAACTGCCAGAGCTCGTATTGTGCCATTTTTAATATGTTCCTTAATCATTGCAGGAGAAACAAAGGCAATCTGCACGTGCCCTCCTAACAATGCGGCAATAGTTTCTCCCCCTCCTCGAAAGGGTACTTGTTCAAGCTTACTCTCTGTATTCTGAGAAAATGTTTCACCAACAATATGACTAAATGAACCAATACCTTGATGGCCAAATTTCAACTTTCCTGGATTGGATTTTCCATATTCAATAACTGCTGCCAGATCTTGCCACGGTTGAGCTGCTTGAACTGCCAATACCGATGGCGAATTGGTAATTTGGGCAATTGGGTCTAGCGCTGTAATGTAATTATACTTCGTAGAACCATACAGCGGATTTGCGATTACTTCAACAGTGGAAATTCCAATTGTATATCCATCAGGACTCGCTCCTACCAATTCATTAAAACCTAAAGTACCTGATCCTCCTGGTTTATTGACGACTACTAGCGGTTGTCCCAGATGTTGCGGCGCTGTTTTTTCCAATAAGCGAGCAATAAGATCCGGCCCACTGCCGGCACTAAAGGGCACAATCACAGTAATGGGCCTATCGGGGTACTTGGGAGTTGTAGCTGCCGTTTGGCTTTTCATACTTGCACAACCTGCCATTATTAAAGTAACTAATAGAACCATTGCTAAGAAAATCAATGATTTTTTCCGCATTTTACCGCCTCCTCATATTGAAACAGATACATTCAACACTGCCTAAGTTTATTTAACGATTTAACACTACTGTTTTTGCGCTTTAATTAAGTCTAAAATGCCTGTTTCTTGTACGGTCTTGGTTAGTTTCTTGCTGTCAGCCTGCCACTTTGCTGCTGATTCTTTGGGCCCCAAATAATTTAACTGGAGACCCATATTTTCTATATTTTTCTGGAACTCAGGATCAGCAATCATATTCTTCAAACCATCGGCTAATTTATTTTTCACTTCAGATGAAAGTTCCTTAGGCGCGCTTACGTCAAACCAAATATTAAATACCATATCAAAGCCTTGTTCTTTACAAGTTGGCACCTCTGCGAATAATGGATCGGTAAGCCGCTGTTCATCTGTCACACCCAACACCCTTACCTTTCCATTTTTAACATACTCCTTAACCATTGCTGGAGAAATAAATGCTACTTGGACATGTCCACCTAATAAAGCGGCCATTGTCTCTGAGCCACCACGGAATGGAACTTGTTCCATACTACTACCGGTAGTTTTTATAAATGTTTCACCTGCAATATGACTAAGTGAACCAATTCCCTGATGGCCAAATTTTAATTGGCCACGATTCTGTTTACCATATTCGGCTAAATCGGCGATATTTTTCCACGGTTGATCTGCAAGAACTGCAATTATCCAGGGTGTTGTAGTCACTTGAGCTAGCGGATCAAGTGCTGTTATATAATTGTATTTTGTTGCACCAAAAATCGGATTCAAGAGTACCTCAACACTTGATATTCCTATTGTATATCCATCCGGATTAGAGCTAACTAGTTCATTCAAGCCTAAGCTCCCTGTACTGCCAGGTTTATTGATGACCACTAATGACTGTCCCAAATGCTTAGGTGCCACTTTTTCCAGCCCCCGGGCTACCAGATCTATAGCACTCCCAGCACTGAAAGGAACGATCAGAGTAATCGGTCTCTCCGGATATTTAGAGACCGGAGCTACCGTTTTACTTTGCATAGTTGAGCAACCTCCTAATATTAAGGTAATAACCAATGAGCAAGCTGTTAATAACACCATTAGGTTTTTACGCATTCTCTCGCCTCACTTATTGGATATTTGATAGGTAGACTTATCAACTTATTGCTTTTGTGCTTTTATTAAGTCTAAAATGCCTGTTTCTTGTACGGTCTTGGTTAGTTTCTTGCTGTCAGCCTGCCACTTTGCTGCTGATTCTTTTGCTCCCAGGTAATCCAGCTGATACCCCATATTTTCGACACTTTTTTTAAATTCGGAGTCTGAAATGATTGCTTTAAGCCCTACGACCAATTTATCTTTCACTTCTGACGGCATTTCTTTGGGAGCTACCACACCGAACCAACTGTTAAATACAACATCAAATCCTTGCTCCTTGAGGGTGGGTACTTGTGCAAATACCGGATCGCTCAATCGTTGACTGTCTGAAACCGCCAGAGCTCGTATTGTGCCATTTTTTAGATGTTCTTTTATCATTGCGGGAGAAACAAAGGCAATCTGCACATGTCCACCTAACAATGCGGCGACGGTTTCTCCACCTCCTCGAAAGGGCACCTGTTCAAGCATACAGCCTGTAGTTTGAGAGAATGTTTCACCAACAATATGACTAAATGACCCAATTCCTTGATGTCCGAACTTCAACTTTCCTGGATTGGATTTTCCATATTCAATAATTGCTGCAAGATCTTGCCATGGCTGATTTGCTTGAACTGCCAATACTGATGCTGAACTCGCTACTTGCGCTAATGGATCCAGTGCCGTGGGATAATTATATTTAGCAGAACCATAAAGTGGATTTAAAATCACTTCAAGACTTGAAATTCCTATCGTATATCCATCCGGACTAGCTCCTACTAATTCATTAAAGCCTAAAGTTCCTGCTCCACCCGGTTTATTAACCACAATCAATGGTTGTCCCAGATGTTGCGGCGCTGTTTTTTCCAGCAACCGGGCGATGAGATCCAGCCCACTTCCGGCGCTGAAAGGCACAATCACAGTAATGGGTCTATCCGGGTATTTTGGAGTGGTAGCTACTGTTTTGTTTTGCATACTTGTACAACCTCCTAGCATTATTGAAATAACCAAGGAGCAACCTATCAGCAACACAAGAGCTTTTTTACGCACATTCCCGCCTCCCGTTTTATTGCTTAAGCGGTTTAGCAGCTGCCTTGTTTCCGGTTATTCTGCATTTTGCCAAACCACCTGGCCGTATTATAAAGCATAATCATCGCACCAACAGCAAGTATGGTAGCTGAAATAGGCCGGCTAATCAACGTCCATATATCGCCGTTGCTGATAATCAACCCTTGGGCTAATCCCCGTTCCAGTTCCGGTCCCAATACCAAGCCAATTACTAACGGTGCAGGCTCAAAACCTGCCCGGCGCAGCAGAAATCCAAGCACGCCAAAAATAATGACCCACACCAGATCAAATACACTATTATTAACAGAATAGGCCCCGGTTAAAGTAACTACTGCCACCAATGGCATTAAAATATAAAATGGGGTTTTGAGCAGTTGGACGAACACACCAATCAACGGTAGATTAATGACTAACAACAACACATTACCGATATACATACTGGCAATTAATCCCCAAAACAGCTCTGGCTGCTGGGTTATCAGTGCCGGACCGGGAATAATGCCATGCAGCATAAAGCCACTGAGTAAAATAGCCGTAGCACCGCAAAAGGGCAAGCCAAGCGATAACAGCGGAATCATTGTCGCCGAAATGGCCGCATTATTAGCCGACTCGGGCCCGGCAACGCCTTCGATAGCGCCGCATCCGAATTCTGCCGGATTTTTACTGCACCGTTTTTCCGCAGCATAGGATACAAAACTGGAGATTGTCGCTGCCGGGCCAGGAAGAAGCCCCACTAAGAAGCCGATAATTCCGCCTCGCACCATAGGAGCTGTCGACCGCCGCCACTCCTCCTTAGTTGGATATAAGTCTCGAAGGCGGATGGTTGGCACACTCATCCGGGTATGGGGCTCAGTCATTACCGTAATAATTTCGCCAATACCGAATATGCCCATAGCTAAAATAGACAAATCAAATCCCCGGTCCAGTTCATCAACGCCGAAAGTAAAACGGCTGATCCCAGATAAGCTATCCATGCCAACAGTCCCCAGCATTATACCGGTCGTAGCCATCAGTAGGGATTTCAAAGTAGAAGTCCCCGTCAGCTTGGATAAAACTGCCAAACCCACCAAAGCAATAGAGAAATATTCCGGCGGTCCAAACGCCAATGCAGCCTGTGCCAGCGGAGGAGCCAGCAGCGTCAAACCTATGATGCCGATTGTGCCGGCAACAAAAGAGCCAATTGCGGAAACAGTCAGCGCTGCTCCTGCCCGTCCGCGCTGTGCCATAGGATATCCATCCAGACAAGTGACTACTGAAGCTGCTTCTCCTGGAACATTCATCAAAATTGACGTAGTAGATCCGCCATATTTAGAGCCATAATAGATACCTGCAAACATAATTAAGGCCGGTGTACTCTCCAGTCCATAACTAAAGGGCAATAGCAGTGCAATGGCACTGATAGTATCGATGCCTGGCAGTACGCCTACCAGTGTACCAATCAATACCCCAGTTACACAGGCCAATAAATTGGCTGGAAGAATGCTAATAGAGAATCCCTGCAATAGCAGGCTTACTACCTCCAAAATTCCACCTCCTTCTTATGGCAATGGAACAGCCAAATAGCGTTCGAACACCAAGTAGCACATGAACGAGCTAACAACAGCAATTAATAAAGGATTACGCCAGCCCGAGGTATCGGTCACCTTTAACAAATAAAAGAGAAAAATAAAGGTCGCCGGTAAGTAGCCGATATTACTTAAAATCGTAATATAAAATACAAAACCAATGATAATAAAAATAAATTTTGTCCAATCAACCTTTTCGTTGCTAGCTGTCTTTTTTGACCTTATTTGTTTAAACACAAGCACCAAGGATAATAGCACTGCCGCACTACCCGCTAAATTCGGCAAAAAACCAGATTTAGGTGATCCAAGAGTGCCAAAGGTAAGATGTTGCGCGAAAAATAGATATAAGCTACTTCCAAGTAAAAACAACAGCGTTATTATTTTTTCTATCATTTTTCACCACCTCTGCCGCAGAAGTTGCCAGACTGGGAACAAATGCTATCGTAAAGACCGTGCCTTTTCCTGGTTCACTTTCTACAGTCAGTGACGCTCCATGACGCTGTACAATTCTGTAGCAAATAGCTAACCCTAGGCCGGTACCTTTTTCTTTGGTGGTAAAAAACGGTGTTCCAAGTTTTTCTTTGACTTCCGGAGGAATACCACTTCCATGATCTTTGATTGACAAAAATACTTTTTCGTCATCCGTTCTTGTACTAATTTCAATCACACCGGCGCTTCCAGCCATCGCATCAAGCCCATTTCTAACCATATTTAAAATGAGCTGGCGAATGCTGTTTTGATCTACCGGAACGTTAGGAATCTCGCTAAAATCAACCTCAATTTCGCAATTATTACGTAATGCGTCAGCCCGCAATAAAGGATAAATATCGCGTATTATGTCATTCATATTATTCTCACTAAATTCCATAGCCCGATTTTTGGCTAGTGATAAGAATTCGGTGATAATATTATTGGCACGATCAATTTCATCGATCATAAGTTCTAAATTGTCTTTTTGCTTTGTAAATTCCGGCTTATTACTCATAAGCTGCAATAACCCCCGAACGGTAGTCATTGGATTGCGCACTTCATGAGCAATGCTAGCGGCCATTTCACCAATAATGTTTAATCTGTCTAAACGAGTCATTTTTTCCGTTTGTTCACTAATGTATTGCAATATCGGCGTGAATTCTGCTATTTCACTGTTGAAACTAACCGTACGTCCTTCCAATATTGCTTCGGCAAATAATTGCAGATCATTTTTTAACTTAACAAATAACTCCCGGAAGATGGCGACGCATACTAATAACATAACAAAAGCACCTAAGAAGGTATTCAACGTTCGCTTCCAGATTGCCGCATAAACAGCATCCTGGTTTACCGACGCAAAGGCATGGCCAATTATAACACCATTTTTTTCGATTGGTCGAACATAGGTGATTACATTTGCGCCATGCCATATAAGTGAATTTTTATTTTCTATTAGTTGTGGCTGCCCTGTTTCATAAATTTTTCCAAACTGATCTGCCTCCACACTGACAAGCAATAATGCATCGGCAGTTGGACCGATAGCAATAATGCTGTCCTGTTGGCGGGAGTAAAAGCCAAATTTTATTACACTTATAGGAACTACTATATCATTTAGAATTGACTGCAGTTCTCTATTTATGGTTATTGGCTGATCCTTTACCAGCGTATTAACCAAAACTGGATTTGTAATATTTTCTGTAGGTATAACTGCACTTTTTTGGACAAGGAAATCAGCAATAGCTATCAGCCATTTAATATTTTTATCATTTTCTTCCTGTAAAGATAGCCAATGATGATAAGCCGTAACAGTAATCATTAACAATAAAACAACGCAAACTATTTTAAAATTCAGCTTTGTTGCCAGGTTAAGTTTCTTCACCGTTTTTGGCACCTCTTAGCTACTAGAATTCAACTCCTACTAATAATATCGTATGTTTTCGCTAATTATTTTGCAAATAATACAAATTTTTCTATTAATAATTTACTGTTCGCTAATTTAAAGTCAAATCCTTCCAATGATAGTAAAAGATTCGACAATGGATAGTTGTAATGATAAATAAAAAATCTCCCTTTAAATAGGGAGGTTTTGATACGCTAAGTAGCTTTTAAAAAAGTAGTAACATAATTAATTTATGTTACTACTTTTTTAAGATAATATAAGAAATACGCTATTTTTCCATTTTATCCTTTTTTTCGCTATTTTTTTCTTTTTTATTACAAACCTACAAATTTAAATTGATATAAACATCATCCAATTCGTCTTTTGTAATTCCAATATATGTCAACGTAACGCTAGGAGCTGAGTGGTTAAGCAGTTTTTGAATTTTAGTTACATCTACTCCGCTTTTATGGGCCCAATAACCGAAGGTTTTGCGTAATGTATGCGTTCCGATCGCTTCCTGAATACCTATATGGCGTGCTGCTTTGTTTATAATTCGGTAGGCTTGTATCCTGGTGATAGGTCCATCTCCCTTCTTACTTTTAAAAAGCCAGCCACTTTCATCTTTTATATGAGTAAGGTACTCACTAATGGCTTCCTTACAGGTATCAGAGAGGGGGAAATCTTTGATTTTCCCCGTTTTCTTTTCTCTCACGATCACCCTATCTCTATTTTTTACATCATTTATTGTCAATAACAATAAATCTGAGATTCGCAAACCGCTGTTAATACCTAAAACAAAAAGCAGGAAATTACGCAAGTTTTGCGTTTTTAAATACTGTTTTATTGCATCAATATGCTGTTTGCTTCGAATCGGCTCCACATACTCCATGACTAATTACACATCCTCAATATGCTTCTTATAATAGATTTATTATACATTATGTTACTTTCAAGTACAAAAAGTAATGTAACATAAATTAATTATGTTACATTACCCTTCGATAATAGCCTCTGTTATTTCTGCGAGATTTGAGCATTATAGTTGTTTATGAGGTAACCCGCCCCCGGGGCTTGGATACGCTAATTTTTCTCAATCCACAATTAAACTAATTCGTCGAAAAACAAGGAGGCAACATAATGAAACTAACTTTGGGGATGAAAACGATTGGATTTTTTCTATTGGTCGTACTGGTAAGTGCAATCGGCTCAGGTATCACGGTGTATAAAATCGGTCAAGTCACCGAAGAATTACAAGTTATTCAAAAGCACAGTCTCCCTACTCTGATTAAGACCAATCAAGTGGCTTTCAATGCTGCCATTGAAACCAGCAATATCCGAGGATTCTTGCTGAACGGTAAACAGGAAATGCTTGACTTATATAAGCAAGCCTCTAACGAAAACGAGTCATTAGAAAAAGAATTGCTTACTATGGCAATTAATGAGGAAGGAAAAAAACTTATTACAGAGCTTAAAGCCCTTGATGACACTTATACAATAATTGCTGAACAGAAATTAATTCCTTTGAAAAAGGCCGGCAAAGAACAGGAGGCTCTTCAAGTAGCTGCAGAGGAATTAACGCCTGCAGGCCAAAAGCTCATAAAAAAGGCTGATGACTATGCCAGCTACCGGGAAAAGCAGATTCAGGATACATTTTTAAGCGCTATGAACAGCATGAGTATGACCAACACACTCGCTATTGGGATTAGTTTATTTTCGGTCGCACTTGGAATTATAATTGGATTTCTCAGCTCTCGGGCTATTACTAAGCCTATTCATACTCTTTTAAGGATAGCTCAGCAAATCGCGGCCGGTAACCTCAATCAACAAATTGAAGTACAACGAAATGATGAAATCGGTGATTTGCAAAAAGCCTTTAAAACAATGGTAGCCAATTTACGGGACGTTGTCCGCAATGTGCAAGCAAATGCTGAGCAAGTCGCAGCTTCTTCGGAGGAACTTACTGCCAGCGCCGAGCAATCTGCGCAAGCCGCCAGCCAAGTTGCCCAGTCTATAACCAGCGTAGCACAAGGAGCGGAGAAACAATTAGTCGCCGTTAATGAAACGGTAGCTATTGTAGAGCAGTTGTCTGCAGGCATTCAGCAGATCGCTGCCAATACCAATATCGTAGCTGCCAGTTCCGATCAAACAGCCCGTGCCGCCACCAGCGGCGGAGCAGCCGTTAATTCAGCAATTACACAGATGCATGCGATTGAAACAACGGTAGAACACTCCGCCCAGGTAGTTGCGAAGCTTGGTGACCGCTCTAAAGAAATTGGACAAATCGTTAATACTATTTCCGGTATTGCCGGGCAAACCAACCTGCTTGCACTGAATGCCGCTATCGAGGCCGCCCGTGCAGGTGAGCAAGGACGGGGTTTTGCGGTAGTAGCTGAAGAGGTCCGCAAACTTGCCGAACAGTCGCAGGAAGCAGCAAAGCAAATTGCCACTTTAATTAGTGAGATTCAAGATGATACCGGCAAAGCAGTTATCGCTATGGAAGCAGGTACACGGGAAGTCAAAGTGGGAACGGAAGTAGTCAACAGCACAGGAAAAACCTTTACGGAAATAGTAGTCCTTATTGAGCAGATGTCTTCTGAGATTAGAGAAATCTCAGCTGCAATTCAGCAGATGGCTAGCGGCAGTCAGCAAATCGTAACTGCCGTAAGAGAAATTGATACGGTAAGTAAAGAAACCTCCAGCCAAACGCAAAGTGTATCAGCCGCTACCGAAGAACAGTCAGCCTCTATGCAAGAGGTAGCCGCTTCCAGCGAAGCTTTGGCAAAAATGTCCGAAGAACTGCAAGGCGCTATCAAACGCTTCACGCTATAAAAAACGTTTTAGGCATGGTTTGCTCAACAAACGATAAGCCCAATACCTTAAGGTATTGGGCTTAAATTTTATATAATTGCTCAGCGAGAATTGCAAACCGGGCAGCCTTGCATAGAGAAGGGTTTTTCCAGATGCCCCTGTTCCAAAAGAGCGGCATCACTAAATATTGCTAAAGTAGGGCCATCAGCAAGCACTTTCCCGTCTTTTAAGACAATCGTTCTTTCACATAAATCCAGTACCAGATCAAGATCGTGTGTAGCAATTACTTTGGTATGGGTAAACGTTAGCAACAGTTTGATCAGCTTACGGCGAGCAAAGGGATCTAACCCGGAGCTAGGCTCGTCCATTACTAAAATGTCCGGCGACATAGCAAGTACCGAAGCAATAGCAACTGACCTCTTCTGCCCGCCTGACAGCCGGTAAGGGGGCCGATTCTTTAAGTGAGCCGCTCCAACTGTTTCTAAGGCGGCCATGACACGCTGTTCAATTTCATCAGGCAAGAATCCGAGATTTAAGGGGCCAAAAGCAACATCATCATAAACCGTCGGCATAAATAGCTGGTCATCAGGGTCTTGAAAAACCATACCCACTGTTCTTCTTATCTGACGAAGCGTCTGCTTCGTCAACGAATAATCGCCAATGCGAACAGTCCCCGCCGCAGGAGTTAGAATGCCGTTAAGATGAGACAATAATGTTGATTTACCGGCACCGTTCGCTCCCACAATTCCTACCGATTCACCATGCAAAATCCGAAAAGTGATGCCGCACAAAGCTTTTGTATTATCGGGATATGTATATTCCAAGTCCTTTACTTCTACTAAATGATGACTCACCGATAACCCTCCGTTAGCAGCGAACCGAGCCACTGCGGGATATTAACCATACGGACAAAGATAAAAAAGGCAGACCAGCCAAAAGCAAAAGCAACATCCTGGTACTGTACACGGGTTTGCCGGTTAAGGCGGATATTGCCGTCAAACCCCCTGCAGCGCATAGCTACGTAGATTCGCTGGGCACGATCCAGTGTACGCATGAGTAATTGCCCGACTAGCGAACCGACAGCCTTATAACCGATACCCGTGTCTTCAAAAGACCGTAGATTATAGGCCTGTATTGTTCTTCCCACTTCTTCCAACAAGATGTAAAGATAGCGATACATGAACAATAGTTGGATAACCAATACCTTTGGCACTTTGATTTGATACAAAGCCGCACAAATCCCCTCCATGCCGGTAGTAGCAACTAATAGCAAAGCGGCGCTAACAGCCAGAATGGAGCGAGTAAGGATAGAAAAAAATGAGATCCAGCCATTGGAAATTACTACATCCCCAATTTGAAAAGCCACGGAGTGATCTAATAGAGGGTTAAATATTCCAATGAAAACGATAAAGGGCAGTGTAAGCACCACCCTTCTCACCAGCGGGGATACGGGCAAGTCGCCGAGGCTTACCAGCGCTACAGGAAAGATGCACAAGGGAATAAGCCCTGCAAGCATTTGTTTAGGAAAAGAAGTCACAACAATGATAAAGACCATGGTTGTCAGCAACTTTGCACAGGGATTTAGCCGGTGAATGACCGTATTGCCAGTTGCAAGTTCATCTAAATGCCTTAGATTGACTAACTGTGCCTCGATCTTTATCATATGCAGCAGCTCCTATGTTCAACTTCGTTTTGTTGCAGCCATTTTGAGACTCTTGCCGATTACTCCGGCGAGCAGCAAGGTTAGCGCAGAGCCAACCAGTCCGGCAAAAGATGTACCACCGCTGACTGCAGGCCAGGCCGCTGCTTCCTCACCTTTGGCACTGCTTGAGGCAGCTTCAGCTGCTTCCTTAAAATTATAATCAGGCAAAATAGCAATTTTCTTTTGCCAATCAGCTAAGACGCTATGAATACCTTCCGGAGCTGCCAATTCTTCCTGATTGCTGGTTTTGGCGATAGACCACTCCAAGCCATCAGGATTTGTTGAAGCAAACCAGGATACAACTGAGCTGATCAGAATGGTAGCAATAGCCATTCTCACGACGATCCTTTTCAAATTGATCGAGCCCTTAGCTATGCTATATGGTTCTTTTTTGAGAATCTCAGGCCGTTCTCTCCAGATAAACAAAATAACTGCTGTCGTTATCAGGCCTTCGCCAATGCCGATTCCTAGATGAATAGGCTGCATTAACAACACAAAAGTACTAAAGGGCAACTCGGAAATACCGGAGAAAAGTGTCTCCAGGACAACACCAAAGGCTCCTAACTGCAGCCCGATAATTGACGCAATCCCAGCTCCTGCCAGCAATTTGCCTTGTGTAGGCGCATCACCTACGATTCGCTTATACAGCGGATAGGCAACAAAACACCCGAAAAAGCCCATATTAAAAATATTGCAGCCCAGTGCCAGCAGGCCTCCGTCGGCAAAGAATAAAGCCTGAATGGTAAGTATAGAGGCCATCGTTAGAAAACCGGCATACGGCCCTAACAAGATTGCCAAAATCAGACCGCCTCCCAGATGGCCGCTTGATCCAGTCCCTGGAATGGTAAAATTAATCATTTGAGTGGCAAAGACAAACGCTCCCAGTACTCCCATAAGAGGTACTTTGGCATCATCCAAATCTTTACCCATTTTTTTTGCAGAGTAAGATGCCAGACCGGCAGTTACTGCCCATAAGGTCCCTCCCACCACTGGGGATATTAACGCATCTGCCATATGCATAGTAACAACACTCCCTTATACCATTTTCTTTTGAAGCCCGGAATTGGTACTTTTGCAGTTTTATAAAAATAAAAACTACAAAAATGCCACTTCCCCAATTCAAAGGGGAGTGTGACTTTCGTAGCCACGCTATCAGTATCAGCCAAAAACCACGTGCCTTCAGACACGTCTTTATAACTATCTATTATACTCTATTTGCGAAATTCCTTCCAGTCAAAAGGGTTAACCCCCATCGCATTAAAAAAATATAAGAATAACCCTTTGTGTCACCGGAACCGTCCCCATGACATAAATTACTTTTAACTTTAGTTGGCGTATCCGCTGGTTATTTTGGACAAACTATCCTTGAGGTGATAAAAATTGTTAATAGCCGTATGTCATTCCTGCAAACAGCTTCTAGCCAAAGGCCTTGATGAAGAAGCAGTTATGAAAGCCGCTGAGAAACACTTGGACTCCAACGACGACCATGAGGTCATTATTGGCGATGGTGATGATATAACCGAGGAGCAACTACTTGATCTTGATCCATCGGAGCTAGCAGAGAAATAAATACCGCCATTAACTGCCGCTAAAGCAAGCAGTTAATGGCGGTATTTATTTTTTGTGTTACTTAATCCTAAGAAATGATTGGATCCTCGACTGGTTCAGTTATCGTGAACAAAATTAAAAAGGTTATAAATGAGGATATTGCTAAAAAGATGAATACTGCATCCCAATTGTAAGCATCCAGCAGCATACCGGTAACCAACGGCGCGCAAGCTCCGCCCAGCTGGCCTCCGGTATTTACGATTGAAGAGGCAATCGGGAACGTTTCTTTGGTCGTAAAGCCCATGGGATAAACCATAAAAGCAGAAAAACCAAGATTTAACAGTATTCCTGTTACAAACATAAGCAGCCCAAGAAGGACCGGGTCATTGGGCGAGTTAATCAAGGCATACATCATGCCTGCCGTTGACAGGGAGGTAACCAGCATGAGCGGTTTGCGCCGTTTATTGAGAACTTTATCAGAAAACCAGCCGCCAACTAAATTGCCGATAACCGCGCCTACCCACGGTGCTGCTGCTACAAAACCCATCTTCATAATAGAAAAATTCTTAACCGTCATTAGATAAGTAGGAATCCAGGCTAACAGTACATTTACAATACCCAGTATGAAGAAGTAACCTAATGTACTGCCCCATATATTCCACGAATGAAACACTTTCGTTGTGGTATCCAAGGGAACAACTTTCCTGGCACGTACTATTTTATCCAGCCAGCCCAGCGAATAAGTTGACTTTGGAGCATCAGCCTTCACAGACGTCTGCTCTGACTGAATATATGCTACTTCTTCGGGTGAACAGTGCGGGCTTTGAGAAGGATGATTTTTTACGAATACATACCAGACAACTGACAGAATAATACCTGGCATGGCAAATAAGTAAAAGATAGGTCTCCAGCCTGCAACTGCAATGATATAAGCGCAGATTGGAGGAACAAGTACAGGTCCGAATTTAGCTGCCGATAGGAAAATGCCGGTAGCTGTCCCTTTTTCCTTAGGAGGAAACCAGTTATTAATAGTAGAGGTAATACCAATAGGCAGCGGACCTTCTGCAAGGCCTAAGCCAAAACGGTATAATTTTAACATAAAGACCGAAGCAGATGTTCCAATTAGACCTGTAAAAATAGAAGTCATAATCATTGCAATTGAAAAAACGCGGCGTACTCCAAACCGTTTAAAGGTAAAGCCCGATGGAATCTGGGCAATTGCATAGCCAAATAAGAATAAGCTAGCTAACGCTCCAGCCTCGGTATTAGTTAAATGAAACTCTTTTTTCAGGAAAGGTAATACTACGCCTATATTGGCGCGGTCAGCAGCAGCAATGGTATAAATAATAAAAATCAGTATTGCAACAACCCATCTAAAGTTAGTCTTAGTAGCCATTTTCTTTCCCCCTTCTCATTAATCCCTTATACGCTGTATTTCTTCTCTTCACTGCTTTTATTACTCAAGTATGTTTTCCGTCAATGAATTCACAGCCTTTTTGTTTTAAGACTTCATCGATCCAATTCCGGTCAAGCGTGCCGTTTTCGATTGCAGCTAATATGGCATGCTCTTTATCATTATAGGCCTGGGCTTGTTGTAAAATATCCGGCCCATCGGCAGGATTAATGACCACAATACCGTCGGCATCACCAATAATAATATCACCCGGTTTTATCACAATACCGCCACAGCTAACAGGAACATTGATTTCGCCAGGGCCGTCTTTGTAAGGTCCCTTGGGTGTACAGCCGGCAGCATACACCGGTAAATCAAGAGCTGCTAAAGCTTGCCTGTCCCGGATTGCTCCGTCAATAACAATACCGGCTATGCCCCGTTTTCTTGCATAAGTGGCCATAATTTCGCCAAATACAGCATTCACCAGATCACCTTGCACATCCACTACAATTACGTCTCCCGGCAAAGCCATGTCAAGAGCCTTATGAAACAGTAAGTTATCTGCCGTTCTTGATTTAATGGTAAAGGCGGTACCCAATAGCGGCACTGCATTACACGGTTTTATTTTAGCATCCAGACAGTTTAGCCGGTTCATAATATCTGCAATATTGGCAACCGGTATATTGCGGAAGCCTTCTACCAGTTTTTTGGGAGGGCGGTCAAATTGAGTATAAATCCGAAATCCTGTTGACATGTGGCGTCACTCCTTTTGTATCTATATTTGTAATATTATGTTGTTTCTAAATAATTGTAAAACGAATTAATTGGTGATATAATATCGCCATATTCGATATTATAAGGTGAGCGACATGGATATATTAGGTATTGAGACTTTCATAGCAGTGGTACATACCCATAGTCTGACAGGGGCAGCCGAACTGCTCCATTTGGCTCAGTCTACCATTAGCAATCGTCTGCAGGTTTTAGAGCGGGAAGTTGGCGGTCCGTTAATTGAAAGAAGTAAAGGAAATAAGGAAATCCGGCTGACTCCCATGGGTGAAAGCTTCCTATCCATAGCAGAACGCTATAATGAGTTGTGGGAAGAAACGAGATTCTTACATCAATCCGGTCCCCAGCTCCGCCTCGCAATTGGTGCTGTAGACAGTGTCAATACCTACTTAATGCCTGTCGTTTATCAGGCCCTCTACGGCCATTCTCCGCGCATCAAACTTCAAATCCGCACGCAGCAGTCTTCCGAGCTTTATGAACAGACAGAGCGTCGCGTGATCGATACTGCCTTTGTTTTGCACGAAAGAGCAAGCAAGACGATTACAGTTAAGCCTTATTTCGCCGAACCAATGGTTGTGCTGCGCGCCTTAACCAAGGCAGTGGATTATCCGGCAATCATCCAGCCGGAGCAGCTCGATACTGCTGACGAGCTATACATCCATTGGAGTCCTGATTTTCAAATATGGCATGATAGTTGTTGGGACTCTTTACGGCAGATTTATACCCGGGTTGACTCGATCTCATTGCTGTTGACTTTACTGAGAAATCCCCGGCAATGGGCCATTGTCCCACTTTCCGCTGCCCGGCTGCTCGCAAATTCGGGCAACTATGTATTCCAAAAGATCACCACACCACCACCCGACCGGGTGTGCTACCAAATTACTCATAAATATCCTTCGCCACTCGTAAAAGAGAGTTTAAAGATTTTACAGCAATACTCAGTATTAATTAAACAAGCAGCCATCTAACTCAGCAGCCGCCTCTCCACTCTCCCTTTTATTGACAATAGTTTACAAAAATGATACTATTATACCAATTTGATAGAATTGAGATAGGTGCCCTACGGGGCTTAATAGGGAAGTCCGGTATAACCCGGCGCGGTCCCGCCACTGTGATGAGGAGCAACCCCAAGTTTATGCCACTGGGACAAATATGTCCTGGGAAGGTTTGGGCTAGCGATGATCCAAAGCCAGGAGAACTGCCTATCTGACAGTCACCGCTGCACCCACGAGCGATGGGGAGGGGATTCGTAGCTCTTCGATTGACCGGTTAAGTTTCTGCCCTTCCTGTATTTTTTCAGGGAGGGCTTTGTATTTGTTGAGGTGTTATAATGGATAGATCCAAATGGCTGTACCTGATTTCCGGTGTTTTGTTGGCCGCCATGCTGCTTACCCCTGTGTTATCAACCAAACAGCAGGAGCGTCCCCAGCAAGGCCCTGCCGCAAGCTACGATAAACCGCAGCGTATTGTGTCTATGTCACCGGGCAATACAGAAATACTGTTTGCCCTGGGAGCAGGTGACCGCGTTGTCGGCGTAACCAGTTATTCCGACTATCCGGAAGAAGCAAAAAGCAAACCAACGATTGGCGGCTATCATGCGCCGGATGTGGAAAAAATTGTAGCACTGTCACCGGATGTCGTTTTTGCAATGACCGATATTCAAACTAAATATATTCATATTTTAAAACAGGCCGGTATCCGGGTAGTGGCAGTTGAACCAAAAACACTGCCCGAAATAATAGCTGCTATTGATGTCATCAGCGAGGCTATCGGCGAACAGGATCGCGGCCGTGAGCTGCATCTCACGCTATCTACCCAGCTTGCTCAAGTCCGCAAATTAGTCGGCGACGCCCCTCCCAGGCGTACTTTCTTGGAAGTGTGGGATGCACCGCTGCTGACAGTAGGCCGACAGTCTTTTATTCACGATCTGATTACCCAGGCTGGCGGTATCAATGTTTCAGCAGACAAGAATGTTGATTATACACCGTGCGATATTGAGACGTTATATGCTTATAATCCTGAGGTATATGTCGTGCTCAGTCATAGCCGCAATGATACGCGTTCTTTCATAACGGGGTCCAACCTGGCCGACATTGCGGCAGTAAAAACCAATCAGGTATTTTCGATTACCGACGATCTCTTGCAGCGTCCGGGACCACGCAGTTTTACAGGCTTAGTTAAATTGGCAGAAATTCTTCATCCTCAAGAAATGAAAGATTGGGAGACAAAATGAAACACTTACTGGCACGTCCCCGCGTGCTGCTCAGTATCTCAACACTGCTGCTGGCAGCGCTTGCTTTGTATATGCTCACGGTAGGTACTGCCGCTGTTCCTATCGATGCAGTATTCTCCGTTATTTTAGACCAGTTATTTGGCATAACCAGCCCTGATATTTCCTCTACTCAGCAAATCATTGTATGGAACATACGCTGGCAGCGGGTGGCTCTGGCCATGATTGTCGGCAGTGGGTTAGCTGTATCGGGAGCTTGCTTTCAGACGATGTTTAAGAATCCGCTCGCTGATCCGTTTGTCTTAGGTGTTTCTTCCGGCGCGGCCTTAGGAGCTGCTATTTCCATTGTTACACACCGGACAGAATTAATGATTATCCTTGCATTTACCGGCGCTATCCTTAGTCTGACTTTGGTATATTTCTTCGGACAGCGCAGCGTCCATATTCGGTCTGATCAGCAGCTATTGCTGGCCGGTATCGCCTGCGGCGCTATGCTCAATGCCATTTTAAGCGCCTTAGTGGCCTTGCATTCGGGACAAATGCAAATGATTTTATTTTGGCTGATGGGCAGTCTAACTAATTATATGGATAGTCTCCTGCCCATACTTGTCATTGTGGTCTTAGGTCTTGCAGGTGCCCTCTTATACGCCCGTGATTTGGATGTAATGGCCCTCGGCGATGAAGAAGCCCGCTTCTTAGGAGTAGACGTGGCCAAGGTAAAACTATTTCTGCTTGTATCAACTACGCTGATGACCGGCGCCTGTGTATCGGTGAGCGGAATTATTGGTTTTATCGGCCTGATTGTGCCCCATTTGGTCCGCAAACTAATTGGCCCCGAACATTTGATATTACTGCCCCTAAGCGCCATTTGCGGTGCAGGTTTTCTCTTGCTTGCTGATGGCTTAACCCGCCTTGTTCCACTCGTATCCGGCATTCCGGTTGGAGTGGTAACCGCTTTATTTGGCAGTCCCTTTTTCTTGTACGTATTGTATACTGCCGGTAGGAGAATACAGTAATGAACATTTTGCAAATCCAGTCACTTGATGTTGGCTATAACTCCAAAACAGTGCTGCAGGATATTAACTTGGCGGTAACGGCGGGGCAATTCATCAGTGTCATCGCACCTAACGGCACCGGTAAATCGACACTGTTAAAAGCAATCGCCGGCATATTAAAACCGATGAGCGGCACTATTTGCCTCCACGACAAAGCATTAACCAATTACAGCCGCCGCGAGTTGGCACAACAAATTGCTGTTGTCGGTTCAGAAGTTACCATGCAAGAGTATACGGCCTTACAAATGGTTTTGATGGGACGATTTCCCCACATTCCCCGTTTTTCGGGCCCAACACCGCACGATCATACCATCGTACAAACAGCAATGGAAGAAGCAGGCGTGTGGGATAAACGCCTCCAGTCCTGCAGTGAACTGAGTCAGGGAGAACGGCAGAAAATCATTATTGCCCGCGCTTTGGCTCAACAACCCAAGCTGCTGCTGCTGGATGAACCTACCGCTCATCTTGATGTGTCAAATCAATTCAGCATCCTCCATTTGATAAAAAAACTGGCTCTTAACAAAGATATGGCGGTAATTGCCGTGATGCATGACATAAATTTAGCACTCCAGTTCAGTACTGATTTGCTGTTTTTGAAAAAAGGCCGAATTTTGGCTTATGGAAATTGTCGTGATGTAGCAACCAGTTATAATTTACGCCAATTGTATGATATGGATTTTACACTCCATTCTGATGCAGCTGCTACTTATGTACGGCCAAATATAATGGAATAAGAAAGTCTAGCCTGATGAATAAAGGAGAATGGGACTATGGAAAGCCAACTATTAAAAACCGGCGGCATACTAAAAGCCGATGCTCAGTCCATTATCTGTAGGTTTCCCGCTCCGCGGCTGGCGTTAAGCACTTCTTTATATAATGGCGGCTATTTAATGGCCGAGGCCGTATTCAATCACCGCCTCAATTTGTTTGTCAACAGCGAGACTGATTTGCCTGGCGGCAATTTGGGAGACTATCTGGCATTAGTAGCTACAGATCACAACCTAAAGCGCGACTGCACCACCGGTCTCTTAACCAGCGCTGAGATGCACTGCCGGGGCTATTACGCATCAACCTATAAGAATCTAACAGTAGAGGTCGTAGCCACTGCCGGAGTTGACCAAAATGCGGCACGTGCCGGTGACCCGGCCTGTTACTATGAAGATAATGGTCATTATCACCCCATAGGCGGTACTATTAACATTTTGGCCTTTACTAATGCAAACCTTGCTTACGGTACAATGGCCAAAGCATTACTAAGTATTACCGAAGCGAAAACTGCAGTTCTGCAGGAACTGGCAATCAGCAGCGTTTGCACACACACAAGCGCCACCGGCACCGGAACAGACGGAGTGATTTTCGCTTGCGATACCGCATCTCCCCTATTGTGCACCGATGCAGGCACCCAATCAAAGCTAGGTGAGCTGTTATGCCTGACCGTAAAAGCTGCCGTTAAACAATCGTTAGCGCTGCAGTGCAAAATTGATCCCCGCCGGCAGGGATCAGTACTGGAGCGCCTTAAGCGACTCGATATTCCAGCCGCCAGCCAGCTGGATTCAACACCTGACTCAGGGCAGGCGCGATTACTACTGGCCATGGGCCAGTCCATCTGGCAGGAATATTGCTGGGGTCTAATCGGCCTTACCGAACTGTACCAGTTTCTTCAGCTTCTTGAAGCACCTGCACTGCAACCCTTCGGATCACGTTTGGCAACTGCCCTCAGAGCAAAAACAAGTGCCTTGATGCAGGACTTACGCCTGCAGGACGGCACCACTGGAGAGCTGTTTCCTGATTATTAAATTCGTCTTGCCAATATCTGCCCAAATTTTAATTGTAAGGTCTAACATGCTTAATGGGAAAAGCCCAGTATGTACTTTTGTCATCGAAACAAAAGTACCAAAAATTCTAGGCCTGTCTTCCAAAAAGACTTGGAAATACCACCACCTTACTAAAATCCGTGAAACTCGCTGCGCTCAAACATACGGATTTCTTAACGTAAGCTGGCGGTATTTCCATCCTGCGGAACGTCTTTTTTCAGAATGGCCGATAAGACCGGGGGCGGACGGAGTTTCCGTTCTTCTTTTCGTCTCCTGCGACCCTTACGGAAATCGTCGTCCCGCAGGGTGGAAGCAGACCTTCCTTGCGATCAGAAAGGCTGACTGTTTGAGCGCAGCGAGTTTTCAGCCTTTCCGCAAGGGAGGTCTGCTTCCAAGGCGATTTCCGTACAGGTCTTGATTTTTTGGTTCTTTTGTATCAAGACAAAAGAACAGATCGCACTCAACCTTTTTCTATCTCTTGATTTGCCTAGCTTTCCAGGCTTTGAAACTTATAAATTCTGATACAGCTTAAAAGAACGCTGTTTCCCGGCTAAACCAGCCGTGCAAAACAGCGTTCTTTCTTATTGGCACTTATATTTCACAGGAATGATGATGAAAATCCTCTGTTTCCACCTGGATGGTGGCATGTTTGATCTGAAACTCCTCTTCCAGCAGGCAGATGGTTTGCTGCAAGATCAGCTGAGAATCGAACTCCTTTTCAATCAGCAAATGACACGTTAACGAGTCTCTACCGGAGGTAATTGTCCAGATGTGCAGGTCGTGAATGTCTTTCACACCCTCAATAGCACTAATTGCTGCCTTGACCTTAGCCCAGTTAACGGTAGGCGGTGTCCCTTCCAGTAAAATATGAACAGCATCATCAATGACTCTCCAGGCACTGCGTAATATCAGCAAAGCCACTAGTACACTGATAATAGGGTCGGCTGTGTACCAACCGAAAAAATACATTAAGAGTCCGGCCACGATTGCACCAACCGAACCTAATGCGTCGCCCAGGATATGCAGGTAAGCACTCCTGAGATTAATATTATCCTGCACATCGCCCTGGCTATGCAGCGTCCAGGCACTTAACAGATTGGCCAGTAAACCGATAAGCGCAATTACCATCATATACGTGCTATTTACTTGAGGAGGAGCAAAAAACCGTTCCTGAGCCTCCCAGATAATAACACCGGCAATAGCAAATAAGGCCACGCCATTCATCAATGCTGCCAGTATTTCAAAACGATAATAACCATACGTTTTTTTTGCCGAAAGTGGTTTGGCTGCCAAATAAATAGCAGCCAGACTCAGCGCTAAAGAACCGGCATCACTGAGCATATGCCCGGCATCCGAAAGCAGCGCCAGGCTATTAGTGAAAAGTCCGCCAAAAAATTCTACTAGCATGATCCCTGCTGTAACAAGCAGCGATATTGTTAGGGCCCGTTTATTGCTTCGATCAGGTCCATGCGAGTGATTGTGGCTGTGGCTATGCCCATGGCTATGCGAATGATCATGCATGAGTTATCTCCTTACATCATCTAACTTCTCTTCTCTATCAGTTTGCTCACTTGTATCCAGAGCAATAACTTCACTTGTGCTGAAGACATATAAATACGTCTCTTTGACCGGCTTTTGCAGAATAGTTTCCACTGCTTGGGCATATAGGCGCAGTTGGGTCGCATATTTGCCGGCCAGTTCACGCCCCTCTTTGACACGGTCAGTTTTGTAATCAATCAATACCAGGCCGTCATCAGCAGCAAACAGGCAATCAACTACCCCCTGAATAAAAATCTTCTCCCCGGTACCGGCCATTTCCGCATAAAACCGTTCGGCCGGTAACAGCAGACTAAAGGTCATTTCCCGCTTGTACCAGCTGGCATGAATAAGCCGCTGGCCAAGTTCAGTGGCAAAAAACGTGCTAATAGCCTCGGCATCTACTGCGTGGGCCTCTTCAGGCAGCAAGATTTCTCTGTCCACCAAGTGCTGCACTTGAGCAGCGACACCGCTGGCACTGACATCACCTTGCCAATCCACCTGCTGCATAACGGTATGCATAATAGTACCTATTTCCGCACCGGTCAATTTAGTACTCTTATTTTGAATAAACCGGGGACGGGCAATCACTGCAGGCTGCTGCCAGACCGGCTGGGCATCCTCCGATCCAGACTCAAAGCGACGTTTGATCTCCGTTACTGATAGTTTCGCCGGGATGGCAACTGCTGCCCCATAACCATACTGCCAGTTAAGCGCAGACTGAACCCAGTCAGCACTATTTTCGACAGGCACCGGCTCTAAGTGCCCGACTCGTTCCAGCCATGGGTGAACTGTACTGGTTTGAGCCTGCTGGCCGCCAATCTCAGCGGGCTGGTAAATATGAATATCCCACTGGCTGCTGTCAGCAGCCAATTCGGCTGCCGGTTGTCCTTCATAGCCGCCGTACTGCCGAACAGCTTCGCCGCAAGCGTGGCGGGAAATAGCAGGTACCAGCCAATCCAGATAGGTCTTAGCAGTAGCAATTTGCGCATCAGGTAATGCCGTTTCCACTCGCCCGGCATAGCGGCACCACTGGGCGCACTTTTCAGCCAAAGCCGCCGCCGAACCGACTAGCACAAGTTTTTCTCTGGCCCGGGTCAGTGCCACATAGAGAATACGCAGTTCCTCCGCCTTGGTTTCCATAACTAAGCGGTGACTAATACCGTGCCATGCCAATGTCGGGTGTTGGAAGCGCTGCTCAGGATGGTAGCGATAGGGACCCAGCCCGAGACTTTTGTGGAGCAATATTGCTTCCCGTGTATCGCGCAGATTAAATTCTTTACCTAAATCCGCTACAAATACCACAGGAAATTCCAATCCCTTGCTCTTATGAATACTCATAATACGCACTACGTCTTCGCCCTCGCCCAGCGCCCGGGCAACGGCCATATCCGAACCGTCATCCAATAAACGGTCGAGAAAACGCAGGAACCGGAACAACCCCCTAAAGTTAGTTGCCTCATATTGACGGGCCCGGTCGTAGAGTGCCCGCAAGTTTGCCTGACGGACCGTTCCGCCTGCCATGCCGCCTGCATAATCATAGTAGCCTGTATCGCGATAAAGCCGCCAAATAAGCTCAGCCACGCCACGGCGCCGCGCCAAACTGCGCCACTGGCGCAGCCGGTGTAAAAAACCGGTTACCCGCTGCTCGTCATTTTGCTCACACTGACAATAAGCAGTTACCGCATTCCAGAGATCACCGTCTGCGGCCAGCCGGACCTCTGCCAATTCAGCCGCTGACAGTCCTACCAGGGGAGACCGTAACACAGCAGCCAAATGGATATCCTGGCGGGGATTATCGATAACACTAAGCAGCGACAGCATTACTTGCACTTCGGTAGCCTGAAAGTAGCCCGAATCCTGCTCGGCATAAGCAGGAATGCCAAAATGCCGTAAGGTTTCCAGCAGCACCGCCGCTTTACCTGATACGGCCCGGAGCAGCACTACCATATCCCGCCAGGCCAGCGGCCGCCAGCCACTGGCTTTGTCATATACCTGATAACCCTCTTGTTTTAACTCCACCATCCGCCTGGCAACAAGCCATGCTTCCTGTTCAAAGCGGCTCAGTTCCCGCTTAACATCAATTGGTTTGTCAGACTGCTGCTCGGCTGCCGCAGTTTCTGTTTCGCCTTGCTCCTCTGCCGGTTCTTCAGCTCCATCCCGGTCAATGAGATGAACTTCTACCGTATCAGTCAGCGCCTTGCCCTCTGCAGGAGGATATTCAAGGCCGGCATTGAGATACTCTTTTTCACCATAGTCCATCTCAGCGGCTTTGTGAGTCATAACTTGCTTAAAAAGGAAATTCACAGCATGAAGCACACCGGCCTGACTGCGGAAATTTTGCGCCAGGTCAATGCGCCGCTCCGGACCTTGCGTCTCAAGGGAATAAGTATTGTATTTATTCATAAATAATCCCGGTTCAGCCAGCCGGAAACGGTAAATGCTTTGTTTCACATCCCCTACCATAAAGCGGTTGTCGGCCCGCGATACTAACCGCAGAATGGTTTCCTGCACACCGTTGGTATCCTGATATTCATCGACCATTACCTCGACAAACTTATTTTGTAATTCCCGGGCTACCGTTGACGGCACAATAGTTTCAGGAGTAGCCGACGGGTCAAGTAAAATACGCAGGCAAAAATGTTCCAGATCACTAAAATCCAGCAAGCCTTTAGTGCCTTTAGCCTGTTGGAATGCCTCGTGATAAGCCAGTGTTAAGTCTACCAAGTCTTTTACTACCGGTTGGGCAGCTGCCATATCGGCAAGCATTTCTTCGCCGGTAGAAGAAAAGTACAATTCACTTGTCTTTTTGATAAGAGCCTTAGCCCGTTTGCGGCCATTTTGGTGGAATTCTTTGGCCTCATCACTCACACCAGGCATTTTTTTGCGCGGTAATTCTTCGAATTTACAGGCACTAAGCGCCGCTGCCAGTGGCAGCCAACCTGTTTTAGCAGCAGCCAGCACCTCTGTCAGCTGCCGTTTGTCACTGTTTAAAACAGGCTGATACGCACCCGGATGATCAGGTTTCACCACCTCATCCAGCATTACCTCGTAGCTAGCTAGCACTTGCTCTAATTCAAAGCCGATCTTTTCCCGGATAAGGGCCGACCAAACGGTATCATCGATAGCGGTAGGAAGAGAATAAGTGAATGCTTCCGGCAACTGGCGCAGCCAATGTTCCGGGCAGGGATGGCTGCGGGCAAAGGCAAGCAATTTTAGTACCAGCCCAGCCAAAGCATAATCATCCCGTTCACCGCCATAATGTTCAACAAGGCGATAAAAGGCTTCGTCGCCCTGTTCATAGCGTTCACCAAACAATTTATCGAGCACATCATAACGAAGCAATTCTATTTCCGTTTCACCGGCCAGACGAAAAGCAGGGTCCAGATCAAGCTGATAGAAGTACTGGCGGACTACCGATTGGCAAAAGGAATGCAGTGTGGAAATAGAGGACGAATTGATCAATAGCAATTGCCGTTCAATATGCTGCCGGTTGTCTCCCGCTTCCAGCGCTGCCGTCAAGGCTGTGCCAATGCGGGCCCGCATTTCGGCGGCTGCGGCCTTGGTAAAGGTAACCACTAGCAGTCCGGTAATATCGATTGGGTTATGTTTATCTAATAAACGCTGAATAATGCGTTCTACTAAAACGGAAGTTTTGCCTGAACCGGCAGCCGCAGCTACCAGCAAATTCTGGTTGCGGCTATAAATGGCTTGTTGTTGTTCCGGTGACCAACTCACGGCGCTCCGCCTCCTTCTATTCCGGCTAACCGCGCCAGTGCTTCTTCATCCTCCAGCTCGGCAAGGACACGAAATACATTATCCGGCAGCAAAACGTCAAACTGGCATACCGGCTTATAGTTACAATATCCGCAGGGTGTGCGGTCTTTGAGGGCATACGGTTCAATAGCAATATGACCGCTGATGATATTTGCGGCTGTGTCGGACAAAAGCTGGTGTATATGCCCTAAGAGCACGGAAAACTGTTCACCCGTTTTGAGCGTGCTCCAATTATCTGTGCGAAATTTTTCATTCTTCAGCCAAACCTTAATAAACTGAGACCAGCCATTAATACTGGTATCCAGTAGTTTTACCACTGCCGGTTCTGCCAGTACCCAGCCAGGCATCTTGAGCTGACTGCTGATCGCTTTCGCGATTTCTTCCTCGCTCATGGGCCGTTTACCCGATACTTTGGGATTCTTCAGGTAGTAGTACAAAGCTCCGGCCGGAATAATGTCGCCTCCGCCTACCAGCGGACCGGCAGCCTGGCAGGCGACTAGCAAATACGTCAACAACTGCAGCTTTAACCCGTAATAAACATCGGATAGTTTGATCCAAGCACCTCCGGATTTATAGTCAATAACCAGGATATAGGTCTGACCGTCATGCTGGACTCTGTCCAGCCGGTCAATCTGACCGGCCAGTTCTACTATTGTACCGTCATCTAAGGTAAAACGAAGGGGCGGCCAGTCGTTATCGGCACGGCCAAAGGATTGTTCAAATACAACCGGCTGAAAGGCACTTGCGCCGTCAAAGCTGATCAATTGCCCCACAGACCGCTCTACAGTACGGTCAAGGCGGGTCTTGATATGCTGATACTGACGGGAACTCAATAGTATTTCATTTTGCAGCTTCGGCGCTAACTGATCGGTAATCTCGCGGCACCGCTTAGCTGCTTCACCGGGTGATATATCCTGCCACCGGCAGCCCTCGGCTGCCAGGCTGTCGCCAAAGGCCTTTAATACGGCATGTAAGAACTGGCCAAAATCCGGCGCTTCCAGCCGGAAAACAGCCCGCGGCTTAAGCGCTAATCCATACTGGGCAAAGTATTGAAACGGACAGGCCCGATAGCCTTCAAAGCGAGTCACACTTCCCCGCAGTTTACCTGTTTTGCAATACAGGCGGCGCGCTACCGTTTGCGGCAGCGAAGCAGCCTGGTTTCGGTGAAAAAGTCCATTAATGGCATGCCGCATATCCCGATGTGCTGCCGGGTTAGCCTGGGCCCAATTGTACACCTGCCACCATACGGGGCTCGGCTGTCCACCGGATAGAGCTGTCCGCAGCCCACCGGCTAAGGCCGATAAACTGCGCCGAGGATGGACAATATACTCTTTTTCTTCCCCTTCCGGCGGCTCGACCGGCAAAGTACGCCACTGCCCGATGGCCTTGGAGCGTTTCAGCCTGCCAATAATCAGGGAAGGCGCCAAAGCTTTTCCCTCTTCATCAGCCAAGGGATAACTCAGCCATAGAAAATGACTGGCTCTCGTTAACGCCAAATAAACGATAAACTGTTCATGAAAAGAATCAGGCATTGCTCCCGGCGCCAGCTCAACACCGCAATTAGCCAGGAATTCCCTTTCGGCATCACTTAACAGCCCTTCCTCACGTCCCCGCTGAGGCAAGGCGCCATCATTAACACCGGGAACAAAGACTGCCTTAGCTTCAAGAGCTCCGCTGCGTTCTAGCGTCGACAATGTCACATAATCGAGGCCCGGCGGAATCAGATTAAGAGCAAGCCCTTCCAGGCCTTCCCCGGCAATTTCAGCATACTCCTGAAGCGTTAGTGCCTCTTCACCGCACGTTTCTACCAGTTGATCGAGCAGATTGACCACACTTTCCCACAATTGCCGATGCTCCCGCCCTTGGTCCAGATCTCCTGCCTCTTCAGCTTTAACGGCCCACCGCTCCAGTTTTTCCGGTACGCCTAAGTCTACCAGCAGCTGATAGACGGCAGTAGTGTAGCCCACTACTGTCGCAGCTGTTTTTAGCTGCTCTTGAAATTGCAATAAGGGCTTGGTAACAGCAGCACGGACGGCATTGACTTCATCCAAATATTGCTGCTGGACTTCGCTTACATCACTGTCTTCTTCCAGTGATAAGCGGCGAACGAAGGTCCACGGCTTATCGTCCGTCCAGCGGCTGCCTTTAATGCCAAACTCGAGACAATAATTCTCCAGGATATCTATATCACCCCGTTTCAGCGGGAACAAATCCGTCTTCAGACAACGAAACAACGGATCATACAGCCAATTGTCGGTAACCACTTCCATTGCCGAACGGATGAGTTCGGCCAGCGGATGATGCACTGCCGGCCGGCGGCGGTCACTGAAATAAGGAATATCATAGTCAGCTAGCACCGTCTCTAAAATCTCGCTGTAGCTTTCACTATCGCGCACCAAAACAGCGATATCACGCCAACGATAGCTGTTGTCACGGCATAGACGAATAATCTCCCGGGCAATGCCTTCCGCTTCTACCCGCCGGTTAGCCGCTTCCGCTACTACCAGAGGCTGATTATCGCCCTGCCATTCGGCCGGAGCGGAAGCTGCAAACTGTTCTTCTACGAAACCCAATACCGGTGCAGCAGTAAACCGTCTGCCCGGGTCCAGCTGTTGTTCCCTTTTCTTTAGACCGTGGCTGGCAGCAAGCTTGATTAGCTCTTTATAGGTACCATACTGCCGGTGGAACAAGGCTGTATCACTTTGGTGCTCTGTTGACTGCGGGTCAGACAAACACAAGCTGATCGTTATGTCACCGGCTACGCTCATTAGTGCCGACAGCACCTGGTACTCTTGGGGAGTAAACCAGTGAAAGCCATCTATCCAGATATGAGCCCCCTTGATTGAGCGGGCATTAGGAATGGTTGCCGCCAATAAGGTCAACGTGTCTTCCGGGTCGGTATAACGTCCGTCCAGGAATCCTTCAAAACGTTGATACAGTAGAGCCAGATCATGGATTTTAGCTGCCAGAGGTACCTGCCCCAGCATAGCTTCCATTTCCGCTAAGCGGTCAGGGGCAATACAAAAGGTTTTAAATTCCCAGATAGCACTGGCCAGCGTTTCGGCGAATGTGCGCTGTCGTGCCGCCCGCCCCAGTATCTTAAGTTCGTCCTGATGCTTAGCGAGCAGCCGTCGCAAGACTAGCCGCTTACCTAAATCAGTAATGCGCGGCCTCGCTCCGCCACCATTCTCAAGTAGTACTTTATGGGCCAAACGGCGAAATCCCAAAACATGGGCCCGGGAAAAGCCGCCATTGGCTGACCGGACGGCCAGCATTCGTTCTGCCTGAAAAGTAGCCTGCTCAGGCACTAGCAAAATAAGCGGCACCCCCTCGGGCGCACCATTCAGTTCATCTATTATACCGTCAAAGCAGGCGCTGGTTTTTCCTGAACCAACCCTGCCCAGAATAAAGTTAAGAGCCAAGACAAAGAACCTCCTAACACGAAAAGAGTTACTTATTATTATTTGACCCCGAACATACATTTTCCTTTTCCTTAGTTGGCTCCATAAAAAAGAGACAGTGGGGGACGTTCCTGTTTTGTCGCCAGACAAAACAGGAACGTCCCCCACTGTCACAAAAAATCTTCCACGACGATGGGCTAGCGGACAATTACCAGACCGGCTGTCACTGCTGCCATCGCTGCAAACATTGCATAATCGCGACTTCCCAGAGCTACATTGGCCGTAAAGCTGCGTGACGCACCGCCAAAGCCTCTGAGCGCCAGGCTCATAGCCATTGTTTCCGAGCGGCTTACTGCACGTAACACTAGAGGCTCGACAATGGCCAGATAGGAAGTCATACGGCGAAAAATGCTGCCTTTGGCAGAGTAGCCGCGACAAGCCTGCGCCTCCTGAACAGAACGGCTTTCGGCAATGAAATCAGGCACAAAGCGCAGCGCTGCCGTAAACATAAAAGCATATTCATAAGGTACACGGCATTGACTGACCAACGCGGCTGTTAAGTCTTGCATACGGGTGGTAGCTAATAGCAGCAGAAAAACCTCTGTCATTGAAATCATGCGTAAGCCGGTAACTAGTGATAACTCCAGTCCGCTGCCCAGCAGATACTGCAAACCGGCTAAAACAGCAGCAAATACCGTTAATGCTGCAAGAGCTTTATATGTCTTGCCAAAGGCCTTTGCCATAACAATAAGGGCCAATTGTCCAAACACCAGTATTGTCAGTCCAGACACTGTATGCAGTAGCAGGGACCAGACAGAGACGGCCAGCGTCAGAATAAGCTTAGTTAAAGGAGCAGCTTTGTTCATTACCGGTCACCTCCCAGCTCGCATTCGAGCAATTGACACAAGTCATCAACGGACATTACTGTTTCACTGCCATCCGGAAAAAGCTCCTGGCCAATGGCAACTGCCGTGGGATAACTAAGACTCCACTCGGCAATGGGGTGGCTACTACTAAATAATTGCCGTGGAGTACCTTCAAATACTTTTTCCCCTTCAGCCATCACCACTACCCGCTGTGGATAGCGGGCTAAAATCTCCATATCATGAGTAACTAATATAATTGCTACTCCTTGGGAATTAAGCTGCGTCAACAGTTCAAGCAGGCGCTGCCGCTCACAGCAATCCTGACCGCTGGTAGGTTCATCGAGAATAAGCATTTTAGGCTGCATAGCCAAGGCGGAAGCAATGGTTAAGCGCTGCTTTTGGCCTCTCGATAATGTTGGCGGATAAGACTCAGCTACATCTGACAGACCTGTCAATTCCAGCGCCCGGGTAACAGCATCCTCTATCTCTTTAGGTGTAAAGCCTAATTGCTCCGGCCCAAAGGCCGTCTCGTGTGCTACAGTATCACGAAAAATCTGCCTGTCAGGATTTTGAAAAACATAGCCAATATGGCGGGCCATATCGGCTGGTGTATTAGCAGCAGCATCTTCGCCATTAAGCAGTACCGTGCCGGAATTAGGCTTTTTTAAAGCGGTGAGCAGGCGGGTAACGGTGGTCTTCCCACTGCCATTGCGTCCGGCAATAGCGATAAATTCACCGGCTCCAATAGACAAGCTGACATTTTTAAGAACAGGCTGCTTTTGTTTGTAGCCAAAGGTGACATTACGCAATTCAAGCACTTTTGGCCACTCCTTTCTTCCTTGATGCCAGTAATTTTTTAAGTTCTATAACAGCTTCACCCGGGGAGGTCCAATCACTTAAGCTAACCTTAACAACTTTTTCCAAAGCGAACTTCAGTTTCCACAGTGCCGGCACTGCTTCAGCATACAGTTGACAGTTAACCATAGCGGTCAGGATTTGCATCACCGGGCCGTCTAACACAATCCGGCCGTTATCCATTACCACCAGTTGAGTGGCATAAGGCAATATACTGGTCAAATGATGCTCAACAACAACAATTGTTTTACCATGGTCCTTGTTCAATTCTCCCAATAGCCGATACAGTTCCAGCGTCCCCTCCGGGTCAAGAGCGGAGGCCGGTTCATCCAGAACAATAATGTCCGGGTCAGTCACCAAAATACTGGCAACAGCCAGGCGCTGCCGCTGTCCGCCGGACAGTCCGGCCACCTCGTTATCTTCCTTGCCGGAGAGTCCAACCATTGCCAGGGCTTGCTGTACCCGTCCTGCTATTTCCAGGCGGGGTACACCGCGGTTCTCCAGGCCAAAAGCCACTTCTTCCGCCACTGTCAGAGCCACCAGCTGGCTCTCATAATCAGCCAGTACTGTTCCTACCTGCCGGGCTAAGTCAGCCATATTGATCGCGGTGGTCTTTACACCGCCAACAGTGACATTTCCGGCCATACGGCCGCCAAAATATTGGGGAACCGCACCGGCAATAGCCAGGCAAAGCGTTGTTTTGCCAGACCCCTCCGGCCCGGTAACAACCGTAAACGAGCCGGTAGGAACAGTCAGGTCAATACTATGCAGCACCGGATCGCCGGTGGAATAGGCATAAGAAAATTTATCAAAAACTATTGCTGTCATTCGTTATTACCTCGGGAATTAAATAATTTTTGTGCGGGAAAATAAAGTAGTTGGGTAAGAATCATATTAACTACCGCTACGACAAAAACTACTGGCAGCATTGCGTAGAGGAAAACCGACATGGGAAGAGACAGCACGAGCTTCATAACCGTAATGAAGGTAAGCCCGCTGGCGATAGTACTGATAAAGGTGGCAAGCGCCGGCCGAAGGTTATACCCTCCGAGAGTCATGTTAACAGCCGCATGCGTAATGAGTGCGCAAATGATGGCTCCCACCGGTTCGCTTAACAAATTACCATAAGGAAAAGCCGATTTAGACAGGGGTATCTGCACTGCTCCGGCTACTAAGCCAATGCCGGCAGCCTGCCCAAGTGTAGGCCGGGTCAAATTAATGGCAATACAGTACATGGCAATCATCCAATTGGGGGTAATCCCGCCAACACTAGGTGTGACTAGCTTTAAAATCGCCCCAATGGCCAGCAGCAGGGTAGTTACTGTTACCCAGCGGTAGTTACCTCCTTGAGCCTGGGTATAAGTTACCATTTCTTCTTGCTGTTTGTTTTCCATCATCGTACTCCTCCTTATCGTTATTTTAGAAATAATCGCTTTTTCATTCTGTTGAAAATCAAAAAACCCTCGTTCCTACACTAGCTAATAAACTAGTAGTAGGGACGAGGGGTTAACCCGCGGTGCCACCCTGCTTGGCTGCTAACTGTCTAGCAACCCTGCTCAGTCAAAGTACAGGAAACATACAGCTCCGATACTCGCTTCGACGGTAACGGCAGAAGAATGCCGGCGGCGCCTACCCCGTAAAACGGATCGGACCGCATCTGACAGGCCCATTCGACATGCTGAGTCGTGCCAAACTTCCACTGCCATTGGCTCGCTGTAACTCTCTTGCTATGTGTACTCTTCCTGGTCATTGATGTTATTTTATGCATTTGTCTATTGCCTTGACTATAGCAGATAAGACAAAGCTCTGTCAACAAGAAAATTAAAATGATGAAATATGCTCACTTTGGTCAAACTAATATACGGAGGTGTTTACCATGGACGGATTCGTGTGTTCATCTTGCTACACTTGGTTAGTCCCCCAGCATACTGACTGCCCGAGCTGCGGCGTACCGGTCATCCTCGAAGGAGATAATAAAAACGTTATTGATCACCTTCAGCCTAACTGTCTTATTCATCGTTATGATGGCTCGGATATGCTGGAACCGGCTGTCATTGTCAAAACAGGAAAAACCAATATGAAAGTTGCCACTAAGTTAAAAGAATATTCCAAGCCAGTTACCGTCTCCAAGCAGAAAGTATATCAGTTTGATCAGAATTTATTAAGTGCCATCCAGGCACTGCGTAACGAACGCACAGCTACCATCAATCGCTATGATATTATGATTCAGTCTCATTGGAAGAAACTAGAGACCTATAAGTAGGTATGCCATTCCTTCCAGGCAGCTCCCACGGCCATGCCCGGCGTTAAAGCAATTCCGGCAGCAGTAAGTGAGCGCTCGATAGCGTATAAGGTCAATACGATTTCGTTGATACATATGTTGCCCATGTGACCTATGCGGAAGCCTTTCCCTTTCAGTGCCCCTATGCCGCCGGCAACAAATACATCATATTGCTCCATATTTGCCCGGAAGGCGGTATCTTCTACGCCTTCCGGGTATTTGACTACACTGAGTGTGGGGGCCAATGCATCTGGGGCAGTAGCCAATTCCAGACCAATAGCAGCAAGTCCGGCCCTGATACTGGCTGCGATCCGGTTATGCCGGATATACCGTTCCGTCAGCCCCTCAGCAATCACAATTTTAACTGCTTCATTTAACGCTACAATATGATTGACTGGCGGAGTGGAAAAATACAATGACGGGTTTTCCATAATGGGCAACCAATTCTTCCAGTCCGAATAGTAGCTGGGTACTGTACCCAATTCTTCCCGGCGAGCCAGCGCCCGGTCGTTAAATGCCACCATTGCTAATCCCGGTGGAGTACCAAACGCTTTTTGGCAGGTCGTTACAATCATATCAATCCCAAAGTCTTTCATGGTTTCAGGTACAGCAGCACTGGCACATACGCCGTCTACGATATACAGCGTATTATATTTGCGGGCCAGCTGACCGACTTCCTTAACCTGTGCCATTACGCCAGTCGAGGTGTCGACATGAGTAAGCGTAATGGCTTTATAGTTTTTAGCTTGTAATTTTTCTTCTATCGCTGCTAACGGCACCAATTGTCCGGCAGGACAAGTCAATACTTCGGCGCGAATACCCAATGCTTTCGCTACCAACTCGAAGCGGTCGCCAAAAACGCCGTGTGAAACTACTAGAATATCTTCACCGGCGCGAACAGTATTAATCAATCCCATTTCCATTGACAATGTTCCGGCGCCACCAATTACAATGACATGTTCAGCCTGGAAAATTCCCTTTAACCCAGCCAAACATTCTTTGTAAATACCGACAAAACCGTTATAGGTATGACCATAGGTTTGTACAGCCATGGCCTGACGAATGGACTCTGCCACCGGTGTCGGCCCTGGGATCATTACCAGTGGGGCTTGTTTAATCATTTTTATTACCTCCAGTCAAGCATACATTTAACAAAACAATACGGTAATTACCGCAAAATACCTGCTGCCAAAGATAAAATTTTCCGACTAATGGCGCACTTCGTAATACTGCATCAATTCGCTCAATGTAACAAACTGATAACCTTGGGCCCGAAATTGATCAATAAGCAGGCTCACTGCCTGAGGAGTAGGCATTTTATCCTGCCCGTCATGAAATAAAAAAATATTGCCTGGCTTTAAGTTGGCCGAGGCTGTTTTGACTACTTCGCTAACGGTAGGCCGGCTCCAATCCCGGGTATCTACTGTCCACATCACCGTAGTATATCCCTTTTGTTGCAATCTGTTTACCAGTTGATCGTTATAACCGCCGCCAGGCGGACGAAAAAAGACCGGTTTTACCCCAACTGTCGCTAAAAGAGCTTCATTACGGTCAACTTCAGCAAGATACTCTTCCATATTGATTTGATGTAAGAACTGGTGACTATACCCATGGTTAGCTAATTCATGCCCCTCTGCAACTACCTGCCGCAGCAAGTCACCATAGATTTCCGCATTACGGCCTAAAATAAAAAAAGTCGCTTTTACTCCTTTCTCCCGCAATACCTTCAGCAATTCAGGTGTAGTTCCCGGATGAGGGCCGTCATCAAAAGTAAAGGCCACTATCTTATGGGTAGTTGGCACATGCCGTATAATCCTGCTCTGTTTTTCCATACTGTCATGGTTTCCCCCGGCTATCATCAGCGATAGTACCGCAATTATGCTCCACAGTCGCAATCCTTTATATTTCATGATTCGTCCCCCCTAAAAGGCTCATAGCTACTATTACGCTGAAAATCTGCTGCATATGACCACCTTGTGGTCAATATAATGTGTTAGTACCTCACGGTACTGCGTAAAAAGGGGGATGACTCATGCGCACTTATATAACGTTATGCCTTTCGTATCTACTGATCCTATTGCTGGCAGCGACAACGGTGGTTAACGCAGCCCCCAAACCGCCAGTGATAAAGGCCAATGCAGCTATTCTCATGGACGCAAAAACAGGAGAAATTCTGTTTGCCCAAAATATTCATAAGCGATATGCCCCTGCCAGCACTACGAAAGTATTAACTGCTATTCTTGCAATTGAAAGCGGCCGGCTGGATGAAAACGTAGAAGTCAGCCTCCGTGCTGCCGGAACAGGCGGCTCATCTATGCATCTTTATGCCGGTCAGGTATTGACCCTGCGCGAGCTGGTGACCGGCCTTTTAATGCGTTCAGGTAACGATGCCGCTGTGGCAATTGCCGAACACCTGGCCGGCTCAGTTGATGCCTTTGTGCTCACCATGAATGCCAAGGCACAATTGCTGGGAGCAGTAAACAGCAATTTTCGCAATCCCCACGGTCTCACAGCCGTCAGCCATTATTCCACCGCCTTTGACCTGGCCTGGATTTCTCGGTATGCCCTTACCAATCCCATCTTTGCCGAGATCGTCAATACCCGTGAAACAACGATCGACTGGCTGGACCGGCGGGGCAAAGAAAAAGATATCAATTTACGTAATACCAATAAACTGCTGTGGATGCTGGAGGATGCTGACGGGGTAAAAACAGGCACTACCGGCGAGGCAGGCCCGTGCTTAATATCCAGTGCCACTCGCGGCAATCAGCGATTAATTGCGGTGGTGCTCCATGATCATTCACGTTGGCAAGACTCAATGCAGCTATTAAAATATGGCTTTGACAGTTTCGACATTTACGAATACGCTGAAGCTGGTGATATTGTCGGTCCTCTTCCGGTGGAAAGCGGCATGACCGATGCAGTAGATGTATGCATTAGTCAAGTAGCTGCCGTAATAGTTAAGCCTGAAGACTATCAGCACGTCACTGTTGAGCTGGATTTGCCGGAAAAGATAAAAGCCCCTGTTTACCAGGGGCAAAAAATTGGTGAAGTTATTTTTTTCGTTCGCGATAAAGCAGTAAAAACAGTTGATATTATCGCCACAAAGGACGTAGCAGAGCAAACTCCGACCTCTGTCTTCTTCGAACACTTGCTGTATATGTTTCGCATCGTATCCGGCTGGGGGATGCTGTGAAGTTAGGAACTATGGTTTTCGATAGAAAAAAGGCATATAGCTTTGAAATCCGATATCGCGGAAGTTCAAAATAGCCTCCGTTCCGCCAACAAACAGAACTCCTCCTGATTTTAATGCGGCAAAAAAGCGCCGGTATAAAGCATCTTTCGCTTCTTCGGTAAAATAGATAACCACATTCCGGCAAAGTATGAGATCAAAACCACTCTCAAACTTATCCAGAAGCAGGTTGTGGCGACCGAACTCAACACGGGACTTAATGTCCTCATTGAGTTGAAAAGTGCCGTCAGACTGTTTAAAATACTTCGTAAGGCGAGGAGTGGGCATATTTTTCAACTCATTCATGGTATAAATACCCTTCTTGGCCTTCCCAAGAATTTCAATGTCTAAATCAGTCGCCAAAATTCGGTGTCTGACTGCCGGTGTCAATTCATTTAAAATCATCGCGATGGAATAGGGCTCCGCTCCGATGGAACATCCGGCACTCCAGATGCTTAATTTTTTATTTTTAACAAGCAGGTCAGGAATAACTTTTTTCTCTAATTCATCAAATTTTTCGGGAGTACGAAAAAACTCAGTCACATTTATGGTAAGAAAATCAATAAATTCCTTATACAATTGAGAATTGCGCTCCATCATTTCAAAAAAGCCCAAATAAGTAGTCGCTCCATGGCGGGTCATTAAATTGGTAATTCGCCGCTGCATTTGTGTTGGCTTATAATCGTTCAAATTAATACTCGATTTAGTGAACAGCCTTTGTTTAAATGTTTCCCAGTCTTTTTCAGTACTCACATTAAGCCCTCCGAATTGTAGCATATCTTACAGTATATGCCTGGTACTTCGACAACGTCCTGCTATTCTCCTACTAAAAAGACAGGGCTCATCGCCCTGTCTTTTGTGCTTCGAAGGTTTATTTTTTTGCCTTGCTAATAAACGTTCCATCAATAAACTTATTCAGATCAGGTGCCTGAGGCAAAATCTTTTGATTCACATAAAAAGCACCAGCCCGTTTACCAACCTCAAATATGGTGCCCGGTTTTTCCTTGGTACCGTAAAACTCGAGATTACCCTGCAGATCATAGAATTTGACCGTCTTTATATCAGCAGCAACTTCTTCCGGTTTCATTTTAAAAGCGGCAGCCAAGATTTTGTTGGCGTCTTCCGGATTTTTGTTCAGGTAATCCGTTGCTTCAGCCAGAGCCTCAACAATTGCTTGCACCGTTTGAGGATCCTTCTGAGCCAGTTCTTCACGGACTGCTAAAACATCGGCAATCAGGCCAGGAGTATCCTTAGTCGTAGAAAGCACTATATCACCGGCAGCCACTGCCTTAGTTAAATGAGGTTCCCAGGTTACAGCAGCATCTACTTTACCGGCCATAAAAGCAGAAGCAGCTTCACTGGCCTTCATATCTACCGCCGTAATGTCAGCATCCGATAAGCCCGCTTTTTCTAAGATAGTAGAGAGAAAGAAATGAGATGCCGAACCTCTATGAAAAGCTATCTCTTTGCCCTTTAAATCAGCTACCTTTTCTATACCCCGGCCTTTTTTAACAATAAGTCCGTCAGCACCGTTTGAAGCATCAAAAGCCCATACAAATTTCATGGGTACACCTTCACCGGCAGCAGAAACGGAAACGTCAAGCGAGGCTGCCATTGCTTGAATACGGTTTGCAACAAGCGATTGTTTCCGGTCACCTACACCCTCTATAGATTGTAACTCAACATCCAAGCCTCTGTTTTTAAAAAAGCCCTTTTCTTTAGCGATAAATAAAGCGCCATACCCCGTCCACGGCGTATAACCAATAATAATTTTTTTCTCTGCCTTCTCCGCCTTTGGCTGAGTAGCTTGATTGGAACCACACAGCCGGCACGGGCAGTTTATTCACCGGTGGTTGCTGTGCTCAGGTACGAAATACCGGCAGTGCTGCTCTGGGTACTCCTGATTATCGTACTTATTTATCGGAAAGTATTGCAGGCCAGCCACCGCGAAGTGGATTT
>Ga0366779_1001_pt1 | contig 49025 bp, 40 predicted proteins | sample BONcelN113001E10_FD_207083 | JGI IMG/M metagenome (GOLD analysis project Ga0366779, IMG submission 207083) | Enriched cells from coal bed in the Powder River Basin, Montana, United States - BONCAT cells N11 rep2 HSBNCT.N11.300.1.E10 ... | reverse complement strand
ATCGCTTCGGAAATTTCGGTGTTGATGTGTTCGCAGGCTTTCAGTACGCCCTTGCCGAAATAACGGTTTTTGTCGCCGTCGCGCAGTTCGATTGCTTCGCGCGAACCGGTCGATGCGCCGGACGGCACTGCAGCGCGGCCCATGACGCCCGATTCCAGCAGTACATCGCATTCGACGGTAGGGTTGCCGCGTGAATCGAGTATTTCGCGGCCGATGATGTCAACGATGGCACTCATATGAAGCTCCCAAAAGAATTATGTAAATTTAATGAATTGCAAAGGATTGCGACGCACTCCGAAACCGCGCGAAGGGTCCCGTATGACTGCAAGTCAGAAGCTGGATTCGAGGAATCCGTTTTTCTTCACGACCCGATCGAGATCGATCAGGGTCGCCAGCAATTCCCGCATGCGTGCCAACGGCACCGCATTCGGGCCGTCCGACATCGCTTCTGCCGGATTCGGATGTGTTTCCATGAAAATACCAGCGATGCCAACGGCAATCGCAGCCCGCGCCAGCACCGGCACGAATTCGCGCTGTCCGCCCGAAGTCGCTCCCTGCCCGCCCGGCAATTGCACCGAATGCGTGGCATCGAACACCACCGGACAACCGGTCTCGCGCATGATTGCCAGCGAGCGCATGTCGGATACCAGATTGTTGTAGCCGAACGATGCGCCGCGTTCGCATGCCATGAAATTATCTTCCGGCAAACCGGCTTCCCGGGCCGCGGCACGCGCTTTGTCGATCACGTTCTTCATGTCGTGCGGTGCCAGGAACTGGCCTTTTTTGATGTTGACCGGCTTGCCGGACTGCGCACACGCATGAATGAAATCGGTTTGACGGCATAAAAATGCCGGTGTTTGCAACACATCGACTACCGCAGCCACCGGCTTGACTTCATCGATTGCATGGATATCGGTCAGTACCGGCACGCCGATCTGTTTCTTCACATCAGCCAGGATTTCCAAGCCTTTTTCCATGCCGAGGCCGCGGAAAGAGGTGCCGGAAGAACGGTTGGCCTTGTCGAACGACGATTTGTAAATGAACGGAATCCCAAGCGCAGCGGTGATTTCCTTCAACTGGCCTGCTGTGTCGAACGCCATCTGGCGCGACTCGATCACGCACGGGCCGGCGATCAGGAAGAAAGGTTGGTCGAGGCCAACCTCAAAACTGCACAGTTTCATGCTACCTCCGCAACCATGGCGGCCTCTTTGTAGGCCAACGCCGCCTTGATGAAAGCGATGAACAATGGATGGCCTTCGCGTGGCGTCGATTTGAATTCCGGATGATATTGCACGCCGACATAGAACGGATGCGCATTCGGCCCGGAACGCGGCAATTCCATGATTTCGCACAAGTTTTCAGTCGGGGTACGGGCCGACACGATCATGCCGGCCTCTTCGACCCGGCTCAGGTAATGGTTATTCGCTTCATAGCGGTGGCGATGGCGCTCGGTTACCGCGCTACCGTAGATTTCCGCTGCCAGCGTATCGGGCTTGACCGTGCAAGTTTGCGCACCAAGGCGCATGGTGCCGCCGAGATTGGAATTAATATCGCGCCGCTCCACCTTGCCATCGTGGTTTTGCCACTCATTGATGAGCGCCACCACCGGCTGATCGGTATCAGGATTGAATTCGGTCGAATTGGCGTTGGTAAGACCGGCCATGTTGCGTGCGTATTCGATCAACGCTACCTGCATGCCGAGGCAGATGCCCAGATACGGAATCTTGTTTTCGCGCGCGAACCGTGCTGCGGCGATCTTGCCTTCGACGCCGCGCTTGCCGAACCCGCCCGGCACCAGAATCGCATCGTACTTCGCCAGTGCAGCTGTGCCTTTTTCTTCGATTTCTTCGGAATCCAGATATTCGATGTTAATGCGGCTTTCGGTATGGATGCCGGCGTGCCGCAATGCTTCGGTCAGCGACTTGTAGGATTCGGTCAGGTCGACGTATTTGCCGACCATGCCGATGGTGACGCCGGCCTTCGGATTTTCCAATGCATGAATCAGCTTGGTCCAGACCGACAAGTCGGCCGGTTTCGGCGATAGGCCGAGCTTTTCGCAGACGATCGCATCGAGCCCCTGGTCGTGCAGCATTTGCGGAATCTTGTAAATAGTGTCGGCATCCCATACCGAAATCACCGCTTCTTCGACCACGTTGGAAAACAGCGAAATCTTGGCCCGCTCGTCATCTGGAATCGGACGGTCGGCACGGCACAGCAAGGCGTCCGGCGAAATGCCGATTTCACGCAATTTTTGCACGCTGTGCTGGGTCGGCTTGGTCTTGAGCTCACCGGCGGAAGCCAGATAAGGTACCAGCGTCAAGTGCACGAATGCGGCAGCATTACGACCGGCACGCAGGCTCAATTGGCGTGCGGCCTCAAGAAATGGCAGCGATTCGATATCGCCGACGGTGCCGCCGATTTCAACCAGCGCCACGTCGTAGCCGTAAGCGCCGCGATGAATGTAATCCTGAATCTCGTTGGTAATGTGCGGAATCACCTGCACGGTCTTGCCGAGGTATTCGCCGCGACGCTCCTTGCGGATCACCGATTCGTAAATCTGGCCGGTAGTGAAATTATTGGCCTTCTTCATCCGGGTTGAAATGAAACGCTCGTAATGGCCGAGATCGAGATCGGTCTCCGCACCATCGTCGGTGACGAACACTTCGCCATGCTGGAACGGGCTCATGGTGCCGGGATCGACGTTAATATAAGGATCGAGCTTCAGGAGCGTGACTTTAAGGCCGCGTGATTCGAGAATCGCGGCGAGGGAGGCGGCTGCAATCCCTTTGCCAAGGGAAGAAACTACGCCACCGGTAACGAATACAAACTTGGTCATTGCAGAAGGTGCCGAGCGGCACGAGCGGGAAATTGAAATTATACCCTAAACCGGACCTGCACCTGCCGATATCCGGCCCTTGTCTGCGCTTCTGAAACCTTCAAACAGGATTGATGTTCAGCGAGAAACTCAGGGAAAATATACCAATTGCAGCCGGACAAAATTTTGCGCGCCTGCCGCCGCCGGCAAATCGCGGATCTCATTGCCGCGCCGCACAATTGCAGCGAGCAAGGCAAATGGCCCCTGCACCCATTGCAAGCCGGCCTCCGCTTCCGCCACCAGGCGTTGCGGGCGTACCGTATGCGGATTGCCTCTGGAAAAATATCCTCCTTGCAGCGATGCATCGTGCCCGACTGCACGCGCGCCGAACTTCAGATACAAATGCCGGGTAGACGCCGCCGGCAAATCGCCCAATGCGCCGGCACGCAGCGTTACGGCAGCCGTTACATCGGTAAAAATATTGCCGAAGCGGCCCCGTATGCTGGGCTGCACATCCAGCCAAGGCTGTAATGACCAGCGCGCCGGCGCGACATCGCCATACAGAACTGCGCCGAACTCGTTTTTCACCTGCCCGCTCCAGCCCTGCGGCAACGGTTGGTTGATCAAGCGATGCAGATTGGTTTGCACCCGTTCGCCCGCGGCGCACGGCCCGATGCAACCGAGATCGAAACCGATCCGTGTATAAGCGCCATCGACCTGACGCACTTCCCTGAACAGACCGCCATACAGCCACGCAGCATACGGATGATCGAGCGCTTGGACTTGCGCCGACTGCAACTTGATATCGGAAGCCGAATACATTTCATGCCCGATGCGCCAGCCGTATGTCACCAGTTGTGCTGCATTGCGCATTGCAGATTGCTGGGTGACGCGTACACCGCTGGTATAAAAGCCGTCATTGCGGTTCATCAGCAAACTATCGTTATCGATATCCAACGCGATGCTGGAGGCGCCTTGGGCCATCACCGTACGAAAACCCGGTAAAACATCCGGCACAACATCGGCACGCACCAGACTCGCGTGGATCAGTAACAGGCAAGCGGTCAGAAAGTGTAAAGAAAATCGCAACATCGCTTAGTCCTGTGCCGGCACAAGCGATTCGATCATTTCGTGCAAAGCCCGGGCAGCCAGCGCCGGCGACTCCAGCGGAAACAAATGTCCGCCCGGAATCTGCCGGTAATGCCGCCCGACCAGACGCCGGGTTGCTGTCAAGCCGGCTTGACGGCATTCAGCCGAATCGGTGCCGCCGACAAACCCGATCGGCACCGGGAATCGCGGCCGCACGATCTTGCCCAGATGATGCGGCAAGCTGCGATATACGGCAGTCTCGATCTCGCGCGTGAACCGCAAGGTTACGCCGTCGGGATGCGGCGTCAGGCCGCTGTCCAGATAGTCATGCAGCACTTGCGGGGGCCAGACTGCAAACATTTTTTTGGCGGCGAAATGCGTAAATGCAGCGTCGGCATCGGGCCACATATTGCGTCGCTTGATCGAGCGCGTGGCCGGAGAGAATTTAAAATCCCTGCCGCTCCATTTGCTAATGCGCAGCAACAATGCGCGCCACCCGGCCACCACCGGCGAATCCAGCAACACCACGCAGCGCACCAGATCGGGCCGGTCCTTGGCTGCCATCAGGCTAAGCATGCCGCCCAGAGAATGGCCGACCAGAATCACCGGTTCGGTATAACGCGCCGCCATGTCATCGATCAATTCCTGTTTCAGTGCGCGCCAGCCGTTCCTGACCGGATATTGCGGATTATGCGCATGCATGTCGAGCGCCTGTACCCGGTAATGACGCTCCAGATGCTGGAAAAACACCCGGTAAGTACCGGCCGGATAACTGTTGGCATGGGCGAAATGCAGTATTGGCTTGGTTGTCATCATGATTTTTTTTGTATCAACGACCATACCAGTAGCGGGCATGGCTGCTGCGATATTCGGAAATGTGTATTGCCTGATCAAATTGTAATGTGATTGCGCCGGATGCATCGTTGCGCAGACGTCGTATTCCCAAATCGCCATAACGCTCGAACACTTCCGCCTTGGGGTGCCGGTAACGGTTGCGGTAGCCGACCTGAAACAGCGCCAGATCCGGCCGCACTGCATCAAGAAAAGCGCTCGACGACGAGGTGCCGCTGCCGTGATGCGGCGCGACAAGCACATTAGCACGCAGCGCATATCGATTATTGCCAAGCAACTCGGATTCCTGCGCTGCCTCGATATCGCCCGGCAACAGAATCGACAGGCTGCCGATGCTGACTTTAAGCAGGCAACTGAGCGCATTCGGCTTGAGCTTCGGGTTATCGAAACTTGCCGCCTGCGGATGCAGCATCTCGAACCGTACTCCGTCCCATTGCCATGACTGGCCTGCGACGCAATGCTGATGCTGCAGCGACGCAGCGACGATCGGGCTGATCGGGCGAACCGGGCTTGCCAGCGCCAGCGAAGACCAGACTTGGGCGACTTTAATCTCTTCCAGCAGCGACAGCGCGCCGCCTGAATGGTCGCTGTCGTTGTGGCTGACGATCATCGCATCGAGCGCAGCAATGCCGCGCGCTTTCAGGTACGGCAGGATGACGCGGTTGCCGCCGTTCGATTGCGGCGAATAATACGGGCCGGTGTCGTACAGCACGCGGTGCTGCGCGGTTTCGATCAGCAGCGCCATGCCTTGACCGACATCGAACGCAGTTACCCACATCTGCCCCGGCTGCGGTTGGGTCGGGCTATTCAATACCAGTGGCAACCAGCTGGCCAATCCCAGCCAGCGTAACGGCCAGCCGCGCGGCGCCAGCAGCCACAAGGTTCCCAGCAAGGCCAACAGAAAAATCCACCAGAACGGCAGCGGCGCTGACCAGACTGCCCCTGGCAAGCTGGCAAGCCACTGCAAGCAATCCGCCAGCCACGCCACCAGCGCATGCGCAGCAGTCAAAACCCAGTACGACAGCGGCGCCGGCAGCACGCTACCCGCCAAGGCCAGCGGCGTCACCAGCAAGCTAATCAACGGAATCGCGATCGCATTGGCCAACGGACTGATAAGCGACACCTGACCGAACAGCAGCATCGTCAGCGGCACCAGGCCCAGCGTCACCACGTACTGGGTGCGGGCGGCGCTTGCCAGCGTCCGATGCCAGTGCGCAGGCCGGCCCGATATTTCCGTCCCATGATGTTGCAGTCCCGCACGCCCGACGCTGGCATACAAGATAACCGCCACCGCACCGAAAGATAGCCAATATCCGGGCCACAGCACTGCCCAGGGATCGATCACCACCACTGCCAGCAAGGCGGTGCACAGCACATGCGAAACGCTGACCAGCCGGCCGTACCAGAGCGCGACCGCCACTACAGTCAACATGTACAAAGTGCGCTGCGCCGGTACTCCAAATCCGGCCAGCAACACGTACAGTAATGCAATTGCGGCTCCGGACAGCGCTGCGACCTTTTGCGCGGGCAGCAGCAACGGCAACTCGGCCCCGGTAAAAAAGGAACGTCGCCACAGCCCATGCATCAATGCGGCAAACAGGCCCGCGACCATCGTGATGTGCAGCCCTGAAATCGAAATCAGATGGCCGGTGCCGCTGCGGTTGAATACCTTCCAGTCGCTCTGGTTAATCGCGCGCTGGTCGCCGACCACCAGCGCCACGATCACGCCCGCGTATTTGTGTTCCGGCAGCGCCGCATGAATGGACGCGCGCAGCCGGGCGCGGCAATGCTCGACCAGATTGCCGAAACTGAACACAAACCCGGACAAGCGCCGGTTTGTCAGCATCGCTTGCGCATCGGTGCGCACATAGCCGGTGGCGCGCAGATTTTGTTCGAGTAGCCAGACTTCATAATCGAAACCGTCCGGATTTGCATTGCCGTGCGGTTTTTGCAGACGCACCGTCAGTTGCCAGCGCTCCCCGGGTTCGACCGCGCTTACCGCGCCTGGGACGCGGTCTGCGCGCAAACCGGCCGCTGCCGGCGCTGCATACCAGGCCAAGGCGATTTTGGGCGGCAAGCCCGACGCTGCCGCGGCCACAACCGTGCCATCCGACTGCAGCACCTGCTCCAAAGCCAGATTAAAGCGTACGCCCTGATCGAAACGATACGGCAGACTGTCGATAGTGCCGATCACGGTCACGTCGCGCCCTTCCCGATCGGTCGGCAATTCGTGCGCCAAACGCTGCTGCGCCAACAGCGCGGCCCAGACAAAACCCAGCAAGATGCCGCAGATCAGCAGCAATGCCGGTTGCAGCAAGCTGCGCAGAAGGGTAGCAATGCCGGCGGCATTAGTAGCCGGCCGGATGTTGCGGCATCGCGATGCTGTCATCCCGAGCAACGCTGCCATTGCCGACAACAGCAACATCAGCGTCACACCCGGCAATGCCGCCCGGTTTTGTAGCCAGGCGATACCGACTACAAAACCGATGATCGCGCTACGCATAAGCGTTGAATGCGTAATTAGGAGTGAAAATATACTGCCATATGTATTTTAAGAAGTCACAATAAATATAAGCGAAATGCATGCTATTTTTCAGCATACTCCTGCATATATTTATTCCGTTTGGCATTTTATCGACGCGCGGCAGCCAACGCGGCCAATCTCGGCAGCACGGCGGTCACGTTCCTCGAGGTCGCCCAGGCGATGTCGCTTTCGGCTTGCGAACGCAATCCGGCCAGATGCAAGCCTATCTGCGGCAACTGTTCCGGACTGTTGCGCGCCGGATGCAGCCAGGCCGGCGCCATGTCGGGTGCATCGGTTTCCAGCACGAGCGCGTCCAGCGGCAACGTCGCGGCCAGACGCCGTATCTGCAATGCACGCGGGAAAGTCATCGCGCCGCCAAAACCCAGCTTGAAGCCCAGATCGATGAACGCTTGCGCCTGCTGCAGGCTGCCGTTGAACGCATGCGCGATGCCTGCGGGGACTTTAATTGCGCGCAACTGCTTGAGTATCAGATCCTGCGAACGGCGCACATGCAACAGTACCGGCAAGCCGAAGTCGCGCGCGATCTTCAATTGTTCGCGGTAAAAATGCGTCTGCTTTTCCGCCATCGCTGCAGTTTTCAGTTCGGGCATGAAAAAATCGAGGCCGATCTCGCCGATGGCGACCAGGCGCGGATCATCCATTGCAGCCGCCACGCTCTGGCGCAACGCATCCAGATCGGATTCTTGCGCCTGCGGCACGAAGATCGGATGAATGCCCAACGCATATACGCAATGGATATTTTGGTGCGCCAGTGCGGCAACAGTGGCGAAATTATCCGGCGCCACCGCCGGAATCACGATCCAGTCGACACCCAGTTGTGCCGCCCGTTGCGCAACCTGTGGCGCCGACAAGCCACCGTCGGCGCCGAACTCGCACGCGTCCAGGTGGCAATGGCTGTCAATCCACATGCCCGGCATGCACGACTGGCTCAACTTGTTCGACATAAGGCTGCAAGCCGTCCTCCGCCAGACGCAGCACGCGGTCGCAATGGCGCGCCAGTTCGATGTCGTGGGTCACGATGATGAACGCGGTGCCGAGCGTGCGCGACAGTTCCAGCATCAGGTCGAAAATCTGATGCGCGGTCTTGCGGTCGAGGTTGCCAGTCGGCTCGTCGGCCAGCACGCAGGCCGGCTGCGTCACCAGCGCCCGCGCCAAGGCGACCCGCTGCCGCTCGCCGCCGGAAAGTTCGCCCGGCACGTGCGTGACGCGGTGCCCCAACCCGACCCGCGCCAGAATCGCCTGCGCCTGTTGCTGCGCATCGCTGCGTTTGAGGCGCCGGATCATCAGCGGCATCGCGACATTGTCGAGCGCCGAGAATTCCGGCAGCAGATGGTGGAACTGGTACACGAAGCCGAGTGCGGTATTGCGCAAGTCGCCGCGGGTCTTTTCGTTGAGGCCGGCAAAGTCGCGCCCCTGCAGCGACACGCTGCCCGAGGTCGGCGTATCGAGGCCGCCCAGCAAGTGCAGCAATGTCGATTTGCCGGAGCCGGAGGCACCGACGATCGCTACCCGTTCGCCCTTGCGGACCTCAAGATTGATGCCGGACAGCACATCGACCGCATAAGCGCCCTGAACGAATTTTTTGGACAAACCACGACACGACAACACGACCGGTTGATTTAGTGGCGGCAAGGTTTGCTCCCTCAGATGGCTGTTGAGATCATTCATAACGCAGTGCCTCCGCCGGGCGCACGCGCGCGGCGCGCCAGCTCGGGTATAGCGTGGCGAGGAAAGCCAGCACCACCGCCACGCCGCCTATCGTGTAGACATCGGGCCAACGCAAATCGGACGGCAGCGATGAAATCAGGTAAATGTCCTTGGGCAGGAACTGCACGCCCAGCAGACGCTCGATGACCGGCACGATCACATCGACGTTCAGCGCCACCAGCACCCCGAGGGCGACGCCGATCGCGGTGCCGAGCAACCCGACCAGCGCACCCTGGATCATGAATATTTTCATCACCGAACGCGGCGACGCGCCCAGCGTGCGCAGAATCGCAATATCGGCCTGCTTGTCGGTCACCGTCATCACCAGCGTCGAAACCAGGTTGAATGCCGCCACCGCGATGATCAGGGTCAGGATGATGAACATCATGCGTTTTTCGGTCTGCACCGCGGCAAACCAGTTGCGGTTTTGCTTCGACCAGTCGCTGACGATCAGGTCGCCGGAAAGCAGCTTCGACAGATCTTGCGCCACCTGCGGCGCGCGCTGCATGTCAGTAATTTTCAGACGCAGACCGGACGGTGCACTTAACCGGAACATTTTTTGCGCATCCTCAAGATGAATGAAAGCCAGCGTCGAGTCGTATTCGTAATGCCCGGCTTCGAAAATGCCGACCACGGTGAATTGCTTCAAACGCGGTAGCACGCCAGCCGGCGTCACCTGCCCTTGCGGCGCCAGCATCGTCACCTTGTCGCCGATTTCCGCATGCAGCGCGCGCGCCAATTCTCCGCCCAGAACGACATTGAATTCGCCCGCCTTCAGATCGTCGAACTTGCCCTGACGCACCTGATTGGCCACGTCGGACACCGCCCGTTCCTGCTGCGGCAGCACGCCGCGAATCACCACTCCGCGCAAGATATCGTCGCGCGTCAGCATCGCCTGCGTGGCGACATACGGTGCGGCGCCGATGACTTCCTTGTCCTGCATCGCTTGCCGGGCGGTGCCCTGCCAGCCGGTCATCGTGCCGCTGGCGTCAAACACTTCGATATGCGCGAGCACCGACAGCATGCGGTCGCGCACATCCTTCTGGAAACCGTTCATCACCGACAGCACCACGATCAGCGCCGCCACTCCGAGCGCGATCCCGGCCATCGAAATCAGTGAAATGAAGGAAATAAAACTGTTACGGCCACTGCGTCGTCCGGCGCGGGTATAGCGCAGGCCGACCAGCCATTCAAACGGCAGGTTTTTCAAGATACTCAATATACGACTCCTAAAGCGAGCCCGCAGTTTGCCACACTCTGCGCAAAACTATGCAAAGATAACCACCGAATCGCGCACTCAAGCCCGGCAGGCTGCCAATTTCATTGCGAAGCGTCGGCATCGTCCTTACGCAGCTCCGCAAGCTTTTTTTCAGGCTGCAATCCATGTTTCGCATGCGCTATCCGCTGTGCCCGGTAAATGCCGGTATGTCCGGAAAACAGATAACTCAATACGCAAGCGATACCCGCATAAATGCCGATCTGCGGCCCAAACAGCTCGATGGCCATGATGGTCGAGGCAATCGGCGTATTAGCCGCACCGGCAAATACCGCGACAAAACCCAGTCCCGCCAGAACCGGAAACGGCAGCGGCAGTATGTAGCCGAGCGCATTCCCGAGCGTGGCGCCGATATAAAACAACGGCGTGACTTCGCCCCCCTTGAAGCCGGACCCTAGCGTGAGCACCGTAAAACCGAGCTTGCCGAGGAAGTCGTAAAACGGCAGCGGTTGAGCAAAGGCATCGACTATCGTTGGAATCCCGAGTCCCAGGTATTTGTCGCCATCGATCAGCATTGCCGCGGCAACCACCAGCGCGCCACCAATCATCGGGCGCAGCGGCGCATGCTTGATATGGTGTTTGAACCAGCGTCCGGTGCTGTGCGTGAGGTTGGCAAACAGCATGCCGACGATGCCGAATGCAATCCCGGCCAGCACTGCAGCGCCAAGCGTGAGCAGGCTGGCTGGCGGCACCAGCGGCACTGCATAGTGGGTATGCGCGATGCCCAGCATACCGGGAATCTGATCGCTGACAATGGCCGCGACAAAACAGGGAAATATCGCGTCATAACGCATGCGCCCGATAGCCAGAACTTCGAGCCCGAACACCGCCCCGGCCAGCGGGGTGCCGAATACCGATGCAAAGCCCCCGCTAATGCCCGCCATCAACAGGATGCGCCGGTCTTCCTTGCTTAATCGGCACCATTGCGCGACATGATCGGCCAATGCACCGCTCATCTGCACTGCAGTGCCTTCGCGCCCGGCCGAGCCGCCGAACAAATGGGTGACGACCGTGCCCAGCAAGATCATCGGTCCCATCCGCTTGGGTACGATCCGCTTGGCATCGTGAACTTCATCGATCAGCAGGTTATTGCCCGCCTCCACCGATTGTCCATGACGGTGATAAATCCATCCTATCGCCAAGCCCGCAACAGGCAGCAGATACAGCAACCACGGATGCCGCAGTCGGGTCGCAGTGGCCCAGTCCAGCGATGCCAGCAGCAACGCCGATGCCAGACCGGACAAAACGCCAACCAGTGTTGCCAGCAAGAGCCAGCGACCGATCACCGGCAATAGTGCAATTTGCTCAGGGAAAAAATGTTTTTTCATGAAAATCAGGTAGCGGCAATGGCAAGCCGATCGGTTAGTAAGCTGCAGCGATCGGCAATCTCATCTGCAGAGCCGGTAGATTACTGCGTCTCTTCCTGCGCAACAAGAAAGATCGGCTTCAGAATAAAAATGACACGACAGAACCCGCTTGAAGCCCGGGCATCGTCCGGTTTTGCCCTACAATCGCGGCATATGAGCCATATCGACATCCTTCTGCCCTTCGGCCTGCCCTCGCCTGAACTGGCGCCTGACTTGATCAGGCAATTGAAAACCCCTGCGCTGGCGACCTTGCTCGGACGCGCAAAAAAAGAGCCGCAAGCGCCCGAGTGGCAAAGCTTCGACGGCTTTGCCAACGCGTTGCCGCACGAAGCCTGGCTGGCGCAGCAATTCGGGCTGGCCGGGCGCCTAGCGCACAGCGGCAGCCCACCGGTGGCGCTGGCGGCGATGGAAATGTTCGGACTGAAGCCCGATGAAGGCGTCTGGTTCATCCTCAATCCGGTTCACATCCATGTCACGCGCGACCATCTGGTACTGATGGACCAGCGGCAATTACCGATTCTCGAGCAGGAAGCGCGCGCCCTGTTCGCGCTGGCCGAACCGCTGTTCGCGGAAAGCCACATGGCGCTGCGCTATGGCGATGCGCACACCTGGTTCATGCGCGCCGATGCGTGGGCCGATTTGCGCACTTCGACGCCGGATGCTGCGTGCGGCCACAACATCGATATCTGGATGCCCAAAGGCCCGTTTGAGCGCGACTGGCGCAAGCTGCAAAATGAAGTCCAGATGCACTGGCACGACCATGCTATCAATCAGGAGCGGGAAATGCGCGGCCAAAAGCCGATCAATTCGCTCTGGCTGTGGGGCGGCACGCCAAGCGCGATGCCGCCGGCGCAAACCCGCTACACAGCCGCGTTCAACCTGCCGCCCTGGATGGGTGCGCTGGGCCAAACCCGCGACATGACTGCCGCCCAATTGATTTCGGCTGCGCCGCAACAGGGTTTGCTGGTGCTCGATATGCTGGTGGAAGCCGCGCTGGCCGGCGATTGGGGGCTTTGGCTGGAGCACATGCAAGAACTGGAATTGCGCTGGTTCGCACCGCTGCTGGAGGCGTTAAAGGCGGGCAAAATCCACAGCATTACGTTGACCTTCAACCATAACAAAGAGTTGCGCCGCTGCAGCCTCAGCCGCATGGCGTTGCGGCAATTCTGGCTGCAACCGTCGCTGAACAGGCTTTTGTAGGTCGGGTTAGCGCAGCGTAACCCGACATCCCGAGCCGCAAATGTCGGGTTACGCGATGAAGCCGCTAACCCGACCTACTTTTCCGACTCGTCTTTGTTTGGAAAGTGCATATTTATTTAACATCAGTTAAAAAAGACCCACCATGACCCGAATCACCACCCGTCCCTATTCGTTCCGCGCTGCCGAGATGCTGCGCCAGAGCGGCGTTCATCCGGTGCTGGCACGCGTGTATGCGGCGCGCGGCCTGACCGAAATGTCCGAATTGTCCAGCGAACTGAATGCATTGATTGCGCCCGGCGGCTTGCTGCACATCAATGAAGCGGCGGCATTCCTGGCCGATGCGATTGCCGCCGGCAAGAAGCTGGTGATCGTCGCCGATTACGACTGCGACGGTGCCACTGCGTGCGCGGTCGGCTTGCGCGGCCTGCGCGCCTTGGGCGCCCAGGTCGATTTCATCGTGCCGAACCGGTTCGAATACGGCTACGGGCTGACGCCCGAAATCGTCGATTTGACGATCCGCGAAAAAGCGCCCGACATCATCGTCACCGTCGACAACGGCATCGCCAGCATCGACGGCGTGGCGGAAGCCAACCGGCGCGGCGTCGAAGTGGTGGTCACCGACCACCACTTGCCGGGCGATGCGCTGCCCGACGCGCGCGTGATCGTCAACCCGAACCAGCCGGAATGCGGTTTCCCCAGCAAGAACCTGGCCGGCGTGGGCGTGATGTTTTACGTGCTGCTGGCGCTGCGGGCCGAAATGCGCCGGCGCGGCATCTTCGATGCGCAAACCCAGCCGAAGCTGGACGTGCTGCTGGATCTGGTGGCGCTCGGTACGGTGGCCGACGTGGTCAAGCTCGACGCGAATAACCGGATTTTGGTGGCGCAAGGCTTGAAACGGATGCGCGCCGGCCGCATGCATGCCGGCGTGGCGGCGCTGTTTCGCGCCGCCAGCCGCGAAGCACGGCGCGCCACGCCGTTCGATCTGGGCTTTGCGCTGGGGCCGCGACTGAACGCGGCCGGACGGCTGGCCGACATGTCGCTCGGGATCGAATGCCTGACCACCGACGACGAAGGCCGAGCCTGGGCGATTGCGCAACAGCTCAATGAAATCAATACCGAGCGGCGCGCGATCGAAGCCGACATGCAGGACGCCGCATTGCTGCATCTGGACGACTTCGCGCCGCAGGACAGCACCACCATTACGGTATTCGACGAAAGCTGGCACCAGGGCGTGATCGGCATCGTCGCCTCGCGCCTGAAAGACAAGTTCTACCGCCCGACCATCACCTTTGCGCCCGGCGGCGCGGGCTTGATCAAGGGTTCCGGGCGCTCGATCCCGGGCTTCCATTTGCGCGATGCGCTCGATCTGGTGTCCAAGCAAGCCCCGACCCTGATCGAAAAATTCGGCGGCCATGCGATGGCGGCCGGACTGACAATCCGCGCCGATGCGTTGCCGGCATTTGCAAAAGCGTTCGAGGCGGTCGGTCAAAGCTGGCTGGGCGCGCACCAGCTGGAGCGCATCATCGAGACCGACGGCGCGCTGGAAGATGCGTATTTCACCACCCAGTTCATCGAAGTCATGGATGGGCAGGTGTGGGGCCAGGGCTTCGCGCCACCGCTGTTCTGCGACGAATTCCGCATCGTCAGCCAACGCGTGCTGAAGGAACGGCACCTGAAGCTGCAGCTGGAAAAAAACGGCCAGCGTTTCGATGCGATCTGGTTCGGCCACGCCGATGCGCTGCCGGAACGTACCCGGATTGCGTTCCGGCTCGATGCAAACGAATACAACGGCGTAACACGGGTGCAACTGATGGTGGAGCATGCGGAAGCCGCCTGAATCAAGGCAGCTGCTGTTTTTTACGCTTGACCAGGATCGAACAGGGCTGATACGACAGCGATTTTATGGCCGCCTTTTGATTTTTCTCAGACTGCCTGCCAGTGCTTGCATTAGTCTGAAATCAGTTCAAAAAACGCAATAACCATTCTGAACGGCCCGCATCGCTCGTCCCGAGTGGATCAAAAACCGGAGCGAAGGACGCGCTGTACACGTCATTCCATGCTTTTTCCCTTTCCCTATGAGGTCCAAGATGAAACGAAGCGGATTATCTGTGATTGCAATCGTATTGGCGAGCAGTCTAACCCTGCTGACCGCGTGCAAGAAGGCGGAAGAACCGGTACCAAAAGTAGATTCCACCCCAGCACCGCAAGCGATGCCGGAAACCACGCCGCCAGCAGCATCGACAGCACCCGCAGCAAATGGCACAGCGACGACCGACCAGAGCGCTCGCGAATCGACGCTGCAATCTGCGCGCCAGGAACTGGATCAGATGAAAACCAGAATCGATGCGCTGAAAGCCAAGGCGAAAGACGCAACCGCAGAGATGCAGGTAAAGCTAAACGATGAAATTCAAGGCTTCGATAAGGAGCTGGGAACTCTGGAAACAAAATATAACGCCCTCAAGGATGCCAGTGCCAGCGCCTGGCAAGACATGAAAGCATCCTTCGACACTGCAATCGCCAAGTTGAAAAGCTCGCTGGAAAAATCCGACCAGCAAGCAAGCAAAACCGGAAGTTCATAATCTCCGGCAAAGATACTGCCTTACGTATTTTGAAAGCCCATTTGTTTTGCTGCGGAAACTGCATCAAAAATACATATACTCTGCTGATAAGATATTTATCCATAACTATTCAGCCCGCTGCCAGTACGGGTTTTAGCAATCCCGACAAGCCGTTCGTCCTGAGTAGCCCATCGGGCGTATCGAAGGCTACGCAGCCTTCGATACGCTGCGCTACTCAGGGTGAACGGACTTTTGGGTACCAATGATTCCCCACCTCACTGCGGGCTGAACAATTACATTTATCCAGGAAGAAGCAAGATTCTTCATTGCCGTCATTGCGCTTTCACGGCAATGACGGCTGCGTTCGACAAGCATAGATACCCGAAAACGGTAGCCAGTCAGCTCATCAAAGGTCTTGTGGGATTTTTCCGGGCAACGTGATTAATCCTGCATCTTGTCCGGCTCGGGCGCGCCGAAATGCGCAAATGCCTTGACTTCCTCTTCGTCCAGCGTTTCTTGCTCCAGCAGTTTTTTTGCGCCGGCTTCCAGTCCTGCGCGATTTTCCCGCAAGATGGTGCTGGCGCGAATGAAGACTGCATCGACGATTTCACGTACTGCGCAATCTATCTCCCGTGCGGTGACTTCCGAATACGCTCTGGTCCCGGGAGGATATTCAGTCATAGGCGCAGGCAGAAAGGCAGGTCTGCTGTCCTCGTAGGAAAGCTGACCCAGCGTGCGGCTCATGCCGTAGCGGGTGACCATGCTGCGCGCGATTTCCGTCACTTTTACCAAATCGTCTGCAGCCCCGGTGGTCGCGCGTTCGAAAACCAGCTGCTCGGCTGCGCGCCCGCCCAGCAATGTCGCCATCTTGTTCTCCAGCTCTTGCTGCGTCATCAGAAAACGATCTTCGGTCGGGCGTTGTATCGTATAGCCCAGCGCGCCGATGCCGCGTGGGATGATCGAAACCTTGTGTATCGAATCGCTGCCCGGCAGTGCCAGCGCCACCAATGCGTGCCCCATTTCGTGATAGGCGACCACCTCGCGCTCCAGCGGATTGATCAAGCGGTTCTTCTTTTCCAATCCGGCGACGATGCGCTCAATGGCTGCCGTAAAATCTTCCAGCGTGACGGCGGTGCGTGCGCGGCGCGTGGCAAGCAACGCAGCTTCATTGACCAGATTGGCCAGGTCGGCACCCGAAAAACCCGGCGTCAGCACGGCAATCTGTTCCCGATCGATGCCGCTGGCAAGCTTGATTTTGCGTAAATGCACCTCGAGAATTTGTATCCGGCCCTTCTTGTCGGGACGGTCGACCAGAATCTGGCGATCGAAACGCCCGGCGCGCAACAAGGCCGGATCGAGGATTTCCGGCCGATTCGTAGCTGCCAGCAGCACCAGTCCCGAGGTCGTATCAAAACCGTCCAGTTCGGCTAGCAACTGATTCAGCGTTTGCTCCTTTTCATCGTGCCCGCCCAAGTCGTACGCGCCGCGCGCACGGCCCAGCGCATCGATTTCATCGATGAAAATGATGGCTGGCGATTTCTGCCGCGCCTGCTCGAACATGTCGCGCACCCGTGCCGCGCCGACGCCGACGAACATTTCCACGAATTCGGAACCGTTGATCGAGAAAAACGGCACGCTGGCTTCCCCTGCCACCGCCCGCGCCAGCAGGGTCTTGCCGGTGCCGGGCGGGCCGACCAGCAAGATGCCGCGCGGGACCCGCGCCCCGAGACGACCATAGGAAGCCGGATCGCGCAGGAAACCGATGACTTCCTGCAGCTCTTCCTTGGCTTCATCGACCCCGGCCACGTCATCGAAAGTGACCTTGGTATGCTGCTCGACATATACTTTCGCGTGGCTTTTCCCAATCGACATGAAGCCGCTGCCCAAGCCGCCCTTTTCCATCATGCGGCGGATGACAAACATCCATATTCCAAAAAACAGCAATGCAGGAATGACCCAGCTCAGGATGTCCCGCATCAGGGTGCTCTGGACGACGCCGGAAAATTTGACGTTGTATTGCTCCAAATCGTCGGCCAATTGCCGATCGACGCGGGTGGTAACGAACACGGTGCGGCCGTCCGTAAGCGGCCGCATCAGCACACCCTGAATTTCATTGTCGTAAATCGCTACTTCCTTGACATTGTTCGATCTTAATTCTTGCAGGAATTCGCTATACGGCAACGGCTCGCCCAGCTGCCACTGCATGAAGACGAGCCGCAAAAAAATCGCACCCAGCACGGCAAAGGACAGGTACCAGAAATTCCATTGACGACTGCGGTCGTTCTTATCCAAGTTCGGGCTCTCCTGCATTCCGAAAAACGGCCAGGTTCCTTGCTGTTGTCATCACTGTTTTGATTGATTTCAGGCAAGTCAGTCAGCATGATGCGAAAAAAACAATATTTAATGTAATAGCGACCCTACGGCAAGAGCTTGATTTTCCGCAATTTTTTGTAACTTTCCTTGCTTTTTAGACAAAAGTTGCAATAAATATGGATTGCATTTATAGCCACTATTGTTACAGTCACTTATACTGATATTTTTACTGTATGCGTACGCAAAAGTTGCGGCTCCGAACAGTATTTTTTCAGGGGGTTCTATGTACCAAAAGATTTTGATTCCGACCGACGGCTCCGAGTTTTCCAATATTGCCGCACTGGCAGGAGTGGAGTTTGCCCGGCAATTACATGCCGAAGTAATGGGCATTTACGTCGCGCCTGAATACCAGTACCCGATCTATGTGGAAATCATTCCTCCCAGCTATCCATCGGAAGAAGATTACATGGCGTCGATGCGCACCGCAGGAGAAGTGCACTTGCAAACAATCCGGCAGGCAGCCGAAGCGGCCGGCCTGAAATTTACAGGCGTCATCGAGTTTGCGGATGCCACGGCAAAAACAATTGCGCACGCAGCCAAGCAAAATCAATGCGACCTGATTTTCATGGGCTCTCACGGCCGCGGCGGCTGGGGCCAGTTGCTTCTGGGCAGCGTCACCTCAAAAGTGCTCTCGCTGTGCAAGATTCCTGTACTGGTATACCGCGTAGAAGAAACAGCATCCTCCGGGCAGGCAGCTTGACCCTCAATTTAGTCGCGGACTGTGTTTTTTAAAAACGTATCTTTTCTTTTCTGAACGGTTAAACCGATGATACGTTTAGTCATTGCCGACGACCACACCATCATGCGCGAAGGACTCAAGCGCATTCTGAGTGGCGCGGAAAATATCGAAGTCGTAGGGGAAGCCGTCAATGGCTTTGAAGTACTGGCGAAAATACGGGAAGGCGGTTTCGACTTGCTGCTGCTGGATCTGTCGATGCCCGGTCGTAGCGGCGTCGAACTGATCCGGCAAATCAAAAATGAAGCGCCAAAACTACCGATCCTGGTGCTCACCATGCATGAAGAAGAACAATACGCAGTGCGCACGATACGGGCCGGCGCGCGCGGCTACCTGACCAAGGAAAGCGCGGGAACACAATTACTCAGCGCAATCGAAAAAGTCGCAGCCGGACGGCCGTATATCAGCACTGAAGTAGCCGAACAACTGGCAATGGAAATCATGGAACCGCACGACACCTTGCCGCACGACCGGCTGTCGAACCGCGAATTCGAGGTTTTCAACCTCTTGGTACATGGAAAATCGCTGACTGAAATCGGAGGTAGCTTGCATTTGAGCGTAAAAACCATCAGTACCCATAAAACCCGCATGCTGCAAAAAATGCACATGCATTCACTGGCGGAACTGGTCCAGTATGCGGTCACGCAAAACCTCATCAACACGCCGGAGCGTTAACCATGCGACTGCAGTCCGCACTACCCCAGTGGAAATATACTGATTACCGTATTTTATAAAGCCACATAGAATACATGCGGAAAATCAATGCTATTTTTGCATACTCCCTATATTTCATGAAATACAATGCTATTTCCTCGTGTTGCTGCGCACCATATCAGCAACAATCGCTGGTCGGTTTACCCTGAGTGCCCGGTAGCGCGTGTCGAAGAGACTGTGGACTCAAGTACTCGTTCGATACGCTGCGCTACTCAAGACGGGTTAATTTGTCCGGCACCCGTCTTCAGATAACTTAATCGGGGGGGAACGCACTGGTATATGCCGTTGATTCAACCCTTTTGCGAGGGTTGAGCGGTTGCGAGAATATTGCGTAAGGTATTGCCAAATAGGGCTTGTTCAGGCTTATTTATTATGCTTGTCATGGGACGCTGCTTTGCTTGCTTCCGCAATGGTGTTTTTGCCTTTTTCGAAATTACTGCTTGCGACTTCAAGATTGTGCGTGGCAAGTGTCGAGGCTTGCTGAAATGCCTTACTCCAGACATCGAACAAGTCGCTTATGGGCGCCATAAAGTCGGTCCTGCTTTTTTCCCCCGAGACGGCGCCCGGGATCGGCAATAATGGTCCCTGACTGACATGTTCAAGGAACTGTTCCATGGTTTTTCCGACCTGGTCTTGCATTTCTTGGCATATTTGCAAAATATCTTTTTGGGATTGGGTAACGCACTCCGGCGTGTGCGAAAGAAAACTGGATTGCAGCAAAATGATTTGCTTGGGGTCACGGCTATTGACCAGCGCCTGCGCAAACCGGGTTTGCTCCATGAACAGCTCCTGCGCTGTCTGTAACAAGGTGTGGTCTATTTTCTCAGTGCAGGTCAATACCGTTTGCGCCAACTGTCGGCTGGCATCCAATTGATTTTGATAGTTTTCAGTTATAGGATTTTCAGGGTTTTGCATGATGGTGCTCCAGAGGAAGAATGAAAGGCGGCGCGCAACATTTTGCGATAAACGCAGCATGTGGCCATTGAGGGAATTATCAGCTTCGCACCTGCTTGCCAACCGAGTTTGAGCAATATCAAAAAACATACGCAAACACCTCGCATGCCTTCTGAAAATGCCCCCTATCATGCTTGACATGAATCAACGACTCTGAAAGAGGGCCGCGTTACTGTTTTTAATGCTTTTGCATCTTAACCAAGGAATTCGCCATGTCATTTAAAACCATTCTTGTCCACGTCGACGAGTCAAAACATGCAGCAGAGTGCATCCGGATTGCAAGCGAAATCGCAGTAGCTGAAAATGCCCATCTGATAGGCGCGGCGATGACCGGCGTATCGCGTTACCTGTACCGCGATCAGACCTTCATCGACAACGATCCCGGACTGGTTTCGCACATGACGTTTCTGCGCGATCGCGCCAGCCGGGCGCTGCAGCAATTCGAGCCGCTGGCGCAAAAAATAGGCGTCACTTCTTTCGAGCAGCGCGTGATCGATGACGAGGCAGCCGGCGGCATTTGCCTGCAAGCCCGTTACAGCGATCTGGTGGTAGTCGGGCAAATCAACCCGGAGGAGCTGTCGCCGATCGTGCTGTCCGATTTTCCCGAATATGTATTGCTCAATTGCGGCCGGCCGGTGCTGGTGATTCCGTATGCCGGACACTTTGAAAATATCGGAAAACGTATACTGGTTGCGTGGGATGGCAGCAAGGAAGCAACCCGCGCAGTGACCAATGCAATCCCCTTATTGAAACGGGCTGAAATCGTCCATGTCGTGATATTCAACAATGACCCTAAAACGGATATTCATGGCGACCAGCCGGGCGCCGATATCGCGCTCTACCTGGCACGGCACGGCGTCAAGGTCGAAATATCATTGCAGGCAAGCGGCTCCCATAGTCACAAGCAAAAAATAAACAACAAGACTGGCGAAGCGCAACAATCTAGCCTGATGGATATTGGCAACAGCCTGTTATCGCTGGCCAGCGACATGAATGTCGACCTGATCGTGATGGGTGGCTATGGCCATTCGCGCTTCCGCGAAACCATGCTCGGCGGAGCTACCCGCACCATCATGCAATCGATGACAGTACCGGTGCTGATGTCGCATTAATCTGAACCGGAATCGGCCGGGCCCTTTTATTTTGGCGCCCGGCATGGCCGCTTCATAAGCGGTATTCGACCCGCAGATACGCCTGCAACAGTTTTACCTGCCGCAAGGCCTCGATCAAGACCCGCTGGTCGATTTCGTTCAATGCATACGGATTGATCCGGTTGGGATCGTCGTGACTGCCGCTGGAACGATTAAGCTGGCCGCGGATGCGGATCGTCTGGATAAAGTGGAAAGCGGCGACATCGGCTTCGATTGCGGCCGGACTACGGCGCGCCCTGGCTCCTCCCAGCAAGAGGCGCTGCGCAGTACTGGTAGCGCGTACGCCGTGCGCCAGGGAAAAGATGCGGCCGATATCCACGAACAGGCGGGCTGCGCGTTTTTTCAAGTCGATAGTGCCGCCGAACTTGCCGCCATCGGTGGAAAACCGCGACAGTACGCCCAGCGGTACCGAGGTCTCCAGCGCATTGCTGGCCATCAGACGCAGGAACAGCGGATTATCCCGGCTCAGTCCAAATAAATAATCCCGCAGGGTTTCCGCCAGTGCGGTTTCGCCATGCAACGCACGGAAATCGAAGAAGATACTGGAGTGCAATAGCGCTTGCGGGTCGGGTTCGCAGATCCATATGGCAAAACGGTTTTTCCACTCATCCAGGGTCAGACACCACTTCGGATTGCGAGCCATGATGTCGCCCTCGCATAGCGGGAAACCGCATGCATCCAAGCCTACATTAACGGTGGATGCGAACTGCAGCAAAGTGTTGCGCAATGCGGTGACGGCTGCCGCATCGGCTCCGGGCGGCGGTACAAAAATGATCCCATTATCCTGATCCGTAGAAAAAGTCTGCTCCTGCCGCCCTTCCGAGCCGAAAGCCAGCCAGCAATAGCGCACTTGCTGCATTTCCGGCGTGCCGACGATATGCATCAGCTGAAGCAGCACCCGGTCGTTCAGCGCAGAAACCAGGGTCGTGATTTGCTCGGCGCTCATGCCGTAACGGAACAGGCCGCTACAGGTGGCGCGGATGCTGTCGACCGCTTTGCCTAACGCAGCAATCGACGTTGCACGCTCGATCGGGGCTTCCAGATGACCGAAACCGGTACGCTGCAACACGAACAGGTCGCGCTCCGAAATGACGCCAACCAGCGCGCCGTCTTCCGATACTACCGGCATGTGGCGAATCGAACGGCTGGTCATTTCCAGTGCCGCTTCCGCTACCGAACTGGTCGCTGGCAGGCATACAGGAGCCGGCGTCATGACCGTGCTGACCGGTCGCGCCGGGTCCAGGCCCGGCGCAAGCACCCGCCGCAGCGTATCGGATTCGGTCAGAATACCGGCCACGCGGCCCGCTTCGGTCACGATTACCGATCCGATCTTGTGCTGCGCCATCAGCGCAATCGCGGCGTTGACGCTATCGGACACGTCCACGGTCAGCGGACTTTGCTTGATCAGGCTGCTCACCGGTTGAAACTTGATCTGCACGGCGATGCGGCTGGATTCGATATCGCTGGCGATATTGTGCATCACCCGCTCGTGATGCCGCCAGGCCTGGGTGATCGCCCAGCGCAGCAATGCCGGTTCGGCCAGCACAGCGGCAACGCCGCTTGCACTCAGCGACCAGCACACGCAATCCTCGGCAGCGACATAGATTTCGACTGATTCGCGCAGCGGTAACGCGAAGTCGAGCGGCAGCAGCATGCCGGGGCCGAGCAGTTCGCCCGCATCATTTTCCATCGATGCGCTGCGCATCGAGACTCGCCCCTGACGGAGAATCAGAATGCCGCGCTGCTCATTTTGCAGGCGTGAATCGAACAACGGCGTGCCGGCAGCAAAACGCATCGGCTGCGCGGCGTCGAATAAGTGCCGCAATTGGGGCCGCGACAGCGCGGAAAATGGTTCAAAGCCTGCCACGTCGGCAAGCTCCTGATCCGGCAGAGAGGATTCGATCTGGCGCATATGATTGACCCGTACAGGAATAATCGAGCATCGGAAGTGTTTATGGAACACAGGAAACACTAGGAGTATAGCCAATAATAAAGTGCTTTCCGCATGTATTTATTAACAATAAATAATTACACCGCATAGTATCTGACCAGCATCAATACCGGCACCGTTTTGCCGCAGCAACTGCAAGCCGGATAAACGCTACTACATGCATTAATTTGCTTATCCAATGATTGGAAACAAAGTAAGTGTGAAGTAAGTAATTAAAGATAGCCTGATTGCGAGACACTTAATGCGATGGCCATTTCAAGCCTCTCTTTACGTCAAATGACAGCAGGCAAGCGATCAGTTTCCTGCGTCACAGTCTCTATCGATTCGACCTTGTGGGTTGATAACATAACTATAGGAGATTACAAAAATGGAAGATGATCTTGTTCAAAAGATAAAATCCAACCCAAATTATCAGAAACTTGTGTCGACTCGCTCCAGCTATGGCTGGATGCTGACTTGGCTCATGATGATCGTCTACTACGGCTTCATCGTACTGATTGCGTTCGACAAAGAATTGCTCGCTGCCAAAATGGGACCAGGCGTCATGACCTGGGGCATGCCAATCGGACTTTTCGTGATTGTTTTTACCGTCATCATCACTGGTATCTATGTTCGACGCGCCAATAGCGAGTTCGATGATCTAACCGCTGAAATCCGTAAAGAGGTGCTTTAATGACGAACATGAAACGTATATTCGGTGCGCTTGCACTGTTTTCGCTGGCAGGTGCCGCGTATGCAGCCGGTGCCGATCTCGGCCAGGCTACCAAGCAGCCGACCAACTGGACCGCAATTTCCATGTTTGGCGCGTTTGTTATTTTCACTCTGTTCATTACTAAATGGGCTGCAGCGAAAACCAAATCCGCAGCCGATTTCTACACCGCTGGCGGCGGCATCACCGGCTTCCAGAACGGCTTGGCGATTGCCGGCGATTACATGTCGGCCGCCTCCTTCCTGGGAATTTCCGCTGCCGTGTATCTGAACGGCTACGACGGCCTGATCTATTCGATCGGCTTCCTGGTCGGCTGGCCTGTCATTACCTTCCTGATGGCGGAGCGCTTGCGCAACCTCGGCCGCTTCACTTTCGCCGACGTGGCCGCTTATCGCTTCTCGCAAACCCCGATTCGCGTGTTTGCGGCATCTGGCACGCTGGTAGTGGTGGCGTTTTACCTGATCGCACAGATGGTCGGTGCCGGTCAGTTGATCAAACTTTTGTTCGGTCTGGAATACTGGATCGCTGTGGTTATTGTCGGCACGCTGATGATGGTGTACGTACTGTTCGGCGGGATGACCGCAACCACTTGGGTACAGATCATCAAGGCGGTAATGCTGCTTTCAGGCGCTACTTTCATGGCTTTTGTCGTGATGTCGCAATTCAACTTCAGCCCTGAAGCGCTGTTTGCCAAGTCAGTCGAAATTCACGAAAAGAAAGACGCGATCATGGGACCGGGCACCTTCATCAAGGACCCTATTTCAGCCATCTCGTTCGGTATGGCATTGATGTTCGGTACTGCCGGCCTGCCGCATATCCTGATGCGCTTCTTCACTGTGCCAAGCGCCAAGGAAGCACGTAAATCGGTATTCTGGGCTACTACCTGGATCGCTTACTTCTACATCCTGACTTTCATCATCGGTTTTGGCGCGATTGTTCTGGTCAGCACCAATCCTGAATTCAAAGATGCTGCCGGCAAGCTGTTGGGCGGCAATAACATGGCAGCGATCCATTTGGCCAAGGCAGTAGGCGGCAACGTGTTCCTCGGCTTCATCTCTGCCGTTGCTTTCGCAACCATTCTGGCTGTGGTCGCAGGCTTGACGCTGTCAGGCGCTTCGGCGGTGTCGCATGACCTGTATGCAACCGTGTTCAAAAAAGGCAAGGCAACCAGCGCCAACGAACTGCGGGTATCGCGCATTACTACCGTGGTATTGGGCATCATTGCGGTGGTTTTGGGTATCGTTTTCGAGAAGCAAAACATCGCCTTCATGGTATCGCTGGCATTCGCGATTGCTGCGTCCGCTAACTTCCCTGTGTTGTTCATGTCGGTCTTGTGGAAAGATTGCACCACACGCGGCGCCACCATCGGCGGCTTTTTGGGCCTGATTACCGCAGTTGGCTTGACCGTGGTATCCAAGTCGGTATGGGTTGACGTGCTGGGACACGAAAGTGCGATCTTCCCGTACACCTCCCCTGCATTATTCTCGATGACTGCCGGTTTCGTCGGTATCTGGCTGTTCTCCATCCTGGACACCAGCGATCGCGCCCGTCTGGACCGCGCAGGCTACGAAGCACAGAAAGTGCGTTCAGAAACCGGTATCGGTGCTGTTGGCGCTTCCGGTCATTAACATCCTGATGTGAAATACAGCCCCGGAAAGAAATTTCCGGGGCTTTTTTAATGCAGGCTTGCGAGTGCAGGTTTGACGATTGCCGCGCTTTTAAGGCAATATCACTTCATCCTCCGTCAGGCCGCCGCAAAGGATATTCGATGTTGCAACGCCCCCTCACCGGTCAGCGCTTTGCCGCCATCTTCATATTGGGCTGGCTCCTGTTCAATTACCCGCTGCTGGCCCTGTTCAGCGGTGCCCGCACTTGGTTCGGTATTCCTGTTTTATATGCTTACCTGTTTGCTGCATGGGCCCTGATCATCGGCCTGCTGGCATACCTTGCAGAAAAATCGTCGTCGCCCGACCACCATGCGTCCGGCGAGGCTCCGACACTGACTGAAAAGGTCTGAGATGCTACAGGGCTGGGTCATCGTACTGGCATCCTTCATCTACCTGGGTGTATTGTTTGCGATCGCATACTATGGCGACAAGCGCGCTGACGCCGGCACCAGCATCATCAACAATTCGACCGTTTATGCGCTATCGCTGGCGGTGTATGCGACTTCATGGACGTTCTTCGGCAGCGTCGGGCGCGCTGCGGCAAACGGCATCGGATTTCTACCGATCTATCTGGGTCCGACACTGATGATTGCGCTGTGGTGGATGGTGTTGCGCAAGATCATTCGCATTACCAAAGCCAACCGCATCACGTCGATCGCAGACTTCATCGCGTCGCGCTACGGCAAGAGCGCGTTACTGGGCGGCCTGGTGACGATTATTGCGGTAGTCGGAATCGTGCCCTATATCGCACTGCAGCTGAAGGCGGTCTCGGCCAGCTTTACCGTACTGCTGCACTATCCGCAGATCATGACCGGCCGCATCGAGGCCGGTCCGATATGGAGCGACACCACGTTGTATATCGCACTGCTGCTGGCCACCTTCACCATCCTGTTCGGCACCCGGCATCTGGACGTCGCGGAACGGCACGAAGGCATGGTGGCCGCCATCGCATTCGAATCCATCGTAAAACTGGTGGCCTTCCTGGCCGTCGGAATCTTCGTTACCTTCAGCATGTACGATGGTTTCGGCGATCTGTTCAAGCAGGCGCAATTAGTGCCGCAATTACAAAAATTACTCACCGTGGGCGGCGATACAGGGAGCATCGCTTTTGGTAGCTGGGCTTCGCTGATCCTGTTATCGATGCTGTCGTTGTTGTTTCTGCCGCGCCAGTTCCAGATCGCAGTAATTGAAAATATTAATGAAAAACATCTCAACCGCGCCATCTGGCTGTTACCGCTGTATCTGTTGATCATCAATATCTTTGTGCTGCCGATTGCTTTTGGCGGCATCATGCACTTTCCGGATGGCAGCGTCGATGCCGACATGTTCGTGCTGGCGCTGCCGATGCTGACACACGAGCAAGGGTTGACCCTGCTGGTATTCATCGGCGGCCTGTCGGCCGCAACCGGCATGATCATTGTCGAAAGCATCGCCTTGAGCACGATGATATGCAACGATCTGGTCATGCCGCTGCTGCTGCGCAGCCCGTCCTTTCACCGTAATCGGCACGCCGATTTAAACAAGTTTCTTCTCAATATCCGGCGCGGCGCGATCGTACTGCTGATGATGCTGGGCTATGCGTATTTTCGCTTGGCAGGCGAAGCGTATGCGCTTGTCTCGATTGGCCTGATTTCATTTGCCGCGGTAGCGCAATTCGCACCGGCGATGCTGGGCGGTATCTACTGGAAAAACGGCACATTGAATGGGGCGTTGAGCGGCCTATGCATGGGCTTTCTGCTATGGCTCTATACATTGCTGCTGCCCTCGTTCGCGCAGTCCGGCTGGCTGCCGGAGAGTTTTATCACGCTAGGGCCTTTTGGCATCGAATGGTTAAAGCCTCGTCAGCTATTTGGCCTGACCGGGCTCGACCAAGTGTCGCACTCGCTGTTCTGGAGCTTGCTGGCAAATATAGGCGCCTATGTCGGGGTTTCGCTTACTGGCCACCAGAATGCGGCCGAAAAAGCGCAGGCTATTTTATTTGTCGATGCCCGCGCCCACGGCACGCTCCTGTGGCGCGGCAGCGCGCCGGTAGCGGTTCTGGCAGACTTATTACGGCGCTTCCTGGGCGCCGCCCGCGCCGAAGAATTGGTGGCGCAATACAGCCGGCAACGCGGCATCAAGAATCTTGCAATGGCCGATGCCGAACTAGTGAATTTTGCCGAAATCCAGCTAGCCGGTGCAATTGGCGCAGCCTCAGCACGCGCAATGATCGCATCGGTCGTCGATGAAGAACCGCTCGGGCTGGAAGAAGTAATGGCGATCCTGAACGAAACTTCGCAAGTGATTGCCTACAGCCGCCAACTGGAGCAAAAATCGCGGGAACTGGAGCTGGCCTCGGCCGAACTTCAGGCAGCCAATGCCAGATTGACCGAACTGGATCATTTAAAGGACAACTTCCTGTCGACTATAACCCACGAATTGCGTACGCCACTGACATCGATTCGCGCCTTTTCCGAAATCCTGCGGGACAACCCCGAACTTGCAGCCGCGCGACGCAGCGAATATCTGGATATCGTGATCAAGGAAAGCGAGCGCCTGACCCGGCTAATCAACGACGTTCTCGATCTTGCCAAGATCGACTCCGGCAGCGCAGAATGGCATGCCAGAGCGCTCGATCTGAAGCAGGTAGTCATCGATTCCCTCAACGCCACCAGCCAGCTGCTGCAAGACAAAGGCATTGATCTGACGCTTGAATTGCCGCAGCAACCGGCCCCCATCGTGGCCGATCACGACCGTCTGATGCAAGTGATGCTCAATCTGCTGTCGAATGCCGTCAAGTTTTGCGATCCCGTCCACGGCAAAATCCGCGTGAGCCTGACAGCGCTCGGCGATACATGGCAGGTAGCAGTTCACGACAATGGCCACGGCGTGCGGGAAGAAGATCGGCAACTGATTTTCGATCGCTTCCGCCAAGGCGGCGATACCCTGACCGGCAAGCCCAAGGGAACCGGACTCGGATTGCCGATCAGCCGTGAAATCATTCATCATTTCGGTGGCCGGTTATGGGTTCAATCCGAATCCCCATCCGAACCGGGCGCAGGCGCAACCTTTGCGTTTACGCTACCACTGGCAGCCACGTCGGAGACGCAACATGTCGCATAAAAAAATCCTGATCGTCGATGACGAGCCCAATATCGTCATTTCGCTTGAATTCCTGATGCAGCAAAGCGGCTATGAAGTCGCGATCGCCCGTAACGGCGAAGAAGCGCTGGAAAAAATAGCCTCGTTCGAACCCGATCTGGTGCTGCTCGACATCATGCTGCCGTTGCTCAACGGCTTCGAAGTATGCCAAAGAATGCGGGAAAATCCGCAGTGGAACCGCACCAAAGTCATCATGCTGTCGGCCAAGGGACGTGAAATAGATGTCAGCAAAGGAATCGCGCTAGGAGCCGATGCCTATGTGACCAAACCATTTTCGACCAAAGACTTGATCGCTCAGGTACAGCGCTTGCTGGCGACCGGCGCATGACCACCGCGCGTTTCTCGCTGGTGTTGGCGCTGCTATATACAGTTCTACTGGGAATTTTCGGTTTACTGTTTCTGGTCCTGTCAGCAAGCCTGCCACCCGCGCAACAGGAATTGCTGGCCCAGTTGCTCAGTTCCCGTCTGCAGCTGTTATTTGCACTTGCGCTGTTATTGCTGTTGGGATTGGGTGCCGCTTTGAATGCATTGCAAAGCCGTTATCTGCAGCCGCTGGCGCGGCTATCGGAAGATGTGGCACTGTTAAGCGCGAATCCGGAACATCGCGCAACAGTGCAAGGTGCAGCCGTCGTGCGCGTGCTGACAGACAAGATCAATGCGCTTGCAACCAATTTCCAGATGCTGCAAAGCGACGTGCAGACCAGGATCGCGCAGGCCAATCGGGCGCTGGCGGCAGAAAAAAACCGGCTCGCCGCATTGATGTCCGAGCTGGCCCAATGCGTATTGGTATGCAATATCGAAGGCCGTATTCTGCTTTACAACACGCGCGCCACCGAATTACTGGAAGTGCATGACGCAACCGGCACCACTATCGGGCTGGGACGCTCTCTTTTCGGCGTCATCGATCGCGATCTGATCGTGCATGCGCTGGAGCAAATCCAACATCAGCGTCAGCAAACCGATGACCCTGCAGCGCGGCCGGTATCGGATTTTGTCGCCACCCTGGCCAACGGTCAACTGGTGCGGGCGCACATGGCAGCAGTATTGGACGGCAGCAATGCGCTCGACGGTTTCGTGCTGACATTGGAAGATATCACGCGCAACGTCGCGGCAGAGAGCCAGCGCGATGCGTTGCTGCAATTGCTGACGCAGGATACGCGTGCGGCGCTGGCCAACATCCGCGCTGCACTGGAAACCATGCAGCATTTTCCCGACATGAGCAGTCAAAAAAGAAGCCAATTCACCGCGATCATCGACGATGAATCGCAACGCCTGGCGCACCGGATCAACCAGGCGGAACAAGGCCGCAGCACTTCTCAAAGCGAAGGCTGGCGGTTTGAACAGATGCGTGGAATCGACCTGATTGCCCTGTTGCAACGGCGTATAGAAACACCCGCGTTACGCATCGATAGCAACATCGAGAGCATCGATTCAGCGTTATGGCTGGAGGTGGATAGCTATGCACTGACGCAATCGCTGGCCTATCTGACGCAGCGCCTGGCTGCGCATTGCGATGTCGACACACTACATATGGATTTGCAACGCACCGAACGCCTGGCCTATCTGGATATAGTCTGGCGCGGTGCGCCAGTGACGGTGGAAACTCTGCAATCATGGGAAAACACGCCATTTCAGCTCGGGGCCACCATTCCGTCAACAACCTTGACCGCAGTCATTACCGGCCAAGGGGGCGACGCGGTTTACCAATTCGACCAGATACAGCAAACCTCGCGCTATCGTTTGCTATTGCCGCTTGCGACCGAACGCGCAGCGCTGGATATTCGCATCAAGAAATCGGCGCGGCCGGAATTTTACGATTTCGATCTGTTCCAGCAATCGGGCCAGACTGCAGCGCTCGATCAGCAATTGCTATCGCAGCTCAGTTATACGGTATTTGATACTGAAACCACGGGGCTGCAACCGGCTGCCGGCGATGAAATTATCTCGCTGGGCGCACTGCATATCGTCAATGGCCGCTTGCTGTCGCATGAAAATTTCGACCAACTGGTGCAGCCGAAGCGCAAACTCAGTGCGGAATCGACCGCCATTCACGGCATTAATGACGCGATGCTGATCGGCCAGCCGGCAATAGAAAAGGTGCTGCCACAATTTCATCGTTTCGCGCAAGACACCATTTTGGTGGCGCACAATGCAGCGTTCGACATGCGCTTTTTGCAGATGCTGGAAGCCAGAACCGGGATTTGCTTCACCCAGCCGGTACTCGACACGCTGCTGCTGTCCCAGGTAATCCATCCAAATCAGGCACAACATTCGCTGGAAGCCATTGCAACCCGTCTCGGGGTAGATCTTGTCGGGCGGCATACCGCATTGGGCGATGCGATCGTGACTGCTGAAGTGTTGCTCAGGATGGTGCCATTGCTGGCTGAAAAAGGCATTTTCACTCTTAAGCAAGCACGCGACGCAGCGCAACAAACACCCTACGCGCGCATTCATTACTAGATGAGAGCGAGAATCATACTACTTCATGTATTTTTATAGTGCGCAATAAATATATGCCGAAAATGCAGTAAAAATCGGCTATGTCGCAGTTGCCTGTTGAAAGTGTCGTTCTTTCCCTAGAGCAGCACGCAAACACATGCCGGGGAGAATGTTTTTGCCAAAGCGTTCCAGCATCCTGCGCCATCCCAGGTAGCTTTCAAGGTAGTCGGTTGCCACGCCGTGAAAGCGCGCCAGCCATTCCTTGAGCCGGCTGTCATAGGCATTGACGTTCTGAATGTGGTACGCGCCCCGAACGACGTGCACGCCTTGGGCCAGGTTGACCGGGTGGTGCTCCACCCCCAGGTTTTTGGCGATGACGGTATAGGCGGCAGCCCCGTCGGTGCACAGAATGACATCGGCGGACAGCAAGGGTTTGAGCACTGGCTCCATCTCTTTGGCGCTCACGCCCGTGAGCCGAAAGTCGGCGGTGGCGCCAATCCGGTCGCGCACCACCAGCACCGCAATATGCTCTGTCGAAGTGCCCCGTTTGGCCTTGCCGCCGCGCTTGCGCGCTTTCCTGGGCAAGTGCCGCTTGCCTTTGAACGATTCCAGGAAAAATGTTTCATCCGCTTCGGCAATGCCCTGCATCGTCTGGGCTTTCTGCCGGACAGGCGATTGCAAAAAGCGATGGCGCCACTTGAAGCTGGTGTTCTTGGCCACGCCGCAGCAGCTTGCCGCCCGGCGCACGCTCAAGCCGTCAATCAAGGCCTGGTTGTAAGTGAGCCATCGGTCCTTGTGGCGCAGGCGCGCCAGCGGGGTCTGCGTCAAGGCGTTGAAGGTGCGCAGGCATTGGCGGCAACGGTAGCGTTGCAACTTGCAGCTGACGCCCCAGCGCTGCAGTCGGGTGTTGCCGCAATGCGGGCAGAGCGGCCTTTCCTGCAAACTTTGTTCTATGAGCCGGATGACTTCTTCTGCATTTCCCCGTCGGTCCAGTTCATTGCGCAGACGGTCTTTTTGTCCGCGATTCAGAGCATTAAGTTGCTCCAGCCACGTTTTGAAGTCTGCTGTTTTCACGGCGTTACCCTCCATAAACATTGAATGTCAAAGGTTGGACAGCAATTCAACAGGTAAGTGCGACATAGCCTAAAAATCCATATACTCCCGCCTTTATAAAAGTAAGGAGATATTTTCGAATTATATACTCCGCATCATTGGCAGAACTAATGCACTGGCGTGACGCAAAATATTGCCGGCATTCCACTCATGTCGTAATGCCATAACCCGAACAAGCCGATACCGATCAACAGTGCAGCACCGCTGCCGCGCAAAACGATGGAAAAGGAGCGCCGGTTCAGCCATTGGCCGATGCCCTGAGCGAACAGCAGGTAGGGCAATGCGCCCAAACCGAAAATCACCATCAGCACCGCACCGGAAAAGGCGCCGCCGGATAACAGGGAAAATGGCAACACGCCATAGACCAGGCCACAAGGCATGCAGCCCCAAGACATGCCGACCAGGAACGGATGACGGTGCACTTGCACAGACAGCGAATATCGTTTGGGCAGTTTTATCCGGGAAGCGATTTTTTGTCCCAGGCGATCAAGCAACATGCCTTGCGGCGCATAACCAAGCAAACGCAAGCCGAGCCAGACCAAAGCCAGGTTGCCGGCAATGAACATGGTCATCTGCACCGGCAAATACGGCTTGAAAAGCAGACCAGCGGCACCGAGCATGCCGACGATGCCTCCTAGCACCGCATAAGTAGAAATACGACCGGCATGCAGCAAGGCGACGTTGCGTAATGCGCTATTGCCCCCTTCGGGCTGATGCAGTTTGATTGGTATGACTTTGCGTTCGGAAGAGCCGGCTGCGCCCAGCAAATTTGCAATGCCGCCGCACATGCCAATACAATGCGCGCCACCCAACAAGCCAGCCGATAATGCCGCAATAACTAAGGGAACAGAGAGCATATCGGTTTACATTCCGGCTGGCTGCGACCCAGCGTGCAACGCAGTCTCAGCATTCCTGATGATTTCGGCTTATTTTGAATTACTCGACAGAAAGACCGTCAGGCTGCTGGAAATTATCCCCAAAAGCCAACACACAAAAAAACCTATCGTATATACGCCCAGATTGCTTAATTGAATGCGTCTGTCGAGCAAGATCAATTGCTCCGGATTAACCAGACTGAACAACAGGCCGCTTGCCACACATGCGGTCAGGAATGAAGGCCACAGTACCACCATCAGAATACTGCGTACGGGAACCGCCGGATACACTATCTCGGTACTCTTCACATCACACCTCTTTGCTGTACTGAATCAATTGCTTGCTTTTATTTGCAACGGGGCGTGCATTGGATTTGGCCAGTCTCCGGTCAAGCGCCAGTCGGATGCCTCGATCTTCACATGCCACAGTTTGTTATTCTGTAATTCTTGCTCAGATGGCGGCAAATACGATAACTGGTAAGTACCCGGTCCGGTGCGCGTGAGCGTCCCGCGGCGGATGATTTCATTGACGGCCGAATTTGAGCCGGATTCCGCGATGCTTAACTGCAGCGAATCCGGCAGATCGACATCGCTTTTCAAGTGCATTGAAATGCGGCCATCAGCCCGGTCAAAGTGCATATCGGCAGACATGTGCCGGTCTCGCGCAGCGGCATCGTTGCGGATGTTCGTATTGATCATCAAACCCTGTTTATAATAGTCTTGGGCAACTACTTTATCGGCTCCCTGATAGGCCAGAAAACCGGTATACAGACTGGCGACCACGACGATCGCTGGCCCGCCCACTACCACCCAGACCCAAGGCTCCTTATACCAGCGCACTGCTTTAGCCTTGCCTGGCTGAAGATCGGGATGAAGGCTTGCTTGCATAATTGTTTTCCTTAACGCGGGATCAGAAATACCGCTTTTTCCGTCACTGAAACGCTCTTGTCATCAAGATCGTGTACGGTAAAAATAATCTTGCGGGAGCCGGATTCGCCCTGATCCGATGCAATTCGCACCCTGATCGGCACTGCGGTAGTCGATGCAGCCGGAACAGCAAAGCTGTGTTCGGAAACAATCTCGACGCCGGGGATGCCGCTGACCGCAACCGTGAAACGGTGTGCAACTTCTTCGGTATTCATTACTTGCAGACGATACACGTTGTGTACAGAGCCGTCTTCCATGATGCTCGGCATGCCACGATCACGAATCACATCGACTTTGAGCGGCAGCCGCATGGCTAGCGACACCGCTGCCACCAAAACGATCAAGCCCAGAATCGCTGAATAAATCAAAGTGCGCGGTCGCAGAACGCGGGCCCAGATGCCGCGTTTGGTGAGGTTTTCCGTCAGCGCATGCTCAGTGGTATAGCGAATCAAGCCCCTTGGATAATTCATCTTGTCCATGACCTGATCGCAAACATCGATACAGGCAGCACAGCCGATGCATTCGTATTGCAAACCGTCGCGAATATCGATGCCGGTTGGACATACCTGCACGCATAGCGTGCAATTGATGCAGGAACCCAGACTCAGTGTCGAAAGATCGGCTTTCTTGCTGCGCGAACCACGCGGTTCGCCGCGCTTTTCGTCGTAAGTGACGGTCAGCGTGTCCTTGTCGAACATCGCGCTTTGAAAGCGCGCATACGGGCACATGTACTTGCACACCTGTTCGCGCATCCAGCCGGCATTGCCGTAGGTGGCAAAGCCGTAAAACAAAATCCAGAACATTTGCCACGGGCCCAGATCGAAGCTGGCAACTTCGGAAGCCAGCGTGCGAATCGGCGTGAAATAACCGACAAAGGTAAAACCGGTCCAGAGTGCGACCACGATCCAGATCACATGCTTGGCGGTTTTAAGAGCAAATTTGCGCGGAGACATCGGCGCAGCGTCGAGCCGCATACGCCGGGCACGGTCGCCCTCGATCTTGCTCTCGATCCACATGAAAATTTCTGTGTAGACGGTTTGCGGACAAGCGTAGCCGCAGAAAAGCCGGCCCGCCACGGCCGTAAACAAAAATAGCGCGAGCGCCGAAATAACCAGTAAAACGGCAAGATAAATAAAATCCTGCGGCCAAAATACCATGCCGAAGATATAAAACTTGCGTGCTGCAAGGTCAAAGAGAACGGCCTGGCGGCCGTTCCAGTTGAGCCATGCAGTGCCATAAAAAAGAATTTGGGTAAACCAAACCATGATCCAGCGCCAGGACGCGAACCAGCCGGTCAGCGCGCGTGGATAAATTTTCTTGCTGACCTCAAAAAGCGTCTGGTCGATTTCCTGCGCGCTGTATTGCTTAAGTGGCTTGATTTCCATTTGACTCGTTACTGCTTGCCCAATGTAGTGTTTCTGTTGTTGTCGGCTTCCGCCAGAATTCCAACCGTTTTGGCATCCGTGGTTGTAATTTTCCCGCCATCAGTCGGGTTGTTTGAAAGTCCCCAAACGTATGCTGCCAGCAAATGTACCTTCGCTTCCCCCAGCAAACCCTTGTGCGCAGGCATCTGGTTGGCACGACCTTTATTGATGGTTTCCATCACGGTATTGATGCCGCCGCCGTATAACCAGACTTTATCGGTCAGATTAGGTGCTCCCACTGCTTGATTCCCCTTGCCGTCAGCGCCATGACAGGCCGCGCATACCATGAATTTCGGTTTGCCCAGTACTGCCTTGATCGGATCGTGCGACGAGCTCGACAAGCTCAACACATAATTGGCGACATTGCGTACATCATCGTCACTGCCTACTGCTGCACCCATCGGCGGCATCTGACCATGACGCCCTTCAAGTATAGAGGTTTCAATAAGTTTCGGCTCGCCACCGTACAACCAATCCTTGTCGGTCAGATTCGGAAAACCTTTACTGCCGTGTGCATCGGAACCATGACATTGTGCGCAGGAATTGAGGAAAAGCCGTTGGCCGATTTCCCGCGCTTGCGGATCTTGAGCCACCGCAGGAATATCCATTGCCAGATATTTATTGAATAACGGGCCATATTGCTTCTCGCCTGCATTCACTTCCTCTTTATATTCCCCTATCTGGCTCCAACCAAGCGCGCCCTGTATGCTCCCCATACCCGGATATAGCACCAGATACACGATACTGAACACGATTGTCAGGTAAAACAGGCCCATCCACCAGCGCGGCAGCGGGTTATTGTTTTCACACAGATTGCCATCCCATACATGCCCGGTAGTTTCGGTTGGCAAAGGCTTGCCATCCTGATCCAGCTTGACCCGGACTTTCGACTGCGACCACAACAGCAATCCGCAACCCAGGATACTGAGCGCCACCACGATCGCAATCGCGATGCTCCATCCCTCATTAAAAAAATCTGCCATGATCAGTTTCCTGTTGTTTCATTATCGTTATCAATGGGTAACTTGCCGAGCGCCTCAAAGCGCTGCTTATTATTTCGGCTGTAAGCCCAAAATAAAATCCCGACAAAAACCACAAAGCTCAGTACTGTAAAAATACTGCTCAACCATGTGAAATTCATACAATTCCTCGCTATCGTGATTTACCCGGATCCAAAACAGCGTTTAATCCTTATTTTTGATGGCTGTGCCAAGCACCTGCAGATAGGCAATCAATGCATCCTGCTCTGTTTTGCCATCAATGGCTGCTGCTCCTGCTGCAATTTCTGCGTCAGTATAGGGAACGCCGACATTGCGCAATGCGTGCATTTTTGGCGCCACATCCTTCGCATCAAGCTTGTTTTGCGATAACCAGGGATAAGCAGGCATATTCGATTCCGGCACGACATCGCGCGGATTATTCAGGTGAATCCGGTGCCATTCATCGCTGTAGCGCGCACCGACCCGAGCCAAATCCGGCCCGGTGCGTTTGCTGCCCCACTGGAATGGATGGTCATACACCGATTCCCCGGCAACTGAATAATGACCGTAACGCTCGGTCTCGGCCCGGAACGGACGGATCATCTGCGAGTGGCAGTTATAGCAACCCTCGCGCAGATAGATATCCCGTCCTGACAATTGCAATGCCGAATACGGCTTCCAGCCAGCCACCGGTTGCGTAGTGGATTTTTGAAAAAACAACGGAACAATTTCCACCAGACCGCCAACACTCACTACCAGAATGATCAGAACCAATAACAAACCGACATTTTTTTCAATCAGTTCGTGGGTAAATTTACGCATTAATTTCTCCTAAAAGCGTCTGTTGATTCAGGCCTGGGCAGTCGAATGACCTGCCGCTGGTGCCAATACCGGAATCTTCGCTTCCGAAGGCGCTACTCCTGCAATGGTTTTGTATACGTTGTAAGCCATCACGCACATACCGGAGAGATAGAGCGCACCACCGGCCAATCGAATCACGTAGTACGGATAGGTAGCCTTGACCGACTCGACGAAGGTGTAAGTCAGGGTGCCGTCGGCATTGACTGCACGCCACATCAGGCCCTGCATCACGCCGGCAATCCACATCGAGGCGATATACAACACCACGCCGATCGTAGCCACCCAAAAATGCACTTCAATCAAGGATTTGCTATACATCGAAGTACGTCCGAACAAACGCGGAATCAGATAATACAAACTGCCGATGGTAATGAAGCCGACCCAGCCCAAAGCACCCGAATGTACGTGCCCGATAGTCCAGTCTGTGTAGTGCGACAGTGCATTCACCGTCTTGATGGCCATCATCGGACCTTCAAAGGTGGACATGCCGTAAAACGAAAGCGATACAATCAGGAAGCGCAGAATCGGATCGCTGCGCAGCTTGTCCCAGGCGCCGGACAGAGTCATCACGCCGTTAATCATGCCGCCCCACGAAGGTGCCAACAGAATCAGCGAGAACACCATGCCTACCGATTGCGTCCAGTCAGGCAATGCGGTGTAGTGCAAATGATGCGGACCCGCCCACATGTAAGTGAAAATCAGCGCCCAGAAGTGGACGATCGACAAACGATACGAATAGATCGGACGCTCGACGACTTTTGGAATGAAGTAGTACATCATTCCCAAAAAGCCTGCGGTCAGGAAGAAGCCGACCGCATTGTGGCCATACCACCATTGCACCATTGCATCCTGCACGCCCGCATAGGCCGAGTACGATTTCGTAATCGAAACGGGAATCGCAGCGGAGTTGACAATATGCAATAAGGCAACAGCAAGGATGAAGCCGCCATAAAACCAGTTCGCTACATAGATATGCGCAACCTTGCGCTTGGCCAGCGTGCCAAAAAACACCACTGCGTATGCCACCCAGACCAGGGCAATCAGAATATCAATCGGCCATTCCAGCTCCGCATATTCCTTGCCCTGAGAGTAGCCCAGAGGAAGCGAAATAGCTGCCAGCACAATCACCAGTTGCCAGCCCCAGAAAGTGAAGGCGGCCAGCTTATCGGAAAACAAACGCACGTTCGAGGTGCGCTGCACCACGTAGTAGGAAGTAGCAAACAAACCGCAACCGCCAAACGCAAAAATCACTGCGTTGGTATGCAATGGTCGCAATCGGCCGAAGCTTAGCCAAGAGATACCAAAGTTCAGCTCTGGCCACGCCAGCTGGGCGGCAATCAGCACGCCTACCGTCATGCCCACTATGCCCCACACTACCGCCATAATTGAAAACTGGCGTACCACACGATAATTGTAGGTATCTTCTTTAGATTGGCTCATGTTTTAGCTCGGTTATTAATTCTTGCGACACTCTAAGTGCTAAGGTTGAAACAATTGTTGATGTAAATCAAATTTGGAAGGCGGCAGCATACTACCAGCAAGTCGCGAACTACTGCAATGCAGCATGACCGATTCCCGTTTAAAAAAAATCTAAAGCTGTATTCACCCAGCTTGCGGGATTTTTCCCTGATGCACTTTAATCGGGATCATTCAAAATGCGTTCCGACGCTTCATCCAGATCATCGAATTGACGATGGCCAAGCGCCCACCAGAAAACCGCGCCGAGCGCAAACACCAGCAGGACGCTCATTGGTATCAGTAAGTACAATATATCCATGGAAATAATTACTCAAAACGGCAAAAATCATTGTAACGACCGATCATCCGGCCTGCTGCGCAACAGTGGTCATTGTGCCATCCAAACGGCCCTGCCGTGTGTTGCGCGAGGATATGCGCAGTGAATTTAGCACCACTACCAGCGAGCTTAACGACATCCCGACTGCCGCATGCCACGGCGCCAGCAGCCCCGACATGGCAGCTGGAATCGCAATCACGTTGTACAACAAAGCCCAGCCCAGATTTTGCCGAATCAAAAACATCGCTTTGGCCGCAGTCTGGAACGCGTGCCGCAAATCCCCCAGATGACTTGAAATCAGGATTACGTCGCTTCTGGCCTGGGAAATCGGCGCCCCCTGCCCCATTGCAATCGACACATCGGCCAGCGACAGCCCGGGGCCGTCGTTCATGCCATCGCCGACCATCGCCACCACTCCGCCCTGTTGTTGAATTTTTTTAATCGCCTCATATTTCTGCGTCGGCCCGAGTTCGCCGAACGCCGCCACAATGCCCAGCTCGCGTCCGACTTGCTCTACCACATCAGTCCGGTCGCCCGACAGCAGCATGACTTTCTGGCCTTGCTGCAGCAAAAAGGCGATCAAATCCCGGGCGTCGTGACGCAAGCCATCTTGCAGCACAAACAAGGCAATCGGGCCGTGTGCGTCGCCGAATGCGGCCAGGGTCTTGCCCGCATAGTGCGACGGAATGTCGATAATTTGGCGGTGCAGTTGCTGGACAAAATCCACGCTGCCCAAACGATAAGTCTGGCCGCTGCCATCGCTGGCCTGCAAACCCTTGCCGGCGATTTCCCTGATGCCGTGAAATTCGGGGAGAGTGTGCGAGTATTCCGAATGCTGCGTCGACAAACCTGCCAGCGCTTGCGACACCGGATGCAACGAACCGGCTGCCAGTCTGGCCGCTGCAGCTTGCGCAGAAGCCGGGTGCCAACTTGCATCATCGCGCAGCAATAACGTATCGAGCAATTGCAACTTGCCTTCGGTGAGAGTGCCGGTCTTGTCGAACACGACATGCGTGGTGCGTGCCAGCGACTCGATCGCCCGGCCGCGTGCGACCAATACGCCATTGTTGGCCAGACGCCCGACGGCTGCCGACATCACGCCCGGCGTGGCCAGCGATAATGCACAGGGACAAGTGACGATGATGACGGTAACCGCAATCCACAATGCACGCGCCGGATCGATTTGCCACCAGACGATACCGGACACGATAGCCAGCACCATGATCGCAAACAGGAAGCGACTTGCATGACGATCGGCCAACGCCACTAGCGGCGGCTTTTCATTGGCTGCCGCTTCCATCATCCGCACCAGCGACGACAGCCTGGTTTGGTCGCCGACCTGTTCAGCCTGCATCACCAGCGGCCCGATCAGGTTGAGCGCACCGCCGATCAGCTTGCTGCCGCGGGACTTGATGACCGGATGCGATTCACCGGTCATCAGCGCTTCGTCGCACTCGCTTTCGCCTTCCAGAACCAACCCATCGACTGGAATGTGGGCGCCGGTTGGCACCAAGATGATGTCGCCGGCCAATAACGATTCTGCCGCCACCTGAATAGTCTGGCGCGAATTCGGATAATCGCTCAATTTTTCGGCGTGTGCCGGTACCAGCTGGATCAGCGCACGCAGCGCAGCAGTGCTTTTGCGGTGCACTTTGGCTTCAATGGTGCGCGCAGCCAATAACAGAAACACGAACATGATGAGCGAGTCGTAATACACGGGGCCACCGGCAAAAGTGGCCCAGACGCTGGCAAAAAAAGTCACCAAAACTCCCACCGAAACCGGTACATCCATGCCGACATGGCGGTTGCGCAGATCGCGCCAGGCCGCGCGGAAGAAGGGCCACGCTGAAAACAGCACCACCGGCACCGTGATCGCCAGGCTGGCCAGTTTCAGCAACAAGTCGATATCGGGCGTCAAATCGCCATCCACCGCCGCCACCGGATACAGATACGCAGGAAACGCATACATCATCACTTGCATCATCGCAAAACCGGCCACGAACAGGCGCCACAACGCCATTTTCTTTTCGCGCTCTTCCAGCAAGCCTTTGGAGCCGGCCGGCAACGCGCTATAACCGAGATCGGAAATGGCCTCGATGATGCGCGTCAACGATGTGCTGCGGTTATCCCACGCGATCTCGGCGCGATGGCTGGCGATATTGACCTTGAAGGAAGCCACTCCGGCCAATTGTTGCAGCCGGAACTCGATCAATTGCACGCAGGCGGCGCAGCGGATGCCGCCAATCGCCAGTTTTTCGTGCCGCAGGGCAGCGTCGTTCGCATCCGGCGCAATATTGGCCGGCACGACGACGGATTGTAAATTAGGCATCGGGCATCTCTAATTGCTGTTTTTGGGCCAGATACGGTGCGCATTGACCCAGTTGTTCCACCGTGGACAGGATGGCGGCGCAGCCGTGGCAGCAAACGTCGCGGCATACGCCGTCGAATATGACGTGCACTACCCGCTTCTGGCGCACCAGTTCCCCGCAGTGAAAGCATGCGACTTTGGGATTGGAGGCGGCCGATCCGGAAAATATGCCGGTCAGCGCAGATAACAGCGCGCGCATCATTGCGTCAGCGAGCGTCGCGCGCCGATATTAATCATCAAGAAATTGAAATCGCTGCACATCTCATGATCCTGCATTTTCGTCGCTACAGCCGCTATTGTGCCTGATTTGCAGATAAATTGAAGGATGTACCCCATACGATCGAAGCCCACCGGATTTTGCCTACGGCCTGGCAAATATTTTTTCAGCGCACAAAATACACGCATCTGTATTTTAGTAAACCGCAATAAAAAATTGCGGAATATGCCATGTTTTTTGCCATACTCCCTACTTTTTCACCAGAATGAAGGATCAGCGGCCTTCCATCCAGACTTGTGCTTGCCGCTGCACCACTTCGCTCAGGGAGCCGGTTTCAACATGGACAGCGCGCAGCCAGTCTGCATCCGAGCAGCCCTTGATCGCGTTTTCCCGGATTGCCGCGATGACGTCGCCGGTGCCGAGCTCTTGTGCAGTTTCGGCCAGCATGTCGAGCGTATGCAGGATGTCGTCTTTGATCGGTATCTGGTCATTCTGAACCGGCTCGATCACTACGCCAGCCAGACCGAAGCGGCAGGACTGGAAGCGGTTGTACGAATAAGTCAGATAAGTATCGCGGGCCGGGCACAGCTCGCGGTGATCGAGAAAATATTTGCACAGGGTTTGCGCATACGCAGCCAGTTGCACCGCCGTCTCGATTCTGAGCGGGGTATCGCAGACGCGGATTTCCACCGTGCCGTATTCCGGCTTGGGCCGAATGTCCCAATAGAAATCCTTCATGCTGGCGACGATATTCAGGCTCGCCATCTTTTGGTAATACGCATTGAACTCATCCCAATCCTGCACGAACGGCATGCAACCGCTGAGCGGAAACGCATTAATGCTGGTCAGGCGCGAGGACTGGAACGCGGTATCGACGCCCTGATAAAACGGCGAGGAAGCCGAGAGCGCGATGAAATGCGGAATATAACGTGCCAGCAAATGCGCCAACCGCACCGCTTCATCGCCATTCGCGCAGCCGATATGGATATGCTGACCGTACACGGTAAATTGCTTGGCCAGATAGCCGTACAGTTCCGACACCAGATGGTAGCGCGCAACCGGCGTGATGCGCTGCTCGTCCCAATGCTGGAACGGATGCGCGCCGCCGCCGGCCAGACCGAGATTGACCTTGTCTGCGGCGGCTACCAATAGCGTACGCATCGCATCGAGTTCAACCAGCATGTCGCGATGATTGACATGCACCGCAGTAGCAATTTCGATCATGCTTTCGGTGATTTCCGGCTTGATATCGTAGCCGTGGGCGGTTTTCTCCAGCACTGCCAGCAAATCAGGACAGCCGCGCGTCAGGTTGTAGTCGCGCCGGTTAACGATTTGCAACTCCAGTTCGACGCCCATTGTCAGCGGCGTGGAAGATGTGAAATCGAGCATAATTTCTCCTTCAGCAATCAGGATTTAGGTACATTTGCTTCGCCCGACGCCAGCAACGCGTAACGGGTCGAAACCGGGCCGAGAATTTCCAGCACCACCACCACCGACAGCACCAGCGCCGAAAGTTGCGCGCCAAACTCGGGATGGATGCTGGAAACATATTGTGCGGTCAGAATCGCAACGCCGGACATCGGCAGCAAGCCCATGCCCAGCAGCGCGCCCTGGCGCGGCTGCAGACCATTCCAGGGAGCCAGGAGCGCGCCCAAGCCGGACATAACCGCCAGCCGCATCGCAATGTACGCCAGGCCGATCATCCAGAACTCTCCGAGCTGCGCCAGCTCCAGCCGCGCGCCGGCAAACACGAACAAAATCACGCACAGCAGACTGTTAATCTGGCTGAACTCGGATTCGACTATCACTTGCTTGCCGTCCCGGTAGCGGCTGCTGACCGCAAAAACCAGCAAAGACACCAGCGCCGGAAACTTGAACATGTCGGCGATCCCGACCGTAGCCGCGACCAGCGCAAACACCACAATGCGCTGACCATGGCTTTCAGGCCCCAGATGACGGCTGGCAAAAACCAGCACTCTTCCGGCCAGCAACCCAAATACGATCGAGCCGAGAATCAGATACAACGGATGCAGCAGGGAAACACTCCAGCTGGCGCCGTACTGCCAGTGCAATACCGACAGGCAGACAATGAACAGCAGAAAAGCCAGCGAATTATTGATAGCGACAATATTGAGCATGCGGGCGCTGACTTGGCCCTCGGCCCGCACTTCCTGCACCACATTGAGCGTCACCGCCGGCGAACTTGCGGTACCGATGGCAGCTGCCAGCGCTGCGCTCAGCGTATCGAATCCAAGCGCAAGCAGCAATATGAACAATGCAACGAACACCCCCATGCTAATCGCAACGCCCGTGATCAGCAGCCAGCGCTCCCTGAGCAACCAGCGGTAATCCAGCCGCCGCCCCAGCTCGAATATGAACAAGCCCAGTGCCAGTTCGACGATTTGTTCCAACCCGTTGAGCGCGGTGGCGCTGATCAAATTCAGGCCGACCGGGCCGATCAATAGCCCGGTCAATACATAACCGGTAATCGCCGGGACCGGCGCAACATGCTTGACCAACCGCGCGCCAAAGATCCCGGCAAGCAATATCAAGCCCAAAGAGGTCAAGACATTAAGGCTGCCGGGCAGAGCGGGAAAAAAACTGAATGACGACATATATGGGGGCTCCTATGACGGGTAAGGTAGGCAGGAGAAAAATGCATGCCTGAGATTATCGTAGGCAAAAAATCGCAATAGAAACACGTGAAAACAGCGAGGGAATACCGAAAATCAGTTGAAAGTATGGCCGCAATCTTTTTGATTGCGGATCATCGGAAAAATCCACCGCTCGAAAGGCCCGGATGGCACCCTTTCAATCGGGAAAATATTACATAAAATACATGTCTGTCCGGTAAAAGAAGAACAGATATTACCAAAACGAAAAAAATATCGAAAATTGTCCTGAAAAATCCCATTGCACATGGCGTTATCCCGCATTGAAGAACAAAGCCGTGACCCCTGGCGGAATTCTTTGCCGCTTAATTCCGAAGAATCCAGCGCATACCGGATCCGGCCGCGCGCTCGGGTATAATTTCCGGTTTGATTGCAGATAAAATTACATCATGGAAGCCGAACGCCTAAACGCCCTCTCCGCCTTGCTTGCCGATCTGGCAGGCCGTGAAACCGAACTTCGGGGGTATCTTTGACTTCGATCTGAAGTCTGAGAAGCTCGAATCCGTCAACGCGGAACTGGAAGACCCGAACGTCTGGAACGATCCGAAACGTGCCCAAGACCTCGGTAAAGAAAAAAAATCGCTGGAAAACATCGTCAATTCGCTCATCAAGATCGAAGCCGATCTGCGCGATACCCGCGATCTGTTCGAAATGGCGCGCGAAGAACAGGATGAAGATACGCTGATGGCGGTCGAGGCCGACACCAAGGATATCGAAACCCGTGTTGGCGCGCTGGAATTCCAGCGCATGTTCAACAATCCGATGGACCCGAACAACTGCTTCATCGATATTCAGGCCGGGGCCGGCGGCACCGAGGCGCAAGACTGGGCTTCGATGATCCTGCGCCAATATTTGCGCTATTGCGAACGCAAGGGCTTCAAGGTCGACATTCTGGAGCAATCGGACGGTGAAGTCGCGGGCATCAAGACCGCCACGCTGAAGGTCGAAGGCGACTATGCATACGGCTTCCTGCGCACCGAAACCGGCGTGCACCGGCTGGTGCGCAAATCGCCGTTCGACTCCGCCAACGGCCGCCACACGTCGTTTTGCAGCTTGTTCGTATATCCGGAAGTCGATGATTCGATCGATATCGACATCAATCCGGCCGATGTGCGGGTCGATACCTATCGCGCTTCCGGCGCCGGCGGCCAGCACATCAACAAGACCGATTCGGCGGTACGGCTGACGCACGGACCCAGCGGCATCGTAGTGCAGTGCCAGAACGACCGCAGCCAGCATCGCAACCGTGCTGAAGCATGGGACATGCTCAAAGCCAAGCTGTTTGAACTGGAAATGCGCAATCGCATGAGCGAACAGCAAAAGCTGGAAGATTCCAAAACCGACGTCGGCTGGGGTCACCAGATCCGCTCTTACGTGCTGGACCAGTCGCGCATCAAGGATCTGCGCACCAATTTTGAGACCGGCAATACCAAAGCGGTGCTGGACGGCGATCTGGATGAATTCATTGCCGCTTCGCTGAAACAGGGCGTCTAACATCGCCTCGGACCATCACGCCTTCCCGCTATTACCGTTTATTACGTTCATTACGTTCATTACGCACACATTGCTCAAATTATGACTACGCACAACGAACCGGCTGCCGCGCCGTTAGACGAACATTCGATCCTGGCCGAACGGCGCAGCAAGCTTGCCGCCATCCGCTTGCAGGGAATAGCTTTCCCCAACGATTTCCGGCCGCAGCACAAGGCCGCCGCGCTGCAGGAACAATACGGCACAGTCGAGCGCGACGCACTGCTGGCCGAAAATGTGACGGTAGTGGTGGCCGGGCGCATGATGCTCAAGCGCGTGATGGGCAAGGCATCCTTCGCCACCATCCAGGATGCCTCCGGGCCGAAAGCCGACGGCCGCATCCAGTTGTACATCAGCAATGAGCTGACCGGCGATGCCGCGCATGAAGCATTCAAGCATTTTGACCTGGGCGACATCCTGGGGGCCGAAGGCACGTTGTTCCAGACCAAAACCGGCGAGTTGTCGATCAAAGTCACGTCCTTGCGCCTGCTGACCAAATCGCTGCGCCCGTTGCCCGACAAGTTTCACGGTCTTTCCGACCAGGAAACCAAGTACCGCCAGCGTTACGTCGATTTGATCATGAACGAAGAAACGCGCCGCACCTTCAAGGCCCGTACCGCCGCGATGTCGTCGATCCGTCGCTTCATGGAGAAAAACGACTTCATGGAAGTGGAGACGCCGATGCTGCATACCATTCCCGGTGGTGCGGCAGCCAAGCCCTTCATTACCCATCACAACGCGCTGGACATGCAAATGTTCCTGCGCATCGCGCCTGAGCTGTACCTGAAGCGGCTGGTGGTCGGCGGTTTTGATCGCGTATTCGAAGTCAACCGCAATTTCCGCAATGAAGGCGTATCGCCGCGCCACAATCCGGAATTCACGATGATGGAATTCTATGCCGCGTATGTCGATTATTTGTGGCTGATGGATTTCACCGAAGCGGTAATCCGTCAGGCCGCTATCGATGCGCACGGCACCGCCTTGCTGACTTACCAGGGGCGCGAACTGGATCTGTCGAAACCGTTCCACCGTCTCACCATCGTCGGCGCGATCAATAAATATGCGCCGCATTACACGCACGAACAGCTGCACGATGCCGACTTCATCAAGGCCGAACTGAAAAAATTCGGTGTTCAGCCGCATGTCATTTCAGGCTTGGGCGCGCTGCAACTGTCCCTGTTCGAGGAAACCGCCGAAGCCCAATTGTGGGAGCCGACCTATATCGTCGATTACCCGGTGGAAGTGTCGCCGCTGGCGCGCGCCTCCGACACGCAGCCCGACATCACCGAACGCTTCGAACTGTTCATCGTCGGACGTGAAATCGCCAACGGCTTTTCCGAGCTGAACGACGCCCAGGACCAGGCGGCACGCTTTCATGCGCAAGTCGCCGCCAAGGACGCCGGCGATGAAGAGGCAATGTATTACGATGCCGACTTCATTCGCGCGCTCGAATACGGGCTACCGCCGACCGGCGGTTGCGGCATCGGTATCGATCGTCTGATGATGCTGATTACCGATTCGCCCAATATCCGCGACGTTATCCTGTTCCCGCATCTGCGGCGCGAAGACTGATTTTTCGCCAGTCATTCACATCTCCGAAGGGGCCGCATGATGCGGCCCCTTTGTCGTTGGCATTTCGGTCGGGCACTTCGGGTTACATCGCCTTACAACTGACACACAATCGGGCTTTTTTGCTTGTTCCCTGGCATTGATAATCGAATCATCCAAATAATCAAGGGCATAAGGGGCAGGCAACATGGAAAATCAAAAAAGCGCCAACAAGATTCATCCGCTGGTAGCAGGCGCCGCAGTCTCGGTAATGGTGCTCAGCCTGGTCGGCGTGGCAGCGATGACGGGCCTGTTGCCGAGCTCGAACAGCAGCACCGCGCCGGTGGCCGTATTGCCATCATCCGCACCGACCGGTGTTAACAGCAACACGGGCAACAAAATAGCGACGCTGGCACCGACCACTGAAGCCAAAGAGTTTGCAGCAAACCAGGACTCCACAATAACCTCGGACGTAAAGAGCCCACCCCAACACAAGCCGGTACATAAACCGCTACCTAAGCCGGTACAAAAGCCGCCGCAACAGGCCGCAAATTACAGCGAAAACTACAGCGAAGACGCCTATGTACCGCCGCCACAGGCTGCCATTTGCAACAATTGCGGCACGATTGAATCGGTCCGCGCCATTGAACAGACCGCCCAACCGAACGGTGTAGGCGCTGTAGCCGGTGCAGTTCTCGGCGGCATACTGGGCAATCAGGTCGGCGGCGGCAATGGCCGCAAACTGGCAACCGTAGCCGGCGCGGTCGGTGGCGGGTTTGCCGGCAATGAAGTGGAAAGACGCACCCGCACCACTACCAGCTATGAAATCCGGGTCCGCATGGAAAACGGCAGCACGCGCAGCTTTAGCGATTCAGGACAATCCGGCTGGCGCAGCGGCGACCGGGTGAAAGTCGTCAACGGCAGCCTGACTTCGCAAGGCTAAAAAGAATGTTTAAGCGGCCGGGTTTCAACGCATTGTTAAAACTTGGTCTTTTGAAAAGCACCGAACATCTCTTCATATACACAGCACTGTATTTTTACACACCGCATACTTTATATAAGCAATAGCATATATTAATTAGCATACTCCTTCTTTTTACCTGATTAGCTACCAACCTCAGAGAGGCGCAGAATGCGTAGCGGTTGAGGTTTGGTAGCGGCTGCGGCATAGAGTAATCGAGGCAACATCGAAGCCAAATCGAAACGACGGTTGAAGCGATACTGAAATTCAGCCAGATAACGCGTCGCATATTTAGAAAAATCAAAGGCATGGTAAGTACCCGCCAAGGATGTTTTTAAATTACCCAGCATGGTATTGACCCAACGAAACTGAGGATGCATCGCAGCCTTCTTTCCATGGCCAGTAATATAAGCTTGATGGGAAACGCCGTCTTGTGCGGTCACCCCCTGAAATCCCCAAAGCCCGTCGGATATGACAGTGGCCGATGTCGCCAGCGCTGCCTTGGCCCAA